>Ga0307416_100001802_pt1 | contig 11898 bp, 8 predicted proteins | sample DK1Cmetagenome_2_FD_203821 | JGI IMG/M metagenome (GOLD analysis project Ga0307416, IMG submission 203821) | Maize rhizosphere microbial communities from greenhouse at UC Davis, California, United States - DK15-C-3 | ecosystem: Host-associated > Plants > Roots > Rhizosphere > Soil | place: USA...
CGATCTTTCCTCCGTTGAGTGCATTGGACCAATGCTCGCTGCGGTGGTGCTGCCCGGTGAACGGGTGCAGGGCGTTGGCCACGTCCCCGGCGGCGAAGATGTCCGGCGTACTGGTCCGCAAGGAGGCATCCGCCACGATGCCGTTGTCCAAGGCAAGACCGGCCGCCTCCGCCAGTGCAGTGTCCGGAACCACGCCCACGGCGATCACCACGATGTCGGCCGGCAGTACATCGCCCGAACCGGTAACCACGCCGGTGACGCGGCCTGCGCCGCCACGGAGTTCAGACGCCGTGGTGCCCAGCCGGAACCTGACCCCGTTTGCTTCGTGAACCGAGCGGAAGAAAGCGCCCAGTTCCGGTCCGATGGCGGCTGCCAGCGGAATATCCTCAAGTCCGAGCAGCGTCACATGGTTGCCGTAAGTGGTGGCCGCAGCCGCGAGTTCCATCCCGATCCAGCCGGAGCCGATCATCACCACGTTCTTTCCGCCCGGCGAGATCTGTTCCCGGAGGCGGCGGCTGTCATCCAGGGTCCGGAACGTGGTGACGCCGTCCAGCCCGCTCCCTGGCAGCTGCATGCGCCGGGGGAGGGCCCCCGTAGCCAGCAGGAGCGCGTCGTACTCCACAGAATCGCCGCTGCGGAGATGCACCGTGTGCGGGCCGGGGTCGACGGCGGCGACGGGCACGCCCAGCCGAAGGTCGACGTCGTTCTCGGCGTACCAGGCCTCCGGTGCCACCGGCACGGCGTCTTCGCCCGCTGTGCCCAGCAGGTAGTCCTTCGATAGCGGCGGGCGAAGGTACGGGCGGTGCAGCTCGGAACCGACGAGGGTGATCCGGCCGGAAAAACCTTCGCCGCGCAGGGTGCGGGCCGCAGTGGCGCCCGCCAGGCCGGCTCCTGCGATGACGATGCTTTGGATGCTGCGTTCCACAGTCATGGTGACGCTCGATTCCTGGAAGCTCCGGCGCTGACGGCCGGCGGTTTTCTAAAAATAGTAATCTTGACAATAGAATCCGCGGGGCGGGCAGTCAAGGGCGCGGAGGCGATTTCCGGTCCCTCTTTGCCAAGGCAGTAGAATAGACGGGCATGCAGTGTGTCCAGCCGGCTTGCCACGCGCCGGCCCGGGATGCGCTGCAGCCGCACAACCCGACCTTCCCCTAAAGAAAGCCAGCATGCGAGTTCTTGCAGCCATGAGCGGCGGAGTCGATTCCGCCGTAGCAGCCGCCCGCGCCGTCGAGGCGGGACACGACGTCGTCGGTGTCCACCTGGCGCTGTCCAGGATGCCCGGGACGCTCCGGACCGGCAGCCGCGGCTGCTGCACCATCGAGGACTCCCGCGACGCCTGGCGCGCCTGCGACGTGCTGGGCATCCCGTACTACGTGTGGGACTTTTCGGAACGGTTTAAGGAGGACGTGGTCCAGGACTTCATCGACGAGTACGCCGCCGGACGCACCCCGAACCCCTGCATGCGCTGCAACGAACGCATCAAGTTTGCGGCGCTGCTTGAAAAGGCAATCGCGCTGGGGTTCGACGCCGTCTGCACCGGCCACTATGCCAAAGTGATCACGGACGCGGACGGAAACCCGGAACTCCACCGCGCGGCCGACTGGGCCAAGGACCAGAGCTACGTGCTCGGTGTGCTCACCCACGAACAGCTCAAGCACTCCATGTTTCCGCTGGCGGACACTCCCTCCAAGGCTGAAGTGCGCGCGGAAGCCGAACGCCGCGGGCTGTCCGTGGCCAACAAGCCGGACAGCCACGACATCTGCTTCATTCCGGACGGCGATACTGCCGGGTGGCTGGCGGAAAAGATCGACATGGCCACCGGCGACATTGTGGACGAAACCGGGTCCAAGGTGGGTGAGCACCCCGGCGCCAACGCGTTCACCGTCGGCCAGCGCCGCGGCCTCAAGCTGGGCACTCCGGCCGCCGATGGCAAACCGCGGTTCGTCCTGGAGATCCGGCCCAAGGAAAACAAGGTGGTAGTAGGGCCTGAGGCGCTCCTGGCCATCGACGAGATCCGCGGCATCAAAGTCTCGTGGGCGGGTCTGCCCATTGCGGAAATTGCCACCGGCGAAGAGTTCGACTGCCACGCGCAGGTCCGCGCCCACGGGGATCCAGTCCCCGCGACGGCCCATACGGAACTGCTGACGGACGACGACGGCGTGGAGCGGACGAACCTTGTGGTGACGCTGACCGCCCCGCTGCGCGGAGTGGCTCCCGGACAGACCGTGGTGCTTTACCAGGGAAGCAGGGTCCTGGGGCAGGCCACCATCGACGCGGCGCGGTCGCTGCAGCGCGCAGCGCTCTAGCCGAAAACGCGCAGCACTCTAACCGAAAAAAGGGCGCCGCTGCAGCGGGCCATAGTCAATGAGGCCTGCGACCGCAATAATTGAGGCCTGGGGAACCAGACTTGATGCAGACCGACGCGTTGCCAGGTCGGCGCTGCACAGTTGAGGAGAGCGGGCCCGCTATGGTCTCTGCAGCGCTCGGAATCGGGCATGGCCTTGAGATGGTCGCGCTGACTGCGCTCGCTGAGGGCCCCTTCACCCGCAAGTCAGGAAAGCCGCTCACCACCAGCATCCGGGTTCCCGTGGAGAGGCTTGCCGACGGCCCGGTCGGGGCACGGCTGGCGCTGCGGGTGCGGGCCCCCGGAGCTGACGGGCCCCGGCCTATCTCCCTGTCCGTAGACCGCAACGAATGGTGCATTGACGACCAGGCCGCACCTTCCGGGCTCGACGAGTTGCTGGCAGACAGCCGGTTCCTGGCGCAGCATGTCTATGCGGTGGCGACGGCCACCCTTCAGGCCTTTGAAGCCACCCTCGGACGCCGGATGGGCTGGGCCTCGGGCCACCGGCTGGTCATCAGTGTGTATGACAAGATCCCCTACACCTCCACGGGGTACGACCGCGAGCGCGGGCTGATCCGCTTTGGCCACAGGACCGACGACCGTTCCAAGCGTTCCGTGCCGCTGGCCCTGTATCACGACCTCGTGGCCCATGAGGTGACGCACGCAGTCCTGGACGGCTACCGACGGCTGTGGACGGACAGCGATGCCTTACTCGACGGCTATGCCCTGCACGAATGCATCGCGGATCTCGTGGCAATGCTGAGCGTGTTTTCGTCGCCTGAGCGGGTGGAGCAACAGTTGTCAGTGGCCGTTCCGGGCATCGACGGCAGGCGGGGAATCGTGCCCGCCCGGAACATGGAACAGAAAGTCCTGGCCTCCGGGCTGTTCGGCCTGGCTGACGGTCTGTTCTCCCGCGGCGCAGCCCGACGGCCGCTCGCCATGGACGTGCCCTTCGAGTGGCGGCTGGATCCCGAACCCCACCGGCGGGGCGAAATTGCCGTGAAGGCGGTGCTGGACGCCGTCGTTAAACTCTGGCTGCAGCGGCTGGAAAGGCCTGGCGGTCGCTCCAGCCGGTACCAGGTGGCCGAAGCCGGGGCGCATCTTGGGCATCAGATGCTGGGGATGGTGCTGCGGGGGCTTGCCTATATGCCGCCGGTGGACCCGGGCTGGGAGGACCTGCTGCGCGGAATCCTCGCGGCCGACGCGGTGCTGGTGCCGACGGACATGATGGGATTCAGGCAGGCTGTACGCGACGCTTTTTGGGACATTGACCTGTCCACGGAACCCGATGAACTCCTGGACGGGCTGAAGCACCTCCGCGACCTGCGCTATCCGGTCCGGTTGTCAGCCCTGGCCGCCGACCCTGAGGAGGTCAACCGGTTCATCTGGGAGAATCCGCGGCTTATCGAGGCGTCCGGCATCGATCAGAACACCAGCATTGTTGTGAACCGGGTGCGCCCCAGTACGCGCGTAGGGCCGGACGGGTTCGTCGTCTCCGAAATCGGAGCCTCGTACGTGCAGTCAGTCACCTTGTCCAAATCAGAAGCAAGGAACAAGCTGGGCCTCCGGGTGGACACCGATTACTACACCGTCCGTGGCGGGGGCCTGTTGCGGTTTGATGAGGGCGGACGGCTGTGTTTCGCCGCACTCAAGCCGGTGATGGATGCGGAGTGGCAGCAGGAGAAGCTCGAAACCATCAAAAGGGAAGCCGGGATCAGAATGCCCGCGGCAACGTTCCACCCGGAGGACGGACGCCGGGAGTGAGCGTCCGTCAGCTGCCCCCTGTGTCAGCTTCCCCAGGGAGCTTTCCGCGCCGCCGTCGAGCCCTCCAGCTGCGCCACCTGGTCGAAACCGCCGGCGCGGAGGCCCTTGCTGACCAGCTTCAGGATGTCCGCCCGGCCGAGAGTGCCGTCTCCCGTCACGGCCTTGATGAAGTTGTACGTGAAGGCGCCGTTGTAGCGGCCTTCCAGGAAGGCATCGGCGGCGGTCTGGTCGGCCCGGCAGGCAGCCAGAAGGACCGGTTTGACGCCCCGACCGGCTTTGACCAGGTCCCGGAGCGCCCTGGTGTCGCTGAACTCGGTGGCGGCAACGCCGCGCGCCGTCGGTGCCGGCAGGAAGCGCGGCCGCCTCCCGGGGAGGAGGTCCAGCGATTTCAGGCCGGTACCGCTGTGGCAGGTATCCAGGACAACGTCCATGAGTATCCCGTCAGGTAGCCGCGCAAAGAGGGCGAACAATTCGTCGTCCGAAATGACGGTGGCCGGATCCCATGAGTCGCCCGTGTTGTTGATGTCGTAGCAGGCGAAGGCTTCGTCCAGCCGGTCAGCCTCGTCGTTGCTGCTGTCCGGAATCTGCGTTCCATGGCTGGAGAACGTAAAGACGATGTGCTGGAGCTCGCCGGCGGCGGCGCGGTCCAGCATCGAATCAAGCTGCGCCATGACCTGCTTCTTCGTGGCCTGGGAATCGAGCAGCAGGGAGATATCCGCCGGGGCGAAGCCGTATCCGGCCTGCAGCAGTCCGGCGAGATCGCGGGCGTCATTGACGCAGCCCTGGAGCCAGCTGGATTTCGGCAGATGTTCAAATTCGTTGATCCCCACACAGAGGGCGGCTTTGCTCATGATGTGTTCCTTCGGCCAGGTAGGGCAACTCTATTCCCGTGTTTGAGGCTCTTCAATGGCAACCACCCAAGCCTTTTGCAATCATTCCGCCGGGCCCTGATCCGGCCGGAACGCTGAAGAAAACGATAGTTTTGCCCCAATCAGATAAATTTTGTGTCTCAACTCACTCTTTGCAACGATTCAGCGGCTGGCTGTCTGGTTGAATCGGGTGATCAGGACACCGTCCGCCATCCGAGTCCAACTGATCCAGTTGCGAGGCGGCGCGCGTGTACTCATCGAACAGAAAGTCCACAGATGGCAATGAATAAAAAGGCCCTGCACAGCGCTATCGCGCTCGCGGGTGTTTCCGCGTTTGCACTGACAGCCTGCACGGGCCCGTCCGGCGGAGGCGGAACTACAACCGGCGCTGCCGGAGGCGGAACTATCACCTACGGGACCACGGACAAGGTCGTTACCCTCGATCCCGCGGGCTCCTACGATGCCGGCTCCTTCATGGTGATGAACCAGATCTATCCGTTCCTCCTGAACGCCAAGCCCGGCACGGCGGACGCCACGCCCGACATCGCGGAATCCGCGGAATTCACGAGCCCCACGGAGTTCACCGTCAAGCTCAAGTCGGACCTCAAATTCGCGAATGGCCATGCCCTCACGTCCTCAGACGTGAAGTTCTCCATCGACCGCGTTGTCAGCATTGCGGATCCGAATGGTCCGGCCTCCCTCCTGGGCAACCTCGAGACCGTGACCGCAAAGGATGACACCACGGTGGTCTTCACTCTCAAGGCCGGCAACGACCAGGTCTTCCCGGGCGTCCTCGCCGCCAACTCCGGACCGATCATCGATGAAGAGGTCTTTCCGGCGGACAAGCTGATGACCGACGACGACATCGTCAAGGGCAAGCCGTTCGCAGGCCCGTACACCATCGAGAGCTACAAGAAGAACGAGCTAGTCAGCCTGAAGGTCAATGCGGACTACAAGGGCCTCCTCGGCAAGCCCGCGAATGACGGCGCCACCATTAAGTACTACGCCGATTCAAACAACCTCAAGCTGGACGTCCAGCAGGGCAACATCGACGTCGCCGGCCGCAGCCTCACCGCAACCGACGCCGCTGACCTGGAGAAGGACTCCAAGGTCAAGGTCCACAAGGGTCCCGGTGGCGAGTTGCGATACATCGTGTTCAACTTCGACACCATGCCTTTTGGTGCAAAGTCTGCCGACGCTGATCCCGCCAAGGCCCTGGCCGTCCGCCAGGCCATGGCCAATGTCGTGGACCGCGACGCCATCGCAACCCAGGTTTACAAAGGCACCTACCTGCCGGCGTACTCGGTGGTCCCCGACGGTTTTGTCGGCGCAATCCAGCCCCTCAAGGAAATGTACGGCGACGGCAACGGCAAGCCCAGCCTGGACAAGGCCAAGAAGGTCTTCTCCGACGCAGGTGTCACGGCTCCGGTCAACATCAAGCTGCAGTACAACCCGGACCACTACGGCAAGTCCTCCGGTGACGAGTACGCCATGATCAAGGAACAGCTGGAAAAGTCCGGCCTCTTCAAGGTTGACCTGCAGTCCACCGAGTGGGTCACCTACTCCAAGGACCGCACGGCCGACGCCTACCCGGTGTACCAGCTCGGCTGGTTCCCCGACTACTCGGACGCGGACAACTACCTGACCCCGTTCTTTGTTCCGGGCAACTTCCTGAAGAACCACTATGAAAATGCATCTGTCACCGAGCTGATCAAGAAGCAGCTCACCACGGTTGACAAGGCAGAGCGTGAAAAGGTGCTCGGCGAAGCCCAGACCGCCGTCGCCAAGGACCTGTCCACGCTACCGCTGCTCCAGGGTGCCCAGCTGATGGTCGCCGGTGCGGACGTCAAGGGCGTTGAAAAGACCCTCGACGCTTCGTTCAAGACCCGTCTTGGCGTAATTTCCAAGTAGGTCCAGTTCTCCATCCGGTCCTGACCGGCCGCGGAGGCGGGGCGCCTGTAGGGCGTCCCGCCTTTCGTGCGGAAGCAGGGCAACAGATTCCGGGGCTCACGAGGCCGCCGGAAGCACACATTTAGGTACCAATGACAACACTGATTGAGGCGCCGCCAACCGACGCCGACGGCCTCCTGCCGTCAAAGAAGAAGTCGTCCGGCGGGGGACTGGGCCAATACATCCTGATCAGGTTCCTCCTGATCTTTCCTACAATTTTCATTCTTGTGACGCTGGTGTTCTTCCTGATGCGCATCACCGGCGATCCCATCACTGCGGCCATGGGCGGCAGGTTGCCGCCGGAGCAGCTGGCGGAGCGGATCACCGCGGCAGGCTATGACCGTCCGATCCTCGTGCAGTACTTCGAGTACCTGGGACAACTGGCCACAGGCAACTTCGGCACTACCCTCTCGGACAACCGCCAGGTCACGGAGATGCTGGCCACCTACGGCTCTGCCACCCTGGAACTGACCATCAACGCGTTGCTGGTGGCCCTGCTGGTGGGCATTCCGCTGGGCATGGTCGCCGCCTACCGGAGGGACCACGCCCCCGACGCCGTGCTGCGCGTTTTCGCCATCGTCTGCTACGGCACGCCCGTGTTCTTCGCCGGCATGCTCCTGAAACTCACTTTCGCCGTTTGGCTCGGGTGGCTGCCTGTGGCCGGCCGCGCCAAGACCTCCAGCGAACTGGCGCTCACCTCGCTGCAGTCGCCAACAGGCATCTACTGGCTGGATGCCATCCGCAGCGGCAACATGGCAGCACTCGCCGACGTCACGGCCCATGCGGTCCTGCCGGCCGTCGCCCTGGGCCTGCTGACCGCAGGCATCTTCCTCCGGCTGGTCCGCACCAACGTCATCGGAACCCTGGGCAGGGACTACGTGCAGGCCGGGCGCTCCCGCGGCGTCAGCGAATTCCGACTTGTCACCAAGCACGCCTACAAGCCTGCGCTGATCCCCATCATCACGGTGATGGGCCTGCAAATCGCCGTGATGCTCGGAGGCGCCGTGCTGACTGAAACAACCTTCGAGTGGAAAGGGCTGGGGTTCCAGCTGGCCACCTACCTCACGGCACGCGACTTCGTCGCGGTCCAGGGCATCGTGGTCCTCCTCGCCGTCATCGTGGCCGTGACCAACTTCATCGTGGACATTGCTGCTGCGCTGATCGACCCCCGCGTGAGGTACTGATATGAGCTCCCCTACAACTGTTGAACCCGCAGCGGATCCCCGCGCTTCGCTCTTCCGCCGGCTGCCGGTCATCTCGCACTTCCACAAGAGCGTGGGCCTGCAGCGCGGAATGCTGGTGGCAGGACTCGTCCTGACCGGCGCCTTTGTGCTGACAGCCATTTTCGCGCCGCTCCTGGCTCCGTACGGGTACTCCCAGCTCTCGGACGCCGACGGAAGCTTCCCCGCCCAACAGGCACCGGGCGGAAAGCACCTGCTGGGGACCACGGTGGGCGGCTACGACGTTTTGTCCCGGGTTATCTGGGGAACGCAGACGGCCATCATGGTGATCGTTGTGGCCGTCCTGATGTCGATCTTCATCGGCGTCATTCTGGGACTCGTCAGCGGCTACATCGGCGGCTGGCTGGACCGGATCCTCGTCGTCATCGCGGACGCCATCTACGCCTTCCCCTCGCTGCTGGTCGCAATCGTGATGGCCATCGTCATCAGCGGCGGCCAGTCCAGCCTGCTGGGCGGCATCATGGCCGCGGCAATCTCCATCACGGTGGTCTTCATTCCTCAGTACTTCCGGGTGATCCGGTCCGAAACCATCCGCCTCAAGGCCGAACCCTTCGTGGAATCCGCCAAGGTAGTGGGTGCCTCGAACATCCGCATCATGAGCCGGCACATCTATAAGAACGCCACGCGCACCCTGCCGTTGATCTTCACACTGAACGCCTCCGAAGCAATCCTGACGATGGCCGGCCTGGGTTTCCTGGGCTTCGGCATCGAACCAAGCTCCGCCGCCGAGTGGGGCTTCGACCTGAAGCAGGCGCTGGCCGACACCACGTCCGGAATCTGGTGGACGGGCGTTTTCCCCGGCCTTGCCATGGTGCTGACCGTCGTCGGCCTCACCCTCATGGGTGAGAGCATCAACGACCTCAACGATCCGCGGCTTCGCGGACGCAAGAAGGCCGCTTCCGGCAAGGGCGGGCCTGATTCGAACGTCGCCGCGCAGGCAGGAATCCAAGCAGAAGTGAGCAGTTCATGACCACCAACATCGACAAGCGCGGCGCGGGCCCGGTCCTCGATATTGACCACCTCAAGGTCACTTTCGCCACCGACGCTGGAGACGTCTATGCAGTCAAGGACGTCAGCCTCGAGGTCAACCCGGGCGAAGTGGTGGCGATCGTCGGCGAGTCCGGCTCCGGCAAAACCGTCACGGCGAAAACAATCCTCGGACTCCTTCCGGAGACGGCCATCAGCTCCGGAGCGGTCCTGATCAACGGCAACAACGTGATCAGCGTCAGCCCGGCCAAGCTTCGGCAAATCCGCGGCAGGGATGTCGCCATGGTTTTCCAGGAACCGTCCACCGCGCTGAACCCCGTCTTCACCGTCGGGTGGCAGATCGCCGAAGGGATCCGCGCGCATGCACACGGCAAAGGCGGCCGTGTATCCGCCAAGGAAGCCAAGTCCCGTGCCGTCGAAGCCCTCCGGAAAGTAGGGATCCCTGACGCCGAAAAGCGGGTGGATTACTATCCCCACCAGTTTTCCGGGGGTCAGAAGCAGCGTGTCGTTATTGCCGCCGCGCTGGCACTCAACCCGGGCCTGATCGTTGCCGACGAACCCACAACAGCCCTGGATGTCACGGTCCAGGCGGAGATCCTCCAGCTCCTGAGGGACCTGAGGGACAAGTACGGCACCTCGATCGTGCTGATCACGCACAACATGGGCGTGGTGGCGGATCTGGCCGACCGGGTAGTGGTGATGTACCAGGGCGACGTGGTCGAGGAGGCTACAGCCAAGGTCCTGTTCGCCGAGCCGAAGCAGGAGTACACGCGGAAACTCCTGGCCGCCGTGCCACACCTGGGCAGGAATTCCGCTTCCCAGGGAATGACGGCGCGGGCGCACCAGGACCGGAAGGTCCTGGTGGAAGCCAGGGGACTGACCATCGAATACCCCGGCAGGCTGGGCAGCCCCGGCTTCAAGGCCGTGGACGGCGTGAGTTTTACGCTCTCTGAAGGCGAGGTGTTCGGCCTCGTTGGTGAGTCAGGGTCGGGCAAAACCACCATCGGACGCGCCATTGCCGGCCTCAACCGCACCACCGGCGGCAGCCTGAAGGTACTGGATTACGAGATGCTGAACCTCAAGGAGCGGACGTTCAAGCCACTCCGCAAGGAGATCGGCTTCGTGTTCCAGGACCCGGCGGCGTCTTTCAACCCGCAGCTGACCATCGGCGACTGCGTTGCCGAACCGCTCATCATCCACAGCAATCCCACGCCGGCCCAGGCGCGGAAGCGCGTCGGTGAGCTGCTCGAGTCGGTCCAGCTGCCGGCGTCGTACGCTGACCGGTTCCCGCACGAACTGTCCGGCGGACAGCGCCAGCGTGCGTCACTGGCCAGGGCCCTGATCCTGAACCCGAAGCTGCTGATTGCCGACGAACCGACCTCGGCGCTGGACGTTTCGGTCCAGGCCGTGGTGCTGGAACTGTTCAAGGACATCCAGGAAGAGTTCGGGTTCGCTGCGCTGTTCATCAGCCACGACCTCGCCGTCGTGGACATCCTGTCGCATTGGGTCGGGGTGCTCTACAAGGGCAAGCTCGTGGAACAGGGGCTGGGAACCCAGGTGATGGGGGCGCCGCAGCATGACTACACACGCCGGCTGATCGCGTCGCTGCCCGTGCCTGACCCGGACGAACAGGCCAAGCGCCGGGAAGCGAACCGTTCGCTCCTGGCCGGTTAGCCCGATTCGGTCGTGAAGATGCCCGCTGCCCCTTCCGGGCGGCGGGCATTTTCGTAGGAGGTCCCGCCCCCTGGGCAAGATTTCGCGGACGCTTAACAGCCACAGGGAATCGGCGGGGTGCCCATAGACTGGAACCATGACCGAGCAGAACCAAGATTTTCCGGACGCCGAATCCTACGACCCCTCAGCCAGCTCATTGGCCGGACAGGTGGACCCATCGGTGATGGCGGAACTGCTGTCAATCCGGTCCAGCATCGACAACATCGACGCCACGCTTGTCTTCCTCCTGGCCGAACGGTTCAAGGCGACCCAGAAGGTCGGTTTCCTCAAGGCCGCGCACCGGCTGCCCGCAGGGGATCCGGGCCGGGAGACCGCCCAGATTGCACGGCTGCGCCGCCTCGCCGAGGAGGCCCACCTGGATCCGGCTTTCGCGGAGAAGTTCCTGAATTTCATCATCGGCGAGGTCATCCGGCACCACGAAGCCATTGCCGAGGATCACCAGGCCGCGGAGAACAACGGACCAGGTGCAAACAAGCCGCTGCTTTCCTCGCCCGCACCGTCAACCGCCGTCGACGCCTAGGCCATGCCGGAATCACAGGTAACTGCCACCGCCCTCGGGCCGTGGCCCGGTGAGGACCCGGTGGAAGCAACCCGGATAGTCCGCGGCGAACTCGGCAGTCCCCACCTGCCGTTCCTGGTGGAGCTGCCGGAACGCGGCGTCGGCTCCGATGCCCTCGGCAGGACTGCGTCCCTCCTGGTGGACCTTTCCGTCGATGTCCAGCCCCATGGATGGCGGATCGTCGATCGTCCGGGGAAAGACGTCATGCGGGCCAAGTCGGCATTGTCCACGGATATCAACGTCCTTGCCGACGTCGCCGGGACGGAAGAAAGTCCGGCACGGGAATTCAAGGTGCAGCTGCGCGGACCGCTCAGCCTGGCCGCAGGACTGCACCTGCACAGCGGTGAACGCGCCTTGCTCGACTACGGCGCCCGGCGTGATATCGCCGAATCGCTGGCGGCCGGCGTCGGGGATTTCCTGGCCCGGGTGGGCACTGCTGTTCCCGGTGCC
>Ga0307416_100001804_pt1 | contig 11893 bp, 13 predicted proteins | sample DK1Cmetagenome_2_FD_203821 | JGI IMG/M metagenome (GOLD analysis project Ga0307416, IMG submission 203821) | Maize rhizosphere microbial communities from greenhouse at UC Davis, California, United States - DK15-C-3 | ecosystem: Host-associated > Plants > Roots > Rhizosphere > Soil | place...
GGCAGCTCGACCGACTCCCCACGTTCATGGCGCACCTCGAGGAGGTGCGCGCCACCGAAGCGGGCCGCAGCCACTGGAAGGCCAGCGCGCCGTTCGGCTGGGACGTCGAGTGGGACGCCGAGACGACCGACGACGTCGCGGCGCAGCGCATCGCGTGGCGCTCGGTCGACGGCGCCGACGTCCCGAACTCCGGCGAGGTGCGCTTCGTGCCCGCGCCGGGCGGGCGCGGCACCGAGGTGCACGTGACCCTGACCTACGAGCTGCCCGGCGGGGCGCTGGGCAAGGCGGTGGCGAAGTACTTCGGGGAGGAGCCCTCCCAGCAGCTCGACGACGACCTGCGCCGGTTCAAGCAGGTCATCGAGACCGGCGAGGTGATTCGCAGCGACGGCGCACCGTGGGGCAAGCGGGCCCGCGAGGAGTTTCCGCAACACCCCGCCCGCCCGCTGTCCGACGAGGAGCGCAAGGAGGTCCTGGCGTGAAGGCCAACTGCTGGATCAGCCCGAACGAGGTCGAGGTCAACGAGGTCCCGGACCCCGCCATCCTCAACAGCCGTGACGCGATCGTGAGGATCACCTCGACGGCGATCTGCGGTTCCGACCTGCACCTGCTCGACGGCTACGTGCCGACGATGCAGGAGGGCGACATCATGGGCCACGAGTTCATGGGCGAGGTGGTCGAGGTGGGCCCCGGCGTGGACCGGGGCAAGCTCCGGGCCGGCGACCGAGTCGTCGTCCCCTTCCCCATCGGCTGCGGCGCATGCTCCGCCTGTCAGCACCAGCTGTGGTCCTGCTGCGAGAACACGAACCCCAACGCCGGCGTGGCCGAGAAGATGTTCGGCCACCCGACGGCCGGCATCTACGGCTACTCGCACCTCACCGGCGGCTTCGCCGGTGGCCAGGCCGAGTTCGCCCGCGTGGTGCTCGCCGACGTGAACCCATTGAAGATCGAGTCCGACCTCTCCGATGAGCAGGTGTTGTTCCTCTCCGACATCCTGCCCACCGGCTACATGGGCGCCGAGATGTGCGAGATCACCGACGGGGACGTGGTCGCCGTGTGGGGCGCGGGGCCGGTCGGGCAGTTCGCGATGGACAGCGCCCGGGTGCTCGGAGCCGCCCGCGTCATCGCCATCGACGACGTTCCGTACCGACTGGAGATGGCCGCCTCCCAGGGCTACGACACCATCGACTACTCCGACACCGACGTGCGGTCCGCGCTGCTGGAGCTCACGGGCGGGCGGGGGCCGGACAAGTGCATCGACGCCGTCGGCATGGAGGCCACGCACGGTGCCACGCACCTGCAGCTCTACGACCGGGTCAAGCAGGCCGTCCGCTCGGAGACCGACCGCCCGCACGCCCTGCGCCAGGCGATCCTGTCCTGCCGCAGCGGCGGGATCGTCTCGGTCATCGGGGTCTACGGCGGCTTGATCGACAAGTTCCCGGCGGGCGCCTGGATGAACCGGTCACTCACCCTGCGCACTGGGCAGTGTCACGTGCAGCGATACATGCGCCCGCTGCTGGGCCGGATCGAGCGCGGGGAGATCGACCCAACCCGGGTGATCACCCACCGGCTGCCCCTGGCCGAGGCCCCGCACGGCTACGACATCTTCAAGAACAAGGCGGACGGGTGCGAGAAGGTGGTCCTGAAGCCCTGACCGCCCCCGCCCCCGGGGCGACGACGGGAAGTCGAGACGAGAACCTCTGGGTCGTCGACCGCCTCGACGAGGAAGTCGACGACGCGGCGGACGGCGGGGCGGGCCGGTCTGCGCCAGACGACCTCCAAGTCGAGGAACAAGGGCGGATCGAGCGGCAGCACGACGATCCCGCTCACGTCCATGTGCTCGACGACCCCGAGGATTCCCGGGGCGACTCCGAACCCCGCTGCGACCGCCCGCAGCATCGCCTCGGGGCTGTTGATGAGGTCCGGCTCGACGACGACCTGCCCGGCCGCGCCCCCATCGGCAGCAGGTGGTCCACGGTGCGCTGCCAGATGCCGGCGAAGGGCGACCACGGGAACATCACGGCGTATTCGTGGCCGATACCGGCGACCGGGATCTGCGTCTGGTCGGCGAGCGGGTGCCCCTGCGGCAGGACGATTCCGAACAGCACCGAGCCGAGGACGACACCGTCGAGGTCACGGTGCGCCTGCGGCCGGCTCCAGACGACGGCTGCATCGGCCCGTGCCTGCCGGACCGCCTCGACGGCGTCGTCCCCCGGGCTGGACGTCACGAACACCTCGACGCCCGAGATGGCGAGGCCCACCGTTCGGAGCGGGCCGCGGAGGACCCGGTCGGCCATCGTGCAGACCCGCAGGGTCACCTGCTCCCGGCTCGAGGATTCTCCGGATCGTACGTCCTCGCGGGCCCGGTCGACCTCGGCCAGGATCACCCGCGCCCGCTCCGCCAGCACCCTCCCCGCAGGCGTCAGCTCGGCTCCGCGTGGAGTGCGATCGAAGAGGGTGACGCGCAGGTCCCGTTCCAGGGCACGGATCTGCTGGGAGAGCGACGGAGCGGCGATGTGCAGCCGGTGCGCCGCGCGCCCGAAGCGCCCTTCCTCGGCCACCGCCAGGAAGTACCTGAGCTGGCGTAACTCCACGAACCACACGCTACTGCTCACGCGAGCTCGCCCCGCACCCGCCGGAGCGCCGATAGGCAACGCCTCAGTGAACTGCGACTTTTCGGTCACGCTCACCAGGACTACGACCTCGTCGACCCGGGTAGCGGTAGGTGAGGAGGGTCGGCGTCGGCAATCGTCGAGAAGAGACTTCGTGCCTGTGCTGACGCCGCGGCGGCGCGGAGGGACGATGGAGCACACTCGGGGCCCCGAACTGGCCGAGATCGCCGACTCGGCCAGTCCTCTCTCCGAGCGCGCGCAGGAGATGCTGGAGAGGCTTCGCCGCATCGTCCCCTTCGACGCCGCGTGGCTGGCCCTTGCCGACCCGATGGGGAGCGGCTACACCTCCATCGCCAGCACCGACCTCGATGCGGGCACGCTGCAGTACCTCAACGGTCCCACCGTGACGCACGACATCGAGGTGACGCAGACCGACCGTGCCCGGCCCCCGATGAGCCCCTCCGACCTGCCCTACCCGGTCAGCGAGCTGCCGACGTGGGCCGAGTGCTTCATCCCCGCCGGCTTCCACGAGGCCCTGGGCGTGGCCCTGTTCGACCGAGGCGAGCGCCACGTCGGATTTCTGGTGCTGCTCTACTGCAGCACGCAGCCACCGCCCCGGGCCATGCGGCGTCGGCTGCACCAGCTCACCCCCGTCCTGGCACGCGGGATCGACCCGTTGCGCTCCCTGGTCGTGGCAGCGCGTGTCGTGAGGGGCGCGACCGCCGGCGCGGTCCTGTGCTGCGACCGAGCCATCCGACCACTGCCCGGCCTCGGCGGCGACGCACTGCTCGCCGATGGATCGGTCCTCGTGGAGCTCGCCTGCTCCCGCGTCGACGACGGCCAGCCCTTCACGTCCTTCCTGTGGCCCCGCGGGGGACGCCACGCCCCGGACGGGCACGTCCGTGTGAGTGTCCTGGCCGGCGGTGAGGGACCGTCCACGGGCCTCCTCGGAACGGTGGTCCTCTCCCCGGCGACCGATCTCAGGGGGCTGACGCCACGCGAGCTGGAGGTGCTCGGGTTGCTGATCAACGGGTGTTCCAACCAGCAGATCGCCCACGCGCTGGTCGTGGCACCGCGAACCGTGGCAACGCACCTCGAGCACATCCTCGCCAAGCTCGGTGCGCCCACGAGGACACTCGCCGCGGTCCGCGCGGAAAGGGACGGGTTCTACGTGCCCGCAACGCACGGGCGGCGATGCGTCCCACAGCGCCACAACAAGGACGGGTGGTAGCGGCCCTCCTCAGCGGCACCGGGGATTCAGGAGCCGCTCAACGCGGTGGACGGTCCGGTGGGCGATGAGGTAACCGTCCTGCATGGCGTCGCGGAAGTGGATTCCGGACCAGATGCGGGCCATGAACGCGTCGTGCTCCAGACCCGAGAGGGTGGCGTAGTGGCGGTCCGGAGGCGTGGTTCCCGGCGGCGCCACGGGCACCGACACGAGCGTGAGCGGGACGTCGTCGCCCAGGAACATCCGGGCCGTCTCGGCGAAGGTGCCGGTGACGGCTCCGTGACCGGTGGCGTACTCGGAGTACGGCGGCGTGGGCCGGAACGGCTGCCAGCCCGGGTCCGGCACCGTCTCGTCCCGGCCGTCCTCATCGGCCCGCGTGATGGCCTCGACCGGCCGCCAGAAGCCCACCTCGAGCTTGAGCAGCCAGATGTTCCGGAGCGCGTCCGCCATCGAGGCGTTCATGACCGCGAACATGCGGGCCGCGCGCTCGAGGCGCAGGGGATGCGTGCGCAGGTGCTCGACGAGGGCCCGCTCCTGGGCGACGACCGAGTTGACGAAGAAGAAGTCCGCGACTGCCTGGCGGTGGGCGACGCGAGGTCCCGTGGCCGTGAGCGACCCGGTCCGCTTCACCTCCTGGAAGTTCCGGACCCACTCGTCGCTCGACAGCGGCGGCGGGCCGTCGACCCGGACATGGTCGGGAAGCACGAGCGGGTCGACGTGACCGAGCCACGGGGCGAGCATGCCGCCCGCGGGCGGAGGCGTCACCGGCTTGGAGATCCCGGGCTGACTCGCGTCCAGCGCGTAGACCCATTGCGGGTCGCCGAAGCCGTCGTCCGCGCGGCTGGCGATCAGTCGGGCCGCGGCCCGCTGTCCGATCCGCACGCCCTTGCGTTCCGCGCGTGAGTCGGGGATCCCAGCCAGGGTGGCCTGGAGCGCGTCGTCGAGCTTCGGTCGCGTGTTCGGCAGGTAGTTCGCGAGAACGTCGTGTGCAGCCGTGGCGAGGGCCGCCGCGCTGCTGGCGCCGCCGCGGCGCCCGGCTCTCTGCACGGCGTCGTCCACCGCGAGCCCGGTGTAGCCGAGGAACAGGGTGCCCACCGGGATCGGAACCGGCCCAGCCGGAGGGGGAGGATCGGGGACCGGCGGGAGCACGATGCGACCGTCGACGAAGATCGTGTCGAGGGCGATCGAGTGCCAGTCGAGCAGCGTCGAGAAGGCTTCTGCTCGGTCGCGAGAAGCGTGACCCGCGGCCGGGGCCTGTGCCGCGTGGAGGGTCGTCAGGGGCAAGAGGGTGAGACTGAGCAGGGCCAGGATGCGCCGAAGGGGCATGGCGCCCTCCATCCGAGTAATGGATCCGCAGCGAGTCTTCCACCGCCCGCTGTGGTCCACCATTCCCCAGGCCGGGTAACCGGCCCTGCTCAGTCGTCAGCGCAGCCCCAGCCTTGACGAGCAGGCCGGCCAGGCACCCCACCCCTGATTGCGACGGACGCGCTCCGCGACCCGGATCTGCTCGGCCCTGGTCGCACGGTGGGCATTCCTGGCGAACTTCCGGCCGCCGTACGCGCGCCAGGTCGGGCCGCTGAACTGCAGGCCTCCGTAGTAGCCGTTGCCCGTGTTGAGGTGCCACCGGCCGCCGGACTCGCAGTTGGCGAGCCGGTCCCAGGTCCGTCCCGTGGCCGCCTGCGCGGGCGCCGGACTGACTACTCCGACGAGGCCGGCCAGCAGCAGGCCCGTCAGGCTCGAGACGATCGTTCGGGCAGCGCGAGGCCGCCCCATCCAGACATTGGACATGGAAATCCCTTCCCACGCCTACGAGGTGAGCTGTCGGGTTCGGGCGGAAGTAGCCCGGCCGCATCGCTGCGGCTTCACCCCAGGGACCGGTTCGAGCCGGCCCCGGAATTGGGTCCCCCGCTCCTGCCTCGCTGTGGGTCGATGTGGCACACCGGCAGGCAGGATTCGGCGTTCCGGTGCCACCCCGCACATCGCGGGGCACTTGGGTTCGCCCCCTACCCGGGTGCAGGCGGGCGAAACCCGGGCCTCGGACAAGTTCTGCGCGCGGTGCGGGTCACCTGCCGCTGAGATCGCGCACCAGCGGTGTGAGCGGCTCTCCGCCGCGCGCCGCCAGCCGGATGCCGTCCATCAGCACCTCGGGTGGATCACCCTTGAGCAGGTAGCCGCACGCCCCCACCCGCAGCGCCTCCCGCACGACGGGCCCCCGGCAGGACGAGCTCAGGATGAGGACCCGGGCTCCCGGTAGCTCACGCAGCAGCTCCCGGGTGGCGCCGATCCCGTCGAGGCCGGGCAAGGCGATGTCCATGAGGACCACGTCGGGCCGCAGCAGGAGCGCCAGCTCGACGCCGCCGTGCCCGTCGCAGGCGGCTCCGAGCAGGTCGAGGTCGGCCTCGGCATCGATCAACCTCGACAACGACGACCGCATGAGGTCGTGATCGTCGACGACCAGCACATTGATCATGGCGTCGACCTCCTGGCGTCCGGTGCGGCATGCCTCCTGCGCGACATGCGGCCTGTACCCCAGCCTCGCGCCCCGACCTTGAGATTTCCTCCGGGGCGGTCAGGCAGGGACGAGCGCCGCGGGGAACCTCGCCATGAGCGACGTCCCCTGGCGGGTCCCCGGCTCGAGGTCGAGCTGCCCCCCGAAGTCGCTCAACGTGTCCTTCAGCAGCCGCAGCCCCAGGTGTCCCCGCCGTACGGCGTCCTGGGCGGCGGCGGGTCCCTTGCCGTCGTCCGCGACGCGCACGAGAACCTCGTCGTGGTCCCGGCTCACCTCGACCACCACGCTGCTGGCACCGGCGTGCTTGACGACGTTGCGCAGGCCCTCGCGGACCACGCGGTAGGCCAGCCGCCCGGCGTCGACCGGGACATCGAGAGCGGGGTCGATGCGAACCGTCGCATCCAGCCCGGCGTCGGAGGTGATCGTCTGCACCAGGTCCCCGACCGCGGTCACCAGCCCCTGACCCTGGAGGTCCGGGGGGTAGAGGTCGGTCAGCATCGAGCGCAGCCGCACCACGTCCTGCTGCAGCATGCCGGTGGCTCGGTCCAGCGTGGCCCGGGCCAGGTCGAGGTTGCCCTCCGAGTGCAGCTCGCGCCGCGCGGTCGGCAGCACGTAGCCCAGGCCGGCCAGGTCCTGGATCACGCCGTCGTGCAGGTCCTGCGCGATGCGCCGCCGTTCGAGGTCGGACGCGAGCAGGGCGTGCCGCATCATCTTGGAGCGGTCCAGCTGGGCCCGCTCGACCCGGCGTGCGAGCGACACGGCCAGCGGCAGCACGGCGAGCATGAACAACGCCAGCGCGCCCAGGACCAGCGGCAGGAGATCCACGATGATCGCCGCAGCGGCGGTCTTCATCTGCTTGGTCGACACGTAGGCCTCGAAGACCAGGGGCTCGCCGTCGGCGTCGAACGCGCCGGCGTAGACCTCCAGCAGCTCCCCCTCGGCCCGTTCGAACTCGTTCTCCTCCTTGCTCAGGTCCGACAGCTCGGCGGTGGCCTCGCGGGTGTCGAACAGTTCCGTGACGTCTTCCTCTATCGGGAACCGGCGACCGATCAGAGCGTCCTCGTCGGACCAGATCACCCGGCCCTGCTCGTCCCACAGCTTGACGTGCCTGACGCTGCCGTCGGCCATCCGGGTGTCCATCACCGTCTCGAGGTCGTGGGCGGCCTTCTCGTTGCCCGCGCGCACCTCCTGATTGACCCGCGGCGCGGCCAGCTTGCTGGCGATCGCCGCGGCCTGGGACCGCGCCTCCGCGAGGGCCTGGCGCTCGGCGATCTTGTTCGCAACCAGGACGGCGCCCGCGGTCAGGACCAGCAGCGTGACCAAGCTCCAGATCGTGAACCGGACCATGGCGGAACGGAGCACCGGGTTCGTGTGGGGCGCCTCCGCGGACCGGGGGTCAGCGACGAGGTCCGGCATCGACGAGTCCATGTCGCCCCGCGATCACGACGGCCTCGAGCTGGGAGTGCGCGTCGAGCTTCATGAGCACGTTCTTCACGTAGCCGCGACAGGTGTTCACGGAGATCTTGAGCTCGCCGGCGATCGAGCGGGTGTCGCGGCCCTCGGCGAGCAGCTGGAGCACCAGGAGCTCGCGGGGCGTCAGCACCGGCTGCGGCCCGGTCGCCGGCCCGGAGGAGCGTTCCTCCGTCACCAGCGTGCGCAGCAACGCCGGGTGCACCACGAAGCCCCCCGGACGCGCGCTGCGCAGCCCGTTCAGCAGGTCGGGCAGCGACCCGTCCTTCGGCAGCAGGGCGCACGCCCCCGCTGCCGCGGCGCGCCGCATCGTGTCGCTGTCGGCGTGCGCGGTCAGCACCACGACCCGCAGGTCGGGATGCGCCGCGACCAGCTCGGTCGTGAGGTCGAGGCCGTCGTGCTTGCCGAGGTTGACGTCCATCAGCACCACATCGGGGGCCAGCTCGCGCGTCATGCGGCGGGCCTGGCCGGCGTCGTGGGCCGCTCCGACGCAGTCGAGGTCCTCCTCGTGGGCCAGCGCGACCACGACCAGCTCGGCGAACGTGCAGTGGTCGTCGACCACCAGCACCCGGGCGGGCGCGGACCCACCCGAGGTGGTTCCCTGTGGCGTTTCCATGCTGCTCCCCCGTGCCGGATCCTGAATCACGAGGGTGTCGTACGCCGTGCTCCGGGCCATCGCCAAACTTGGGGAGACTCCCCGAGCCGGGGTCGCCGCAGGGCCACGACGACCCCGGCAGCCCGGGTCACGCCGCCTGGACGAGGGCGGCGATCTCGGCCAGCGCCCGGTCGGTGCGCGGGACCTCGAGCCCCGGAATCGACTCGACCGCCCGACGCAGCAGGTCCATCAGCATCCGCACCTCGTCGCGCCCGTCCGGACGCGGTCCGTCCGAGCTGACCGGCTCCTCGCGCAGGATCTCCAGGTACAGCGCCTGGGTCTCGACCGCCGGGTCCGCACCGAGCTCGTCACCGAGCGTCTCGCGCAGTTCGGCGTACGCCCGCAGGGCCTCGGACCGCCGGCCGGACGCCCACAGCGCCCGCATGAGCAGCCGCCACGCCTCCTCCGCGAGTCCGTCCACGCCCACCGCCGTGCGCGCCATGCGCACCGCGACCGCGGGCTCGCCGAGGCTCACCGCGTGCCGGGCGGCGAGGGTGGCCGCGCCGACCAGCTCGTTCTGCACGACCGCCCGCTCCTGGTTCGCCCAGCGGGCGTACGGCTCATTGACCAGCAGCTCGCCGGCGACCAGGCCGACGGCCGACTCGAGGCTGCCCAGCGCCGAGCGCGGGTCCGCGGTCGAGGCCGCCTGCAGCAGGGCGCGGAACTCATGGAGGTCGGTCGTCGCCAGGGCGGGGTCGAGCACGTACCCGTGGTTGGTGGTGCGGATCGCCGACTCGCGTCCCCGCTCCAGGCCGAGCTTGCGGCGCAACGCGCACATGTAGCTCTCCAGCGTGCTGACGTAGGACCGGGGCGGACAGCCGTCCCAGATCAGGTCCGCCATCTGGTGCTTCGGCACCGGGATGCCCGGGGAGATCGCGAGGATGTCGAGGATCTGCCGCGGCTTCACTCCGCCCAGCTCCGATGCGCTGAACGTTCCGGCCGGCGTCACCACGGTCATCGCGCCGAACAATCTGATCTCCATCATGGGAGTCCCCTCCTCAGTGTTGCTACCCGAGTTCCGAGATCAGTCTGTGGATGCCGGGACCTTCGCGGGAGCCTCCGTTGAGGGGGCGAGCGACCCTCAAAAGCGAGTAGTCATTCCGGGTCATGTCATGGCCCTCCGGGGGGTGATGACTAGACCGAGGGGAAGGCAGCCGGTGGTCACGGAAGCCGGCCGGAGCCGGTCCCCGTCGCCGACGGGTCGGGTGGTCTTGCGGGCGCAACCTCGGAACTGGGCAAGTTCTGGCATCATTCCCCCATGTCCACGAGCGCCGGGGAAGACCGCAAGGCCTTGGTCGTCGAGGACGACGAGGACATGCGCTCGCTCATCGAGTTCACGTTGAGCACGCAGGGATTCGACGTGACGAGCGTGGAGTCCGGGCTGGCCGCGGTCGAGGCGGTCCGCACCGGGAACCCCGACCTGGTGACCCTGGACCTCGGGCTGCCCGGCATCGACGGCATCGAGGCCTGCCGCCGGATCCGCGAGATCAGCGACGCGTACGTCGTGATGATCACCTCCCGCGACGACGAGGTGGAGCGCCTGATCGGGCTGGAGACCGGCGCCGACGACTTCCTGTCCAAGCCGTTCAGCCCTCGCGAGCTGAAGGCGCGGGTCAACGCGATGTTCCGGCGCCCCCGACGCGGCCCGCAGTTCCCCGCGGCAGCGCCCGGCAACGGCGCGGCGTCGGCCGACGAGCACGAGATCCTGCGCCACGGCGTGCTCACCGTCGACGTCGACGGGCGCCGGGCCTTCCAGGCGGACTCGGAGCTGTCGCTGACGAGGACCGAGTTCGACCTGCTCACCGAGCTGATGCGCACGCCGGCCCGGGTCTGGACCCGGGAGGCGCTGCTGCGGTCGGTGTGGGACACCGAGTGGGCGACGGACACGCACCTGGTCGAGGTCCACATCGGCAACCTGCGCCGCAAGCTCGGCGACGGCAAGGGCATCGGCCGGATGATCCGCACGGTGCGGGGCGTCGGCTACCGCATGGAGCTGGAGTCCTGACGGACCCGCTCAGAGGATGAGGTACGCCGCCAGCGCGGCGTCCGCGCGCAGCCCGACCACGGTCAGGTCGGCGGCCGCCGTTCGCGCGGCGGGGAGGTCGAAGAGGCGGACGTCCTTCTCGATCACGGCCGCGAGCTCCGCGAGCTCCAGGGCGCCTACCGTCGCCGAGGACACCTTGAGGCTGAGGACGGCGTCCAGCACCCGGTCCACGTCGTGGCCCTGCAGCGAGGCGGTGATCCGCGCGATCCGGCCGGGCAGCATCTCGCGGTAGCGGGCGGCGAACTTCCGGACGGCGCCGTCGTCGTCGAGCGCGCGGCTCAGCCGACGCAGGACGGTTCGGTCGAGTGCCGGAGGGCTGGGCCTCGGGGCGATCCGGTTCATGCCGTGGTCTCCTCGTCGCGGGTCCGCCAGATCAGCGACAGCCCGAGCACCAGCAGCCCGCCGAGCGCGACCCACTGAACGACGTGCTGGGCCACGGGACTGCGGAGCGCCCGGATGGCGGTGCCGAGCTTCGGCACGACCGCCTGTGTCTCCCAGACCGTGTCGGCCGTGGTCGTCGCGGTCCACGGGTCCACGTTGGGGTTGTTGTCCCCCTTGGTGCGGAAGGTGGTCACCCCGGCGCTGGCCGTCACCTCGGTGACCCGATGCGTCTCGACGCGGTGGTCCTCGACGGGGATGCGGTAGGAGATCACGTCGCCGACCGCGAGGTCGGCGGCGGGCTTCGGGACCGTGACGACGACGTCTCCGGTCATGATCGCGGGCTCCATGCTCCCGGTGAGCATGGTGGCCGTGCGGTAGCCGAGCAGGTGCGGCCCCAGGGCCAGCAGCAGGAAGACCAGCACGCAACCGAGCAGCACGCCGTTCACGGCCCAGCCGGTCGCGCGCCGGCGGAGCGGGCGGCGTACGACGGGAGCGTCGTCGGCGTCCGCACGGGCGACTGCGCCGCGGGGAGGCACCTCGGCGCTCGGCACGGCGTAGCCCATGCTCGGCTCCTGATCGGTTGGCTGGGTGGGAGGAAAAACTGAAGCCCGTGTGGCCGCCTGCTCGGGTCAAGCGGCCACACGGGGGTCTGGGGGCTACTTGAAGGTGGCCGTCCGCTGCGTCGCGTCGAACGTGAACGTGACCGTGTTGGACAGGCCCTGGAACAGGTTGCCCGCGGCGCTGGGCAGGACCAGCTCCACCCGCAGGTTGGAGGCCGCCCCGGTGGAGTTGAGCGCGGAGGTCGCGGCGGCGAGGTCGAGGTTGGTGCCGAGGGCGGGCCGCTGGGCGACCACGGTCTCCGTGTCTCCCGTGCAGGTCAGCTCGTTGGTGGCGCCCAGCGGGCTCCACGGCACGGAGCACTGGTCGACCTTGACCTTGAGGCCGTTGGCCGTGTCCGTGGTGAGCAGGTTGGCGGTGGCGCCGCTGGTGCTCAGCG
>Ga0307416_100001805_pt1 | contig 11892 bp, 12 predicted proteins | sample DK1Cmetagenome_2_FD_203821 | JGI IMG/M metagenome (GOLD analysis project Ga0307416, IMG submission 203821) | Maize rhizosphere microbial communities from greenhouse at UC Davis, California, United States - DK15-C-3 | ecosystem: Host-associated > Plants > Roots > Rhizosphere > Soil | place...
ACGTCGAGCTCGACGACGATGCCGGCGTGTATTTCGCCTGCGCGCTCGCCGCCGGTGGCGCACGCATCCGCGTCGGCGCACGCACGAACGTGCAGGACAACTCGCTCATCGTGACCGACCGCACGCGCGGCGACGTGATCATCGGTCGCGACGTGACGATCGGCCACAACGTGCGCATGGGTTCGGGTACGTTCCACGACCGCGCGCTGGTCGGCATGGCGGCGCGCGTCGGCGATGGCGTGATCGTCGAGCCCGATGGCTGCATCGCCGCCGGTGCGCAGGTCGAGGCTGGCACCGTCGTCAAGGAAGGCTGGATCTGGGCCGGCCGTCCGGCGCGGCCGTTCCGTGAGCTCAAAAGCGCCGAGCGCGAGTGGTTCGCGCAGGGCGCCGCGGTGTACGTCAGGTACGGGCGCGCGTATCGCGAGACGCTCGGCGCGCGCGTCGCCGCCTAGCGGACGTCAATCGTTGGCGGGCAGCGCGATGCGCACGTTGTGCGCGGCGTGCTGCAGGTGCTCGCGCGCGAGGCGCGCGCCCTCGTCGCCATGGCCGGCGAGCACCGCTGCGAGGATTCGCTCGTGCTCCACCCAGATGACTTCGCGGTACTCGCGATGCTGCAGCACCTCGCGCATCGCACGCCGCAGATGGTTCCAGAGCTGGCCCATCGTGTCGACGAACAGGGCGTTGCCCGACAACTCGTAGAGCAGCATGTGGAACGCCATGTCGGCGCGGATCAGCTCGGGGATGCCCGCGTCGCGCGTCGCGCGCTTGCCCTCGTCGATGATCGCGAGCGCGCGCGAGCGCGCGTCGTCATCGACGTGCTGCGCCGCCAGCGACGCGGCGAGCGGATCGATGCCGAGGCGCAGCTCGTAGATCTGGCGCATGAAGTCGCGGTCGAGCGGCGCCACCATCAGGCCGCGCCGGCCGGCCTCGACGAGGAACTTCTGCTGGCGCAACAGCAGCAACGCCTGCCCGACCGGCTGGCGCGAGACCGAGAGCTTCGCGGCGACGCTCTCCTGCGTCAGGCGTTCGTTGGGCTCGAGGCGCCCTTCGCAGATCGCCTCGAGGATCGCGCGGTAGGCCTGCTCGACGATCGTCGGCTGCGGCTCGATCGCCGTCATGCGGCCGTCGGTGCGGGCGAGCGGATCGGCGTTCATCGACGCGAATGATACGCGCGCCGCTGCCGGTCCGCGGGGCGACCCCGTCGGCCTCTATAATCGTGGGCTTGGCATTCCTGGTCCGTTCCACCCGATGAGTCTCGATCGCGTCACCGCCGGCAGGGACGTGCCGAACGACTGCAACGTGATCGTCGAGATCCCGATGCGGGCCGACCCGATCAAGTACGAGGTCGACAAGGACACGGGCGCGGTGTTCGTCGACCGCTTCATGTCGACGGCGATGCACTACCCGTGCAACTACGGGTACATCCCGCGCACGCTGTCCGGCGACGGCGACCCCTGCGACGTGCTCGTCCTGTCGCCGTATCCGCTGATCACCGGCGTCGTCGTGCGCTGCCGTCCGATCGGCATGCTGAAGCTCGACGACGAGGCCGGCGGCGACGCCAAGATCCTCGCCGTGCCGATCGACCGCCTGTCGTCGCTGTATCGCAGCGTGCGCTCGCCGCGCGACCTTCCCGAGATCCAGACGATGCAGATCGCGCATTTCTTCGAGCACTACAAGGACCTCGAGCCCGGCAAGTGGGTCCGCGTCGGCAGCTGGGTGGACGCCGAGGAAGCGAAGCGCGAGATCCTCGCATCGGTCGAGCGCTACGGGAGCGGGTCGCCGACGGCATCGTGATGACGCGTCGCGCGTCGCCCGGCATGCCGAGCGCGGCGCGGCGCTGATGTACGCGGCGCTGTTCGTCGTGCTGTGGAGCACCGGCTTCATCGCCGCGAAGTACGGACTGCCGTACGCCCCGCCGCTCACGTTCCTCGCGATCCGCTTCGCGCTCGTCGCCGCGCTCATGGCGGTCGTCTGCCTCGCTTTCCGCGTGCGCTGGCCGGCGCGCCGCGCCGACTATGTCAACGTCGCGATCGCCGCGTGGCTGGTGCACGGCGTCTACCTCGGCGGCGTGTTCGTCGCGCTCTCGCGCGGCATGCAAGCGGGAACCGCCGCGATGCTCGTCGGCCTGCAGCCGATCGTCACCGTGTTCCTCGCGCGCGCATGGTTGCGCGAACGCGTCGTCGCGCGGCAGTGGCTCGGGCTCGTGCTGGGTCTCGCGGGCGTCTGGCTGGTCGTCCGCCACAAGGTGTCGATCGACGCCGACGTCGGTTCGCTCGTCGCCGTGTTCGCTGCGCTGGCCGCGATCAGCGTCGGAACGCTGTGGCAGAAGCGCCATGCGGGCCACGTCGACCTGCGCGCCGGCGCCGTGATCCAGTTCGGCGCCTGCACGATCGCCTACGTCCCCCTGGTCCTGCTGTTCGAGTCGGCTGGCGAGGTGCGCTGGACCCCCGAGTTCTCGTTCGCGCTCGGCTGGTCGGTGCTCGTGCTGTCGGTCGGGGCGATCAGCCTGCTGTATCGGCTGCTGCGTCACGGCGAGGCTGCCGGCGTCGCACGGCTCTTCTACCTCGTCCCGCCGGTGACGGCCGCGATGGCCTGGCTGCTGTTCGGCGAGCGCCTCGATGCGATGGCGATCGTCGGCATGGTCGTCATCGTCGTCGCCGTGGCGCTCGCACGACCGGCGCCGCAGCGTCCGGACGTCGCTACGACGTGACGAGGCGCGTGCCGGCCACGCGATCGTGCAGGAACCGCCGGTCCGGATCGACGAACGCGGCGAGCCAGTTGAGCGCGACCATCGGCCAGGCGAGTGCGCCGAGCCCGTGCGTCGCGAGCAGCGCATACGCGCCGACGGCGAGCGCCGGGCCGATCCACGCCGCGGCATAGCGCACCAGCGCCCGCCGGGGCGAGGCGGGCGCGCCGCTCGCGTCCACCAGCGCGAGCCGCCAGGTCTTCATGGGCAGCGTACGTCGGCCGTTGCTCCAGCAGAAGCCGAAGAACAGCGCGCCGAGCGCGACGAGCGCGATGAACGACACGATGCGCCCGCCGGGACCCGGAACATCGAGCGCGTGCGTGCGCGATGCCTCCGGCGAAACCCAAGGCGCCAGCGCGAAGCTCGCGACGAAGACCAGCGCGACGGCGAGCAGCGATTCGTAGCTGAGCGCCGCGAAGCGGCGCCACAGACCCGCCTCGGCGCCCGCTGCCGGGCGCGCCGGCGGCGAGCCTGCCTTCAACGGGCCGGCCGCTGCTCGCCCGGAGGCGGCCGAAGCGGCGGGGCGGGGGTCCGCGCGCCGGGCTTCGCCGGCGCCCGGTCGGCGAGCGCCTTCTTCTCCTCGGGGCTCAGGTTCCGGTACTGCTCCCAGCGCTGTCGCACCTCGTCCTTCTTCTCGGGTGGCAGCTCGCGCAGGTTCTTGTAGCGCTCGCGCGCGCTCTGGCGCTCCTGCGGCGACAGCTGCGCCCAGGGACGCATCTGCTGCTGCACGCGCTGCTGCTCGTCGGGCGACATGCGCGCGTAGCGCTGGGCGATGCCGCGCCACTTGAGCCGGCGCTGTGCATCCATCGTGTCCCATTCCGGTGCAAGCGGCGCCAGCACCTGTCGCTCCTGGGGCGAGAGATCCGCCCACCGCGGCGCCACCAGCGGCATCTGGGCCGCCACGGGGAGGGTGGCGAGGAACAGGGCCGCGGCCAGCGCCGCGGCCACGATCAGTCGGACGACGGCGGCGTCTTGAGCCAAAGCTGGAATCCCCGGTCCAGGTAGGCGTCGATCGGAAGGTCCGACGTGAGGATCTGGCTGTCGAGATCCTCGATCATTTCGAGCTCCTGCCAGGCCGTCCACTGCTGCCAGCCGTAGAGCGCGGCCGCCAGTGCGAAAAGGGCGATCCATGCGCGCGGCTGCGCGTACAGCGGGCGATCCGCGCGCGGCGCACCGCCGCCGAACGTCGCGCCGCCGGCCCCGGCGAGCGTCGGGGCGCCGGCGAAGGTCCCCGTGCCGGCGGTTCGCGTCTCGCCGGCGAGCCGCGCGAGGGCCGCGGCCCGCGCCTGCTGCAGGCGATAGGCGACGCCCGGCTTGACGTCGGCCGATCCCTGGTCGAGGTAGGACTTCACCCGGCGTGCGTATTGTTCGTCGTTGCCGTTCATAGCCGTATTCCCTTGGCCTCCAGCATCTGGGCCAGGGCGTGCACCGCGCGCGAGCAGTGCGTCTTCACGCTGCCCTCCGAGCAGCCCATCGCCGCCGCGGTTTCCGCCACATCGAACTCCTCCCAGTAACGCAACAGGAACGCCTCGCGTTGACGGGCGGGAAGCCGCGAAAGCGCTTCCTCGATTGCGGCAACGATCTGCCGCTGCTCGAGCTGCTCGGCCGGATTTGCCGTCTGGTTCGAGTCCGATTTCGCCGGAAGCGTCTCGAGCGGGTCGTAATCGTCGTCCTTGTCGTCCTTGCCGCCCAGCGCCGACAAAAGCACCGTCCATGCCGATCGCACCTTCGCGCGCCGGAAATGGTCGTGGATCGTGTTCTGCAGGATCCGCTGGAACACGAGCGGCAGCTCGCCCGCCGGCCGATCGGGATATTTCTCGGTCAGCTTGAGCATCGCGTCCTGGACGATGTCGAGGGCCGTGTCCTCGTCCCGCACCGCGAACATCGCCTGCTTGAACGCGCGGCGCTCGATCTCGGCGAGGAAGGACGAAAGTTCTTGCGCGGTAGCCAGGAGCGGCCTTTCGATGCGGCCGGCGGATTATAGGACAGCGGGTCGTGCGCCGCCGTGGTGCGGGCGGCGCCGCCCGCCCGCCGGCTCGCAGATGCAAACACTTGACCGAACAACGACTTCCCGCTACCTTCGACGGGTGCGGCTCGGCCGCATGCTGTACTGCAAAACGGCCGTTCGCGTCCCCTTCGTCCGCGCCACAAGTGCGGGCGGAGTCTCCCCGAGGGATGCGGCGGAACCGGCTTTCACCTAAAGCCAGATCAGAAGCGCCCCACCCCCGGCGCGACGCTTTGCAGGACCGGCACGCCCATGAGGCGCGGCCGGGGATCCCGTTCATCACCGTCCCGAGGGTGCGCAATGCAACCGAACCCGCAGTCCACGGCGTCGATCACCGGCGCCGAGATCGTCATCCGCTGCCTCGCGGAAGAAGGCGTCGAGTACGTCTTCGGCTATCCCGGCGGCGCCGTCCTCAACATCTACGACGCGCTGTTCAAGCAGGACAAGGTGAAGCACGTGCTCGTGCGCCACGAGCAGGGCGCGGCGCACGCGGCCGACGGCTATTCGCGCTCGTCGCACAAGGTCGGCGTGTGCCTCGTCACCTCGGGTCCAGGCGTCACCAATGCCGTGACCGGCATTGCCACCGCGTACATGGACTCGATCCCGATGGTCGTGCTGACCGGCCAGGTGCCGACGCATGCGATCGGGCAGGACGCGTTCCAGGAATGCGACACCGTCGGCATCACGCGCCCGTGCGTCAAGCACAACTTCCTCGTCAAGGACGTGCGCGAGCTGGCGGTCACGATCAAGAAGGCGTTCTACCTCGCGCAGACCGGACGCCCCGGCCCGGTGCTGGTCGACATCCCGAAGGACGTCACGCAGGCGTCCACCGAGTTCGTCTACCCGAAGACCGTCGCGCTCCGCTCGTACAACCCGGTGACCAAGGGCCACGCGGGGCAGATCAAGAAGGCGGTGCAGCTGCTGCTCGAGGCGAAGCGGCCGATGGTCTACACCGGCGGCGGCGTGATCCTGAACAACGCGAGCTCGCAGCTCACGCGGCTCGTGCGCCTGCTCGGCTTCCCCTGCACGAACACGCTGATGGGCCTCGGCGCGTTTCCCGCGACCGACCCGCAGTTCACCGGCATGCCGGGGATGCACGGCACGTACGAGACCAACATGGCGATGCAGAACTGCGACGTGCTGCTCGCCGTGGGCGCGCGCTTCGACGATCGCGTCATCGGCAATCCGCAGCACTTCTTCCGCGCCGACCGCAAGATCATCCACATCGACATCGATCCGTCGTCGATCAGCAAGCGCGTGAAGGTCGACGTCCCGATCGTCGGCTATGTCGCGGACGTCCTCGACGAGATGGTGCGCATCCTCGAGGGCTCGCCGCAGCGTCCCGATCCGCACGCGCTCAAGGCGTGGTGGAGCGAGATCAAGGAGTGGCAGCGGCGCGATTGCCTCAGGTACGACCGCAAGAGCGCGCTGATCAAGCCGCAGTACGTCATCGAGAAGCTGTACGAGATCACGCGCGGCGACGCGATCGTGACCTCCGACGTGGGCCAGCACCAGATGTGGGCCGCGCAGTACTACAAGTTCGACAAGCCGCGCCGCTGGATCAACTCGGGCGGCCTCGGCACGATGGGGTTCGGCCTGCCGGCCGCGATGGGGGCGCAGCTCGCCAATCCCGGCGCGACGATCGTGACCGTCACCGGCGAGGCCTCGATCCAGATGTGCCTGCAGGAGCTGTCGACCTGCAAGCAGTACCACCTGCCGATCAAGATCGTGAACCTCAACAACCGCTACATGGGCATGGTGCGCCAGTGGCAGGAGTTCTTCTACGGCAACCGCTACGCCGAGTCGTACATCGACGCGCTGCCGGACTTCGAGAAGCTGGCCGAGGCCTACGGTCACGTCGGCATGCGCATCGACAAGCCGGGCGACGTCGAAGGCGCGCTGCGCGAGGCGCTCGCGATGAAGGAGCGGCTCGTGTTCATGGATTTCATCACCGACCAGACGGAGAACGTCTTCCCGATGGTGCCTGGCGGCATGGGCCTGACGGAGATGATCCTGGCGGAGGAGCTCTGATGTTCCGCTGCAAAAGGGCGCCCGCGATGCACGTGGATGCCGTGACTTTCGAGCCGCGCCTTTTGCATCGGGGAAGTCGTCACGCGGTCGCCTCGGGGCGCCGGCCTCATTGGATTGTCGAGGAGAACGAACGTCCACGAGTCGGCCGTCTCGCGGCGACTCCCGGGCGCCGTCGATCCCCACGCATGACTGCGCGCGGGGCCCCTCGCCGGCTGCTCGCGCCGCGCCCCGGCGGCGACCGCCGGCAACAGCACGGAACAACGAGCGTCGTGCGCGCGCGTTCGCCATTTCATGCGTCGCCAGGAGGCGTGCAATGAGACACATCCTTTCGATCCTCGCGGAGAACGAGGCGGGCGCGCTGTCGCGCATCGCGGGACTGTTCTCCGCGCGCGGCTACAACATCGACTCGCTCACCGTCGCGCCGACCGAGGATGCGACGATGTCGCGCTTCACCGTCGTCACCTCGGGCTCGGACGAGGTGATCGAGCAGATCACGAAGCAGCTCAACAAGCTCGTCGACGTCGTCAAGGTCGTCGACCTCACCGAAGGCAACCACATCGAGCGGGAACTGATGCTCGTCAAGGTGCGCGCCGCCGGCAAGGACCGCGAGGAGATGAAGCGCCTCGCCGACATCTTCCGCGGCCGCATCCTCGACGTCACCGACAAGAGCTACACGATCGAGCTCACCGGCACCGGCAGCAAGCTCGACGCGTTCCTCACCGCCATCGAGCCGGGCACGATTCTCGAGACCGTGCGGACCGGCGCGTCCGGCATCGGCCGCGGCGAGCGGATCCTGCGCGTCTAGACTTCCACCACAGAGGGTTCACGATGAAGGTTTACTACGAGAAGGACGCCGACCTGTCGCTGATCAAGGGCAGGAAGGTCACGATCGTCGGCTACGGCTCGCAGGGTCACGCGCATGCGCAGAACCTGAACGACTCCGGCATCAAGGTCACCGTCGGGCTGCGCAAGGGTGGCGCTTCGTGGGACAAGGCGAAGAAGGCCGGCCTCAAGGTCGCCGAGGTCGCCGAGGCGGTCGCGGGCGCCGACGTGGTGATGATGCTCATGCCCGACGAGCACATCGCCGCCACGTACAAGAGCGACGTGGAGCCGCACATCAAGAACGGCGCCGCGCTCGCATTCGCGCACGGCTTCAACGTGCATTACGGCCAGGTCGTGCCGCGCGAGGACCTCGACGTCATCATGGTCGCGCCCAAGGCGCCCGGCCATACGGTTCGCTCGACGTACGTGGCCGGCGGCGGCGTGCCGATGCTGATCGCCGTGCACCAGGACGCCTCGCGCAAGGCGCGCGACCTCGCGCTGTCGTATGCGGCGGCGATCGGCGGCGCGCGCGCCGGCGTCATCGAGACGAACTTCCGCGAGGAGACCGAGACCGACCTGTTCGGCGAGCAGGTCGTGCTGTGCGGCGGCCTCGTCGAGCTCATCAAGGGCGGCTACGAGACGCTGATCGAGGCGGGCTACGCGCCGGAGATGGCGTACTTCGAGTGCCTGCACGAGGTGAAGCTGATCGTCGACCTCATCTACGAGGGCGGCATCGCCAACATGAACTACTCGATCAGCAACAACGCCGAGTACGGCGAGTACGTCACCGGGCCGAAGATCGTCACGGCCGAGACGAAGCGCGTGATGAAGGACGTGCTGACGCGCATCCAGACCGGCGAGTACGCGAAGGACTTCATTCTCGAGAACCGCGCGGGCGCGCCGACGCTGAACGCGCGCCGGCGGCTGATGGCCGAGCATTCGATCGAGCAGGTCGGCGAGAAGCTCCGCGCGATGATGCCGTGGATCAGGAAGAACAAGCTGGTCGACCAGACCCGCAATTGATCGGGCGCGCCGCGCTTGAAGGCTTTCCGGCCCGGCCGCGCGGCGGGTTCCCCGCGCGCAGCCGCCGGCGGTCCCTTCGCGTCCGCCGGGCGGCCGACCCTGCGCCGTTGGACCGGGACGGCCGACAATGCATCGATGGTCACCTCGCCGCCAGCTCGCCAGCCGCCGCGACAACGGGGGTGGGCGCTGGTGGTCGTGCTCGTCGCGCTCGCGATCGTCGCTTTCCTGTCGCGCGATGCCCTGTTGCGCTCTTTCGGCACGATGACGGGCGTGGCGCAGAGCTCGCCGAAGCGGCTCGACGCCGCGAGCGGCGCGGCGACGGACGCGTCGCCAGCGACACCGATGGCGCATTCACCGGTCGACCGTGCGCGCGCAGTGGAAGGTGTCGTGCAGCGGCAGGCCGACGAGCTCGCCCGGACGATCGATCGTGAAGCACGCTGAAGCGCGGTCGCGCCATCGTGCGAAGCATGCCGCGACGCGAATCGAGGTCGATCGCAGGTGGATCTGGCGCGCGCTCGCGGCGATCCTCCTCGTCGCCTTCCTCCTTCTGATTGCGAAGGTCTCGTTGATCGCGTTCGGTGGCGCGGCGAGGCGCCTCGACCGGTTCGACCCGGGACATCGGACGGCGAACGAGGCCGTCCCGGTCGAGGCGACGCCGCCGGCGGCGGCACGTTAGTCGAGCTCGCACCGCGTGCGCGAGCGAAGCGCGCGCTGGCGCCCGAGTGCGGCGAACGGTCGAGCGCCCGACGAGCGCTTATCCGACCCTTCGCGGCCTTCGCTCCGACACGGCCGTCGAGCGGCCGAATGGTAGAATCCGACGCGACCTGGCAGCGGGACGCGAACGCCGATGACACGCTATCCGCACCCCATCATCGCCCGCGAGGGGTGGCCGTTCCTCGGTTTCGCGCTCGCGCTCGCGATCGCCCTTTCGATCACCGGTCCCGTCGTGCTCGCCGCGCTGGCGTGGATCGCGTTCGTCTTCGTGCTGCAGTTCTTCCGCGACCCGCCGCGCGACGTTCCCGAGCAGGCGAACGCCGTCGTGAGCCCGGCCGACGGGCGAGTCGTCAAGGTCGAGAAGGCGCGCGATCCGTACGCGAACCGCGATGCGCTGCTGGTGAGCGTGTTCATGAACGTGTTCAACGTGCACAGCAATCGCAGCCCGGTCGACGGCGACGTCGTCGAGCGCTGGTATCACGCCGGCCGCTTCTTCAACGCCGCGCTCGACAAGGCGTCGGCGGAGAACGAGCGCAACGCGTTGCACCTTCGCACGCCGCAGGGCGTCGACGTCACCTGCGTCCAGATCGCCGGACTGATCGCGCGCCGCATCCTCTGCTATGTGAAGCCGCATGACCGCCTCGCGCGCGGCCAGCGGTTCGGGTTCATCCGCTTCGGCTCGCGCGTGGACGTGTACCTGCCGTTGTCGGCGAAGCCGAAGGTAGCGGTCGGCGACAAGGTGTACGCGACGGAAACGGTCATCGCCGAGCTCTGACGCCCGCGATGCACGACGACTACCGCAAGCAGCGCATCCTCGAGAAGAACCGCATCCGGCGCCGCGGCATCTACCTGCTGCCGAACCTGTTCACGACCGCCGCGCTGTTCGCGGGCTTCTACGCGATCGTGCAGGCGATGAACCTCAACTTCGACCAGTCGGCGGTGGCGATCTTCATCGCCATGGTCCTGGACGGCCTCGACGGCCGGGTCGCGCGGCTCACGAAGACGCAGAGCGCGTTCGGTGCCGAGTACGACAGTCTCGCCGACGTGATCAGCTTCGGCGCCGCGCCCGCGCTCGTCGTCTACGAGTGGGCGCTGCGCGACATGGGCAAGCTCGGCTGGATCGCCGCGTTCGTCTACGTCGCCGGCGCCGCGCTGCGGCTCGCGCGCTTCAACACGATGCTCGAAGTGGCCGACAAGCGCTGGTTCCAGGGCATCCCGAGCCCGTCGGCCGCCGCGCTGGTCGCGGGGTTCGTGTTCGTCATGGACGACTACGCCGTCGATCCCGCGAGCGTGCGCTGGTGGGCTTTCGCCGTCACCGTGTTCGCCGGGCTGACGATGGTCAGCAACCTCAAGTACTGGAGCGGCAAGTCGATCAACCTGCGGCGCAGCTATCCGTTCGTCGCGATCTTCCTCATCGTGCTCTTCTTCGCGCTCCTCTCGTACCAGCCGGCGACGGTGCTGTTCGGCATGTTCGTCGCCTATGCGCTCTCCGGCTACGCCGTGTCCGGCTGGATGGCGTTGCGACGGCGGCGCGTCACGACGGCGGCGTGATGCACGCGTGAGGCGGCGCAGGACGCGCACGCCGGGTGCGGCCCGCTGAGCGCGAGGCACCGGGCGGCGGCGTCGCGCCCGGCATACCGCCATGGTGTTCGCATCGCCGATCTTCCTCGCGCTGTTCCTGCCGGCGGTGCTGGCGGCGTATTTCCTCTCGCCGCGCGCGTGGCGCAACGCCGCGCTGCTCGTGGCGAGCGTGGCGTTCTACGCCTGGGGCGAGCTCGCCTACCTGCCGCTGATCGCCGCCTCCGCGGTGTTCAACTGGGTGATCGGGCGGGCGATCGACGCGGCGCCCGAGCCCGAGCGCCGCCGGCGCAGGCTCGCCGTGGCCGTCTGCGCGAACCTCGCCGTGCTCGCCGTGTTCAAGTACGGCAACTTCGTCGTCGACAACCTCAACCTCGCGTTGACGGCGCTCGGTGCGTCCACGATCGCGCTGGCGGCGATTCCGCTTCCGATCGGCATCTCGTTCTTCACCTTCCACGCGATCAGCTATGTCGTGGACGTGCACAAGCGCAATGCGTCCGCCGAGCGGCGATTCACCGACTTCGCGCTCTATCTTCTCGCCTTCCCCCAGCTGATCGCCGGGCCGATCATTCGCTGGCGCGACATCGCGCAGCAGCTCCGCTCGCGGCGCGAGCGGCTCGCCGACGTCGCCTGGGGCGTGCGGCGGTTCGTGCTCGGGCTCGGCAAGAAGATGCTGGTCGCCAATTCGCTCGGCCAGGTCGCCGACCGCGTCTTCGCGCTGCCCGGCGACGAGCTCACGACGCCGCTCGCCTGGCTCGGGCTCGCCTGCTACACGCTGCAGATCTACTTCGATTTCTCCGGGTACTCGGACATGGCGATCGGCCTCATGCGCATGTTCGGCTTCCGTATCCTCGAGAACTTCAACTACCCGTACATCTCGCGCAGCGTGCGCGAGTTCTGGCGCCGCTGGCACATCTCGCTGTCGAACTGGTTCCGCGACTACCTCTACATCCCGCTGGGCGGCAATCGCGGT
>Ga0307416_100001806_pt1 | contig 11890 bp, 11 predicted proteins | sample DK1Cmetagenome_2_FD_203821 | JGI IMG/M metagenome (GOLD analysis project Ga0307416, IMG submission 203821) | Maize rhizosphere microbial communities from greenhouse at UC Davis, California, United States - DK15-C-3 | ecosystem: Host-associated > Plants > Roots > Rhizosphere > Soil | place...
TCCGACGTCAGCGACTTTCTGGTGGCCCTGCGGCGCGGCGATCCCGACGCGGGCACCGTCCCGTTGTCGGCGGTATCGGCCGCGCGCGCCCTGATCGCGGTTCGTGGGCTGCACCGCTTCGCGGAGGCCGAGGGTCTCACCGCGCTCAACGTCGCGTCGGCGGTCAAACCGCCAACACCGAGCCGGCGGCTACCAAAGAGCCTGACCATCGACGAGGTGCTGGCCCTGCTGGACGGTGCGGGTGGGGACAGCGAGGCTGACGGGCCGCTGACGCTGCGCAACCGGGCGCTACTTGAACTGCTCTACTCGACCGGGGCGCGGATCTCGGAGGCCGTCGGCCTCGATGTCGACGACATCGACACCCGGGCGCGGTCGGTGCTGCTGCGAGGCAAGGGCGGTAAGCAGCGGTTGGTACCTGTCGGTCGACCGGCGGTCACCGCGCTGGACGCCTATTTCGTGCGCGGTCGCCCCGACCTGGCTCGCCGCGGCCGTGGCACCCCGGCGATCTTCCTCAACGCCAGGGGCGGACGCCTCTCACGCCAGAGCGCGTGGCAGGTGCTCCAGGACGCCGCCGACCGCGCAGGCATCACGTCCGCGGTATCGCCGCACGTGCTGCGCCACTCGTTCGCCACTCATCTGCTCGACGGCGGTGCCGACGTCCGCGTCGTCCAGGAATTGCTCGGCCACGCGTCGGTCACCACGACGCAGATCTACACGATGGTGACCGTGACTGCGTTGCGAGAGGTATGGGCGGGGGCCCACCCGCGGGCGCAGTGACCTTGAGGCGCGCGCCTCGACGTCGATCGCGGACCGCGACCACTAATCGTGGTGCCAAACTACGAGCGACAATGTCGCTCGACCGGTAGGTGTGCGAAGTAGTCAGCGACATTGTCGCTATGAGCTTGGCACCAAGTCACCATGGATGGGCAGAGACGATGCCGTCGCGGGGGCGAGGGACGTCGACCTAGCCGAGGTACTCCGACTCGAGTACGAGGTCCGGCGCCATCGTCTGATACTCGGCGTGTGTCTTGTGCTCAGCGGTGATGAAGAGCTTGCCCTGCTGTTCGCGCATGTATTCGCGGTATTTGGGGGCGCCGGGAATCAGTATGTTGTCTGCGACGACGATCGATCCGGGGTGCAGCCAGCCGCGGTCCAGGATGCTCAACAGGTCGGTCAGGTAGGCGGCCTTGTCGTGGTCGACGAACAGCAGGTCCAGTTTTCCGGCGGAGAAGCCGTGCGCGTCGGCCAGAGCATCGAGCGTCTTGCCGCCGTCGGCGATCGTGCCCACCACACACGTCACCCGGTCCGAAACCCCGGCGTGGTCCCAGATACGTTGTGCTATCTCGGCATTGGCGGCGGAGAGCTCGACCGAGAACACTTTCGCCGAAGGTGTCGCGCGGGCGATCCGCAGCGAGCCGTAGCCGCAGTAGGTGCCCAGCTCCAACGCCAGGGCAGCGTTGGAGCGACGCACTGCAGCGTCGAGCAGTTCGCCCTTCTCGTCGCCGATGTTGATCAGGAACGACTTCTCGTAGGCGAACTCGTCGATCTTGGCGATGACGTCGTCGATGTCGCCTCGACGGGCATGGGCCACCACATAGTCGGCGGCGGCCGCCTCTCGGCCGTCGCCGATCTGGCCGGTCTTGGTGATGTTGCGGGATCCGATCGCCAGCCGCCAGAACGACCAACGCAAGAACGGGATGCGGCGCTTCAAGCTCACCTGCGCCAGCCTAGGCGGGATCACGCTGGAAAAGTTGCCCGCGGGTCTGGCAGACCAGGCAGTCACCTCCCGTTAAACTTGCCCGGATGTTCGCCATCTCTGTGGGTTGCCTGACCAGCGACGGTCAGGCATGACCGACGACGGCGAAAGTACCGAGGTGGGCCTGACCGGCCGTCAACCGCGAACCATTCCGATTCCCGAACCCAAGACATCGCACGGTCCGGCCAAGGTCATCGCGATGTGCAATCAGAAGGGCGGGGTGGGCAAGACCACGTCGACCATCAATCTCGGCGCCAGCCTGGCCGAGTACGGGCGCCGCGTGCTGCTGGTCGACCTCGATCCGCAGGGTGCACTGTCGGCGGGCCTCGGAGTGCCGCACTACGAACTCGAACACACCGTGCACAACCTGCTGGTGGAACCGCGGGCATCGATCGACGATGTGCTGATCAGCACCCGCGTCAAGAACCTGGACCTGGTGCCGAGCAACATCGACCTGTCGGCCGCCGAGATCCAGCTGGTCAATGAGGTGGGGCGCGAACAGTCTCTGGCTCGCGCGATCTATCCGGTGCTGGACCGCTACGACTACGTCTTGATCGATTGCCAGCCGTCGCTGGGGCTGCTCACCGTGAACGGCTTGGCCTGCAGTGACGTCGTGATCATCCCGACCGAGTGCGAGTTCTTCTCGCTGCGTGGCCTGGCGCTGCTGACCGATACCGTCGAAAAGGTGCACGACCGGCTGAATCCGAAGCTGTCCATCGGCGGCATCCTCATCACCCGCTATGACCCGCGCACCGTGAACTCCCGCGAAGTGATGGCCCGAGTTCTGGAGAGGTTCGGCGACCTCGTGTTCGACACCGTCATCACGCGGACGGTGCGCTTCCCCGAGACCAGCGTCGCGGGCGAACCGATCACCTCGTGGGCGCCGAAATCTGTTGGCGCCGAAGCGTATCGGTCTCTGGCACGCGAGGTCATCGACCGGTTCGGCGCGTGACCGAGGCAGTGACAGAGGCTGGAGCAGACGAAACTGCGACATCGGATCCAAACCAGTCGCAGCAGGCGGGCTTCCAGGTTCGGCTCAGCAATTTCGAGGGTCCATTCGACCTGCTGCTGCAGCTGATTTTCGCGCATCGGCTCGATGTCACCGAGGTGGCGTTGCACCAGGTGACCGACGACTTCATCGCCTACACCAAGGAGATCGGCCGCCAGCTCGAGCTCGAAGAGACGACCACATTCCTGGTGATCGCGGCCACGCTGCTCGATCTCAAGGCGGCCCGGCTGCTGCCTGCCGGTGAGGTGCACGACGAGGAGGATCTCGCGCTGCTCGAGGTGCGCGACCTGCTGTTCGCCCGCCTGCTGCAGTACCGGGCGTTCAAGCACGTCGCGGATTTGTTCGCCGAACTCGAGGCCGCGGCGTTGCGCAGCTATCCGCGGGCGGTGGCGCTCGACGAGCGCTACCAGGAGCTGCTGCCCGAGGTCATGATCGGCGTCGACGCCGAGACATTCGCCCAGATCGCGGCGGCGGCGTTCACCCCGCGTCCGGTGCCGACCATCGGCCTCGAGCACCTGCACGAGGTGGCGGTATCCGTGCCCGAGCAGGTCAGTAACCTGATGGCGCTGCTCGAAGGCCGCGGGATCGGCCAGTGGGCGTCGTTCCGCGACCTGGTGGCCGACTGCCAGGCACCGATAGAGATCGTCGGCCGGTTTTTGGCGCTGCTCGAGCTGTACCGGGCCAGGGCAGTAGCATTCGAACAACCAGAAGCGCTTGGTGTACTCCAGATTTCGTGGACCGGAGAACGGCCCAACCCTCAACACCTTGCGGTGGAAGAAGACCACTATGACTGACAACACCGGAACGGACGTCTGGACCGACGTCCCGGCCGAGGCACCGGCGGAGAACGACGTCCAGGCAGACCTCGACGAGCAGTCCGACGAGGACACGAATCTCGACTCAGGGCTCGATCTGGGCATCAACGTCGCGGATGTCGCCAACGCACCGGAGCTGGAGGATTCCGAACTCGGGGCGGTGCTGGAGGCACTGCTGTTGGTGGTGGATACGCCGGTGACGGTGGAGCAGCTCGCCGCCGCGACCGAGCAACCCGCCTACCGCGTGGGGGCCAAGCTTGCGCTGATGGCCGAGGAGCTCAAGGCCCGCGACAGCGGAATCGATCTGCGCGAGGCGGGCGGCGGCTGGCGGATGTACACCAGGGCGCGATACGCGCCGTACGTGGAGCGTCTGGTGCTCGACGGAGCGCGCTCCAAGCTGACGCGGGCGGCGCTCGAGACATTGGCCGTGGTGGCCTACCGACAGCCCGTCACACGGGCACGTGTCAGCGCCGTGCGCGGCGTCAACGTCGACGCGGTCATCCGGACGCTGCTGGCCCGCGGGCTGGTCACCGAGGCGGGTGTCGACCCAGACTCCGGCGCGGCCACGTTCGCGACGACCGAACTGTTCCTCGAGCGGCTCGGCCTGACCTCGCTGGCCGACCTTCCGGACATCGCCCCGCTGCTGCCCGACGTCGATGTGATCGACGATCTGAGCGAAACTCTCAGCGAGGAGCCACGTTTCATGAAGCTCAGCGGTGCCCCGGCGGCCGAAACGCCGATGTCCTTCAACGTGGATCAAGACGCGGATGCCTGATTCTGAGGGCGTGCGTTTGCAGAAGGTGTTGTCGCAGGCCGGAATTGCGTCGCGCCGGGTCGCCGAGAAGATGATTCTCGACGGCCGCGTGGAGGTCGACGACCGGATCGTGACCGAGCTGGGCACCCGCGTGGACCCCGACGTGTCCGTCATTCGTGTCGATGGCGCCCGGGTGACCGTCGACGACACGCTGGTGCATCTGGCGATCAACAAGCCCAAGGGGATGCACTCCACGATGTCCGACGACAAGGGTCGCCCATGCGTGGGCGATCTGGTCGAGCACCGGGTTCGCGGTAACAAGAAGCTGTTCCACGTCGGACGTCTGGATGCCGACACCGAAGGTCTGCTGTTGTTGACCAACGACGGTGAGCTGGCGCACCGCCTGATGCATCCGTCATACGAGGTGCCCAAGACCTACCTGGCAACGGTGCTCGGCGCTGTGCCACGCGGGCTGGGCCGCAAGCTGCGCGACGGGATCGAACTGGACGACGGCCCCGCGCATCTCGACGATTTCGCCGTAGTGGACACCGTTCCGGGCAAGACCCTCGTGCGGGTGACGTTGCACGAGGGCCGCAAGCGGATCGTGCGACGGATGCTAGCCGCTGTCGGGTTTCCGGTGAAAGAGTTGGTGCGCACTGATATCGGGCCGGTGCCGTTGGGCGATCAGCGACCGGGCAGCATCCGGGTGTTGAGCCAGAAGGAGATCGGATCGTTGTACAAGGCGGTGGGAATGTGAGCGCATCGCTGGTGATCGCCGTCGACGGTCCTGCTGGGACGGGAAAGTCTTCGGTGTCACGGGGTTTGGCCCGATCGCTGAACGCACGCTACCTGGATACCGGCGCGATGTACCGCATCGTCACCCTGGCGGTGGTGCGGGCCGGCGTCGACTTGGCTGACACACCGGCGATAGAGGTGGCTGCGGCCGATGTGCCGTTGTCGGTGGGCTACGACCCCGATGAGGACATGGCTTACCTTGACGCAGAGGATGTCTCGCGTGAAATTCGTGGTGACGAGGTGACCAAGGCGGTATCGGCGGTGTCCGCGGTGCCGGCAGTGCGGGCGCGGCTGGTCGGGCTTCAGCGTGAGCTCGCGGTGGGACCTGGTCCTGTCGTGGTCGAGGGCCGCGACATCGGCACGGTCGTGCTGCCCGCCGCAGATCTGAAGATCTTTCTCACGGCATCGGCCGAAGAGCGGGCGCGGAGACGTAACGACCAGAATGTCGCCGCCGGACGAGGCGATGACTACGAGTCGGTGCTGGCCGATGTAAAGCGGCGCGATCATCTGGATTCCACCCGCGAGGTGTCACCGTTGCGCGCCGCCGACGATGCTGTGGTGGTGGACACCAGCGACATGACCGAGTCCGAGGTGATCGCGTACCTGACCGACCTTGCTCAGCAGCGCGCCGGTGTGACGAGATGAGCACGTCGGATTCGGATGGCACGTGGGCCGACGAGAGCGATTGGGAGCTCGGGGCAGAGGACGTCGGGGACATCGCGGAGGCGATCGAGGAGGCCGCCGCGCCGCCACCGGTGGTCGCAGTCGTCGGGCGGCCGAACGTCGGCAAGTCGACGCTGGTCAACCGGATTCTGGGCCGCCGCGAGGCGGTGGTGCAGGACGTTCCGGGGGTGACGCGGGATCGGGTGTCCTACGACGCGAACTGGCTGGGTCGACGCTTCGTCGTACAGGACACCGGGGGGTGGGAGCCCGACGCCAAGGGATTGCAACAGCTGGTTGCCGAGCAGGCGTCGGTCGCGATGCGGACCGCCGATGCGATCATCTTCGTGGTCGACGCGGTAGTGGGAGCGACGGCGGCCGACGAGGCCGCAGCCAAGCTCTTGCAGCGGTCGGGCAAACCGGTGTTCTTGGCGGCCAACAAGGTGGACTCCGAGCGGGGAGAAGCCGACGCTGCCGCCTTATGGTCGCTGGGGCTGGGGGAGCCGCATCCGGTCAGCGCGATCCACGGCCGCGGAGTAGCCGACCTGCTCGACAAGTTGATCGATGTGCTGCCGACGGTGTCGGAGATGGCGTCGGGCGGGGGAGGCCCGCGCCGCGTCGCCTTGGTGGGCAAGCCGAATGTCGGCAAGAGCTCTCTGTTGAATCGTCTTGCTGCAGAAGAACGTTCGGTGGTCCATGACGTCGCGGGCACCACCGTGGACCCCGTGGACTCGCTGATCGAGATGGACGGCAAGGTCTGGCGGTTCGTCGACACGGCAGGACTGCGGCGCAAGGTCGGGCAAGCGAGCGGGCACGAGTTCTACGCGTCGGTGCGCACGCACGGTGCGATCGACGCCGCGGAGGTGGCGATCGTGTTGATCGATGCGTCGCAGCCGCTGACCGAGCAGGACCAGCGCGTGCTGACGATGGTGGTCGAGGCGGGGCGGGCATTGGTGCTGGCGTTCAACAAGTGGGACCTCCTCGACGAGGATCGCCACTACCTGTTGGAACGTGAGATCGACCGCGAACTCGCGCAGCTGCAGTGGGCGCCGCGGGTCAACATCTCGGCGATGACCGGCAGGGCGGTGCAGAAGTTGGTGCCTGCGCTGGAGACGGCATTGAAATCGTGGGACACCCGCGTGCCCACCGGCCGGCTGAACACGTTCTTCAAGGAGATCGTCGCGGCCACTCCACCGCCGGTGCGCGGCGGTAAGCAGCCGAGGATTCTGTTCGCCACTCAGGCGACCGCGCGGCCGCCGACGTTCGTACTGTTCACCACCGGTTTCCTCGAGGCCGGATACCGGCGGTTCCTGGAGCGGCGGCTGCGGGAGACGTTCGGATTCGAGGGCAGCCCGGTCCGGATCAACGTCCGGATGCGGGAGAAGCGGGGTTCAAAATCACGTTGAATTCAAATCTGCTCGGCGTTGCTGCCGCTGAGTAGGTTGGCTGGGTGTCTCGCCTGAATCGCTGGTGTTGTCGGCGTCCCTGATACGCATCCGATGACCCCGGTCGCCCATCGGCGCCTCCGTTGAAAGCAGCCCATTCATGCGTTCTCTTCTGATTTTCACCCTGGTCGGCGTCGGCGCACAGGTCGTCGACGGCGCGCTCGGCATGGCCTTCGGTGTCACGGCCTCCACACTTCTGGTGCTCAGCGGGGTCGCGTCGGCGCAAGCCAGCGCGGCGGTCCATCTCGCCGAGATCGGCACCACGTTCGCCTCCGGTCTGTCGCACTGGAAGTTCAAGAACATCGACTGGACGATCGTGGCGAAGCTGGGTGCGCCGGGCGCGGTCGGCGCGTTCCTCGGGGCGACGGTCCTGTCCTCGTTGTCGACGGAGGATGCAGCGCCGTTGATGGCCGCGATCCTGCTGGCCATCGGTGTCTATGTGCTGCTGCGCTTTTCGTTGCGAAACCCACCCGCCGTCACCGGTGGCGGCAGCAAGCTCAGCGCCAAGTTCCTCACACCGCTGGGCCTTTTCGGCGGGTTCATCGACGCGTCCGGCGGCGGCGGCTGGGGTCCGGTGACCACCAGCACGCTGCTCTCGCAGGGCAAAACGGCGCCGAGGACAGTCATCGGCTCGGTGAGCGCATCGGAGTTCCTCGTCGCAGTTTCGGCGTCTCTGGGATTCCTGATCGGGTTGCGCGAGGAGTTCCTCGACAACCTGCCGATCGTGCTCGGGCTGGCGCTGGGCGGCGTGATCGCCGCACCGTTCGCGGCGTGGCTGGTGAGCCGGGTCAGCCCCGCGCTGCTCGGCACAGCCGTCGGTGGGGTGATCGTGCTGACGAACTCGCAGAAACTGGTGAAGTACTTCGGCATCAGCTCGCCATGGTCGACGCTGATCTATACCGGCATCGTGGCGGCGTGGGCGACATTCGTCTACCTGGCCTGGAAGCTGTCGAAGGCGCCCGCGTTCGTGCCCGCGGAACTGGAGGCCGAGGTCGCAGAGGCGGAGCTTCCGGCCGACGAGGCGCGCTGATCCGGCGTTGAATTGCGGGCACTAGGCTCGCTCCGGTGCCCGTCATCGACATGATCCTGATCGCCCTGGCGGGCGTAGGGGCAGGCGCGATCAACGCGGTCGTCGGGTCAGGCACCCTCATCACGTTCCCCACGCTGGTCGCTCTGGGTTATCCACCGGTCACCTCGACGATGTCCAACGCCGTCGGGCTGGTGGCGGGAAGTGCGTCGGGAACGTGGGGTTACCGCCGCGAGCTGCGCGGCCAGTGGAATCGGCTGAAGTGGCAGCTTCCGGCGTCCTTCTTCGGCGCAGGGCTCGGCGCGTGGCTGCTGCTGCACCTGCCGGAGAAGGTGTTCCAGCAGATCGTGCCGGTGCTGCTGATCCTCGCGCTGGTGCTGGTCGTGGTGGGACCGAGAATTCAGGAATGGGCCCGTCGGCGGTCGGAGGCGGCCGGGGAATCGGCGGAGCATGTGTCGCCTCGGAAGATGGTGCTGCTTGTCGTCGCGACGTTTGCGGTCGGTGTCTACGGCGGATACTTCACCGCCGCACAGGGAATCATGCTGATCGCCGCGATGGGCGCGTTGCTTCCCGAAGAGATGCAGCGGATGAACGCGGCCAAGAACTTGTTGTCGCTGGTGGTGAATATCGTTGCGGCAGTGGCGTACACCGTTGTCGCCTTCGACCGGATCAGCTGGCTGGCGGCTGGGCTGATCGCAGTAGGGTCGCTGTTGGGCGGGTTCCTCGGTGCGCACTACGGCCGGCGATTGTCGCCGAATGCCCTGCGTGCGGTGATCGTCGTGGTCGGCCTGATCGGGCTGTGGCGGCTGCTGACCGTTTAGAAGGAGACGGCTTCTGAACTCGCCGACTGGGCATCCCGACGGAGACGGTAATCCTGATACGCCGACAGCCGGATCGCTGTCAATCCACCCACAACTTCCGCGGGGATGAGGTAGTAGTCGAAGTCGCCGTCGATGACGAAGAAGTAGTCGATCTCATCCGGGTCATACGTCGTGCGTTCCTTACCGGTTTTGGAGATCCACGCAGTCCACGACATTCCCTGCTTCACCGTGGTCGTCTTGACTTGGATGCGTCGGGCCGTCTCGGCTATCCATACGAGTAAGTCGTAGCGGCACGGCTCGAGCGGTCATGAGACGGAATGACCACAGAGTTCGAACCAGGCCGCAGCCATAAGGGAGCCAGCACGGGACAGGTTGGCGTGTTGTGGGCGCATCAATCCGACGGGCGGCTGTGATTTCCTCCGTGGGGTGAGATGCCTCGTGTCGAGGCCCAGCCGTACTGCGTGCCCGCGTATCGTCGTCGTACTTGAGCCGCCGGCGAGCCCGAGCGTCTCCGCGACCTGCGCCCAGCTGGCCCCCAAGAAAGAAAGGTTCCGAACATAAGAAAGTTCGGAACCATTCGGATGTCCTGAGACATCAGACGTCGGGCTGACAGGATTTGAACCTGCGACCCCTACACCCCCAGTGTAGTGCGCTACCAAGCTGCGCCACAGCCCGCTAAGCCGCCGCAACAAGTCGGCGGACGCGAGGGAACGATACCCTAGTGTCCGACTCGACCCCCAAACGCACCTCGATCCGGCGCTCGGCACAGATCGGAGGCCGTGTCGGAGAGGTTCGCAGTCGCCTCTTTTCGGTGAACTTGCTAGACGGCGAGCTGAAGCAATTCAGAGGCGTTTTGGAGAATCTCGAGATCGCCTCTCGCTGCGCCGGAGCGGCCTGGATAGCAACGGGATTCCATAGAGGCGGCAGGCCGAGTTGGTCGGCTAGACCGAAACCGGTCATGCTCGGGCGAACTCGAAGATGCCGGGTACGTTCATGTCTCCCGTATCAACGCGCAGCACGGTTTGGTCGTGCGGCGCAGAGCGGACTTCGAAGGCTGTGCCCGAAGATCTTCGGCCTTGGCGTCGACGTCGTTGACGGCGATGAGTATGGCCCACGATCCTGGGCCCATGTGTCCAATGAGTCCTTGACCTCGCCCGCGGTGACCCGCTCCAGGACCTCGAGTTCGGCGCTGTACGGAACTTTGAATCGGAACACCGCCCGCCGCACGCCGAGGTCGACCTCGAGTTCCGGACCGACGGCGGGAATGAAGACGAAGCTTTTGGGCGGGGACTCGATGCTGGGAGTCGACGCTTCCGCTCCCGTCTGCCCGATCAGAACTGAAGCAGTTCAGCGCCGGGTGTTCCAGAGCCGCCTCGGTTGGGACACTTCGCAGCACACCGGCGCAAAGGCATGACCGGCTCAGCGACCGAAGTCGCCGTCGATCGAATCGACGAGTTGATGCGCGATGGCCCGAACGGGCGTGTTCGTGTCCTGCGACAACTTGACGATCAGCGCGAAGGCACGACCCGCGTCGACCTTGAAGCGTTCCATGACAATGCCTTTGGCTTGGCCGATCACGTCTCGGCTGGCCAGCGCGGACTGAAACTGTTTCTCTTTGTCCGCAGCGATCAGCGTGATCGCCGCGTGGGTGGCGAGCATCGCCAGCGCAGTCTCGGCGTTGACGTCGAAGGCGTCGGGTTGCTTGCTGAGCAGATTGAGCGCCCCGGCACCTGACTGGTGGGTGTAGAGCTGATAGGACAGTGCGCTGAGTACACCGGCTTCGACTGCGGCGGCGGCGAAGGCAGGCCAACGCTTCTCACGCCGAAGATCGGGGCTGCGCACGACTGAGTCGACGACGGCTGCTTCCAGGCAAGGACCCTGGCGATGCTGCATCTGCGTGTGGTCGAGGTCAGTGACCAGTGACGCGGTGGGTGCGATGGAGCGGAACTCGCCTGAGTCCACCAGCATGATGTCGGCGTAGTCAACACCATCGACAAGGTCCACGGCTGCGGCGGTTATGCGGGCCAGGGTCTCCTCGACATCCACGTGTCTGGCGAAGGCAGTGGTCAACTCACGCATCGCCGAGGCAAGGGCGTGGTCGAGCATGTGGTCGGGCTTCATGAAGCACCGGCTTTGCAGGTCGTCAATTGCACACGCGGTACGGGACTGTTTGTGCAATCAACGCAGCGGCGGCAATTTCTCACGGCTGGGTTCCCAGCCGCCGCAGAGTTACATGCGACGGCGGGGAATCGGTGATCGAGGCCTGGCGCTGTGGTGCCAACGCCGGGGGGGGCTCCCTCGAGCATCTAGCCACGGGAATGGTCCGCCGCAACCCGGCTAGACCCGTCGCTGCGACCAGTATGCCTCTGCACCCTGACAGCAAGGTGAAAAGCGGCTTAGGCGACGGTCCGACGAGGCTGAGCTGTTGGCTCAACTAGGGGTTGCCACGAGGAACCGCCTGGCAGGAGGCACCTACGCAACCCTCGCAGACCGCCACCCACTGCTGGACAGGTTGCCGAGGTAAACCTCACTTAAACCAGGGTCGCTGCAGCGCCATCTGCCTGCCGTTGGTCATGGGTGGGTAGCCGCAGCCGGTACCGGACGAGACCAGTGAACGCCACGGCCAGCACCATGAGCATCGCCATGTCGAACAACCACCACGAGCCCTTGTGGGTCCACAACGTGTCTTCGATCGGCAGCAACGGCGAGACCGTCATCAGATCAACCGTCGAGGCCGACGCGGCGAAACCCCATCGACCCGGCAGCAGCCAAGAAATCTGATCCAGCACCAGCCGGCCGTTGATCTGA
>Ga0307416_100001807_pt1 | contig 11886 bp, 14 predicted proteins | sample DK1Cmetagenome_2_FD_203821 | JGI IMG/M metagenome (GOLD analysis project Ga0307416, IMG submission 203821) | Maize rhizosphere microbial communities from greenhouse at UC Davis, California, United States - DK15-C-3 | ecosystem: Host-associated > Plants > Roots > Rhizosphere > Soil | place...
AGCTGTTTGTAGAAGCGGGCCTGCGCGCGGATTGAGGCGGCCTCGGCTTCGTCGCGGGCCCAGGTGGCGATCGGGTCGGTGCGGCCGAAGGCGATGTCGAGCGAGCGACGGACGTAACGCTGCGTCGCTTTGGAAAAGCTCGCAAACTCCTTCATTTCCGCAATCAGCAGAACCCCACCGGCCGGCTGACTGGTCCGCGTCGTCATGAACCCAACTCCTTTTGCCCAGGCAGGATCATGCGACTGATTTGGTTGCAAAACGCTTAACCAAGATCCCACCCCCCATTCATATTGAATCAAAGGGTTAGCCTCCGGGCAAGAGCGAATATTTCACGGGGCCCGATCAATGCGGGACTGTGGGTTTTGTGCAACGAAGTGGAGTTTTTGTTACGCTTCCGGTCTATTTTTCCGGAAAGCCGGAGGAAGGGGCCGGTTCATTGCCGCCGGGCTGTGTGGCAGCGCTGGGATCGGACGCGTCCATGGACTCGTCTGAACCGACATCCGCCTTTGCATCAAGGTCTTCCGGGTGTTTCTTGAGCTTGAGTTCCAGCTCACGTTCGGGATCGGCCGAGAGCGCCGGAGGCGGCGCCTTGTCCTGCGGCGCACCCTTGTCTTGGTCTCGGTCATCCATTCCGGATTCACTCCGTCCATGCGTTGTCAAGCGTAACGAAGTCGCGCACGGGCCGTTCCCATCACAAAGCTGTGGATTGTTCGACCGGCGGCGGCCGTGCTTCTGCCAAGCGACGGGGGGCGGATTGCATGCACCGCCCCAGCACTCATAAGTATCCCCCATGAGCAATGAATTTGCCGAGGAGCGGCGGTTCGCCGACTGGCGTCTCGCACTGAAATCGATACTCGGCTTCTGGCTGGTCTATGCTGCGACCGTCGCCGCCCGCGCCCTGCTGGGCGAGGATCCCTGGACCGCCTTGCACAACAAGGTGCCGAACATCCTGGTCGGGATTGCCCTCACCCTTGTCTTATATGCCGCGCTCAACTGGCTCAGCCGCGGGGCCTCAATGTACCGCAAGGCGATCCTCGCGGCGGTGCTGTCGGCACTCGCCGCGATCGGCCAGTCGACAACCATCTTTTTCCTCGAGCCCTATTTCAAGCAGAGCAAGGAAGAATTCCGCTTCCAGGCCCGAGAAGGGTACGTCGTCATTGAAAAGGGCCGACAGATCCGCATCGAGCGCGCCGCCAGCGATCCACTGGTGGTTACGCTGCCGCAGATGGCGGAGATGGATCAGGACAAGAAGGTCCGCTGGATCGCCGACAGCTCGGTCACCTGGTTCTTCTTCTTCGCCGCCTGGAGCGCTTTTTACCTGGCGACCTTGGCCCAGGCCCAGGCGCTCGGGGCCCAGCGCCGCGCGGCGCTTGCCGAGGCCGCCGCCCGATCCGCCCAGGTCCGGGCGCTGCGCTACCAGGTCAATCCGCACTTCCTGTTCAACACGCTCAACTCCCTGTCGTCACTGGTCATGACCGGCCGCGCGGAGAAGGCGGAAGAGATGCTGCTGGCCCTGTCGACCTTCTTCCGCACCAGCCTGTCGCTCGACCCATCGGCCGATGTCACGTTGGCCGAGGAAATCGACCTCCAGCGCCTGTACCTCGACATCGAGAAAGTCCGTTTTCCGAGCCGGCTGAAGGTCGAGATCGACATTCCCGAGGAACTGGAGTCCGCCCGGCTTCCGGCCCTGATCCTGCAGCCGCTGGTGGAGAATGCGATCAAGTACGGGGTCTCGGCGACCCGCGAGAAAGTAACCCTGAAGATCGAGGCCCGGCCGCTTGGCGACGGCCGCTTCGAGATCATCATCACCAACACCGCCAAGCAGGGCGCCGGGCCAGCCACGCAAGAGGACAAGATCGAGAGCACCGGCGTCGGCCTGGCCAACGTCTGTCAAAGGCTGACCGCCCGGTTCGGCGCGCATGCAAAATGTGAATTTGGCCCGCTCCCCAATGGCGGCTATCAAGTCCACATCATCATGCCGCTGGATCGCTCGAATGGATGAACCGCCGCTTAGAGTCCTGATTGCCGACGACGAGCCATTGGCGGCGGAACGGCTGCAGTTGCTGCTGGCCCGCGCCCCCGGCGTCGAAATGGTCGGGACAGCCAGCGATGGCGAGGCGGCCGTCCGCCTGGCCGGCGGCCTTGAACCCGACGTGATGCTGCTCGACATCGCCATGCCTGGGATGGACGGCATCGACGTCGCACGTGCATTAGCCGACCGGCGGCCATCGCCGGCCGTGGTGTTCGTCACCGCCTTCGACCAGTTCGCCGTCGCCGCCTTCGAAGTCGCCGCGGTGGATTATTTGATGAAACCGATCGAGCCGGCGCGGCTGAACAAGGCTCTCGACCGGGCCCGGATCTACCTCAGGCACAGGGGCGAGCAGGAAGCGCTGAGCGCTCAGCCATCCGCTTTCCTCGAAGAATTTTGGGCTTCAGACCGCACCGGGCTGGTGCGGATCGCCACCCGCGACGTCGACCGCGTTTCCGCCGAGCGCGATTACATGCGGCTGCATGTCGGCGCGCGCAGCTGGCTCATCCATCATTCGATGGCGGCTCTGGAGGTTAGGCTGGATCCGCAGCTGTTCGTGCGGCTGCATCGTTCGGCGATCGTCCGCCGCGATTTCATTACCGGATTTTCGCGCAACCCTTCTGGCCGGTGGATCGCGAGGCTCGCCGATGACAGCGAGCAGCCGGTCGGCCGGCTCTATGCCGACCGCGTAAGGTCGATCGCCGGGCGATAACCCTGGCAGGCCACCGCTCCGGCGATCTTTTTTTGGCTTTGGTTCGGTTCATCCAATCCTCCGCCTCAGGCGTTGAGGCGAAGCTCGCTAACCTTGGTGTCCGCGGCCTGGCTGACCGTCGGGACCGTCAGAATTGCCGAGGTCAGGACCGCGGCCATCATCACAATCGCTTTCATCGCAAGTCTCCCTTTTCGCGTTGCGGGCGAGGGACCCTGGGGTGGGGGGTTGATGAGGAAACCTGGGGCCCCTCGCGCCGCCATTGCTGGATAGGCCGGGGCCGGTTTGAAATCATGCGCTGCTCGACCGATGGGCGTTGCCGCTCGGCAATCGATACGGCGGCAAGACGAACGCCGTTTATCGGCGGACGGATCGACGAACGACGGTCATCGGGCGTTCAGCTATCAGGCGTCGTCCGCCGGTCGACCACCGTTGCGGCGGCAACGTCCATCGTCACATTGCCCACCGTCCGGAAGATGTCCGGAATCATCTCGACCGCCACCAGCAGGGCTAGCGGCCCGAGCGGGATGCCGAGCGCAATGCCGATCGGCGCGACGGAGCTGATGAAGCTGATCTCCCCCGGCAGGCTGACGGCGCTCAGGCTCATCAGCACCGCGACCAGGATCGCTGCAATGACCTGGGGCAGGCTCGGATCCAGACCCATCCACTCGGCGACGTAAAACAGCACGGCAATGTTGATCGCCGGCCCGGTCGCGCGGAACAGCGCCACCGACATCGGCAGCGTCACATCGGTCACCTCGTCACGGATCTTCAGGTTGCGCGCCGCTGCCAGCATGGCCGGCAAGGAGGCCAACGACGAGCGCGTCGAGATGGCGACGCTCTGCGGCGCGACCAGTGCGCGGGCGAAAGCACCGAGGTTCTGCCCGCCGATCAGGACAGCCACGAAATAGGCGGCAATCAGGATGACGACGCCAAGGCTGGATACCAGGACGATGTAATAGGCCAGCCCGGCGAAGGCGGCGCTTCCGGCCCCTGCGCCAAGCGCGAATGCGAGCGCGAAGACGCCGATCGGCGCAAGCGCCAGCACCCAGCTGATGACCACGAGCAAGGTATCCGCCAGTGCCTCGAACAGGCCGACCACCGTCCGGCGCTGGGTTTCGGCGATGCGCGTGAGCGCCAGCGCGAACAGCAGAGTGAAGACGACCAGCGGCAGCACTTCGCCGTTGGCCGCCGCCGAAATCGCGTTCGACGGAATGAGGTTGCGGACAAAGTCCTGCGCCTTGGGCACGGCAGCAGCAGCAGCCGACGCGTCGACGCTGGCGAGCCCGGCGCGCATCGCCTCTGCCGCGGTTTCCGGAAGCGGGAAGAAGCTGGTCAGGACCGGCGTCAGGAAGGCTCCCAGCGTCGCCGAGCAAAGATAGGTGATGAGGAAGAAAGTGACGGAGGCGGCGGCGATCCGCCCGCCCCTCGCCGCCTCCGTGGTGCGCGCGATGCCCGTCACCAGCAAGGCGACGATCAGCGGGATGACCGTCATCTTCAAAGCGTTCAGCCACAAGGTGCCGACCACCGAAGCGGCCTGGATGGCCGGCTCGCGCAGCCCGTCGCCCAGCTTGGCCGCGACCGTGCCTCCAACCAGGCCAAGGACCAGCCCGGCAAGCACCCACCAGGCGCGGACTCCGCCGATCGATTTCGCGGCCGCTGCTTCGCCGTCAACCATGCCGTGCGACCGTCCCTTCAAGACTATTCGGCAAATGGCTTATCGGTTTGCCAGGCACGGCGCCAGATATGTCGGCAGGCCCCCAGCCACACCTTTATTGCGGCTTGCGAAACTTGAAGACGAAGCGGTCGGTCTTGCCCCGGATCTTGTCGTCGAACACCAGCAAGCTGTGGTCGTCGGCCGGGTTGCGGAGCAGCGGGCTTTCCGCTTCCAGCACGAAGCCGGCGCGCTCGAAGTCGGCGCGGACGACGGTGGGATCGATGCGATGCAGCTTCTCGACAACCTCGCGAGTGTCGCCGCCAGGATTGGCCGCATGGTCGACAATGCCGACGACCGCGCCCGGCTTCATCGCCACATAGAGCCGCGCCAGCCATGCCGCCGGGTCCATGCGGCCGATCTTGCGCTCGGCATTCTCCCAATAAACGTCGTGATAATCGAGATTCATGATCATGAAGTCATAGGCATTGGTGCCGATCATCGGCGCCTCGAACGGCGTTGATATCAGCGCCGCATTGCCGGCCTTGGCGGCAAAGGCGTCGAACTCCGCCTTGCGCTTGTCGTTCATGAACTGGGTCGGCTGCCAGACAATCAGCCGGCCCTCCGGCCCGATGGCAGGAGCGATGATCTCCGCCCAATATCGGTTGGCGCCGAACATATCGATCACGTGCATGCCGCGCTCGAGGCCGAGGAAGCCCAGCAGCTCCGCCGGCTTGCGGCTTTCGTCCAGCTTCAGATTAGCCTCGCTCCGTGCGGGGGCGTTGGCGACCGCGGCCGCGACGTCGGCAGGTTCTGCCCAGGCCGTGGCTGGCGCCAATGCCAGTGTCGCCGCCGCCATTATGGAGAATATCGAGCGCATGACTGCCTCCCTGCTGTCGAAGAAAGGTTAGCGGGGCACCGCATGGGACGCTAGCGGTAGTCTCGGATCTCCCAGTTCACGCGTGCAATGTATCCGCTCTTGGTGGGCTTTCCGCTGTCGTCCAGGGCCGGCTGCGCCTTGGCTCGCTCGCGTATGACCTGGCAGCCCATGAAGTCGATCGACGCCGCGCCGCTCGTCTCCTTCACGAGGCAATCCGTTATGACCCCGTTTTCATCGATCATCAGCAAGTAACTAGTGCTTCCAGACTGGTCAGCCGTCATGGCATCCCGAGGATAGTCGCTAGATTTGAAAATGCCCTGCAGTTTAAGCTTGGCCTTTTGGGCGGGCTCTGGGAATTCGCTGCCCACAATCCCCCAATGCTTGCGCAAATCCTCGACACACTTGCTGAGCTCCTTTGCCAAAGCGGTCGTCGATCCAATTGCGAATTCCGCAGTGAAGACCGGCTTCTTGCTTGGTGCCGGGCGGTTGCTCTTCGGGCCTGATCCAAGTGTGCTGATGCGAAGCTGATGCGCGCTCGATACTCTGGCAGCGTCAGCCGGCGTCAACACAGTTGTCAGGCCGCGTCGACCTTTCTCGGACCGTCTGTAGAGCAAACTGCTGGTTCGGATGGGTTGTCTTCCATCGGCAAGGTCGATCATCGAGTCGTACTGTCGCGTATCTCCAACGGGTCCTGGCCCGACGACTACGAGTCGAATTGCTTCGCCAATCGGTGGCACCTCCAAAGCAAGCGCATAGTCACCGAATTGGCGCTGCGCGGCGCAGCTGCTTTCGAGGTAGTGCAAATGCCATTTCCCGGTCGGCTGCAGTGGCGCCCCTAGGGCCGCGACAGCAGGCGCGGCAATAGCCAAGACCAGGAAACGCGCACTCAGCATTCCACCGAGCCTAGCGCGTCCGATTTCCACGCGCTAGCGCACTAAGCAGCGGCCTTCGCCCGGTTGGCGGCCGCCATCGCCTGGATCAGCTTTAGGGCCTCGTGCGCGCTCAGGGCCGAGCCCTCCTGCCACAGTCCGATGTAGCTTAAATGTTCGCCGGCAAAGACAATCGGTCCTTCGGGCTTGAGCAGCTCCAGGTAAGCGCCGGTGCGACGGCCGGTGTCGGCCGGCCCGCCGCCCCACAGGGCGCCGACGCCTTCGGAATAAGGGACTTGGCCCCAGTTCACGACAACCGGGCTTTCCAGCAGGCGCGACTTGCCGGGATGCAGCGCTTCAATCGAGCCGGCGCTGATCCGGATTTGATCGGCGAAGGGCAGTTTGACGAATGCGTCCGGCGTGTCCTGGTGAGTCCAGCCGGCGACATAGGCGCCGACGATGACACCCCGCGGGCTGTGAAAACTGCTGCTTGGATAGATGACGTTCTCGTTGAGTCTGTCGGTCCAGGCGAGCCCGCCGTAGACGCCGTCATCCTCCCAGAAACGCGGCGCTTCGAACGCCACTTTGGCGCTCTTCAGATAATTGACGCCCTTGAGCGCGGCCTTCTTGGCAGGCGAGAAATCGTTAGCGATGCGTTCCAGCAGGTTGGCGGGCAGAGTCACCACCGCATAGTCAGCACGCGTTACCCCGCTCTTGTGCTCGATGCGAACGCCAGCGCCCTCGCGGCGAATGGCGGTCACTGGCTCGTTCAACCTGACGCTCGGCTGGACCGCGAGGTAGAGCGCCTGGGCGATACGGTCCATGCCGCCGACCGGCTGCATCATGGTCGGCTGCATGTCGATGATCGCTTCGAAGATCTGCGGGAAGGCGGCGCCGCGGTTGGGAATGATTTCCTTCAAGGTCAGCGGATCGATGGGCTTTCCGGGATCGTCGAACCCACCCGGCCAATCGGTGAAACCGTAGGTTGGCTGCGCGACGGAAATGCCCTTGTCGTTGAGCCCGCCATAGAATTGCAGAAACCCCTTGAACTGCTCAAGCTCATCCTTCGGCATTGCGCCATTGAGGGCATTCTGGTCGATCGCCTTGGTCAGCAACTCGGCCAGGCGCGCCTGGAAGCTGTAGACCATCTGCCGGCCCGGTCTTACCTTGCCGTTGAAGTCCCAGCCCGTCGCCATGTGGCTGTTGACGAATACCTCCATCGGCACATTGAGCCGCTTGGCGTAGCCGAGTACGGCATGGTGCCAGCTCGGGATGCGCGCCGGCCCGGCGTTGAAATACTGCCCTGCCGAGAATTGCGCCTGCTGCAGCGGCCGGTCGACCTGCTCGACGCGGTCGCCGCCGCGGATCGTCCAGGCGCGCCCGCCGACTCGATTCCGCGCTTCGAGCAGCGTCACCCGATAGCCGGCCTGCTGGAGCTCATAAGCCGCGACCAGGCCGGCAATGCCGGCACCGAGCACGACCACCGACTTGCCGTTCCCCGAGGCGGGAGGAAGCGCGAAGCTGGCGGCATTGGCAGGGCTTGCCGGCGACAGGCCGACCATGTTCATGGCGGCGAGCATGGCGCCTGCGCCGCCCGCTGCCCCGACCCTCATCAAGACATCCCGACGACTGACGTTCATGCTGTCCTCCCCCTGGTCGCTATTTCTTCGCTGCGGTGACCTCGATCTCGACCAGCCAGCCTGGATCGACCAGGCCGCCAACCTGCATGGTTGAGCGCGCCGGCTTGTTGGGCTGCTCTGCCGTGCCGAAGAATGCGCGATAGCCGCGCATCATGCCGGCGAAATCCATGCGGGGCTGGCCGGGCGGCGCGACCAGGAAGACGCGCATCATGACGATATCACCAAGGCCGAGGCCATGCGGCTTGAGCGCGCCTTCGAGCTTGGCGATGACCGAGCGGGTCTGGGCTTCCGTGTCGCCGAAGCGCTCGACGCTGCCCTCGGCGGCGGCGGCATTGGCGACGCTGGGCACCTGGCCACTGATGTAGACGATGCGGCTGCCGGCGGGCACCTCGACCGAGGATGCGATCGGCGAGTCCGCCGGCCCCAGCCGCCTCGGCAGTTCGGACACGGCCGGCGCAGCGGCCAGCAACGCCAGGCAAATTGCGGGAATCATGCGCATCGCGACTCACCCCTCCCCGTTGGCGACCTGCCTAGCACGATCGCTGTCGCATCGCTGCCGCCGCCGGTCGAATTTTCCGGAGAGGTGCGGCACAGTCGCGGCACTGGTTCGTTGAAGCTGCATCCCCCCCGCGAGAGCAAGGAGTTGCGTAATGATTGGCAAGACCGACGAAATCACCACCCTCAACACGCTGACGGCGACGCTGATCGACAGCGTCAACGGCTACCGCGACGCCGCCGCCAACAGTGAATCCGGCCGTTTCCAGGAGCTGTTCCGGACCAATGCCGACGAACGCGCCCGAGTCGTCGAGGAACTGCGCGCAGAAGTCCGCCGGCTGGGCGGCAACCCCGAGGATGACCAGTCCACCATGGGCGCGCTCCACCAGCGCTGGCTCGACCTTAAGGCCGCCATCACCGGCCGCGACGACAAGGCGATCATCAACGAAGTCGAGCGCGGCGAGGATTACCTCAAGGGCAAGTTCGAAGCGGCCCTCAACAGCGGGCACCTGAGCGGCGAAAGCCGCGCCGTGGTCGAGCGCGTTCACCAGTCGGTGCTGAAGGGCCACGACCAGGTCAGCGCCATCAAGCACGGCCTGGAAGCCTGACTGATCGGAGGCGCGGCTAATGCCGCGCCTCCACCTTCCGCCCAACCTCTGCTACATGGGGTGGGTCCTTCTCGAAGGAGGTGCCCCATGAGTCCCCTGCGTCTCGCTAGCGCCGCCGCTCTGGCCGGCGCAACATTGGCCCTGTCCGCCAGCGTCACTGCCCAACCCGGGCCGGCGATGCCGACCGTCAACATCACTCTCGCCAGTCATTTCTACCAGCCTAACCCCATTTATCTCGCCGGCGGCGTCCCCGTCCGGCTGGTATTCAACAACCGTTCCGGCAAAACCCATGATTTCAAGGCGCCCGATTTCTTTCGATCAGCGCGAATATTGAGGGGCAGCGCCCCGGGCGGGGAGGTCGAGCTGGGAGGGGGTCGCGGCACGGTCATCATCCTCGTCCCCGCGCGCGGCCGCTATAAGGTGCACTGCAGCCAGCCCTTCCATACCCTGCTTGGAATGACCGGCCGGATCGTCGTTAGCTAGAGCGTATTAGCCGCCGAACAGCAGCTTGATGTGGTTGCGGAAGAGGCGCGTCTGGCGACCCATAAGCCCTTCGTCATTGAGCGCCTTGGACAGGATGATCGCGCCCTCGACGATGCCCGTGAGGTTGTCGGCCAGATCCGCCATCGAAACCTCTTGTTGCGGCGGGTTGGTCGCTGCGATCTCGATCAGCCAGCGTGTGAAACGGATGCGCATGCGCATCAGATAATCGACGTTCATCTGTTTGACGTCGGAATCAAACATTCGGTCCTGGTAGGTGACTGACGCAACCATGCATCCCGGGTGCATCGTCTCCATGTCGTCCATCATCTGCGCGTAAATGTTGAGGAAGATGAGAAAGCATTGCAGCGGGTCGTCGCTGAGCTCGCGAGCCCGCGTCTCGAGCGTGGCGATGATCTGCTCGTCCTCGTTGAGGAACCGCTCGAACAGCTGCCGGGCGAGGTCGTTCTTGTCCTTGAAGTGGTAGAAGAACCCGCTTTTGGTGATGCCCGCGCCCTCGACCAATTCTTCGATCGAAGTGGCCGCGAAGCCCTTTTGGACGATGCTCTCGTAGGCCATGTCCATGATTCGCTCGCGGGTGCGCTCGCCCTTGGTTTGAGTGCCCCCTTCCAACTGTACCGCGGGTCCAGTTTTCTCGATCAGCCGTTCCACCACTGCCCCGACTCCGCTCGATATTCGCGGCTAAGCTACCATGATCGCACCGGTATTTCACTGGCCGCGGAAGCGACCGCAAAGCCGCTAGAGCGAAACAGCAGCAGGCCATAGATGTGGCCCAAGCGAAATCATGCAAGAATTCCGGGGGGTTCAATGATCGGTTTGTATCACTACGTGGCCATCGGCTTGTTCGCAGGATTCGCCCTGCTTGAGCTCGTCGTGCGCGGGCGCAGCTTCCCGGCCGTGGCCAACTGGCGACTCAAGGGCGTCGCCTTCCTGTTCTTGTACCTCGCCATTTCGACCTACGCGCCGCTGTTCTGGGATGGCTGGCTGGGCGAACATCGGCTGTTCGCCGCCGACGACCTGCCCCTCTGGGCGCAAATCCTGGGTGGATTTTTCGCACTGGAGCTGGGCGTCTATGCCTGGCACCGGACGATGCACAACACGCCGTTCTTATGGCGCTGGTTCCACCAGATGCACCACAGCGCAGAGCGCGTCGATATCTGGGGGGCGCTCTTTTTCCACCCATTCGACATTATTGGCTGGGCACTGGTCGGCAGCCTGGCCCTGGTGCTTGGCTTCGGAGTGAGCGCGGAGGCGGCAATCGTCATCAACCTGACGGCGACCTTCTTCGGACTGTTCCAGCACACAAATGTCCGTACGCCGCACTGGCTCGGATACATCATCCAGCGCCCGGAGAGCCACAGCTGCCACCACGAGCGCGGCGTCCACGCCCGCAATTATTCCGACTTGCCCTTTTGGGACATGGTCTTCGGCACCTTCCACAATCCGAAGAGCTTTTCCGGCGAGGTCGGGTTCTTCGACGGCAGCTCGAAGAAGCTCGGGTCGCTGCTCGCCGGACGGCTGATTGCCTGAGCCGCCGCCAGTCCCTCATTCGAAAGGCTATACCATGTCTCGAATTCGGTTGGCACTCGGCCTGCTGTTGCTGGTGGTCACGTCCATCGGCGCGCCCGCCTTGGCTGCCCCTGTCGACCAGTCGGCCTGGGCGGCGTCGAAGAAAATCGTCCGCCTCGCCAACGGCATCAAGCTCGCATACGTCGAGCTCGGGGATCCCAAAGGTGAGCCGCTACTGCTGCTCCATGGCTACACCGACACCAGCCGCAGTTGGTCGATAATGGCGCCGCACCTCAGCGGCTATCGGCTGCTCATCCCGGACCAGCGCGGCCATGGCGCCGCCGACGCGCCCGAATGCTGCTACGGCCTGACACAATTCGCATTCGACGCGAAGCTGTTGCTGGATGCCCTTGGCGTGAAGCGCGCCGCCGTCGCGGGCCATTCGCTGGGCTCGATGGTCGCCATGGCCATGGCCGCCGAATATCCGGAGCGGGTCTCGGCGATCGTGCTAATCGGCTCGACGGCACTTGCCCCGGTGAAGCCGGGGGCATGGCTCTATGACCAGGTAGCTGCCCTGGAATTTCCGCTCGACCGCAACTCCGGCTTCATGCGGGATTGGCACCCCTCAAACCAGCCGACCGCGGTCGATCCGGCCTTCGCTGAAGCGGTGATGGAGGACATCCTGGTCATCCGGCCGCATGTCTGGCGCGGCGTGATGCGGGAGCTGACACAGCTGCCAGTGGGCCGCCATGCTGCCGACATCAGCGCGCCCGTGCTAATCCTTTCCGGCGGCAAGGACCCTTTGTTCCCGGCCGAGCATCATGCCGCGCTGCTCAAGGCGTTCCCGAACGCCCCAGCGCATGTCTTCCCTCACCTTGGCCACAGCCCGAACTGGGAGCAGCCGGCCGCTGTCGCCAGCCACATCAAGGCTTTCCTGCGGCGACCGTGATCGTCAGGCGATCTGTTCGTTGTGGCCGTAGACCATGATGGTC
>Ga0307416_100001809_pt1 | contig 11879 bp, 12 predicted proteins | sample DK1Cmetagenome_2_FD_203821 | JGI IMG/M metagenome (GOLD analysis project Ga0307416, IMG submission 203821) | Maize rhizosphere microbial communities from greenhouse at UC Davis, California, United States - DK15-C-3 | ecosystem: Host-associated > Plants > Roots > Rhizosphere > Soil | place...
CAAGCGTGGCCGAGGTCAGCACCGGCGTCCGGTGCACCCGGCCCGCGATCCGCGCCGCTGCGGACCGCACCGCCGCTGGGTTCACGTCAGCTCCTTCCGTGCCGCCGCCGGGGTGGCGGGAACGGGCCAAGGATAGACCTGGTTGACGGCCCTCCCCGGCCGTGGTACCAAACATCGGATGTCTGTGTCGACCGGATCGTGAGGAGGGACCGTTGGCGGCGCCGCGGACGGAGACGGCCATCGCCCGGATCCGGGACCTGATCACCTCCGGCGAACTCGCGCCCGGGTCACGGCTGCCGCCCGAGCAGGAGCTGGCCGCCCAGCTGGGGCTGTCGCGCAACACGGCCCGGGAGGCGGTGCGGGCCCTGGTGACCGCCCGGGTGCTCGACGTGCGCCGGGGCGACGGCACCTATGTGACCAGCCTCACCCCCGACCTGCTGCTCGAGGGCGTCGGGGCGGCCGTCGAGCTGATGCGCGACGACGGCGTCCTGGAGGTGCTGGAGGTGCGGCGCTACCTCGAGCCGGCGGCGACCGCGCTCGCCGCCGGCCGCATCGACGCCGCCGGCCTGGCCGCCCTGCGGGCGACCATCAACCGGATGCGTGCGGCCGGCGACGACGAGGAGTTCGTGGCCCAGGACGCCAGCTTCCACGCCGGCGTGGCCGAGGCGGGGGGCAACGGCACCCTGGCCTCGCTGCTGGCCGGGCTGTCCACCCGGACCATCAAGGTCCGGGTGCTGCGGGCGATGACCGACGCCGACGCCATGGAGCGCACCATCGACCAGCACGAGGCCATCTGCGCCGCCCTGGCCACCGGCGACCCCAACCTCGCCTCCGCGCTGGCCGTGCAGCACGTGGTCACGACCGAGAGCTGGCTGCGCCAGCTGATGGCCAGCGAGCCCGACGGCTAGGGCGCGGTCCAGGCCGGCCCGTCCGGGAACCGGTACCTGGCGAGTGCGGCCGGGGTCATGGCCGCGTAGCCGGGCGCCCGCGGGAGCCGGTAGCGGCCGGCGGTCACCCGGACCGGCTCGGTGAAGTGCTCGTGCAGGTGGTCGACGTACTCGACCATCCGCTCCTCCAGCGAGCCGCTCACGGCCACGAAGTCGAACACCGACAGGTGCACGACCAGCTCGCACAGGCCGACCCCGCCGGCGTGGGGGCAGACCGGCACTCCGAACCGGGCCGCCAGCAGCAGCACGGCCACCACCTCGTTGACGCCGGCGAGCCGGCAGGCGTCCACCTGGCAGGCGGCGACCGCCCCGGCCTGGAGGAGCTGCTTGAAGACCACCCGGTTCTGCACGTGCTCGCCGGTCACAACCCGGATCGGGGCGATCGCCCGAGCGATCGCGGCGTGGCCCAGGACGTCGTCGGGGCTGGTCGGCTCCTCGATCCACCACGGCCGGAAGCCGGCCAGCTCCCCCATCCAGGCGATCGCCTCGGGCACGCTCCACACCTGATTGGCGTCCAGCATGAGCCCCCGGTCGGGGCCGATGACCTCGCGGGCGATGGCCAGGCGGCGCCGGTCGTCCTCGAGGCTGGCACCGACCTTCAGCTTGAGGTGGCCGAAGCCGGCCTCGACGGCCTCGCGGCAGCGCCGCCGCAGCTTCTCGTCGTCGTAGCCCAGCCAACCGGCCGAGGTGGTGTAGGCCGGGTACCCCTCGGCGGCCAGCAGCGCCTCCCGCTCCGGCCGGGTCGCCGCCCGCTCCCGGAGCATCGCCACCGCCTCGGCCGGGGTGAGGGCGTCGGTCAGGTAGCGGAAGTCGACCAGGTCCACGATCTCCTCAGGCTCCAGGTCGACCAGCAGCTTCCACAGCGGCTTGCCGCGCGCCTTGGCGTACAGGTCCCAGACGGCGTTGACGACCGCGGCCGTGGCCAGGTGGACCACGCCCTTCTCGGGCCCGAGCCAGCGCAGCTGGCTGTCGCCGACCAGCCGCCGCCACATGCCACCCATGTCGGCGAACAGCTCCTCGGTCTTGGCCCCGACCACCGCCGGGGCCAGCGCCTCGATGGCCTTGACGCAGAGCTCGGTGCCGCGGCCGATGGTGAAGCAGAAGCCGTGGCCGTCCAGCCCGGGGTCGCTGGTGCGCAGGATCACGTAGGCGGCCGAGTAGTCGGGGTCGGGGTTCATGGCGTCCGAGCCGTCGAGCTCCCGGGAGGTCGGGAAGCGCACGTCCACGGTGTCGAAGCCGGTGATCTCGACCCCCGGCCCGGCCGTCGGCGCCGCGCTCATCCCTTGACCGCCCCGACGAGGAGCCCGCGCGAGACGAACCGCTCCAGCACGATCGCCAGGGCGATGACGGGCAGGATCATGATCTGGATGAGCACCGACATGTACCACCACTGCGGTCCCCGGGTGGCGTTCTGGGCGGCCACGGTGAGCGGCATCGTCTGGGCGTCGGCACTGGACAGGAACAGGGCTAGCAGGTACTCGTTCCAGGAGAAGACGAGCACGATCAGGAAGGTCGCGACCAGGCCCGGCAGCGACAGCGGCAGGGTGATGGAGCGGAACACCCGGAACGCCGAGGCGCCGTCGACCACGGCCGCCTCCTCCAGCTCCCAGGGCAGCTTGGCGAAGTAGTCGCGCATCAGCCAGACGACGATCGGAAGGTTGGTGGCCGCGTAGGTGATCACCAGCGCGGTGCGGGTGTCCAGCAGCCGCAGGTGCTGGAAGAGCACGTAGATGGGGATCACCACCGCGACCGGGGGAAGGATCCGCTGGGAGATCATCCAGAAGGCGATGTCCCCGTTGGACAGGGTCCGGCGGAACCGGCGGCCCACGGTGGCGGCCAGGATCGCGAAGCAGCCGGCGGCCACGACCACCGCCGCCGCCGCCGGCATGCCGAGCCCGACCGCCACCGCCACCAGCGCGAGGCAGCCGGCGGCCAGGGCGATCATCCCCAGCCGCGGCCGGTAGGGAAAGCGGGCGAGGGCGTAGGCGCCGGCCGATCCGAGCACCAGGGCCAGCGACGAGCTCCCGAGCGCGACCACCACGGTGTTGACGTACGGCCGCAGGGTGTCGTCGCGCAGGTCCACGAAGATGTAGCGCCAGGCGTCCAGCGACGGCCGGAAGTCCACGAAGGGCAGGTAGAAGGGGCCGCTGTTGACCTGGATGGGCAGCTTGAACGAGGTGATGACCAGCCAGTAGAGCGGGAACAGGACGACCAGGGCCCAGCCGCCCAGGACCAGGTAGGCGGCCAGCTTCCCGGCCGGCGGCAGGTCCCGGACCGAGCGGCGTCGCAGCGGGTTCATCGGCTCACGGCTCCGCCACCCGCCGCCGCACCAGGTTCACGAAGGACAGGGCGGCCACGGTCACGATGAACAGCAGCGAGTAGGCCACCGCCGCCGACTGGCCGAGGTCCAGGGTCCGCCAGCGGATGTAGGCGTGGAGGCTGAGCGACTCGGTGGCCGTCCCCGGGCCGCCGTTGGTGAGGATGTTGGGCAGGTCGATGATCTTGAACGCCTCGATGAGGCGGATGAGGACGACCGTGGCGCACACCGGCAGGATCGCCGGCAGCGAGATGTGGCGGAGGATCTGCCAGCGGCTGGCCCCGTCGACCATCCCCGCCTCCACGGTGTCCTGGTCCTGGGCCTCGAGGGCGGCCAGCAGGATGATGAACATGAACGGCGTCCACTGCCAGATGTCGCCGACCATCACCGCCACCCTGGCCCCCCAGGGGTCGTTGACCCAGGAGAACCCGCTCAGCCCGACCGCCGCCCACAGCGGCTGCAGGGGGCCCTTGCCGGTGTCGGCGAGCATGCGGAACATGTAGGCCACGCCGACCGGGGTGATGGTCATCGGCAGCAGGAACACCACCCGGAAGAACCGCTGGCCGGGAAGGCCCTGGGTCAGCAGGTAGGCCAGCCCCAGCCCGAGCAGGAACTGGACCGTCACCCCGACCAGCACGTACACCAGGGTCACGACCGCGGTCCCGGGCCGCCCCCCGTCGGCCAGCAGCGTCCGGACCAGCAGCCACAGCACACCCGCGGCGGCCACGGCGCCGAGCAGGCGCGCGGCCAGCCCGGCGACCGGGACGCCGCCACGCCAGGCGCGGTACAGCCCCCAGCCGAGCAGGCCCAGGCCGGCGGCGAGCACCAGCCAGCCAAGCGGGCTCGGCGGCCGGGTCACCCCCAGGAAGTGCGCCCGCTCGTCCCCGGAGAGCAGGTCACGGAAGTTGTCCAGGCCGACGAAGCGGAACTCGAACCCGCCCCGCACCAGCTTCAGGCGCGACAGGCTGATGTAGAGCGAGACCAGCAGCGGGTAGATGGACACGAACAGGATCGCCAGCAGCGCCGGCCAGATGAACGCGGCCCGCACCACGAAGCTCGCCCCCAGCGAGGCCTGCGAGCGGGTCCGCGCCTGCTCCCCCGCGGCGGCGCTGGACACCCCGCCCCGGCTCAGCCTGGCGTCCATCGCTCAGCGTTGGATATTCAGGCTGTCGGCGTAGGCGGCCTTCTGCTCGTCGCGTCCCTCGTCGTCGGTGATCTTGTCCCAACCCTGCTCGATCTGGCGCATCGCCTGGTCGCGCGAGATCTCCCCGGCCAGGAACTGGGCCACCGCCGTGTCCAGGACCACGCCCTGGTACTGGGCGGACTTGGGGACCCGGAGGTCGAGGATCATGTTCGGGCTCTCCAGGCTGTCGCGGATGGCACCCAGGTAGTTCTCGGCCGCCTCCTTGCTCATCCCGGCCTTCACCCACAGCTGGGTGTCGGAGAACTGGGAGGTGCGGTAGGGGTTGAAGCCGGTCTTGCCCAGGGTCACGTCCTCGTTCGACTGGGCCGGAGCGCTCATGTAGGAGAGGAAGTCGTAGGCGGCGTCCTTAACCTTCTGGTCGACGGCCGCGTTGATCGCCCCCGACCAGCCGCCGAAGGCGGCGAAGGGGGCGTGGTTGACGCCGTCGATGGCGTGCGGGCACCTGGTGGCGTCGCAGTCGACCAGCTGGCCGCTGGCCCGGTCCAGGACCTTCCTCGACCCGGGCATGATCACCGTCCCCACCTTGTCCTGCACGGTCGAGGTCTTGGGGTCGATGGCCAGGGTGCCGATGTCGCCCCAGTCGGCCGAGAGGGCGCAGCGGCCGGAGGTGAACAGCCCGCGGGTGTCGCCCACGTCCAGGTTCAGCTCGTCCTTGGGGGCGTACTGGGTGGTCTGCTTGTAGACGTCGAGGGCGGTGGCGAACGCCTGGTTGTTGACCAGCGGCTTCATGGTGCCGGCGTCGAAGAAGGCGCCCTGGCTGGTCCCGGTGGCCTGCAGGTAGGAGCCGGCGACCGACCAGGACATCCAGTACGACTGGGCGGCCCGCTTCTTGGCGATGCAGGACCCGTAGTCGGGCTTGCCGTCGTCGTTCAGGTCCTTGCCGTTGTAACGCCGGGCGATGTCGAGGTAGTCCTCCCAGGTGGCCGGCGGCTTCAGCCCGTCCCGCTTCAGCAGGTCGCTGCGGTAGTAGACCATCTGGAAGTCGCCGTCCAGGGGGATGGTGTAGGTGCGGCCCTTGTAGGAGGCGCTGAAGTCCCGGAAGAACGGCGCGATGTCGTCCCACTGCAGGGTCTTGTCGCCCTTGACACGGTCGGTGATGTCCTCCAGGTACCCGGGCGGGACGAAGTCGCCCATCCACTGGGGGTCGAACACGAACGCGTCGTAGCTGTTGGTGCCGGTGGCCAGGTCGGTGAGGATCTTGTCGTAGAGGTCGGCGAAGGGGACGGTGACGATCTTCACGTTCGCGCCGGTGAGCTGGTTGAAGTCGGGGGCGCGCCGCTGCAGCGGCTCGGCGATCTGCGGGCCGGTGAAGGTCAGCACGGTGACCTCCACGCCCTTGTGCCGGTCGGCCCCCGTCCCCTGGGTGGACTGGGTCTTGTTGTCACCCCCGCCGCCGCTGCAGGCGGCGACCAGCAACGAGGCGGCGGCGACGCACGCGGCCCAACGGGGAATTGGACGCTTGGCCATGGTGTCCTCCCATGTTTCGAGGGGCCGTCGGCGGCCCACCCAGGCAACGCCCTCGGAGGAGGTAACCGTAGCCGCTGAAACATCCGATGTCTAGAGGCGGCTTGCCTCGGGCGCCGGGTCGACGTAGCCGATGGTGAGGAGCAGGTTGGCGTACAGCCGCTGGTCCCCGGTGGCGACGGCCAGGGTGACCTCGGGGCGGCGGGTGAGCTCGTAGAAGTCCAACCGGTCGACCACCTCGACCGGCAGGCCCGGCGGCAGCAACGCGCGGTATTCGCCGAGCACGGCCGGGACGTCGGCGTCGTGGGGGCGCATCACCGCCGCCGCCTCCAGCGGCACGGTCGGCGCGACCGCCTCCAGGACCTCGGTGACGGTGACCCGGCCCGGGGAGAGGTTGAGGAAGACGCGGCGGGCGCCCGCCGGCGTGGCGGTGGCGTGGGGGAAGTTGCCGTCCGAGATGAGCACGCGGGACCCGTGTCCGGCGGCGGCGAGCGCGGCGAGGATCTCGGGATGGATGAGGCGGGTGCGGAGCATGATGGCCTCCGTGGGGTCGGGGGGCGGGCGGCGGTCGGCGTGGTCAGGGCAGGCGGTACAGGCGGCGGGCGTTGGCGCCGAGGACCCGGTCGCGTTCGGCCGGCCCGAGCCCGGCCCGGTCCAGGGCCTCGACGGCGGCCTCGACCACCTCGGCATAGCCGGCCGCGAGCAGGCACACCGGCCAGTCCGAGCCGAAGAGCAGCCGGTCGGGCCCGAAGGCCTCGGCCGCGTGGCGCACGTAGGGAACGAGCTGGCCGGGGGTCCAGGCGTCCCAGTCGGCCTCGGTGACGAGGCCGGAGACCTTGCAGGCGACGTTGGGCTGGCGGGCCAGGGCGGCCAGCTCGCCGGCCCAGGGCTCGACGGCCCCGTCCCGGATGCGCGGCTTGGCGAGGTGGTCGACGACCAGGGTGAGCTCGGGCAGGCGCCGGGCCACGGCGCGCGCCGCCGGCAGCTCCCGCTCGCGCACCAGCAGGTCGTAGACCAGGCCGGCGGCGGCGACCGCGGCCAGGCCGCGGCCGACGTCGTCGCGGAGCAGCCATCCCGGGTCGGGCTCGTCGTGGACCTGGTGGCGGACCCCGACCAGGGCCCGGCCACCGGGCCCGGCCCGCAGGGCGGCCAGGGTCTCGGCCACCTCGGGGCCGGCCAGGTCGACCCAGCCGACCACCCCGGCGACACGCTCGGAGGTGGCGGCGACGTCCAGGAGCTCCTCGGTCTCCTCGACGCTGGAGATGGCCTGGACCGCGATCGTCTGCCCGAATCCCAGCGGCCCGGCGGCCGCGTCGAGGTCGTCGGGGCCGAAGGGTCGCTGGATGGCCGCCACCGACTCGTCCATCCAGGGGTAGGCCCGCCGGCCCGGGTCCCACAGATGGTGGTGGGCATCGACCCGTCCCGTCCGGCTCACCGGGGGCCCGCAGGGATGGGGACGTGTCCTGGGAGCAGGCCGGCGGCGACCAGGTCGGCCCAGAGGGCCTCGGGGACCGGCCGCCGGAAGCAGGCCACGGCGTCCTCCACCTCGGCGGCGGTGCGGGCGCCGACCAGCACGCTGGTCACGGCGGGGTGACCGAACGGGAAGGCCAGGGCCGCCGCCCGCAGCGGCGTCTCGTACCTGGCGCAGACCTCGGCCAGCCGCAGCGCCCGGTCCACCAGCTCGGGCGCGGCCGGCGCGTAGTCGAAGGTGGCCCCGGGCCGCGGGTCGGCGAGCAGGCCGCTGTTGAACACCCCGCCGATCACCACCGCCGTGCCGCGGGCGGCACAGGTCGGCAGCAGCTCCTCCAGGGCCCGCTGGTCGAGCAGCGAGTAGCGCCCGGCGACCAGCACCACGTCGAGGTCGAGGTCGCGGACGAACCGGGTGAGCATCCCGGCCTGGTTCATCCCGGCCCCGATGGCCCGGACCAGGCCCTGGTCGCGCAGCTCGGCCAGGGCCGGGAAGGCCTGCTCACGCGCCTCGCGCTCGTGGTCGTCGGGGTCGTGGACGAGGGCGATGTCGACCCGGTCGAGCCCGAGGCGCTCCATGCTCTCCTCGAGCGACCGCCGCACACCGTCGCCGGAGAAGTCCCAGACCCGCTTGGCCGGCGGCGTGTCGGTGTAGCCCTCGGGGTCGGCGGTCTCGCCCGGCGGCAGGGGGCGCACCAGCCGCCCGACCTTGGTCGAGATGACGAAGCCGTCCCGCGGCCGCCCGGCCAGCAGCCGGCCCAGCCGGCGCTCGGCCAGGCCGAGCCCGTAGTGGGGGGCGGTGTCCAGGTAGGTGAGCCCGGCGTCCAGGGCCGAGCGGACGGTGGCGGCGGCGTTCTCCTCGGCCACCGGCGTGAACAGGTTGCCGAGGGGCGCCGTCCCCAGCGCGAGCCGGCTGACGCGGAGGCCACCGCGCCCGAGGCCGGCGGCGGGCACGGGCATGCTCACCCCTCCTCCGGCGGGGGCCGCAGGCGCAGGCCCTGGAGGCCGCCGTCCACGGACAGGGCGGTGCCGGTGGTGGCCGAGGCCAGCGGGCTGGCCAGATAGGCGATGGCCGCGGCGACCTCATCGGCCGAGACCAGCCGGCCGGTCGGCTGGCGGGCCCGGAGGGCGGCCAGCTCGGCTTCGGGGTCGGCGGTGGCGTCCAGCAGCCGCCGCACCCAGGGGGTGTCGGCGGTGCCGGGATTGACGCAGTTGACGCGGATCCCCTCCCGGAGGTGGTCGGCGGCCATGGCCAGGGTGAGGGCGAGCACCGCCCCCTTGCTGGCGCTGTACAGGGCGCGCTCTGGCAGGCCGGCGGTGGCCGCGATCGAGCAGGTGTTGACGATCGCCGCCGTCCCCGAGCGGCGAAGGTGCGGCAGGGCGGCCCTGGTCGTGCGGACCATGCCGAGCAGGTTGACATCCAGGACTCGCCGCCACTCCTCGAGCGGGTTGTCCTCGACCGATCCCTGGGCGCCGATGCCGGCGTTGTTGACCAGCACGTCCAGGCCGCCCCAGCGTCTGGCCACGGCGGCCACGGCGTCGCCCACCGAGGCGTCGTCGGTCACGTCGGCGACCAGGGCTAGGGGCCGCTCGGCGCCCTCGATCGGCTCGGGGGCGGCCGAGGGGTCCAGGTCGAGAGCGGCCACCCTGGCCCCCCGAGCGGCCAGCAGCCGGACCGTGGCCAGACCGATGCCGGACCCGCCGCCGGTGACCGCCGCGACCAGACCTTCGAGCTCCCGTGCCACCGCCGGCCTCCACTGCAGGAGTTTGACGGGCGGCAAAGATAGGATCTCCGGCGTCCCCTGTCCACCGCCCACTGGAGGCAGCATGCAGCCAGAAGCCCCTAATCTGAATATGCGGCTGGAGGTCGTCCCCATCCCCGTCTCCGACGTCGACGCCGCCAAGGCCTTCTACACCGAGCGGGTCGGCTTCCACCTCGACCACGATGTCCGGCCCAACGAGGGGATGCGGGTGGTGCAGCTGACCCCGCCCGGCTCGGCCTGCTCGGTGGTGCTCGGCGAGGGCCTGCCCCTGGGCGAGCCCGGCTCGGTCAAGGGCGTCCAGCTGGTCGTGGAGGACGTCGACGCCGTCCGCGAGGCCCTGGCCGGGCGGGGCGTCCCGGTCGGCGACGTCCAGCAGATGGGGCCGGAGGGCACCCCGGGGTCGCGCTACGTCTTCTTCCCCGACCCCGACGGCAACCTCTGGGCGGTGCAGGAGTACAAGCGGTCCTAGCGGTTGTGGCGGTCCTGGGCCCGTTCCAGGGGAAGGTGGACCAGGTCCATGGCGGCGTCGGCGGCCCGCTCGACGAGCACGGCGAAGTCCTCGGCGTCGCGCCGGGCGATCGGCTCCAGCACGTAGTCGGCCGGGTCCTTGCGGCCCGGGGGGCGGCCGACGCCGATGCGGACCCGCAGGAAGTCGGGGGAGCCGAGCCCCTTGGCGACGTCCTTGAGGCCGTTGTGGCCGGCCGTGCCGCCGTCGCGCCGCACCTGGAGCTTGCCGTAGGCGAGGTCGATCTCGTCGTGGACGACGATGATCCGCTCCACCGGGGTCTTGTACCAGCGGGCCAGCAGTGACGCCGGGCCGCCGGACTCGTTGACGTAGCTGTTGGGCCGGGCCAGCACGACCCGGGTGCCGCCGTCGCGGATCTCGGCCACCTGGGCGCGGTTGCGGGAGCGCTTGAGGGTGGCCCCGGCCCGCTCGGCCAGGCGGGCCACCACCATGGCCCCGGCGTTGTGGCGGGTGTTGGCGTAGCCCTCGTCGTCGGGGTTGCCCAGCCCGAGCACGATCCAGGGACCGCCGCCGTCCTCGCCGGTCCCGGCCGCCGCCGGCCGGCGCCGCCTGAGCTGCACCGCCGGCTAGGCCTCGGTCCGGTCCTCGCCCTCGCCGGCGGCCTCGGCGGCCGGGACCTCGCCGGCCTCGGCCTCCTCGCCCTCGACGGCCTCCTCGGGCTCGGGCTCGGCCTCGACCGTGGGCGCGACCACCGACACCACCGGCGCCTCGGGGTCGTCGAGGATCATGGCGCCGTTGGGGGCTTTGAGGTCGGCCACCCGGAGCACGTCGCCGATGCCCAGCCCGGACACGTCGGCCTCGACCGCCTCGGGCACGGCGGTCACCTCGGCCTCGACGTTGAGCTGGTAGAGGTCCTGGTCGGCGATGCCGCCCTCGCGGACCCCGGGGGCCTCCCCGACCAGGCGGACCGGCACCTCCACGTGGACCTTCTCGCCCCGCCGGACCTGGATGAAGTCGACGTGGATGAGGTTGCCCCGGACCGGGTGGCGCTGGATCTCCTTGGCCAGGGCCAGGTGCCGGGTCTTGCCGACCTCCAGCTCGATCAGCACGTTGACCCCGGCGTCGGTGCGCAGGGCCTGGCCGAACTGGCGGGCGTCGACGCTCAGGTGCTCGGGCTTGGCGCCGTGCCCGTAGAGGACGGCCGGGACCCGGCCGGAGGCGCGCAGGCGGCGGGCGGCCCCTTTCCCGGCTTCCGAGCGGTTCTCGGCGGCCAGCTTGTACTCGGACATCGGGGACGTGCCTCCTCGGGGCGGGTTGCCAAGATCGCACAGCAAATGCCCGGCGGGTGGCCGGGGACGACGGCGAGGGTAGCAGTGGTCAGGCGATGAGGTCCAGCTCAGGGGCGGGGCCGTGCTTGTCCTCGATCAGGTCGAGGACCGCCGCCTCGATGGCCCCCTGGTGGGCCGGCTCGCCGAACTCGTCCACGTCGCCGAGCTGCTCGAGGGCGTCGGCGACGGTCAGCCCGGAGCGGTAGCGGTCGAAGATCCGGGGGTCGATGTAGGAGGCCCGGCACACCGCCGGGGTGTTGCCCAGGTAGTGGGCGACCTCCTTGACGGCCCGGCTGATCGCCCGGGCCCGGGCCGTCTTGGACCTGGCCTGGGTGTACGAGCTGGCCATGGCCACGGCGGCGAGCACGGTCGCGCTCCAGGTGCGGAAGTCCTTGGCCGTGAAGTCGCCCCCGGTCTGCTCCTTGATGTAGTCGTTGATGTCCTCGGAGCGGACGTCCACCCAGGTGCCGTCGCGCTTGTAGGCGAGCAGGTCGGGGCCGCCGCCGCGGCGCCGCTTGAGCTGGGCCACCACCTCGCTCACGGCCGGGTCGGTCACCGAGGCCAGCCGGCGCTTGCCGCTCTTGGCCACGTAGTCGAAGGAGATGAGGTCGCCGTCCAGGCGCACGTGGCGCTTCTGGATGGTGGCCAGGCCGTAGGTCTGGTTCTGCTCGGCGTAGCCCTCGCTGCCCATCCGGAAGAACCCCCGGTCGAGCAGGCGGGTGGCGCAGGCCAGCACCCGCTCGCGGGTCAGCCCGTCCTGGGCCAGGTGCTCGGCGGCCCGCTCGCGCAGCCCGGGCAGGGCATGGGCGAACTCCAGCATGTGGTCGAACTTGGCCGCCTCCCGCCGGGTCCGCCAGGCCTCGTGGTACAGGTACTGGCGCCGCCCGGCGGCGTCGGTCCCGACCGCCTGCAGGTGCCCGGTG
>Ga0307416_100001810_pt1 | contig 11877 bp, 10 predicted proteins | sample DK1Cmetagenome_2_FD_203821 | JGI IMG/M metagenome (GOLD analysis project Ga0307416, IMG submission 203821) | Maize rhizosphere microbial communities from greenhouse at UC Davis, California, United States - DK15-C-3 | ecosystem: Host-associated > Plants > Roots > Rhizosphere > Soil | place...
CTCGGGCGCGATCCCCGCCTCGCGGGCGTACCGCTTGGCCTCGTCGATGATCTTCTCGTCGTGCGTGGCGAGCCCCGGATAGTTCCCCTCCGCCATCAGGCGCTTCATACACCTCGCGTAGTTGGCGTCGACGTCCGCCTTGTCGGGGAACGCCACGGTCGCCGGCTCCTTGTACGCGCCCTTGCAGAGGCGCACGCGGCACCGGAGCTCGATGGCCCGCTGCACGTCGGCCTCGGTCCGGCGCAGGTAGCTCTGCAGGACGATGCCGACGTTCTCCGGGTACACGGGGTAGAGCCGGTCCTCGAAGATTTGCAGCGTACTCCGCGTGTACTCGCTCGACTCCATGTCGATCCGAACGAACGTCCGGTAGTCGCGCGCCCGCTGCAGGATTTCGTGCAGCACCGTGACGCACAACTCCTCGGAGATGTCCAGCCCCATCGCCGTGAGCTTGAGGCTGACGTTCGCGTCGAGCTTGCGCTCGTGGATGCGGTCGAGTGCTTGCAGGTACTGCCGCTCCGCCTCGCGCGCCTCTCGCTCGTTCGTCGTGCTCTCCCCCAGCAAATCGAGCGACGCCGTGATCCCCTTCCGGTTGAGCCCCGCCACCGCGTCGAGCGCCTCCTCCACGGTCTCGCCGGCCACGAAGCGCGAGGCGAACCCCTTCGCGATCGAGTTGTGCCGCACGAAGTTGAAGACCTGCTGCTGGTTCGACAGGTAGAGTAGCGCGGAGCGGAGCATGAGTCCTCGGGTGCTGCGGGTCGACGGCGGCCCTGGCGAAGGCGCGCTCCTGGAGAGGCTGGAAATATACCGGGACACGGGACGAAGCGCAGGGACGAAGAGCGGGGACGCGGGACGAGTGGCGAGGGACGAGTCCTCGGCGTCCTCGTCCCTCGTCCCTGCCTTATCTCACCGCCTGTCCGCGCACCCGCTCCGCATTGGCCAGCCGCAGTACTGGGTACTCGCGCCCGGGCGCCAGCGCGCGGTCGAAGACGTTCCACGTCGCCAGCCCGTCGTCGCTCTGCGGCTCCAGGAGCAGCATCGCGAGCAGGCCGAGCGGCTGGTCCGTCCGTACGACGAACGTGCCCGACCGCACCCGCTGGCGCCGGCTCGCGCCCGCCCACCGGCCGACCACCTGCACCTCGCGGTGCCCCTGGAACGGCCGCACGGCGCGCACGACCGAGTCCACCGTGAACGGCACGACGTCCACCTGCGTCACCGACGTCACGCGCTCCACCGCCACGCCGTGGCGCCGGAGCAGCGCCACGGCCCCTGCCTGCGACGCGTCGAGCAGGTAGCCCGGGGGCATCCGAACGAAGAGCGACGGCACGAACCGGTCGTACACGGGAATCTGCAGGGTTCGAAGGCGTCCCGTCCGCCGCAACCCACGCGGCACGCCGGGCTCGGTGAGTGCGGAGTCGGGAGCCGACGCGAGGTCCTCCGCCACCACGCCCTCGGTCGTCGGCGTGCGCGTCAGCTCGGCCCGGATCGGTACCGGGGGCGGCGGCCCGCACACCGGGTGCGGGGTGTCATGCCGCGGCGCGCCGCCGAAGCACCCCTGCGTGCTGTCGGCGAGGCGCACCGCCGCGCGCAGACGCGGCCCCTGCTCGGCCACGAGCGACAACAGCTCGGTCACGAAGGCGTACGTCGACCGCACGCGCCGCTCGAACGGGTCGTGCGAGTACGCCTCGCTCAGCACCGCCAGCCGGCCGCGCAGCCCGTAGTAGTTCGTGCCGTAGCGCGCGCGGTGGTCGTAGGTGTACCACCCGCGCTTCACCGTGTCGGTGTTGACGTCGGCGCCGTACTCCTGGCTGAAGTTCCCGTAGGGGAACGTGGCGACGCCGTGGCGCGCCTGCACACGGCGCCGGAGCTCGGGGAGGAAGATGTCGTGTGCGTAGGTGCCGAGCGGGGCCGCCGGGTGGAGGGGCGGCGAGTACGTGAGCGCGTAGCCGTGGTAGCTGCCGTCGGTCGTGTGCAGGTCCACGAACACCTCCGGGCTCCAGCGGTCGAACATCGCGAGTGACGCGCGCGTCTCGGGCGCTTCCGCTTTCACGTAGTCACGGTTCAGGTCGAGTCCCTGGCCGTTGGGGCGGTCACCCACCAGGTCGGGCCCGTTCTGCTCCGGCCGGTTGCGCGCCTGGAGCGCGATGCGCTCGTTGCCGTCGGCGTTGTAGATCGGGACGGCGATGAGCACGATCGAGTCGAGCACGTTCGGGGCCGGCCCGATGGTGAGGTCGCGCAGCAGGGCCTGGAGCGCCTCCTTCCCCTCCACCTCCCCGCCGTGGATGTTCGCCTGCACGTACACCACCGGACGGTCCAGCGCGCGCGCCTCGTCAGGCGTGGCCACGGCTGGCCGCGACGCGACCGCGTACGGGATGTCGCGCCCCTGCGGGCTGCGGCCGATCGTGCCGAGCGTGACCGGCGCGCCGAGCGCCTTGAGGGAATCGAGGAACCGCACGACGTCCACGTACGTGGACGTCTCGCCGTACCGGTACCGCTCGGCGCGCGTCTGCGGCCCGCGCCGCACGGCGCCGGCGCGAATGCGGCCGGCATCCCGCTCGGCGCCGGCGCTCGATGCGGGGGTCGGCGCGGCCGGCGCGGCCGGTCGCCCCCGTCCGCAGGCGACGTGGGAGAGCGTGAGAGCCAGGGCGACGAGCGCGGGGCGCGGCGAGAGCATTCGAGTTCGGGGTGTGAGGGCGGCGAGGCTCCGCGAAGATTACCGCTCGACTAGGAGCCTCCGCGAGTACCGCGACGATGAGAGCAGCCGCGAGAGCAGCCGCGAGAGCAGCCGCGCGCGTCCGCGGCTCCCGTCAGTGGTTGTTCCCCAGCGGCGGCGGTGACGCCCGCGTGCCGCGTGGGGTCTCCAGGGCGACACGGCGCGCCGCCTCCGTTGGCGATGGCCCGCGGGACCACCACGCATTCGCGCATGCACAGGATCAGAGAACTCGTCATCGGGCCGCACTCGATCGTGCCGCGCGGCGCGCCGGGCGCCGCTGCGCCGCGCGGCGGTGGGCCGCGTGCCCGATTCGTTCATCGTCGTCTACGACGACGCCACGTCGGACCCGGACGCGACGACCGAGCGGCTCGCCGCCAAGTACGGCTTCGCGACGAGCTACCGGTACCGGTACGCGCTCAAGGGCTTCGCGGCCATCCTCTCGCCGGCGGCCGTCGCCGCCTTGCGGTGCGAGGCGGGCGTCGCCTACATCGAAGAGGACCAGTACGTCCGTGACGTTCGCGCCGCCGGCTGAGACGCGTCGGACTGCGGCCGGCTCACCGCACCACGATGACGGCGACGATCCCGCCGAAGTCGTCGGCGTACGCGGTTGCCCCGGGGGGCACCACCCACGTGCCGCCGTCCGCGCGCACATTGAAGCGATACGCGCCCGGCGCGAGCGGCACGGCGAGCTCCCACAGGTCGTCGCCGACGCGGGTGAGCGGCACTTGCTGCCAGTCGGTGAAGTCGCCCATCACCTCGACGAGGCTCGCGCCCGGCATGCGAATGCGGAGCCCACGCGCGCCCGCGCGGGACGGGTCCGCGGGCGGGAGCACCTCGACGCCGGCGCGCCGCACTCCCGCGCCCTCGGCACGCCCCCGCGCCAGGCGGTAGGGGCGCATGTACGCGAGGCCGCCGACCGGCGCCGGCGACAGGCGGCGGGCGATGCGAATCGCGACCGCCCCGTATCGGCCGGCCACCGACCCTCGCGTAGGGTCGGTGGGATAGCGCCCGCCGCTGGCCACCAGCGCCACCTGGGACGACAGCCAGTAGGTGGCGATCGCCTCGCCGAACACGCCGCGACCGCCGCCCTCACTCAGCGTGCGGAGGCCCGCCGCCGCGTCGATGTCCCAGCGGCCGCGCGCCCACCGCGTCGCCAGCTCGCCGTCCACGAACGCGGTGTCGCCCACACGCGTGGCGGTAGCGGACAGCTCTGCCGCCACCGAGCCGACGCGGCGCCACGCGCCGACGCCGTAGGCGGCGACGGCGCGTGGGGCGTCGCCGAGCGAGGTGCGCCCTACGGAGCCGCCAGCGTAGGCGCCGCGGTCGGCGGTCATGAGGTGCAGGCGCACGCGACCGAGGGCGTGACCGTAGCGGGTCATCCCTTCGTCCGCGCGCTCGTAGGCGCTCATGCCGATGGTGCCCGACATCTCGCCTCGCAGCAGCCCCCCTGGGCCGGCCGCGGGCGTGAACGCCGAGCCGGCCACCAGCCCCTGCACGCTCTGATTGCCGCTCTGGAAGACGAGGTAGGTGCCGCGCGCCGTGAAGGTGGCGAGCGGCGCGTCGAGCTGTAGCGCCGGCGTCATCGACGCCGCACCGGAGGCGAGGAAGCCGTCGTAGTGGACGACGGCCGCGCCGGCGTCGAGCGTGGCGGAGAGCCGCGGCGCCTGGGCGCGCGCCGGGCGCGGACTCGCGGTCGGCGCCAGGAGCGCGCCCGCGAGCAAGAGAGCAAGGGGCCGGGCCGGGTGGCCGCGCCGCACCGGCCTGCCGCTAGGGCCGCCTCGGTCGGGCGGGGCCGCTCCGTGCGTCCCCCGCCAGGTTACCCTGTTCGGTGAAGGCGTCGCTGGGGCTCGCAATCCCGCCGACGCGAACCGCCGCCGCGGCGGATGGTGGCGCCCCGAGGGCGATATCCCGCTCGACGCTCCGCCGGAACTCCACGAGGTCGTCGTCGTCGATGTGCGCCTCGGCGAGCGTCAGCACCGCCGTCGTCGCCGTGTCCGTCGGAACGCCGCGCGCCACGAGGTCGGAAAGCACGCCGAGCGCCACAGTGAGCGGCTGCCGTCCGCGCGCCACCCGCAGCCGCGTCAGCTCCGCCGGCCGCACCCCGATGTGCAGCGCCCCGGCCGCCGCGGCGATCTCCTGTTCCGACGCCGTGCCGCCGAGCGTCTGGCGGGCCAGTCCGAGCTCGCCCACCAGCGTCCGCAACGCGAAGACGATGCGCGGGCCGGGCGCGCGCTTGCTCGCACCCTCCAGCGCCTTGTCGACGAGCGGCTCCACCGGAAGGCCCACCCGGTCGGCGGAATCGACGAGCGCGAGCACGGCGTCGCGCGTCGTCGCGTCGAGCCGCCCCTCCAACCGCTGCGCCGCCGGCCGCGGCGCCTGCGCGCTGGCGGCCCCCTGAGCACCTTGGGCGCCGGCGCGAGCGGGCACCAGCCCGGCGCCGACGGCGGCGACACCCCACAGTCCCCACGCCACGCGGGCGATCATCCGCCCCCCGGCCGATCGTCTGCTCGAACCGCTATTCATGAGAGCTCCAGTTCTCGCTCATGCGCCTCGCTACTCGCCTCGCTCACGCGCCCCGCTCCCCGATCGTCACCACCGAGCTCGGCGTGCCGAAGTCGTCGTCCACTGCCCGCGGGGCGGAGGGGTCGGCCAGCCAACGCTTCCCGTCCACCACGAATGCGTACCGGTGCCGGCCCGGCGCGAGCGGAACCTCGATAGTCCACACGCCGCCGGCGCCCGCCGGCCGCAGCTGCGTCGCCGCCACGTCCCAATCGTTGAAGTCGCCGACGAGTGAAACGCCCCGCGCGTCGGGCGCGACGAGAACGAACTGGACGAGGGACGCGGGACGCGGGGTGAGGGACGCGGGCGCCGTCCCCACCGCCAGCGTCTCGCCCGCGATCGCCACCTCGTTTGACGGCCGCGGCCGTTGGTCGGGTGCGGCACGGCCGAGGACGACGACGGCAGCGATGGCCGCAGCCGCGGCGAGGCCGACGAGCGGCGAGACGCGAATGGTCCGCGGGCGCGCCAGCCACTGCCACGCCCGCACCGGAGCGGAGGGACGGATCCACGCGTCCCGCGCCACTCGTCCCTCGTCCCTCACGCGTGCCATCACTCGCGCGTCGAACACGGGGTCGAGGTGCACGGGGTGCCGCAGCGCCCCCACCACCCGCTCGATCATCTCGTCGTCTCGCTCACACACGCTCCGCCTCCTGTAACAGCGCGCGCAGCCTGTCGCAGGCGCGCTTGACGCGCATCTTCAGCGCCGAGATCCCGGCGCCCGTGATGCCGCTCATCTCCTCGTAGCTCAGCTCCTCCACGTGCTTCAGGAGGAACGCCTCGCGCTGGTCCGCGTCCAGTCGGGCGAGCGCCAGGTCGATCTCCTCGCGCCAGCCCGCCCGCTCCGCCGCGGCCGGAACGGCCGCCTCGAGCAGTGCCCCCTCGTCTTCCACCACCGTCCGCCAGCGGCGGGTGCGACGGGCACCGGCCGTGCGGCACCGGTTGACGAGGATGCGGAAGAGCCAGGCGCCGAACCGCTCGGGGTCGTCGCACCGCGCCAGCGACCGGTACGCCCGGACGAAGGCGTCCTGCAGCGCCTCCTCGGCGTCCTCGCGGCTTCCCAGCATGTGGACTGCGTAGCGCGCGTACCGGTCGCGGTAGCGGGCGACGAGCGCCGCGTACGCATCTACGTTGCCGGCGAGCACGCGGCGTACGAGTTCGGCGTCGGCCAGTTCCACGTCAGGGAGACCCGGCATGCGGACAGGCGGTCACAGGGTAGGAGCCGGTGGAGGAGCGATGATACAGACGTGCGGCAGCCGTGCAGCAGCCGTGTAGCGGCTCGCGCCGTTACCACGTACAGGGCCACCGCCGCCGTGCAAGATGGCACGGTGGTGACCTCCCGCGCCAACGGGGGGTCTACCGGCTCGGACGCCAGTGCATACCCTAGGATGTAGACACGCGGCGCGGCGTACCAATGCACCCCGGTGCACGCGGTACGCGCTGCGTCCATGCGCCGCGGCCGTGCGCCGCGTCGATCGGCGGCTCAGCGTCGTCACCTCATCCGACGGCCTTCTCCCATGACCACCGCGAACCGCGTACACCTTCGCCCGCTGCTCGCCAGCGCCCTTCTCGTGGTCGCCGCCTCGTCCGGGCTCGTCATGGCCTGCTACCAGGACGACAGCACGGGCCCCGGAGGTAGGCGCCCCCTCTCGCGCGTGCTCCTGACCGACTCGCCCTTTCCGTACGACTCGGTGGCCGCGGTCGAGATCTATATCGAGAGCATCGCGGCATCCGAGACGTCGGACACGACGGATATGGACGAAGGGGACTGGGTGACCGTGGCCACGCCGCGCCGTGCCGTCGACCTGCTGAAGCTCCAGAACGGCGAGACGGAGCTGCTCGGGGAGGGGGCGCTCCCCGCCGGGAAGTATCGCGCCGTCCGCATGGTGATCAACACCGCGAACTCGCGCATCGTCGGCGTCAGGGGGAACGAAGAGCGGGTGAACTGGCACTCGTCCTACGGCCAGCCCACCCTCTACGCCCTCGTGGAGGGCGGCGAGATGGAGGTGCCCGAGAGCGGGGCGGACATCGTCATCGACTTCGACGTCGGCCGGAGCTTCGTGCAGGAGTTCCCGGGGTCCCCGTTCACCTTCATCCCCTGGATCCGTGCCGTGAACCGGGCCGCGACGGGGTCGATCGTGGGCTCGGTGCACGCCAGCCTGCTCGACGGCCGGTCGCTGCCGGTCGCGAACGCGACGATCACCGTCTTCCGCGGTTCCGCATACTCCGACGAGAGCACCTGGTCGGTGGCGGCCACCGCGCGGACCGATGCCCAAGGGGACTACAAGGTCGCCTTCCTGATGCCGGGCAGCTACATCGTCCGCGCCGAGGCGCCGGGGCCGCGGGAGCTCGCCGGCACGCCGAACCTGTTCCTGCACGCCGACACGCGCAACACCACCTCCGTCGCGCGGGGCAGTGACACGCCGCTCAGCTTCGCGCTCAGCGAGGTAGACCGCTCGTTCCTCGGCATCGAGGGGCGATTCGTGCTCGCCCCGGGTGACACGACCGAGCTCTCGGCGGTGGTCTCCGACGCCAACGGCTGGCCGGTCGCGAATCCGGTGGTGAGCTGGACGAGCACCGACGCCGGGGTGGCGACCGTGACGGGCAGCGGCCGGACGGCCCGCGTGGCCGGGATCGCCGAGGGAACGGCGAACGTCATCGCGCGGAGCGGCGAGCTCGCCGACACGGTGCCGATCACCGTGACGGCTGACGGCGACCCCGGCACGGGCGCCGGGGGCAACTCCGGCGTTCCCGTCGCGTCGCTGTCGATCACGCCGGCGAGTGTCGGCGTGGCCGTGGCCGACACGATCGTCTTCGTCGCCACGCCGAGCGGTGCCGACGGTCAGCCCCTCACCAACCGTTCCGTCGCCTGGTCGGTGAGCGACAGCACCGTGGCCTATTTCATCTCGGCCCAGACCGGCCCGCCGTACGCGGTGTTCCGCGCCCGGGCCCGGGGCGCGGTGACCGTCACGGCCGTCAGCGAAGGGAAGACGGCCATCGCGAGGTTGACGGTCCAGTGAGCCGGGCTCGCTGAGCGTCGGAGCGGGGGTCGGCGGCCGGAGCACGGTGGTCGGCAGCGGGGACCGGGCGTAGCTTGTGCGGGTACTACCGCGCCATCGATCTCCGACTCTCCGACCACCGTTCTTCGCCTACGACTCCGGATGAAGAAAGGCGCCCTCTTCTGGCCCCTCGCCTTCACGCTCGTCCTCGCGGACTGCTCGACCAAGCGCTTCGCGGTGGAGCACCTGACACCGCCCCACGTCCCGCACGACGTGGTCGGTGACATCGTGCGCCTCACCCTGGCGTACAACCCATGCGCGGCGATGGGACTGTGCATCGGCCCGTTCTCGCGCTGGGCCTTCGTATTCCTCACCATCGTGGCACTCGCCGCGCTCTGGCAGCTCTACCGCCGCGCCCCGACGCACGACCACCGGCAGATCGTCGCCCTCGCCCTGGTGTGCGGCGGCGCGGTCGGCAACCTCCTCGACCGCCTCCGCTCCCCGCGCGGCGTGGTGGACTTCATCGACATCGGCGTCGGCGACGTGAGATTCTGGACGTTCAACGTCGCCGACGTCGGCGTGTCGATCGGCGCCGTGCTGCTCGCCGTCGTCCTGTGGCGCCAAGAGACCGCCGCAGCCGCTGCGGGCGAGCTGGCGGAAGAGGGCGGCGCGCGGTGAAGAGCGGCTCTCGGCTGTGGGCTCTCGGCTCTCGGCCAGACCGGTAGCAGGAACCCCTCGGCGTCAGGAAGGCGTGCCTCACGCCGAGGGGTTCCTCTCACCGCCGCAGCCGAGAGCCGAGAGCCCACAGCCGAGAGCCGCAATTCTCTGAGAGCCCATAGTCGAGCGCCGCCGTTCACAGAGCGCCGCGCTTTTCCGTGCGCTGGATCACACGCGGCGCGTGATCCGGCGCACCTTGCTGTACAACAAGTTGACAGTGCCGACCTCGGCCGTTACGGAGTCCGAAGCGTAGCTGTCTAGAACAAGACAGCTTGTACCGTCGACTCTCACTCCGAGGTCCTATGCGACGCATGCTGATGGGGGCGGCCGCCGCCGGCGCCCTCCTCGTTACCCTCACCGCTTGCAGCGACACGTCTGCCCCGGCGGGCACCGGCACGCTGACGGTCTCGCTGACCGACGCGCCGTTCCCCTACGACCAAGTCGCCCGGGCCGACATGTTCGTCGTCCGCATCGACGCCAAGATGGGCGAGTCGAGCGAGGCCGATGCCGCCTCGGTCGGCGACAACGCCGCCGCCCTGACCAACACCGATCCGCGCAGCGGATGGGTGACGGTCGCGACGCCGAACCAGAGCTTCAACCTGCTCGGCCTCCAGCACGGCGCGTCGGCGAGACTGGGGCAGATCGTCCTTCCCACCGGCACGTATCGTAGTTTCCGCCTCGTACTCGACACCCGGCAGTCGAGCGTCACGCTCACGGATGGGACAGTACTCTCGGGCAGCTCCAACCCCGGCATCGTGTGGCCGATCGCCGGTCTTACCGGGATCAAGGTGCAGCTCGTGCAGACGATTTCGATCGCCGCGGCCGGCACGGCGATGATGCTCGACTTCGACCTCGGCCGGAGCTTCGAGCTGCGCGGTTCCACCATCCGCGAGGGGCTGCTGTTCAAGCCCGTGATCCGCGCCACTGCCCACATCGTCGACGCCGCCCCGACGGTCGGCACGCTCGCCGGCACCCTGACCTGCGGGTCGGAGGACGGTCCGATCACGCCGGTCGTCTCGGGCTCTATCGAGGTGTTGAAGTCCGGCACTGACATCAACGACCTCTCGCCGGAGAACGTCGTCGCGATGAGCTCGACCGACGACGCGGGCGTGTTCCGCATGGAGAACCTGGTGGTGGGCAACTACTCGGTGCGTGCCACGCGGCCAGACGGCTCGGCGCCGTGCGCCAACGCGACGCTCGTGACCGGCGTGGTCATATCACCGGGCGCTACGTGGAACATCCAGGTCTGGCTGCCGGCGATCTGAGCGAGCGGCGAGTGACCAGCGGCGAGCGGCGAGCGTGCCGCGACCGACGCTGGTAGCCCGCCATGCAAACGAGCGGCTGCGGGATCGTTTAGTCCCGCGGCCGCTCGTGCATTCGGGGCGGCGCAAGGGATGTGGCGCAAGTGACCCGCGGTCTCTCGCGGCTCGCCCCTCGCCGTTCGAACGCCTCCCCGAGCGTGACGTACGCGCAGCTGTTCTGCCAGACGTCGAGGTCGAAGCGGAGGTTCAGCTTGTCCTGTTTGCTCGGCGCGTAGCGGAGGCCGAACCTGCCGGCGGACTTGAGCTCGCCGCCGTCGAAGTCGTGCTTCAGCAGAGCTGCAGTAGTGCGCAGAGCGCCGTCTTCCGCCGTGCCATGGATCACAGAGCATCAGTGATCCTGCCCGCCCACTGTACAGAAAGCTTACAGAACCGGCCTCGACCGTGACCCAGCACACGGCGTAGCTGTCTAGAACAAGACAGCTTGTACCGTCGACTCTCACTCCAAGGTTCTATGCGACGCACGCTCATGGGGGCAGCCGCCGCCGGCGCTCTCCTCATCTCCGTCACTGCCTGTAGCGACTCGGTCGCTCCGGCGTCGACCGGCACGCTGAGCATCATGCTCACCGATGCCCCGTTCCCCTTCGACCAGGTCGCCCGCGCAGACATGTACGTCGTGCGCATCGACGCGAAGATGGGCGAGTCGAGTGAGGCCGAGGCCGAGGAGGTCGACAGCGACGCCGCCCGCGCGTCGCTGCACTCGGTCGGTGAGTCCGGCGAGTCCCTGGGCGACCCGCGGCACGAGTGGGTGACAGTCGCCACGCCCAATCAGAGCTACAACTTGCTCGACCTGCAGAACGGGGTCGTGACCAGCCTGGGGCAGATCACGCTCCCCGCCGGCACATACCGCAGCTTCCGCCTGATCCTCGACACGGAGCAGTCGAGCATCACGCTCAAGGACGGCACGGTGCTCACCGGCAGCTCGTCGCCGAGCATCGTGTGGCCGAGCGCCGGCCAGACCGGGATCAAGGTGAAGCTCGTGCAGCCGGTCTCGATCGGCGCAACGGGCACCGCCATGCTCCTCGACTTCGATCTCGGCCGGAGCTTCGTCCTGCGGGGGAAGACGATCCGTGACGGGCTCCTGTTCAAGCCCGTGATCCGGGCCACCGCTCACGCCGTCAACGCGGCGCCGGCCACCGGCGCGCTCGCCGGTACGCTGGCCTGCGGGTCGGAGGACGGCCCGAGCACGCCGGTCGCTTCGGGCACGGTGGAGCTCCTCAAGCTCGGCACGGACATCAGCGACGCGACCCCCGAGAACGTGCTGGCGACGACGGCCACCGACGCGCAGGGCGGCTTCCAGCTCGACAACCTGCCGCCCGGCGACTACTCGCTGCGCGCGTCGCGGCCGGCCGGTTCGGCGTCGTGCGCCACCAGCACCCTCACCCCGGGCGTCGTCGTCTCTGGCGGCACCACGGGCACGGTCCAGCTCGTGCTTCCGGCGATCTGACGGCGAGTGAGAAGTGGGTCGGGGGGGGGGGGGGGGGGAGCGCGGGGGGGCGGAGCCCCCCCCCCCGGCAGAAAAGCAACAACAAAAACACAAGAGATAAAACAACGAACCCCCCCCCAGGGGAGCGGG
>Ga0307416_100001812_pt1 | contig 11871 bp, 12 predicted proteins | sample DK1Cmetagenome_2_FD_203821 | JGI IMG/M metagenome (GOLD analysis project Ga0307416, IMG submission 203821) | Maize rhizosphere microbial communities from greenhouse at UC Davis, California, United States - DK15-C-3 | ecosystem: Host-associated > Plants > Roots > Rhizosphere > Soil | place...
GAGCTCCTGTCGTGAGTGAGGAGAAGCTCAGGCTCGGGGGAATGGCCCTGCGCAATGGGCTGCTCGTGCACGGCCCGACGCACTGGGCGGCCGCCGTGCGAACGAAGGACGGCGAGGTGAAGGTCGCGTCTGGGAGCAAGCCGACGTTCGGCGGTGCGTTCGACCGGATCCCGGGGCTGCGCGGCGTGGCCCGTCTGGGCGAGGCGTTCGCGGTGATCCCGCTGGTCAAGCGCGCGCTCCCGGAGGCGCGCCTGCCCATGCAGGACGCGCGCACGCTCGGCGCGATGGCCGGTGCGGCGGCCGCGGGGCGCGCGTTGCGCCGCACGGGCCCGCGAACGCTCGCGCGCGAGACGGGGGTCGCGCTCATCAGCCTGGCGCCGGCGGTCCTCGCGCTGCGGCAGGGCGACCTCGCCTCATGGCACGGCGTAGAGCACAAGGCGATAGCCGCATACGAGCAGGACGGCGATACCGCCGACGCCCAGAAAGAGCACGATCGCTGCGGGTCGAATCTGGTGGCGCCGATGCTGGCTGCGACGGCCGCCGGGAGCGTCGCGGTCCGGAAGGTGGGACTGCGCGGGCCGGCGGCGGAGGGAGCCGTTGCGCTCGGGTCGCTCGCCGTGGCGGTCGAGCTCTTCGGCTGGTCCGAGCGGCACGCCGACACGGCGCTCGCCAAGGCGCTCCGGCGGCCGGGTTATGAGATCCAGCGCCTGGTCGGGACCCGCGAGCCGACCGACGAGCAGATCGAGGTCGGGCAGGCGGCCCTGGCCGAGATCCTGCGCCGCGAGGCTGGCGCCGAGTAGGGTCGCGACCCCATATTCGCCTGTCTGGACGTTTGTTCGTAACGCTTTTCCGGCCACGCGCCGACAATTCACCCAGTGACTGAAGTCATCGCTATGTCCTGGGACGGCGTCCAGCAGTGGATGCTCACGTGGCTGCCCCTGATCTTCATGGGCCTGATCGCGGTCGTCCTGCTCGGGATGTTGCGCTTCATGCCGCGCACGAAGCCCGAGGAGATCAAGCCGGACTCGAAGTCCTCGGTGCGGTGGGAGGACGTGGCCGGCGTCGAGGAGGCCAAGGCGGAGCTACGCGAGATCGTCGACTTCCTGCGCGATCCCAAGCGCTTCCGCAAGCTCGGGGCGAAGGTCCCGAAGGGCGTCCTCCTGCACGGCCCGCCGGGCACCGGCAAGACGCTGCTCGCGAAGGCCGTCGCGGCCGAGGCGGGCGCCAAGTTCTACGCACAGTCGGCGGCGTCGTTCGTCGAGATGTTCGTCGGCCTCGGCGCCGCGCGCATCCGGCGCCTCTTCCGCAAGGCGCGCAAGTCGCGCCCCGCGATCATCTTCATCGACGAGCTCGACGCGGTCGGCGCGACGCGCGGGAACGACATCTCGGGTGAGAAGGACCAGACGCTCAACCAGCTGCTCGTCGAGATGGATGGGTTCGGCGGCGCCGACGACCTCGTTGTGATCGCCGCGTCGAACCTGATCGAGAAGCTCGATCCCGCCCTGATGCGTCCGGGCCGATTCGACCGCCAGATCTTCGTCGCACCGCCCGACCTCGCGGGCCGCGTGGAGATCCTCGAGGTGCATTCGAAGAACAAGCCCGTCAACGACGTCGATTTCGACATCGTGGCGCGGCAGACCGCCGGGCTCACCGGCGCCGACCTGGCGAACATCTGCAACGAAGCGGCGATCTTCGCCGGCCGCAAGGGCCGCGACGTTGTCCTGACGGAGGACTTCAACTCCGCGCTGGAGCGCGTCGTCGCCGGGATGGAGTCACGGCGGCTGATGAACGAGCATGAGAAGCGCGTCGTCGCCTACCACGAGGCCGGCCACGCGCTCTGCTCGGAGCTGCTGCCGTCGGTCGAGAAGGTCCACAAGATCTCGATTGTCCCGCGTGGCCGGGCGCTCGGCTACACGCTCAACCTGCCCGAGGAGGACCGCTATCTGAAGTCGAAGGAGGAGCTCACCGAGTATCTCGTCGTCCTCCTGGGCGGCCGCGTCGCCGAGCAGGTCGTCTTCGGCACCGTCACAACCGGGGCGTCGGATGACCTCAAGAAGGTCAACGAGATCAGCCGCGCGATGGTTGCCGACTACGGCATGGGTAACTCGATGAGCTCGCGGCGCCTCGCGATCGAGGACTACGCGATCTCGGACAACACCCGTCGCCTGGTCGACGATGAGCAGGCGGACATCACGGACGTCGCGTACCGCTGCGCGCACCGCCTGATCACTGAGCATCGCGCGACGCTCGAGGAGTTCGCCCAGACGCTACTCAAGCAAGAGGTGCTGGAGCGCCCCGACATCGAGCGCGTCATGGGCGAGGATCGGGTCGCACCGCTCAAGCCGGCCGAGCCCGGCCCCGCGAGAATCGCGGCGGCCCAGCGCCCCTCCGACTCGTAGCTACTATCCGCGTCCGTGTTCGGACGCATCGACCACATAGGCGTCGCCGTCTCGTCGATCGACGACTCGATCGGCCTCTACCGCGATTCGTTCGGGATGGCCGAGCAGCACCGCGAGACCGTCGAGGAGCAGGGCGTCAAGGCCGTCCTGCTCGAGGTCGGCGAGGGACACGTCGAGCTGATCGAGCCGCTGTCGCCGGAGTCCGGCGTCGCCAAGTTCATCGAGCGCAACGGCGAGGGGATGCACCACGTCGCCTACCAGACCGATGACATCGACACGGCCCTCGAGAAGGTGCGCGCGGCCGGCCTGCGGCTGATCGACGAGGAGCCGCGCATCGGCATCCGCGGCAGCCGGGTGGCGTTCCTGCACCCGAAGGCGACGGGCGGCGTGTTGACCGAGCTCGTGGAGCCCAAGCACTGATGGCCGACGACAAGCGCACAAAAGTCGACATCGGCTTCACGGGCGGGCAGGTGCTCTCGCTCCGGTTCGAGAGGGGCGAGTACGACAAGCTGCGCCAGGCCATCGACGGCGAGACGCGTTTCTACGACGTGGACGCCGGCGACTCGAACGTCACGCTCGACCTGTCGCAGGTCGTGTACCTGCGCGTCGAGACAGAAGATCACCGCGTCGGCTTCTAAAGTCGCCCGGTTTTCCAGCCTGGGCGAACATGGGGCGATTTGGTTCGTGATCGCTGCGGCGACGCGTCGCTGGGATGCTGCTCGCACGGTTGCGCTCGCCTATGGCGCGAACCAGGCGATCAAGCTGGTCGTTCGCCGCAGGCGGCCTCCACAAGGGAACCGTTTGGCCGACACGATGTCCGAGTACTCATACCCGTCCGCTCACGCCGCGACTTCAGTCGCCGGCGCGCGGCGGTTGTCCGAGACGCTGCCGCCGGCGCCGCTCTGGATCCTCGCGGCTGCGCTCGCGGGTTCGCGCATCTACCTGCGCGTCCATTACCCATCGGACACGATCGCCGGTGCCGCGCTGGGCGCCGGTGTCGCCGAACTGACGCGATGAAGGTCGGCATCGTCGGGCTGCCCAACGCGGGCAAGTCGTCGCTGTTCAATGCCCTCACCAGGGCCGGGGCGGAGGCGGGCAACTACCCGTTCACCACAGTCGAGCCGAACGTCGCGATCGTCCCGGTCCCCGACGAGCGGCTCGACCGGGTGGCTGCCACGATCGGCGCGCGGCCGGTCGTGCACGAGACGATCGCCTTTCACGACATCGCCGGTCTGGTGCGCGGCGCGCACTCCGGTGAGGGGCTCGGCAACAAGTTCCTGGCGAACATCCGCGAGACCGACGCGCTCCTGCACGTGGTGCGTGCTCACGACGACCAGCAGGTCGTGCACCCGGAGGGCCGCGTCGACCCGCTGGCCGACGTCGAGACGATCGAGACCGAGCTGCTGTACGCGGACCTCGAGCAGGCCGAGCGGCGGCTGGAGCGGGTGTCGAAGCAGGCCAAGTCGCTCGACAAGGCGCTCGTCGCCGAGGAGGCCTGGCTCCGCAGTCTCGTCGCCGGGCTTCAGGAGGGGCGTCCGGCGCGGCAGTTCCCGCCGCCGGTCGCGGCGCCCGACGCACTCCGCAATCTTCACCCGCTCACCGCGAAGCCGGTGCTCTACGTCGCGAACGTCGGCGAGGACGCCGCGCTCGCGCCACCGCCGGAGCTCTCAGAGCGCGGCGCCGCGCTGGCCGTGAGTGCGCGGATCGAGTCCGAGCTGGCGGAGCTGGACGACGAGGAGGCGCAAGCCATGCGCGCGGACCTCGACGTCGCCGAGTCCGGGCTCGAGCGGATCATCAAGGGCGCCTTCGAGCTGCTGCACCTGATCTCGTTCTTCACCGCAGGCGAAGGCAAAGAGGCCCGCGCGCACGCGATCCCGGAAGGGACGACGGCATGGGAGGCGGCGGGGAAGATCCACACCGACATCCAGCGCGGGTTCGTTCGCGCAGAGGTCGTGCCGTGGGACGTGCTGGTCGAGGCCGGCGGCTACGCCGGTGCGCGCGACCGGGGCGCACTGCGGCTCGAGGGGCGCGACTACCCGATGGCCGACGGCGACGTGATCACGATCAAGTTCACGCCTTAGGGTCCGACGCCCTGTCGAGCCCGCGCATCGCGAACGTTCCGAAGAAGACCGCGAGGAACGCGAGGGCCGCGAGCGCCTTCCAGGTGTGCGTCCAGTCGACGCCGTAGACAGACATCTGGCGAACGCCCTCGACGATGAAGCGCACGGGGTTGTAGCGCGCAACATCCTGGAACCAGCCCGTGAGCAGGTCGAGCGGCGCATATGAGGTCGTGAAGAGCACCAGCATGAACGCGCCCGCCTGCATCAGCGGGGCGGCCTGCTGCGTCCGGAAGTGCAGCGCCAGGATGGTCGAGTAGCACGCGATGGTCGCGGCGAAAGCGACAGCGAGCAGCACCGCTAGCACGAGCGCGTCCGGCCCCTGGATGCTGACACCGAAGACCACCGCGATCGTCACCACGGCCGTAATCGGCATCAGCGCACGCAGGCTCGCGGAGAAGACGTGCCCTGCCAGGAGCGCGCCGCGCGAGAGCGGTGACACGTACAACCGGTCGAACCAGCCCTGCTCGATGTCGCGTGCGAGGTTGACACCGGTCGCGGCCCCCGAGAACGTCGCACTCTGCATCACGCTGATTGGCAGGATGAACGCCATGAAGTCGCTCGTCGAGAAACCGGGTAGGAGCGTCAGCTTGCCGAACACCGCCGTGAGGCCGAGCAGGAACAGCGTGGGCGCCAGGATGCCCGGGATCGCGGCGCCCGGCACGCGGATCACCTCATTGATCGCCCGGCGCATCAGCAGCCACGTCCCGCGCATCAGGTCGCCAGCCTCTTCCTGAGGCCCCACACGCTGAGGCCGGCTCCCAGCGCCATCACGCCGGCGATCGCGAGCAGGCCTTCGAGCACCGGCTGCGCCGAGATGTCGGACACGATCGGATCGCGGATCCCCTCGGCGATGAAGCTCATCGGGTTCCAGTCGGAGATCGACTTCGCCGGCTCGAGCAGCAGGTTGGCCGGGAAGAACGCCGACGACAGGAAGATGATCACGAAGACGATCGGGAAGATCCCCTGGACGACGCTGACCGTCCCGCTGCGCAGCGCCAGCGCGGCGCCGAACCCGCCCCAGGCGGCCGCGCACGCCGCGGCGAGCACGATGACGAGCAGCACACCCGGCACGCCGCCCTGGATCTCAGCGCCGAAGATCAGCCCGATCGCGACGAACCACACGCCCGAAATGACGCCCATGACCGCGGTGGTCGCGAGCCTGCCGACCACGATCGCGGCGCGCGGGATCGGCGCGGCGATCAGCCGGTCCATGAAGCCCGACTCGATGTCGAGTGCGAGCGCGATGCCGCCGCTGACGGCCGAGAGCATCGTCGACTGGACGATCGCGCCGGCGAGCTCGAAGTCGAGGAAGCCCGCGACGTCGGGGAAGGCCGGGATGTCGGTGGCGCGCCCGGCGCCGCCGACGTTCACCGCAAGGAACAGCGACGGGAAGACGATGATCGGCATGAGGAACTGCGGCCGGCGAAATGCCTGCCGGAGCGACCGCATCGACAGCGCGGCGACGACGCGCGCGTTATGGATCAAGCCGGCTCCCGCTCGGGCGCCGGCTGCTCCTCGGCGTCCGCGCCCTCGAGATGGCGGCCGGTCTTCTCGAGGAACACGTCGTCGAGCGACGGCTGCACCAGGTGCAGGTCCTGGACCGCGATGTCGGCTTCGTCGAGCGCGCGGATGATCGGGGCGATTCCGGCCGCGCCCTCCTCGAGTGCGACCACGACCTTGCCGTCCTTCGGCGGCAGCGGCTCGCCGAAGCGGCCAAGCACCTTCTCGCAGGCTTCGTGGCTCCCCTCGGCGAGGTTCAGCTCGAGCCGCGGCTTGCCGACCTGCGCCTTCAGCTCGCGCGGTGTTCCCTCGGCGGCCATCAGCCCCTCGTCGATGATTCCGACGCGGTCCGCAAGCTGGTCCGCCTCCTCCAGGTACTGCGTGGTCAGGAAGACGGTCGTGCCCTCGGCGTTCAGCTTGCGGACCTCCTCCCAGATCGCGCCGCGGCTGGCGGGGTCGAGGCCCGTCGTCGGCTCGTCGAGGAAGAGCACCGTCGGCTCGTGCACGAGGGCCGTGCCGAGGTCGAGCCGCCGCCGCATCCCGCCGGAGTAGGTCCCGACGCGCCGGTCAGCCGCGTTGGCGAGGCCGACACGCTCGATCAGCGCGTCGCCGCGCCGGACCGCCTCGGCCTTCGGAATGCCGTGCAGCGTGGCCTGAAGCTGCATCAGCTCGCGGCCGGTCATGAGCGGGTCGAGCGCGGCCTCCTGGAGCGCGACGCCGATCGCGCGGCGGACATCGCCGGCCTGCTTCACCACGTCGAACCCGGCCACCGTCGCGCTGCCGCCGGTCGGCCTGAGCAGTGTGGTCAGCATCCGAACGGTCGTCGTCTTGCCGGCGCCGTTCGGGCCAAGGAACGCGTAGATCTCGCGCTCGGCGACCTCTAGGTCGATCCCCTGCACGGCCTTCACGCCCCCGGCGAACGACCGCTCGAGCTCTCTGACTTCGATCGCGGGCAAGCCGCAGATGCTACGGAGGTCGGATCACCGGCCCCCGTAGCAACGTGCTAGCTCGAGCTTATGCGCCGGTTGTCGTCGACCGGCTGCCGAGACCACCGTAGGCCGCGAGGCCGTAGATGATCAGCAGGTCGATGCCGAACACGGCGATCGACCACAGCGGGTAGCCCGGGATCGACAGCAGCGCGAATACGGCGTTCACGCTGGCCGCGATGATGCCGATCCACCGTCCGAACCCGCCACCACTCCAGATCGAGAACGCGGCAAACAGCTCGACCACGCCGATGACCAGGACGCACCAGCCCATCGTGTTCAGGTCCTCGAAGATGTACCTGTCGTCCTCGAGGAAGAAGTTCGCCGAATCGATCGCGGCGATGCCCCAGATCGTGTTCAGCACTCCGGCGACCAACACCATGATTCCGGCGAAGAGCAACCAGCCCTCGCCCCTAGCGGCTTCGTTCATGCGGCTCCTTTCGACTGACGCCTATCGTCGGCTGGCCGGCCGTCGCGCGCAATGAGGCTTTCCCCCCTGCGGCGGGGGTGTCGGCACCCCCTATGGGTGTACGCGGGAGAGCCTGAGTACGGGCACCCGCCGGATGCCCGCGGTCCGGTCCTCATAGAGCCCGTAACCCTCGTAGACCTGCTTGGCCTTCGCATACAGGCGATCCCGTTCGGGGCCCTCGACCTCACTGGCGCGGTAGCGCTCGGAGACGCCGCCGGCGGTCAGGGTGACCTCTCGGCTCGCCATGACGTTGTGGTACCACGCCGGCAGCTTCGGGCGGCCGAAGCTCGACGCCATCAGGATCACGTCGTCGCCGTCCGAGAAGTACACGAGCGGCACCGTTCGCTCGGTGCCGCTTCGGCGCCCGCGAACGGTCAACAGGAGTGTCGGCAGGACGTTGCCGCCCAGGTTCACGCGGCCACGCGTCATGCGCATCAGCGCCGGATCGACCCGCGACGCGATGTTGATGCCGTACCACGTGCCCGGCTTCGACAGCGCGAACGGTGTAAGGAGCCGCCGCATGCGTGTCGGCGGCTGGTCGGGGTCGACCCTGGGTATCGGCACGCGGCTAGCGTACGCGGACGACGGGGCCTGCATCGCCGCCGGAGACGACGCGGTAGAGGCCCTTGTCCTCCAGTGCGACCCGGAACCTGCCCGAGCGCCGCAGGCGACCCGCGGCAACTCGCTCCCAGCCCGTCGGCGTCCGCCGCTCGACGGTCACGTTTGCGCCCGCCCTGCCGGGCGCGACCGAGCCGACGATGTCACGCATGCGGGCCCGCGACCCAGCGCCGGCGACCGCCGCGCTCGCCGTCGAGCCGCTCGCGCGGATCTTCTTGAAAGTGCTCGGCGCATCCCTGAGACCGAGCCGCGCGCGGATCCCGTTCCAGCCGTGCAGACGGGCGCTGCCGTTCGAGCCGCGGAACTTGGCCCACACGATCCGGGGGGACACGCCGCGCTTGGTGACGTTGACGGACCGCAGCCGCCCGACGCCGAGCGCGCTGCCGAGCCTCCGCGCGCTGTAGCCGACACGCCAGTGGTGGTACGGCGAGGTCTTGTCCCACGGGTCGGGGACGCCGCGGATGTAGGGCAGCGGGGTGCTGCCCGTGAAGATGTTCTCGTTGTTCTCGGTGTGGCCTCCGGACGTCGAATGGAAGTACGCGACGATCACCTTGCCGTTGTAACGCAGGACCTCGCCGCGGGTCTGGGCGACCGCGCGGTTCGTCTTCGCCTGCTCCGAGCTGTAGCCGCCGTAGACCTGTGAGGCGGTGGTGTCGTACTGGTCGAAGACGGGATTGCCGCTGTTCGTGCCGAGCGCGTACGAGCGAGCGGCGACCGCCTGTGCCTTAAGCGCCTCGATCGGCCAGCTTCCGGGCGACTCGTTCGGGACGACGCCGCGGATGTAGTTCTCGAGCTCGACCCTGTTGACGGCGGTGACCCCGCCGGAGAGGCCGGGCCGGTATTCGATCGCATCCCGGTACACGCCCTTGCCGGCGACGGTCACGAGGCCCTCGGGGCCGGTCACGCGGAGGACGCCCGAGCTGCGCGCCACGCGCTTGCCGCGCGGTGTGCGCACGACGATGCTTCCGCCCGACCGGCGCACGATGTAGTTGCGGTTTGGCTTGATGCTGTGCGAGCCGACCTTGTTGGCGCCGCCGAACGTGCTCGAGCCGACGCTCGCCTGCAGCAGGACGCGCACGCGGCCGTTCGCAGTCGACAGGTCGGTGCTCCGGTAGTAGTGGTGCAGGATCTTCTTGTAGCCGCGGCCCTCGAGCGCCTGGCCGTACGCGCCGTACTGGCTCATGCCGAGGCCGTGGCCCCAGCCGCCGCCCTTGACGATCCAGCGGGTCGCCGCATCGGCCGCGACGGGCGCGGGCAACGTCAGGAGGGCTGTTGCGAGCAGCAGTCTGCGCATGGGAGATCGAGGGCCCCTGCCTCGGGAGTGGGAAGCCCTCTTAGAACTTATCGGCATAGATCCCAGAACCTTTGAGCCGGGTAAGTTGCGCCTAGATGTCCAAGCGCAAGGCCTCTGACGTCTTCGTCGAGTGCCTCGAGGCCGAGGGGGTCACGCACGTCTTCGGTATCCCGGGCGAGGAGACACTCGATTTGAACGAGTCCCTGGAGGACTCGTCCGTCGAGTTCGTGCCTGTGCGCCACGAGCAGGGCGGCGCCTACATGGCGGACGTCTACGGTCGCCTGACCGGCCGCGCCGGCGTCTGCCTGGGCACCCTCGGGCCCGGCGCCCTCAACCTGGTGACGGCGGTGGCCGACGCGTACCTCGACCGCGCGCCGCTCGTCGCCCTGACGGGGCAGGGCGACCTCGAGCGCATGCACAAGGAGTCACACCAGTACGTCGATCTGCTGCGCGTGATGCGGCCGATCACGAAGTGGAACGCGCGCCTGGCGGACGAGAACATCATCCCCGAGGTAGTGCGCAAGGCGTTCAAGACCGCGGAATCCGAGAAGCCGGGCGCGACTCACATCGAGCTGCCGGAGGATGTGATGGCTGCTGAGCTGGACGCCGAGCCGCTGCCGCGTCGCACACCCGTGCGACCCGAGCCGGCGGCGCGCGAGCTGCTCAAGGCGGCGGACGTGATCCGGGGCGCGCTGAATCCCGTCGCGCTCGCCGGCAACGGCGTGGTGCGCGGTGGCGCGGCGCCGGCGCTGCGCGAGTTCTGCAGGGCGACCGGGATCCCGGTCGCCGAGACGTTCATGGGCAAGGGGCTCCTGTCGCCCGACGATCCGCACGGGCTCGGCTCGGTGGGCCTCCAATCGGGCGACTACAGGATGGCCGGCTTCGAGGAGGCGGACGTGGTGCTCGCGATCGGCTACGACCTGGTCGAGCACGCGCCCAAGCACTGGAACCCGAATCGCGACAAGACGATCATCTGCATCGACTCCCTGCCAGCCGAGATCGACGAGTACTTCCTGCCCGAGGTCGAGCTCGTCGGCGACATCTACCACATCCTGGCGCGCCTCTCGGAGGAGTGCCGGCACGTCCCGCATCCCGGCGGCTCGAGTCGGCTGCGCGAGGTCGTCCGCGGCCGGTTCGACGCAGCGAAGGACGATGACCAGTTCCCGATGCACCCGCCGCGCGTCCTCTACGAGATGCGCAAGGCCCTCGGGCGTGAGGACATCGTCATCTCGGACGTCGGGCTCCACAAGCTCTGGATCGGCCGGATGTTCCCCGCCTACGAGCCCAACACCGTCCTGATCGCGAACGGGCTCGCTGGGATGGGGTTCGCCATCCCCGCCGCGGTCGCGGCGAAGTGCGTGCACCCGAATCGGCACGTCGTGACTGTGAACGGCGACGGCGGATTCCTCATGAACTGCCAGGAGCTCGAGACCGCCAAGCGGCTGGGCACCCCGTTCGTGAACATCATCTGGGAGAACGAGCAGTACGGCTCGATCGTCTGGAAGCAGGACAAGAAGTTCGGCCGTCACTTCGGCACGGACTTCACGAACCCCGACTTCGTCCGCCTGGCGGAGTCGTTCGGCCTGCCGGCGTGGCGTTGCGAGTCGGTCGATGACTTCCCGGCCCGGTTGGAGCATGCGCTCGGGCTCGACCTCCCGTCCGTGATCGTCGTGCCGATCGACTACTCGCTCGACGTTGCGATCGATCGCGAGCTGGGTACCGAGACAGTGGCGACATGAGTGACGAGAGCGCGGTACTGGAGAAGGTCCCCAAGCAGCTGCTCGTCGCCGGCGACTGGGTCGACGGCAGCGAGGGCACACTGCCGGTCGAGGACCCGGCGACGCAGGAGACGCTGACGGAGGTCGCCGACGCGTCGCCTGACGACGCGGTCAAGGCCCTTGACGCGGCGGTCGACACGCAGAAGGAATGGCAGCAGACGCCGCCGCGCGAGCGCGGCGAGATCCTCCGGCGCGCATGGGAGGAGATCACCGAGCGCGCGGACGAGCTCGCGCTCCTGATGACGCTCGAGATGGGCAAGTCGCTGGCCGAGTCGAAGGCGGAGATCACCTACGGCTCGGAGTTCCTGCGCTGGTTCGCCGAGCAGGCCGTGCGGATCGACGGCCGCTACGCCGTCGCGCCGAACGGGCAGGGCCGGCTGCTGACGATGAAGCAGCCGGTCGGGCCGTCTCTCATGATCACGCCGTGGAACTTCCCGCTTGCAATGGGGACGCGCAAGATCGGGCCCGCCGTCGCGGCCGGCTGCACGATGGTCGTGAAGCCGGCGAAGCAGACGCCGCTCTCGATGCTCGCGCTCGCCGAGATCCTCGCTAACGCCGGGCTCCCGCCGGGTGTGCTGAACGTCGTGACGAGCTCGTCGTCGGGGTCGGTCATGGAGCCGCTGATCAAGGACCCGCGGCTGCGGAAGCTGTCGTTCACCGGGTCGACGGAGGTCGGCAAGAAGCTGATGGAGCAGGCCTCCGACGAG
>Ga0307416_100001813_pt1 | contig 11870 bp, 8 predicted proteins | sample DK1Cmetagenome_2_FD_203821 | JGI IMG/M metagenome (GOLD analysis project Ga0307416, IMG submission 203821) | Maize rhizosphere microbial communities from greenhouse at UC Davis, California, United States - DK15-C-3 | ecosystem: Host-associated > Plants > Roots > Rhizosphere > Soil | place: USA...
GTCTAACGTTTTAGAAGAATAATTTAAATAAATCTGTCTAGTAATTATTCCGTGGCAAATATCAAATTAATCAAACCGAACCAACTGTATGCAGGCCTTCCACAAGGATGGTGGTTGAAAAATTATTGGGAATATGTTTATCCTCTAATATTAAGAGCGGCCAGAAAAGAAGAGCTGCCTGCTCCCGGCGAGAGCCAGGCTGGGCCGGTGATGTATGCAGTAGGTAAGTACGCTCGAGCCTTCGCTGAACCAGAACGATTGGTAAAATTACATGAGAATACCCAAACCGAAAGATATGAAATGACAAATACAATTCACAGAGGATTTGTACTTCCATTCGTCAAGTTTATTGCATTGGAAAGCGATGGAGACGGCAGTTCGTTTGCTGAATTAAGAAATGTCGCTCAGTCACTGTCCCTCGACTCAGATGTCGAAATAACATTCGAAGTTAGTGGTGGAAGTATAATAGATAATGGGAAGGAAATAGAAGGTGAAATGCATATAGACACAAAAGATGCAATGGAATATTACTGTGAATCTTATCCAATAGATCTGCCTGCTCCGTTATATGGACAGGTCGGCCATACCGGGAATCAAACGAATAGAGCTATTTCATCTAGCTTCATGGCCATATTTGAACCTCAGGGGGAGGGAACCTATCGCATTGATGTGACGGCCAGTTATCTTTTCCGCTTTAGAGGTAAAAGCAAAGATTATGGCCCATTGGATGACCATTATGAAATAGTTGTTGCTCCTCCTATAGAAAAAACTCCGGGATATAGAAAAAGGATTACCTGAGATTGCTTATCTGGCTCTTCAACTAAACCGTATTGCACGCATATGGCAGCAAGAATTATTGTCATTCCTGCTAATCAATAAAAACTTTAGCTTCTCTGAATACAGTTCGGTAAGAGTACTCTTATGAGAGAGCTATATGAATCATCGACGGGTCTGCCTAACTAAGAAACATGATTTCACATTAATACTGTATCCGAGTCCACAAAGACACCACTTTTGGTGCGGAAATCACTAAACACCCTTAGAGGGCAATTTTTGAAGAGGCCATGGCTTTTATTACAATTATTCATAAAAGTATTGCCACAGGTTCAGGATTTATTATTCTGCATTGAAATAGAAGAATAATTTAAATAAATCTGCGCGTCAGTTATTGCATGGCAAGTATGAGATTAATCAAACCGGACAAACCGTATGCAGGTCATTCGCAAGGATGGTGGTTGAAAAATTATTGGGAATATGCTTACCCTCTAACATTGACGACACAAAAAGCGAGTTCCCGTGCTGCCGAGGAGGGCCAGGCTGGGCCGGTGATGTATGCACTAGGTAAGTACGCTCACGGCTTTAACGACCCACAAAGATTAGTAAAATTAGAAAATAGCAAATTAGAAAACACACAAGTCGAGAGATATCAAATGACAAATACAATTCGAGGATTTGTACTTCCATTCGTCAAGTTTATTGCATTGGAAAGCGATGGAGACGGCAGTTCGTTTGCTGAATTGAGAGATTGTGCTAAGAACCTTGCACTCAAATCAGCTGTCGAAATAACATTCAAAGTTAACGCTAACTTAAAAGAAGGTGACAAGCAAACAGATAGTAATCAGGAAATAAAAATAAACAAGAATAATGCAATGGAATATTACTGTGAATCAGATCAGATAGATCTCTCTTCTCCATTACTTGGACAGCCGGGTAATACAGGGACTCAAAAGAATAAGGCTGCTTCTTCTGCCTTTATGGCCATATTTGAACCCCAGGAACAACAAACCTATCGTATAGATGTGATAGCTAATTATCATTTCGACTATCAAGGAGGCAAAGACTATAATAATTTGCATGACGTTTATGAAATAGTTTCTGGTTCTCCTAGATAAAAATCGAGAAAATAAAATCATGTAATGATCATTCCCTAAAGAAAGGGTAAACCATATCATCTGCACATAGTAGCAGAATCATTGCATCAGAACCTTAAGTTGGTCTCTATTGTATAGTATACACTGCATTATTTTGAAAATCGGACAAACAAATGCAAAAAATGTAGCAAGGATAACTGCAATAGGATCTAGCGCTTTAGGCCATAGATGGTTCTTTTACTACTAAATTGTACGTCACATCAACTGCAACATCATATACGTCGTTCGTAGGATGATCAAAAACTCCCTTAAAAGTCATAGTGTGATTTCCTGGCGGCAGAGGTTTTATAATGGGCATTACACCCGAGCCTACAAGCACATAATTACCCTGAGGAGCTCCCCATACAGCCCCTTGTGGAAAAGACACGTTGCTTGGTGGAGAAGTGACCTTATAGTCTTCAACATTAGGAACCTCTGCTCCGTCGATTGTAAGTTCTGCTAGCCTCAGATACTTCGGACCCTCTTGAGCACACTCTGTAAGTGTATCTACCGGGCCATCCTGCTTCTCATTGCAAGCGATACCAACAAAAACACCCATCAGAGCTTTGTCTGCTGTCACCTCACATGTACGCGTTTCTTGTCCCTGAAAAGCTCCTGCAAGAAACCAAACACGCTCATCATTCTGGTTTATAGAACATTTTTCTCCGGTTGGATCCGCAGCAGGAGAGTTCACCTCGGGAATTGCTACGAAATACCTCCACCACTCTGCCGCCCATTCCTCATAACTCAAACCAGAAGGTCTAGAATCCCTAGGAAAAACTAGCGAGCTTGCATTTTCACTCGCAGTAGAAACATCAGATGAAACTGAACCGATATTGCTGTTACGAATATTTGCAGATTGCATGCTAAATATCACAGCAATAGACACGCTAACTGCAATAGCTACAACAATTCCTGCGATAATTGCGACGTTTCTACTTTTCATTATGCTCAAAGTGGCTTGAGATTATTAATTAGTATTTCGGAAGGATGATTACATAATATACTCATTCTTGTGTCCTTCCTTACTTCTAATGCGAATTACTTATCTATATCCCTGGGTTTATGAAAGACAACATATCAGGTAACAATCGCGTATGCGAGTCATATGGGTTAGAGCGAGATGGAGCGACGCACTAAGGCATAACAGGTGTATTGAATATAATGACCATATCCGAGATTTCCAGAAAAAAATTCCTGTTTGGAAATAATACTGTAGCTCTAGTTGTACTAATCGCAGTAGCTTTTGCTTTGGCTATAGACACATATTTTGCTAAACAATTTCTATTTTCTCAAAATGCAACTAATGAAAGTATTAGTGCTTTCACCATTATATCAGTAATATGTATAGTAGGACAGTATCTAATTTTAGCGTTTGTCAGGTACAAGAGTCAAGACGTTCTTCGAAAAATAAGAAGACTAAGGCTCACATACTTTTCAGTGCTAATAGGACAAAACTTTGTTGTAACGCTTTTTGTGATTTTGCTGCTGCAGGTACATCTGACAGCGAGTTATAACTCCTCTATAGCAGTCTCCGCTTCATTAATCGCATATTCGCTTGCTTTTGTAGTAATCCTGTACCTTGCCCAACTTTTTTTTTCATGGTTTAAAATAAACAGACATAGCGCGGTTCTGTTGTACGCATTATCTTCAGCATCAATATGCATTAATCTGGGCATAGCAATTATTCTGACTGGCATTTGGTTACCGGTTTTACCCACAGAGATATATTCAACAGCGGCCTGGTTTCGGCCAAATCTTGTCCCTGGTTCGCTCGCTATAACTATCTTCTTTAATACGGCATATCTAGTATCTACGGTAGTCTCGTTTATAATAACTTGGATTGCTACCGCAATACTTTTACGTCATTATTCGAAAAAAATTGGGAAAATTCTTTATTGGTTCATAATGTCCATACCTTTGGTATATTTTCTTAGTCAATTTCTGAGTCTATCTGCAGAACAGATCCTACCTTTCGGAGACCCCGTTGGTTCTATTATTTTACTAACCTTACTCTTTTCATTAAGCCGGCCTATAGGTGGGGCTGTGTTTGGCATTGCTTTTTTGGATACATCAAGAAGGGTTAAAGATGAAGCAGTTAGAGGATATATGCTCACCTCAGCTTTTGGTTTTACACTATTCTTCATTTCAAGCCAGATAGTTGGAACTGCATTGCCCATTTCTCCCTTTCCGCCGTTTGGATTCCCTGCTGTTCTTTTCACTGGTTTATCATCATATTTGATTCTCGTCGGGATCTATTCTTCTGCTGTATCAGTATCGCATGATATGAAACTACGCCAGTCAATGAGAAAAGCCGCTACCAATGAGGTTAGATTAGTCGAGAGTATCGCATCGGCGCAAATGGAACATGAAATTGTAGAGAAGGTTATGATTACCACAAAAGAAAATCAGGATATCTTGGCTGAGGAGACAGGTATCAGGCCGTCTCTCGGAGAAGATGATCTGAAGCAGTATCTAGAAGACGTTCTAAAAGAATTAAAGATTGAAGGAGAGAAGAAAAAATCACACTAATAACTTGTATCATCTTATGTGAAACCATTTCATTTCTTGTACAAAATGGATTTGCCTAATCCTATTAGTTCGAACCAGGATAATCCATATGTGCAGATCTCAGAACAACCGTGCGCCTTAAGATCGCTGCCAATATGATGATAGTTTTGATCATACGTGTAGGATCCTGAGCTAGCTTTTAACTTTAACGATTTCTATCACATTCATAGCTATCTGACAGTCATTCATTGCTATAAAATCACTTGAAATGTTTCTCACCTTGGACAACCCAATGAAAGACTCGATACCGAGGACAAACAAAGAGATGTCCTCATATCGCCAGAATGACTCATGACGTTTAGCTACTGCTTAAGCATAATGACAAGTTTGACTGTTCTATTTCTAATTGTAGAGCGATAAATGGTGATACTAAAAACTAAGAAAGAAATCGCCTTTTTGCAATTTGTACAATTTGATCATCGGAAACAGCAGCGAACTCTTGATAGAATTGCTCCACTGCTTTAAATTCTGAAGGATTCCTTACAACCTCAATTTGATCCGCCTCCTCCTTCAAACGCTCGACAACCAGCTTTGGCGCAACAGGGGCGGCTATTATCAGCTGTTTTGGATTTTGTTTTCTTATCCATCTTGCCGCTGCAATCATAGTTGCTCCTGTAGCAATACCGTCATCAACAAGAATTACCGTTCTGTATCTTATCTTATATTCCCTAGAATAAGGGCGATACACAGTCAACCTGCGTTCCATTTCCTTCTTCTGCTCCAATTTTTCCATCTCTATGTATTCATTAGAAATTTCATGTTGTGATACCAAAGTTGGGGTGTCTAAATAGACTGACCCATCATGCATAATTGAGCCAATGGCATTCTCCGAATTGTAGGGAGATCTTAGCTTTCTTGGGACTATAATATCAAGATCTGCATTTAGCTTTTGTGCGATAGGATCCGCTACTATCACTCCTCCTCTTGCAATTCCTATGACGGTCACTCGTTCTCGCTCATTTTTGTACCTGCCGAGAACTGAAGCGAGTAATTCTCCTGCGGCAAATCGATCTTTAAACTTGATCTGAAATGCATACTTGCTCCACATAGAGGTGAAAAATCCTGATCTTGTTGTTTTCGCATACCTGTTACGAAACCCCTTGCCGGATCCAAGCAAATAGCATTCAAACCAATCACTCGCAATGCGCGCGACTTCTTCCATCTTGCCGGGTTCCTCAAAAAGATGTGTTGCATTGGGAATAATTGCAAGCTCTTTGGCCTCAGCACCGAGCGATTCAAGTGCCCTTTTATTCATTGCAATTATAGGGACGTCATTGCCACCTACTATGAATAGCGTCGGAGCCTTGACCTCATTGAGAGCACTTTCATCAGCCAGATCAGGACGCCCTCCACGTGTTACAATTGCCTTAGCAAGACCTAGTCTTGAAGCGGTAACTAGTGCAGCAGCAGCTCCTGAACTTGATCCGAAGTACCCTAAATTCAAACCCATTGTTTCAGGCTCTTGAGCAAGCCAGTTTGTAACTAACTCAAATCTCCTCCAAAGCAGATCTATGTTATATCTAAAATGCTTTGTTTCTTGGTCTATTCTCTTCTCGTCTGGGTTGAGAAGATCAACAAGCAGCGTTGCAATACCCTTATTGTTAAGCACAGTGGCAACAAACTGATTTCTGGAACTATACCTCCCGCTGCCGCTTCCATGCGAAAATAGAACAATAGCTTGTGCCCCTAAAGGAATCGTCAAATCTCCTTCGAGCCCTTCTGAAGTCATTACATGGCGTTCTTTTGGCTGCTGTTCTGTCATTATGCCAATGTTCCCAATGGTTCTCTGCCCTGCATGATCTAAAATATATTTTGGGGGCTTCGAAATAGGAAAATAAAGAGAAAGGATAAGTCTGGTTCAATAAGTATTTAGCAATCGTTCTAAATTAATTCGTATTAGTAGCCTTTAATTCCTCTAGAACCACATCTTTGAGGATCGATAATGTTAGAAGACCATGGGTCCAGAGGGATACTGGAGAAAAACCTTCTGAAATAGAGCGGTCACCCATGAAGCAGGACGATTGCTAGAATGTTTTCCCCGAGCTTGTTCACAAATGAAATGGATACCGAGAACATTTAGCTTGGCGTGCAAATGAGCAAATTTGTTCATATTATCTTAATTCCTGAACAACTAGAATTTACCTCATCAGCAGTCTAGTATCTCTTTAGTGTACTGGAGATTCACGGTATGTCAGTCATCGCTATATGCTGATTTCGTCTTATGCAATACGTTTGGCTGCAAGTTTGCACAATTGAATGTCGCATTATAGTAATAATAACAACGGCAATAGTAGGAACGTTGATGGTATTGCATCGGAATTTAGCTGAAGATATAATAATGTCTCAGAGGAATCACCTTATGACTTTTTTCTAGATCCCTTTATGCATACCCTTATTCAGGCGGGTGTATCACGCATTATGTACATTGCCATCTTATTCCTATTATTCTCAGAATTCGTCGGGTTGAGCGACAAAAAATATGCAATCGCCCAAGATTATCACATCAGTGGCTCCCTATGTAACTATTGCTAATGCACTGCAGGCAATTGGGCTAGCCCATGAAGACGGATTTTCAGGAATAGAGCTTGATGAAGACCATCTTCATTGCCTTGTACAAATCAAGCCAAGCTGCCTGAACCTCATACAAGAATACAGTACAGACAAGCACATGATTAACTTCCTTCACAAGACACTTTTCCGGCCAAGCATTGATTCAGAAAACCAGGCTGAAAGAAGGCAGGCTGTAGACTTCACACTAAAAACGCTTGACTACATGGAAGCTGCCGGAATTTCAAGAATGATCTTGCATAGTTTTAGCGATTTGCCTAGTTTCTTCAAGTCAAGGTCTGAGAGTGCTAATAAAGTAGGATATTTTCTCGGCTGTTATGTAGTGCAAGTTTATGGAATTTTAGCCCCTCCCCTGAAGGAGTATAGAAAAGCGAGAAAAGATAAGGTTGAACGAAGCTTTATGAATTCCCTCTCAGAGATTGCCAAGTATGCTTCAGATAAAAAGATAGATGGCAGGCCCATAGAAATTGTATTTGAAGAGCATTATTCTGATGCTATTGACTATGATAGTATTTCCTATGGAAAAGGGAATTTCATTAATGTAATCCGAGGTATCGATACAGCGCACCAGCTGATTAGGACTGGCAAGAACACAGATCTATCAGAGATGTCTGAGCCAATCCACTTCCATGCAGTCGATACCAATGGCATAATAGATGACCATAGAACGATAGGCAGAGGAAAGGTAAATTTCAAAGATAGTCTATCGGATACCATCAAAAGAAAATTGACAAATTCTATCGTAATAGAAAATCGTACAAGGAGTAGTGCACTTGAATCCAAGGAAGTATTGGCATCTATGATTAAAAAATTGTAGAATGGTTAGTTCGTAAAAGTATCGTGCATCAAGCTGACGGTGTATTTAGTCGTCTAATAGAGAGGAACATATCCTCTGCCATGATCGTAAAGTAATGGCGAGGGTAACTGATGGCATTTGCAACAATACCCAACTGCAACAAAACCAATTCCAACTATCCTATGATCAAAATTCCTGGCAAGTTCTTTTGTTCCAACCGTAACTAAATCCTCATGCATAGGCCCCCTATCATATGAGTCTAAAAATTACGCTTGTTGCCATATAGCATCATCACCCTATGTTAAGGGATATAGAGAAAAAGTTTACTTTTGACCAGTATCATCACTTGATAATTCATACCAAAATATACACTAAAGGTTAAAGCTCATCTAGAGGAGACAAATCAATCCTAGGTGCTGCCTTCATATCTAGATGACAGATACTTCTTTCAGTATATGTCTATCTATATCCAATCAGCCGATCGCATCAAATTCGTAAATCTTACATTACAAGGGGAGTTTTACCTTTAGCATAAGATAAAAGTGCGGATAGAGAAGAATTCAATGCCGGTTATGGTCGAAGAACCAAACAAGTCCATTCCTGTTGGTACCTTGGAAGAATTAAAGCAGAAAGGCTATCTTTCAGTTACAGCCCAAGGACACGACATTGTGGTATTTTATCATGAAGGAGAAGTCCATGCGCTTGACAATCGTTGTCCCCACATGGGTTTTCCTTTAAGTCGAGGAAGCAGCAAGGATGGCATATTGACCTGTGACTGGCACCATGCCAGATTTGATATTAAAACTGGAGGTTGTTTTGATTTGTGGGCTGATGATGTGCCTGTCTTTGCCGTGAATGTTATCAATGGCAATATTTTTGTACATACCGAGCGAGGCAATAAAAGCAAAGACGAGCTCCGCGCATATTATCTGCGAAGACTAAACGATGCAATGGAACAAAACATAGCTCTTATTATCGCCAAATCAATACTGACACTTGACTCAGAAGGAGTCGCCAGCTCTGACCTATTTAGGAAAGGGTTGGCATATGGGACAAGATACAGACAAGAAGGTTGGGGTCCAGGATTGACGATTCTCACTTGCATGATGAATTTGGCTCCATATTCAAGACCTCAGGATAGGCTTCGAGCACTTTACCATGGCCTCTCGGCTGTCGCTGGCGACTGTTCCGGACAACCACCTCGATTTGCGGTCAGCCCGTTGCCAGATGTACAAAGCTCCCTCTCTGAGGGTGTAGACGTGGTAACGTTGAAGCGATGGTTCCGTCACTTTATTGAAGTCCGCGATGCCGATGGAGCCGAACGCTGCCTTGTTACTGCCATAAGAGCAGGAGCGGAACCTTCTGTCATAGCAGATATTCTATTTTCAGCGGCCACTGACCACCGTTATCTTGATTCCGGGCATGCTCTAGATTTTACTAATAAAGCCTTTGAAGCGCTTGACATAGTTGGATGGGACTTGGCTGAACAAATACTGACGAGCCTTGTTGCACTTTATGCCCAAGCGACAAGGATGGAAGAAAGGAGTTCCTGGCGACATCCTATCGATATTATAGCGATGTTAAATGATTGCTTTGACAAGCTCCCTGCTGCACTAGAAAAACGCAAGCAAAGCCCGACCCGCTGGAAAGCTAGCAAGGCAATGTTAGATGTATTGCTTGGAGATAATCCTAATGCCATTGCAAATGTACTTATAGAATCTCTACAAGACGGCGCCAAAGGAGAGGAATTAGCTGCGATCGTAGCATGTGCCGCTGCCCTTAGAATCGCGCAATTTCCTATTACTAATGAGTACTCTGACTGGGATACCGCCCTTCACACTTTTACATTTGCTAATGCTGTTCAACAAGCTATACGCCGGCTGCCTTCATCGATGGAACTTTTGCGAGCAGTCTTTGATGTCGCATTGTCAAACTATCTCAATAGATTTCTAAACGTACCTTCTGTGGCACTTCCTTCGGAGAAAGTGGAACCAATCAATAATAATAATAATAATAATAAAGATAATGAGAACAACCGGGTAGATATTAGAGACAGATTTCTTGATACACTTGATAAGCGTCAGCAGGTAAATGAAGCCGCGAAGATAGTTGCCAGCGGCCTTTATACACAGGGAGAAAAAGAACTCTCTGTAACTCTTGTGCATGCCCTATTAAGAGAGGATAGAAGCTTTCACACAATTCAGATGCTAGAAGCTGCTTTTAGGCAGAAGGCTGAGCTTCAGCGCCTTCAAGTCTTAGATGGCATCATACCTATTTCGCATGTCTTCATCGCTGCTGCACGCTACTTGGCTGCTCATACGCCAAGTGCACGTGCACAAGGACAAACATTTGAAATTGCATGGCGGCTTCATCAAGGTGGAAAGTTGTATGAAGAAATTGAGTGATATAATCCTGTTCACTTCTTTTTTTAGGCTTCTTCCTAGACTCTACAAATAAAATAACACCGGCTGAACCGTAGCCAGAAAAGCTAAGCGACCACATGGAGCAAGGCAAAAAAGATCTTCAAACAAAGGACTAAAACACATGTGAAAAGCTAGCGTTCAGCTAATGTGTGCCATTCATACATCGTCTACTCAAAGGGCTCATTTTACGGCAGGGTCACTAATGAACTGCTTTTATTGACTCAAGTTTAGGACCTCAGTAGATAGACAACTTGTTGATTACAAAACATGTAATAGGCATCTTGCTCTATTAATATCAACGTTAGAGATGTATAGACACAATGATGATACCATGCAGATAAGCATTCATGCTTGGAACACTGAGAAGGATAACAACAGTTTTGACTGTGAGTACAATGAGAAATTACAACAATATTTTACGCATGCTGAACCTATAGCAAGTTTACTACTAATTGATCCAAAAGCCAGATGGAATCAAGAGCTGGAGAATGTGTTCTTGATAAAATGTGAAAACAGGGACGACTATCAACATTATGAATATGAGCTTCGTCCTGATTGTTTGTGAGTATGATGCAGCAGAGTCTCAAAGAGACAAATAATACAATTCCATCTGTGGGCGTTCTTAATTTCCTTGGCGTAAACGCATTGCATGCAGCTAGCGAGAGTCTAAGGATCTATAATATAAGAGTAGATACTGTGTCTCAGATTTTCATAACAACAATGTACTAAAGGTTTGGGCATCTTACCGATCGTTTGCGTTACAACAGCAACAATTCTGTGGGATTTGAAAGAACCAACGTTGCTCCTTTGCAATGTATGAATTCTCTGTTATTTGATTGACAATGTACTACTGATAAAGAAAGGCATGTTTTGATGCACAGTGGGGCTTCTTGGAATGGATGAGATAATCAATTTGGAATAACATTTCTTGAGAAATCTTTTTGAGCAATAGTATGTCAGGTATACATAAAGTAACAAGATTTGCCTGACAAAAGATTAAGGCAGGACAATAATAAGAATATCTACAAGGCAAACCATATGTTATTAATGGCAGTAATAGGAGTGGCAGCATTACTGAAGAGTGGCAAACTATGCATGAGTTCCTGAGGGATAATTTATCACTCAAGTACGGAGAGTGCAAATCGTGTGAGAAGAGAAGTCAGTTTGCTTGTGTAAGATGTGGCTATTGCTGGAGCTGTCACTGGAAACAAGAGCCTTATGCCGAGAATATTCCGCGATATCTGTTAAAAGCTGGTACATGATTTAGCAGAAAACCTGCTCTCATATAATTTGAGTCAAGCAATTATTGCGATAAAAAATTGCTTGTTCACGATCTACTATAAATCACAGACATCATATCGAGCTCGGAGGGCTGTTATTATGAAAACAAGCGCCTAGAGGGGTTCGGCAGAAAAACCTTCAAAAAATAGACTCGATGAAGCCAGGCACAAAATGAACAACTTGCCAAAAAGACTTCTTTTGGAAAAAATAGTACCAAGAGTCAGCGTGACTTAGCGGTATATGCCCATAATCTTTCAATCTTTTTAGCAATATTATAATAATCTTCAGCATTTACTGAGGGATGAAGTACTAATCCTATCA
>Ga0307416_100001815_pt1 | contig 11864 bp, 8 predicted proteins | sample DK1Cmetagenome_2_FD_203821 | JGI IMG/M metagenome (GOLD analysis project Ga0307416, IMG submission 203821) | Maize rhizosphere microbial communities from greenhouse at UC Davis, California, United States - DK15-C-3 | ecosystem: Host-associated > Plants > Roots > Rhizosphere > Soil | place: USA...
CGTGCTGCCCCTACTACGGGAAACCACACTACCCATCCCCAGTGCGCTAGAGTAAGAAGAATAAAGCAGTAGCAGTGATAGCCTTTACTGCGTCTACCACCAGCATGGACTGGGTGGGATTTGAACAAACTTCTTTCCATGCAGAGTTGATGGAATTGGAAAATAGAGAACATGCTGACTGGCTGAGGTCGTCGGTTCAAATCCCACCGAACGCGTTTTCCAATTTCTTTGTGTTTAATCCTCGTAGGTTTTTCTCCTGAATTTCTATGGGATCCCTTCTTACAATCATAGTCCATAGATGATATCAAATAAGATACCTCTGAAAGAGGACGTAGAATTAAGCATGGATCAAAGAGGCTAGTGGATCTTTGACCGTTACAATTTCTTTCTACATCATTAGATCTGTTATCTACAGGTATTCGCAGTCCGAGCTAACCAATCATCAAACAACTTCAAATTCTCATAATGGTCCGGCGGCAATCTTTAACACATAAACTTTAAAGCTATGAGAGTGTTGAATCCACCTATATGCAAGACTCGAATCCCGCCCAGTCCATACCTTTCTGTTGAGCGGTTGCGGCAGTGATTTTGAATTCAAATAACGCCAATTCTTAATAAAAGGCGATACTTTTTCCAACGAAGCAAGCGTTATTTCCTAAGAAAAATATTAAGAAGATTTTCTTAACAGGAAGCATAATGCGGTGAAATTCTTAACATTAGGAATTGCTGAATTTAGCAGAAGCGCTCCCAAGCTATGCAATATTTAATCCACACAGTCAGTGGGACGAGAAATTCATTATCAATATTAGAATGCCTGCACAAGTCCGGCTCCTGTTGCAAGATTAGCAGGTTCGCCAGTAGAGCTTGTGCCTTCTCTTATCGGTATGCAGTGCTTCATTAGCTCTCGTTTAACTTTGTCAGGTTCGCCTTTAAGTGAGGGATTTGCCTCCATCCAAAGCGCAGCCACGCCTGCTGCCAAAGCAGTTGCAGCAGAAGTTCCACTCGTTATAACCCAACCATCGTATGTAGTAGAACAATCTCCAAAAAATGTTGAGAGCTCATAATTATAGTCCTCATTAGGAGACACTGGAAGTGCAATATATGCTGCGTTATTAACTTTCATGCCACAAAGCCCACAACAATCCGGACAGTGCCGATTTGGATTAATAACACTATGTCTACTGACAGCAAAGTCTGACGCCACAATTTTACCTTGCTCGTTGATGAATGCACCTCCAACCGAAACAATGTTGGGCTTGCTTGAGGGCCACTGCAAGCTATTGTCTGGCTCAAGATTGCCAGAAGCGCACAAAACGGTAATACCCTCTTCAACAGCTCGGTCAATCAAGTTATCTAATAAGTCAAATGTTGGATCATTTCCCAGGTAATCTTCGGGGTACCCCCAGCTACAGCTGATGATATCAGGTTTGGCCTGAATTGCTTTTTCAAATGCGCGAGGATAATACTCCTCTACGCCAATCAATGCCTTTATGGGGATCAAGGTAGCCTCCGGAGCTAATGCCAAGACACAGGCTGCCATTGCAGTGCCATGACCTGTAGGATCTTTTTTAGGGTTTTCGTCCCCCTCAATGGCTACTACTTCCTTGATCTCATATCCTCGTCCTTCAAAATAAGGATGAAAAGGCATCATGAAGCCAGAGTCCACTACAGCGATCACAATTCCTTCGCCTTTAATATTGCGAGAATGTGCCCCCCGTGCTAAGAGCCTTATTATGTCGTCCGGAGGTTCAAGATAATAGTACCCCAGCTTAGGTGGCTCCGAGCTAGGCGTGCCAACTCCATTTAATAACTTGATAGGCACCTTGGACCCTATTGCTCTGACGAAGGGGGCTAGATCTGGCGCGACTTCAGATTCGGTGGACTCGGGCTGACTTCTAGCTGATGTTCTTCCTAACGGCTGCGGGCTCTTGGTTTCAAATGCATCTGTTCTAGAGGTCGAAGGATCAAGATCAAATTCCGACTTAGCAGACGAAAGCGCTGTTTGAAATTGAATTTTTGTTCCTCTGATAGCGATATGCGTCAGGCCGATATATATGACTTCAAATCCTTTCTTGCGCAAAATTTCAGCTGTTTTCTTTGCATCATTTTCACTTGGCAAGAATTCCTTGAAAGGTAAGTTTGGATTGTTTTTCCTATCGAGAATGGATAAACCAGCAGGGGACTTCAAAATGGCATACTTTACCTCCGTCTCGTCGGGCATTTTAATCCCAGTATGTGGATATACTATATAAGACTACCTTGATTGGGTGAGAAACTATTTATATTCACCTTATTCCCAAATATGTAGGACGGAGACATTAACTATGTCGGAGGAAAGCAGTTGGGCTTTAGTTGACAAGAGTAGGTTTACCACTACAGAAAGAAAAAAATTCTATGAGCTAAGAGAGAAACTACTTAACGATTACAAGTATAGGGTTGAATTTCTGAAGAATCCCCAATCTTTCGTAGAGGCCAAAACTGGAATCAAGGTTGATGATTCTTTGATGAAACGAGTCTGGGAATCTGTCCGCAAGTTAACCGATGATGAGGGTCAGCCAAAACTTGGCGACAGAGAAGGCAAATTGCGAGGAATTATACTAGATTAGCAGCCAATTGCATATATCATGCCTGACTTCTGGATTTATTCAAAGTACCGCGATGAAATATTATGGGTTAAGCAGCATCACCGTTTACTGTATCCTACAATCCCGACGCCCCTGCGCAAACTAGCCAAGTATTACTTGGAGGAAAGGATTGTAGTTACTATAGACAGAGCTATCTTGAATAAGAAGACCGGCAGAGCCTACCCCTATGTAGCATACTGGTTTTCCGAAGCATTAGGATTGAGAGATCGGGGAATTATAAGAAAGCTTGGGCTTAGTTTGACATATGTAGCACTTTTTGTAAGTATCCGTGATGACTTGATCGATGGAAGGCCAATATTAAATGATGACTCAATTGCTTCAGAACACTCGCTTATCGCCCTAGCTAATTGGTATTATGACAAATACTTACAGGTCTTCAAGGAAATTTTTGCCCAGGGTTCACCATTTTGGTTTCTTTTCATTGATTGCATGAATCAGTGGTCAATTTACGAAACATGGATCCTTACACACAGAACAAGGCATAACTTCGACCCACTTTCTCATTCATTCTTAGAGAAAAGTTCGCAATACCTTTACGCAACAACTCTTCCTACGCTTGCTGCAATAGCGATTCTCACCAGCAATAAATTAGAATCAATAATAAAATTCGCAAAAAATTATTGCATTGGCTTTAAGCTGGCTGACGATTTGAGAGACTGGCGCAAAGATATCACCAAACGAAATCCGATCGGTTCAGTTGTAATCTATTATGCCATGAAGAAGTTTGGAAAGAAAAAAATAGACGAGACGGAACTTGAAAGTTTGTTCTTGGATGAAGAATTCATCAATTCATTATATGATGCAGCTATCCGGCACCTTATGACAGCAAAAGTTAATGGAGAGGTATTCAGGTCTTCTCAGATACAGAAGTTCATTGAAATTCAGATTGAGGGACTTGAGGAGCAGGTAGAGTTCCATCGACAGCGAAGAACCGATTTTACAAAACTTGTAAATAATATCTTCTCTCTTAATCGTAGGCGACTTATTAATTCGTCAGATTAGCTCTGGCTCTGTGCTGTTATGCAATGGGCAGAGTTATAGATTGAAGAGTCAGTAGAATGAAGAGATGAAATTGGTATTCTTTTCGATACGAGCATTCAGAAATCATTATTTTGCACGGCCTAAAACAACAAGACAGAGTGGAGAACAAATAAGACTTGAAATCAGCCCAAAAATTCTAATACCAATTAAGGAAGTAGTTGCTTTGATAGATACGTTAGTTGCATTTAGTTCTGTTGCATCGAGAGACCAAGCCCCTGCTAATCCCGATGTAGTACCTACAAGTCGAGAGAAGTATTAAGAGGTAGTCTCAATACATAAATTTTATTGCTGCTATGATAGCAATGAGGACATCAATAAATATATTTTGATCTGTGGTTTATCTTAATCGTAAACTGTAAGAAAATAACATTGCCTGAAACAAAACCAAAAAGTGGTATGAGTTTTTGTACTTGGGACTGCCTAAAACAATCAGCATTTTTTATCCTTGCAGGAAACCTCTTCAAAACTTCATCTTTTGGTACTACTCCTCTGTAGACTACTATTGCTAGAAAATTTATTTCAAGGGATTAGAGAGGAGAGCCTCCAGAATTTAGTTGTAATGAATGGCAGTTTGCTCTGTCGGGATTTAAGTAAAATCTTGTTTGAATCAAAACCAAAATTAGGACTTATTATTAGAGTTACCGCGGCCTACTGGTACCCACAGGGATACCAGGTAGGTCGTATTTTATCTAGTAGTGGAGGTATCATCTCCAACTTGCGAAGGTTACCTCATGATGCGTTAATTGAATTAGAGTTTGATTTTTGTCTGGAGAGATTGTAGAAGTTACAAGATGACACTTCAAATAACTTCAGCGACATAGATTCGATTGATACCTAAGCGAGGATATTAGTTCTCAAACTATGTGATTTAGTTCTTATTCATAATGTTCAGATGAAATTCTAATAGGCATAAATACTTGCAAAATACTTCTTTTGCATGGAAGACTGGAAAAATAAAACAACAAAGAAAAAGAAGATAGAGTTAGCGTTTCCAAAAGTAAAAACTGAAGATGATGCCGCTGGTCAATACATTTCAAAAGGTAAAGGGGGACAAAGAGAAGAAGAGGGAGGGCGAGGATTACTAGAACGATTCTCTACCAGCATAGAAGAAGTCACAGATTGGTTCAAGCAATACCAAGTAGACACAATAGAGTTATGGATTAGCGGTGTAATTGAAAGCGCAGGAGTAACAAGACTGGTAGTTAGTGCTAAAGGTGAAGGAGGATTGAGAGTAGTGCTAAAGCCAAGAAGTCAAGTAGTATAAAGGAAATTAATTATGACAGATAAACAGCTCTTTTTACTCATAATGTACCATGCTAAATGGGCGTATTTTGGTAATAATCTTCTTATATATCCAATATAAGATAAATAATTTATCTGGATAATGCAAAAAAGTGGTCAGGAGGTAATAGAAGAAAGTGCTAATTCTAGTACCGAGGCTATGAGAAAGGCGTTGATAGTCGCAGTTAGTGATTATAGCAGCAATCTTCAACCTCTTGACTTTTGCAAAAAAGATGGAGAAGACACTTATCAGCTTTTAAATTCATTAGGCTATGAAATAACCACTAATCATAAACTAATAGGTCATGTCACATACGAATCAATGAGAGAAGCTATTATAGATTTTTTTACTGATATTAATAATAAAGCTGAGGACACATTACTTTTCTATTATTCTGGTCATGGAATACCCGATGTTGATGGAGACATTTACCTAGCATCTTCCGAAATAGATCCTAATGCACCCTTTAGAAGAGGTTTTTCGTTCAATGACCTTACAAAAATGATTCAGAGAAGTGTATCAATAAGAATAGTTACAGTACTTGATTGCTGTTATAGTGGAGCTGCCAAATTAAGCAAAGGACATGAAGAAGATGCTGCCAAATTAGGTACTGTTGCTATAGACAACAAGGCAAATGTACTTCAACAAGGGGAGGGAAAGTGTCTTTTAGCAGCTAGTCAGGCAGCGCAAGAAGCTTATGCGCTAAAGGAAGGGGAGCATAGTATATTTACATATTATCTGCTTCAGGGTCTAAAAGGTAATGAAAGATCAGTAGATGCATATGGCAATATTACACCTTATTCATTAGGGAATTTTATCTATAGGTCAATTTTGAATCTACCTGCCAAGAAAAGACCAAAACAAAAACCAATTACAAAAGTTGAAGCATCAGGTGATATTATACTTGCATACTATCCTGACTTGGCCAAATCTAAGACTTTTGATAGTACTTACACTGCTTCAGCTTCACAAACATCGTCACTTATGCTTGAATCTGAATTAATAGAAATATCTTATCTAGTTCTGGAAGCACCAAATCGAGAGTCTTCTTATCCTCATGACACTCTCATTCAGAAAATTGCCAGCATGATTAACGTTCAGACTATGCTAAATAATGAGGAGATACCATTCATTCCTTTTAACGGCTATGAGAGTGTAGAGGATAAAAAAAAGATTTTCCTCTATGGCCGAAGTGGCTGCGGCAAATCACGAGCCATGCTAGAGCTGATTAGAGACGCTTTGAGTACTTCTTCTTATGACAAAATTTACATTATAAATCCAAGAAACAATGCTGGCCAAGGTTCAGCAAACACAAGTCTTCGCAATCTGATAACGAAGATTACTCATCGCGATCTTGTCCTTTGGGATAACTTTCCAGATCCATTGATAAGGCGAGATTTTGAAACAGCACTCAGAGCCCTAGAAGTGGTTAGCTCAAGAGAGACATGCTGCACAATCATTTCCTTAAAACCGGAATACTTGGAGCCTTACAGAGGCATAGGTAGTTTTCTCCACGAATTTTATGGAATGGAATTGACTTATGATAAAGAAAAGATAATGGAGATGATAAGATCGCGTGGAAGCACTATGAATCAATTCAAAAATCTGTATCATAATCACGTAGAAAGCCGGTTAGATGATATCTCGAAAACCCTGTGGAAGAAAGAGCCATTTCCCACAGCGGTACTGGGTTTTTACGTCGAACTGCAAAAGAGACGCGAGATGTCCCGCAAAGTCGATGCAATACAGGTAGCAAATGAGTTAAGCAATTTGTCTGAATACTATGATCGGCAGTTTAGGTTCATTAATGAGCATCGTAAGAATGATGCTCATTTTCTCTTTACCATCAAGCTATCTTATGAGATTGAGCTTCCGCGCACTGCAGAATATATAACAAATCTTCAACGCAAGATATTTGGTACTGAGCCTCCATCTGACCCGTTTCCCAGATTAGGAACTTGGATTTATCTTTCTGGTCGTTTTTATTCAATGCACGATGGCATTAGCCATGCAATAAAGCTTGATGAATACATCAAACTTTCTGTTATTCCATTCGTTGCGAAAAATATTGATTCGTTGGTTAGACCTGATTTTGAGCACAGATATCGATTGGGAGAGTTTCTCGGAGAAAACATCATGCATATTATTAATGAAAGCTCTATGCACACATTTGAAATAGCAGAACAGAAAAGAGAGGAGTTAGACCTGCTCGTAAAGCTGATCCCGAGGGAGATTTATAAGTATATGAAAGAAGGCGCCTTTGAAATGGGATTTGGATATGGCTGTGGAGAGGTCTTCTCTTCCCTGGAAAAGGAACTTCGAGATGCAATATTGAAGATTGCTAGACCTCGCAAACTTCTTGGAGAAGGTTTGGCTCAAAGTTTCGGAAAAAGATATCCGGATTTGAACAAGATAGAGAGAGAAAAGGTAAAAGAGATGACCTATAGTGGCCTTCCATTTGCAAGACATTTCGGCGAATCCCTAGGGCGCATCTTCTTCAAAAAACTTGATGTGGACCTCCAAATCGAACTATTTTCTCTAATAGAAAAAAATGATCAGGTCGCTGATGGGCTTGGCATCGGGATTGGAAGCGTCTTTGACTCTTTAGATGATACGGCAAAGAAAGAGGTACTATCCATAGCAGAGAAAAATGTCACATTTACAAGGGGGATGGGATTGGGTTTTGGTAGAACTTTTCTAACATTGGATGAAGAATCGAGAGCCAAAATAGTTGGAGATATCAAAACGAACAATGAGCTTGGTTTTGGCTTTGGCATGGGCCTTGCAGATACATATTCAAAGACATTTATGCTAATGTCAACTGAGGCCAACGACAGAGTGCTATCGATCGTTGAATCAGACACCCAAGTTGCTCAAGGCTTTGGATGTTATATCAATCAACTTTGGTTTTCTGAAAACGAGATCCAACTACAGGAGCAGAAAAAGATGGTCAAATTGGCAGATAGAAATAGCCACTTTGCATTCGGTTTTGGTGTCTCAATTGCATATATCATCCAAGACTATGTATCTCAAAAAGAACAAGCTGATTTTCATGCTAAGATTTCGAAAAATCTCGAATTTGCAAGAGGCTTTGGTCATGGAATTGGAATAGGTCTCAACCTTCTACCTGAGGGGTTGAAGAAGCAGCAGTACATGATGGCGAGCACTAACGGCCAATTTGAAACAGGTTTAGGAAGCGGGTCGGGTACTATAGCTGTGTATCTTACTGATGATTTCAGACGTGAACTTATGGAGAAGTGCATGATAAGTGGCAGTTTCGCTTTTGGTCACGGCTATGGGCTTGCATACGTTTTTTCATATCTAGAGCCGGCCATAAGGTGCGAGATCCTAATCATGGCAGAGCATAACCTGGAACTTGCACAAGGTCTTGGATACGGTTTCGGGACAGTTTTTCGCTACTTGAATAATGATGTTCAAAAACAAATTCACAAGATGAGAGAGACAAATGTTGGACTTGCAAGAGGCTTTGGCCAAGGGCGGGGAGCAGTATTTCCATATCTCAACAAAGTGCTTCGGCAGGGCCTACTAGGATTAGCGGATACTGACAGCGAGTTTGGATTCGGCATAGGATTCTCTCTTGGCAGAGTTCTTAACGACAATCCTTCAGAAGACCTGCGTGCCGAGATAATGTCAAAGGCAGACAACAACTGTAGATTTGCAGAAGGGCTTGGTTATGGGCTTGCATACGTTTTTTCTTACAGTGTTAATAACAACAAAAATTACAACATGGGCACCTCGACACTTTTCAGTAAACTCTTCAATGAATATGGTGCGAATTACGCGCTCACGTCAGGCTTGGGGATAGGCTTTGGGACCACCTTTAGTTGGCTTCCAGAAGACCTGCGTGCCGAGATAATGTCAAAGGCAGACAACAACTGTAGATTTGCAGAAGGGCTTGGTTATGGGCTTGGTTACACCTTCAAATATTCAGATAAATCGGAACAGGAAAACATTTTTTCAATTGCGGGTAGCGAAACATCTCTTGCACGCGGTTTGGGTGCTGGTTTGGGCAGCACCTTTCTCTACCTATCGCCCAACTTGCAGCAAGAGGCAATTGCCAAGGCTAACTTGAACAGACAGTTTGATTTTGGTTTGGGTGCTGGTTTGGGCAGCATCTTCAGTTATCTGTCTAAGGAATTAAGGTCGCTTGTACATGAGCGAAAGGAGCATGATGAGCACTTTGCGAGAGGCTTGGGAGATGGACTAGGGCGTACCTTCAAGTACTTTGAAGAATCATTTCGTAAGGAACTTCTTGAATTTACAAGAAAGGATCATGAAAATTCACTTGCAAGTGGTTTGGGTGCTGGTTTGGGCAGCATCTTCAGTTATCTGTCTAAAAAAGATCAGCAACAATTCTTGCTTGTATTGTCTAATCAAAACGCTTATTTTGCCCATGGGTTGGGAGAAGGAATAGGAAACGCTTTCGCGTTTGTGAAATCTGAATTACGAGAGAGATTGCTTGAAGAGGATGAATTTGCTAGGAATGAGCACCTTGCGAGAGGTTTTGGGTTCGGTCTGGGCCGCACTTTTCCATCTCAAAACGATGTACAAGAACTGATATTTTCAAAGTGTATCAAAAATAGTTCGCTTGCAAGTGGCCTTGGCAATGGGCTTGGTCAAAACTTTTCATCTTTTGACCGTGAGCTGCAAGAAGAGATATTACAAAGAGCTGAGCTGAACAGTTCGCTTGCAAGTGGCCTTGGCAATGGGCTTGCACACACATTCAAATATTTATGTGCCGAAGTAAAGACTTCAATCATAGAGCAGGCGCGGAAGAACACTACGCTTTACGAAGGTCTACGTGACATATTGTATTAGCAAGATAGTTTGCAGTTATACACGTCTTCATATGGCATTGATTCATCGAGTCTTTTATGAATTTTTTCTCTCAAATCCATCTGGTCCTATATAGCAGAAACCTTTTTAGCTTTCTTACATTATCTAAGACTAACAAAGAATCGTCTTTTTGAAGTGATATCACTTCACGGCCCGACGGGCCCGCTAATCATACGTGTTCTATTATCGGTGCTTTGTATAAACTAATGACGGAAAAGACAGGAGGATGAATTTCTAATAACGACCCACAAGGGAGGAGATGAGGTTGGTTTCAATAATAATAGATCATTTCCTCACTGGAACGACCTCTATGCAAATGAAACAAGTGTAGGTTCACTTCCATGGTACAACAAAGATCTTGATAATGATTTGAAAGAACATTTGCGCACTATGAATATAAGAAATGGAAGGTTACTTGACCTTGGTACCGGCCCTGCGACTCAGGCAATAGAGTTATCCAAACTTGGCTTCCAAGTCACTGCTACCGACATCTCAGAAAATGCAATAACTGGAGCAAAGAGAATGTCCAAAGGCATTGAGTTTATTGTTGATGACTTGAATCAAAACTAAAAGACGATTCTTTTGACTACATATTCGACCGTAGATGCTTTCATGTGTTGGAGCCTTCCTCCAGGCAGAGATATGTCAATCAAGTAAGCCGGATCCTAAGAGATGGAGGATTACTGTTCCTCAAAACATTTAGCGCAAAAGAATCTTCGAGGGGAGGTGGCGGCCCATATAGATTTTCAATTGATGAGATCGGTTCCAGTGCCTGCTAGGTATATGTTTAGAAATAGATCCTACACTAGCCAACCATTGCAAAGTTTTGGCGTTAGAGAATAGTTTTTTTAAGTCTCACTACTACATTTGAACCAGAGCTTTTTCGAAGGCCACATCTTCTATCTTCTGTTTCCTATTTTTTTCGATTTCTTGCCTTGCGGATTTCATAGTGGGCTGTCCACCCAAGGAGTGGTGTGCTAACGGCCACATCATTTGGCGTTATACTCATACCCATGACCAGAGTTGTAGCTGATGTAGATTACAGACGAAGATAATACCTAGAATTTTGAAAGACAAACTGCTGCGCAGTGACGATTTGTGATCGTCCCCGCCGCTGCGGCAGTTTGCTTTTTACTGGAAATCTCTGAGCCTTCGATCCTGTCTTGCCGCCTGCTCGCCTAACAGCATATTTACTAAGCTTCATTACAAGGACTAATCTACGCAGGTACTGCGAAGTATGACGTACATTTGCGGCATAAACTAAACCGAACACCTTGTTTTTTATTGTTCTACAAAGGCCGAACATGGGATAATGATTTAGCCCATGGAATCAAAACCACCTAGTCTTTATGATAAAGTGAACTTCCAATCGAACTTGAAATTGATGCTATGAGGGTGAGCAATATCAGGAGTCTTCAATAATTGAAGTATTGACATGCAAAATATCACTCGCAGTTATAGCAGGGTTATGACGATTGCTACTACTATTCTCATAGCGGTGGAACTCATTTTAGAGCGCCAGCAGCAGAACTCTTTTAATTGCGGGGATCTGATGCCACAGTGCTATTATGTTATTGCCTACGCAAAACGCATCCAGCTGGGCATCAGTGTTTGTCTTAGAAGAGGAAATAAACCGAAAAAGATGCAATTGGCGTTTCAATAAGAAACCCTAACTACAAGCGTTATTGCTGTATTTGCAAGTGCCAAAAATAATCCCTGCGGGAGCGTTCTAGGCTAGCGTAATATTTGAGATAGGTGCAACAATTTTTCTTATCTCATACCGCAATGAGTGTCTAAATAAAGTATCCTTTGGAATAAAATTTAGGTGGTTTTATCTAAATTATTAAAAAAGGATAATACCAATTTAACTTATTTCTAAAAGTGATCGGTAAATATCTCTATTTCATGTAGCTAGCCTGCACTGCACTAGCTATGTTTATTACTTACCTGACCCCTGTATATGGGATGTTCAGATTGTTTTCACGAAATCAGGGTAATGCTGGTTTCTTTGCAACTGAGTATGTTCTAGAGCATCCGCT
>Ga0307416_100001816_pt1 | contig 11863 bp, 9 predicted proteins | sample DK1Cmetagenome_2_FD_203821 | JGI IMG/M metagenome (GOLD analysis project Ga0307416, IMG submission 203821) | Maize rhizosphere microbial communities from greenhouse at UC Davis, California, United States - DK15-C-3 | ecosystem: Host-associated > Plants > Roots > Rhizosphere > Soil | place: USA...
ACGGATGCAGTGGACCGAGTGCTCGCCGGGTGCGTTCACTGCGGTAGAGAACTCGGGCATTTTATTTCGCGAGCGTTCCCCCGATGTGATCCCGCCGTGAAATCGTGCGGAATCCGCCGTTGCCGCCTCCCGGACCGAGGGCTACGTTGGATCACCAGCACAATTCCGTCCCTACCACACCTTTTTGAATGCGAGCCGCATGGATCACCGCGGCGGTCCTTTGCTTCCCGATATCTCGACGCTCGAGCTCCGGTTGCTTGGCCGGGTCTCCGCGCAAGCGGAGCCCGGGCGCGAGGCGGCGGCTTTCCTCGCACAGCCCAAACGGGTTGCCTTCCTCGGCTACCTGGCTGCGGCCACTCCGCGAGGGTTCCACCGCCGTGACACGCTCCTGGCGCTCTTCTGGCCCGAGGCCGACCAGGAGCATGCCCGCAGCTCACTTCGAAAGTCCGTGCACTTCCTGCGGCAACAGCTCGGGCCGGAGGCCATCGTCAGCCGAGGCGACGAAGAGATCGGCCTCGATTTCGACCGGTGCTGGTGTGATGTCGCGGCGTTTGAGGAGTCGCTGCAGCAAGGACGCTGGGAAGGCGCAGCCGAGCTCTATCAGGGCGATTTCTTGCCCGGCCTGCATCTCTCCGACGTACCCGAGTTCGAGCGCTGGCTGGAGGAGACCCGCACCCGACTGAGAGGGCAGGCGGTGCGCGTCGCAGGGCAGCTCACTGAAATGGAATCCGCCCAGGGCCGGCTCAGCGGGGCCGTACGGTGGGCCCGCCGCGCAACCGAGCTCTCCCCCTATGATGAAGAGGGGGTCCGGCGGCTACTGGGTCTGCTGATCAAGGCAGGAGACCGGCCAGGGGCTCTCCTGGCTTATGAACAGTTCGCCCAGCGGCTCTCGGCTGACCTGGAGCTCGAGCCTTCGACCGATACCGTGGCCCTGATCGAGTCGGTCCGGGACCCCAAGGACACGCCTGTTCGTTCGACGCGACCTCTTTCAGGTCAACGGCTGTGGCGTACGGCCTCGGACCCCATGCCGAGGGAGGCCCCGGGGCGCCGACGCAGCATCCTGGTCGCCGTCGGTCTCGCGCTCCTTGGGGCAGCCGGGGCGGCGCTCTGGCGAGACGCACGCGATGCTCCTCCCATGCCCGCATCCCCCGCCGCCATAGCGATCCTGCCCTTCGTCTACCGAGGTAGCCCCGAGCTCAGCTACCTGGGAGATGGACTGATGGAGTTGCTGAGCGTGAAGCTCGAGGGCGCCACGGGACTCCGCCCTGTCGACCCGCGGGCGTTGCTCACCTTCGCGAGCCGGGAGGGCAGCGTCGCCGATCCCCAGCGCGGCGCGCGGGTCGCTCAGCGCTTCGGTGCCGGCAACTTCGTGCTCGGCAGTATTACCGAGGCGGGAGGCCGGCTCGGCGTCAGTGCCACCGTCTACGATTCCGGGGGGCGTCGGCGGAACTCCATCGAAGCAATCGCGGGCAGCAAGGAGGAAATCTTCGACCTGGCCGACCGCCTTGCGCGACTCATCCTCGCTGAGATGCAGGGCCGTCCGCTCGATCTGGTGCGTGTCGCCGGCCAGACCACCTCGTCGCTATCCGCCTTCAAGGCTTACCTCGAGGGTGAACGGGAGTGCTGGGCAGGTCGCCAGAACAGGGCGATAGAAGCGTATCACCGGGCCATCGAAATCGACACCGCTTTCGCCCTTGCTTACTACAGGCTGGCCGCGCTCACCCAGGCGAGGGAGAAGGTGGATCGCGCGTTACGCCACAGTGATCGGCTGGGGGAGCATCATCGCGGGCTGGTTCTCGCTCTGGCTGCCTGGCTGCGAGGCGATCACAGAGCGGCCGAGCAGCAATATCGTGTGATCCTGGCGACACACCCCGATGACACCGAGGCGTGGTTCATGCTCGGCCAGTTCACGATCAGCAAAGCCCACCTGCTCGGACAGGCCTGGGTAGACGCGCGTGAGGCGTTCGAGCGGGTGCTCGCGCTGGATCCGGGGAACCTGCCATCCATCTTCTGGCTCGCTGGCATTGCGGCCAGGGAGGGCCGGCTTGCCGATCTCGACTCATTGACCGACCGACTGCTTCGGCTCGACCCGCAGCCCGATATGGCGGGCATCGCGCACGCCCAACGCGCCATCGCACTGGGAGATATGGCCGGGGAGGCGCGGTTCGTGGCGGACTTGCGGACGCGACCTGATCCAATGGCGCAGGTCGGCGTCGGACTGGTGACCTGGACCACGGGGAATCTCTCGGCTGGGCGGCGCCTCTGGCGACTTATCACCGAACCCGCTCGCTCAGTGGGGATGAGGCTGCGTGCCCGCGTGACTCTCGCCAAAATCGAGCTCACCAACGGCCGCTGGCGCGCCGCCCAGGCGGAGCTCGACGCCGCCGAAACCATGGACGCAGGAGCGGCTCTAGAGCACCGCGCGTACTACGCCCTGACCCGTTTCCTGAGCGTGCCTGACTCCGTCCTAATCGCGCTGCGGGACTCGCTGCGGCGCTGGGATCCCAGCGCCGCAGTGGAGGAGGGAGATGGGTTGTACGAGGATCATCGCGGGCTGCACCGCTATCTCAGGCTGTACCTACTGGGACTACTCAGCGCCCGGCTGCGTGACGAGCCAGCCGCGCGGCGCTATGTGGCCGAGCTCGAGCGGGTGGACCGATCGTCGCCCGATGGCCGCTTCGCGGCTGACAAGGCCCAGGCCATACGCAGCGAGCTCGCGTGGATCAGCGGGCGGCAGCAGGAGGCGCTCACGCTGCTGGAGGGGGCGCAATTCTGGATCAACAGTTCCGGGCTGGAGGGGGGTGGTGACTCCCCGTTTACCACCCACTTCCACGAGCGGTTCGCCCGTGCCGAGCTGCTCCACGAGCTCGGCCGTGACGACGAGGCACTGCGCTGGTATCGCTCGCTTAGCTACGATCTGCTTTACAACGCTCCGTCGCATTACCGGCTCGCTCAGATCTACCGGGCTCGGGGCGATCAGCGGGCGTCGGCCCGGCACTACACGAAATTCGTGGAGATTTGGCGCGACTGCGACCCGGTGCTGCGGCCGAAGCTGCAAGAGGCAGAGCTGGAGCTGGCCCGTTTGCGCTGAGCGAGATGCGAACCCTCGCCTCGATGTCTCGGGGACCACGCCCGCCTCACGCTGCAGGCGTCGCCTCACGGCAATCGCGTCTTCCTGAGCTGGGAGCTGGAGTTGGGAAGCCTGGCCGATCTCAATCAGAGGACCCAGACTCCCTAGTTCAAGCTCCTAGCTCGTTGCTCTCAGCTCTCGACCAACGTTACTAGCGAACCTTCGCCACGCGCCGTTACTTAAGCCGACATTTCCGCCACTTCAGAAGAGAGGCTGTCGGCCATGAAAGCCGTTCCGCTGCATCCCCCCGCAGCGGCGCCTTCGCCCGTCCGCGATCTCGGCACGACGGATGATCGCCTGCACACGCTGGACATCCTGCGTGGGCTCGCGCTGTTCGGCATGATCCTGGTGCACTTTCATCAGAAGATGCGGATCGAGGTCACCGGTCTCGAGGATCTGATCGGCTGGGGCGTGTGGATCCTGGTGGAGCAGAAGGCGTGGGGGATCTTCGCCTTCCTCTTCGGCGTCGGATTCGCCGTGCTGCTGCGGCGGCTCGAGGCGCGCAATGCGCCCGTCGTTCCCATCTACCTGCGCCGCCTCGCCGGACTGGCCGTGTTCGGCCTGATCGCCCAGGTTGGGTTCGGATTCCACATTCTGCTGGAATACGCCGCCTGGGGCCTGGTGCTCCTGTTGATCCGCCGCTGGTCCACCCCGGCTGTGCTCGCCACCGCCGCGATTGCGGCCTCTGCGCGGCCGGTCACTGCCGCACTGACCGCGCTTAATACCAGGTGGATCGCATCTTCTGCGCCGATCTCCGATCCCCTTCGCCAGGCCGCCGAGGCGGCCGCGCAGAACGCCGACTACCTGACGCTGTTGTCCGCCCGGTGGGCGCTCTTCGTCGACCGGCTGCCGAACGGTTGGCACGATCTGCTCCCCGACACCAACCTCGTGCTCTTCTGCCTGGGTCTCCTCGCCGTGCGCCATGGCATCCTCGATCAGCCGCTGCGCCACCGCCGGCTCATCATCGGATGGATGATCTTCGGCGCCTTGGCATGGGCCGCCCACTGGCTCGTCCTCAGAAACCTTCCTGAGCTGCCGATAGCGGGTGCAACGTGGCCGCTCTATCAAGGGTTGGGGCTGCTCAACGAGCAGTGGCTCTGTCTCACCTACGTCGGCGCGGTGGTACTGCTGCTGGCCTACCGGCCCGTCTGGATTCGTCGCCTCCGTGCGTTCGGAGCGGCCGGCCGAATGGCGCTTACCAACTACATGCTTCAGGTCGCCGTCCTCGACGCGCTCGCCTCCGGTTACGGATTGCAGCTGAAACTCCGGCCTGCGGCCTACGTCCTCGCCGCAGTGCTCCTCTTCAGCGCCGAGGCTGCGTTCAGCACCGCATGGCTCCGGCGCTATCGCTTCGGTCCACTGGAGTGGCTCTGGAGAATGATGACCTACGCTCGGCCTCAACCGCTGCGACGAGCTGGGAGCTAGGAGCTAGGAGCTGGATGCAACTGTCATCCTGAGCGCAGCGAAGGATCTCTCCGCTGGCCGAGTAGGGATTCTTCGCTTTGCTCAGAATGACAGCCATCGTTCCCCGTCCTTCCCGTCCTTCCCGTCCTTCCCGTCCTTCCCGTCTCACCGAACCGCCGCGATGGTCGTCGCGGTACTGTCGCCCTTGGCGTCGAAGCTCCCCGTCACCGTGACCCAGTGCTCCTGCTCGCTGGTGTCGCTGGTGAGGAAGCCACGCGCCCGGATCTCGAAGGAGCCGGACAGTCGTCCCTCGGTGGTGCGAGTGATCGTCACCGTGCCCGACTCGCCGTGGAACCAGCCGAGCGGGCGCTCGATCGGTCCGGCCGCGAAGAAGGCGTGAAAAGCGGGCCCGGTCGCCGGCTTGTCCCAGCTGGAGCTGATCGGATAGCGGCCTTCGGCTGGGAGCGCGGCACTCGGCATCCTGAGCTGAAGTGCGCTGGCCGGGCCGGTGGCGCCGAGGGACACGGTGAGAGTGGAATCCCCGATCACACCGTACCGGGCGTCGTGGCCGTCCGCGGTCAGGTGCACCGCGCCGGTGGTCTCGAAGGTGAAGCGCGGCGCCAGGTGGGTCGGCAGGTTCAGCGCAACGGCGGATGCCAGGGCATAGGCGATGGTGCGGTACATGGAGACCTCCTGCTCGGGTGTGGTCCTGAATTCGCTCCGCGGCCGGATGCCGGCGGCTCGGACGAGGAGCACGCTACCGTCCGCGCTCACGGCCCGATCACGAGATTCTCAAATCAGTGTGGCACCAGTCGTTGCGAGAGCCTCTTGTGACGTTCAATCGAGGGCAGGATATTGGCGCGATAACCACGGCCGGCATGAGGTTGCTCGTGAAGCGGATCCAGACGCTCGGCGGGCTTGCGGTGTTCGACGGTGCACTCCCGCTGGGGGGCAACGCTCAGCAGCCCCGCCGGCTTGCCATCCTCGCCGTGCTCGCCCGGGCCGGCAGTCGGGGGGTCAGCCGCGACCGGATCGCGGCTCTGTTGTGGGGTGAGGTGGAAGAGGAACGAGCCCGCAGGAACCTGAACCAGGCGCTCTACGCGCTGCGCGGGGAGCTCGGAGCGGAGGAGTCGATCCTCGGCACCCGCGATCTTCGGTTCAATCCCGATCTCATAGAAGTCGATCTCGATGCGTTCGAGACGGCGCGCGCGTCCGGTGCGCTGGAGGAAGCCGTACGGCTCTACACCGGTCCCTTCCTGGGCGACTTCCATCTGCCGGGCGTTCCCACGTTCGCGCATTGGGCCGAGGAGGAGCGTGCTCGGCTCGAGACCGACTACCGCGGCGTGCTCGAGGCCGCGGCCGCCGCTGCAACCGCCCGAGACGACCGTGGCACCGCGGTGCTCTGGTGGCGCCGGCTGGCGACGCTCGATCCGTCGGACGCCCGCGCCGCGCAGGGGCTGATGCGCGCGCTGGCATCGGCTGGTGATGCGCCGGGAGCGCTCCGCCACGCCGAGATCTTTCACGGGATGCGGCAAGACGATCTGGAGCTGCCGCCCGACCCCACTGTCGAGGCTTTGGCAGAACGGATCCGGCGTGGCGAGATCGCCCCGGCCCCTGCGGTCAAGTTCGCCGCCCAGGCTCAAACCACTCGCCCGGAACCGAGCACCGTTTCCGCGCCGAAAGAGACACCAACACACGCTCCCACCGCCAAGCTCCCAGCTCCCAGCTCCAAGCTCCTGGCTCTTCTTCTCGCTGCGCTACTCGCTGTCGCGCTGCTGCTCTGGCGCGGGACCCACCGGGGCGTCGCCAACGAAGGCCCGCCCCGTCTCGCCGTGCTCCCGTTCGAGAACCTGGGCGACTCGGCCGACGCGTACTTCGCGGGCGGAGTCACCGACGAGGTCCGCGGCAAGTTGGCGGCGCTGCCCGGGCTCGAGGTCGTCGCCAGCATGAGCTCGAACGACTATCAGGCCACCACGCGGCGGCTCCCCGAAGTCGCGCGGGAGCTTGGGGTGAATTACCTGCTGGTGGGAAAAATTCGCTGGCTGCGGGGACCGGCCGGGTCGAGCCGGGTGCGGGTGAGCCCGGAGCTCATCCGGTTGGTGCCGGGCACCGCGCCGGTGACCCGCTGGCAGCAGCCGATCGATGCCGCACTTACCGATGTCTTCGCCGTACAGGCCGACATTGCCACCAAGGTGGCCGACGCGCTTGGCGTGGTCCTGGGCGACAGCGCCCGCCGCGAGCTGACGGTGAAGCCCACTGAGAGCCTCGCCGCGTACGACGAGTTCCTCAAGGGAGAAGCGGCGGCGCAGGACATGAAGGCCGACCAGGCCGGCCTCCGGCGGGCAATCGCATTCTACCAGCGTGCCGTGTCGCTCGACTCGACCTTCGCACAGGCCTGGGCCCAGCTCTCCCGGGCTCAGACGTCGCTCTACTCCAACGGCATACCCGACCCGGCGCTCGGCAAGTCGGCGCTGGCCGCAGCCGAGCGGGCACGAGCACTTCGGCCGGCGGATCCGCTGCCCTACCTGGCCGCCGGGGACTTCTACGGAGCCGTCAACCCGGTCGACAACGGGCGCGCAGTGGCGGAGTACAGTCGCGGGCTTCAGCTCGCCCCGGGCAACGTGAACCTGCTCGGCGCGCTGGCCAGCGCCGAGACGAGTCTGGGTCAATGGACCGGCGCGGCTGGACGACTGGCTCGCGCGGCGCAGCTCGATCCCCGCTCGGTTACGGTGGCCCGCCGGCTCGCCGCAGTGAACATCTTCCTGCGTCAGTACGCCGCCGCAGACTCGGCGGCCGACCGCGCCGTCGCCCTGGCGCCTACCAGCCCCGCGATGCTGTCGCTCAAGGTACTGGTCGCTATAGGCCGGGGCGATCTCGACAGCGCCCGCGCGGTCATCCGCATGGCGCAGAACCGGATCGATCCTGCGGTGCTGTATCCGTTCTTCGCCAGTTACCAGGATCTGTACTGGGCTCTGGAAGACGCCCCGCAGCGGGAGGTGCTCGCCGCGCCGCCGAGCGCGTTCGATGGTGATCGCGGGAGCTGGGGATTGGTGCGTGCCGGGTTGTACCAACTCCGTGGCGACTCCGTCCGCATGAGAGTCTACGCCGACTCCGCCCGGTTGGCGTTGGAGGAGCAGCTCCGGGCGGAGCCGGACGACTGGCAGCGCCACTCAATCCTCGGTCTCGCGCTGGCGTATCTGGGACGGAAGGAAGAAGCGCTTCGCGAGGGGCAACGCGGGGTGGCGCTGATGCCGGTCAGCCGCGACGCCTACTTCGGGCCTTATAGTCAGCTGCAGCTGGTCCGGATCTACCTTCTCACCGGCGAGCCGGAGCGTGCGCTCGACCAGCTCGAGCCGCTGCTCCGGGTTCCTTTTTATATCTCGCGCGGCTGGCTCCGGATCGATCCCACATTCGATCCATTGCGGAAGCATCCTCGCTTTCAGCGGCTCCTGGAGCAGCCCGGATGAGGCTGAGGTACTGGCATCACGCAGTAAAGCGAGGTTCGGAGATGGCGGGACGATCTGATCTCATGATGCCGCGCAGGAGGCCCCGGAAACGTCAGCGTCCCACGACAGTCACGGGGAGGGTTCCTGGACAGCTCGCCCGCCACAGGAGCTCGGGCCAACGCCAACTCGCCTCGACGGAATCACGGGGAAATGCTGGTGCAGGGTTTCGTGCTGCGGACGGGCATAGAGGTTCTCGGATGGCGGAAGAGGGAGTGGTCGACTTTGCCATCACAGGAGTGGGAAGATGCGGCGCACTCGAGGCGACTGTCGGCTGGACGTGCGCACAGCCAGTGCCCAGCACCGTGAGTGCAGAAGAGAGCAGCAGCGTCAGGTAGCAATCGTGATTAACCACCAGCTCCCCCGGAAACCCTGTTAGCCCCAGGCTACCGCTCGGCTCCACATCCGTCAAGCCGCTTGGCGACGACGGTCACACCATGACCAGGTCCTCGATCGGTGCTGGGATGGGCATGCTGGTGCAGTTCCATACGCTCAGTACATTGAGGTAGTCCCATGCTGGAGTTTACCTATGCCTTGCCGTCGATGGGTTTCCGCCGTTATCGGGTCCACTCTCGTGCTCAGCTGCGACGACCCGCTCGACCCAGCTTCCCAATCTTCCGACTCTCCGCAGCAGCTTCTCGTCGATGATGGCAGGCAAACATACGTGGTGAATGCCGCTCTTTATGCGACCGGTGGCTCGAAGGAGGCGCCGATTGGTCACGCCAGGGTAACCCTGGTGCGCTCGCCGGACGACCCGACCTCATATCGTGCGACCTTCAGCGTGATCTTTTTCGCGAACACTCCCACTCCAGCGACCACCGTGGGGTTCTTCCAGGGACTCACTCCCATATGGAGTCAGGGTGAGTATACCAGCTACGGCCCTGATGAGAATCTCTTGCTGTTCGCGGATTCCGTACTCCTGTCAGCGATCCTTGCGGCCCAGATCATCGAGCGGCCGGAAGCGTTCAGCGTCCGAGGCTTCGACGCGGCCGGCGATCCGTTTATCGAAGGCACGTTCATGCGATCAGGCCTCCCTGACGATCCTCGACCCTGATGCGAGGATCGCCGTCTCCGGCATCCTCCTCTCCGTCCTCATCGCTCCCCGCTACCCCCTCGGCCTTACCCGTGGCCCGATCCGGAACTCCCGTCCCTCCTGCGACAGCAGCACTTCCGCCACCCGGCGCGCGTCAGCCGGCAGCGGCCGGTGCATCGCCCACCACCGCTCTGCTCGCTCGACTCTCCAGGCCGATTCCAGAGCGACGGCGTCGAGCCGAGTGCTCACCGCCTCCGCGCTGGCCGGCCGGCGCGCCGGATCCTTCTCCAGGCACTCCACGACGAGATCCTCGAGCGGAACCGGGATGGGTTGCTCGGATCTGGTCGAGAGTCTCGGCGGCGGCGTGTGTGCGTGATGGAACATGGTCTCCACGACGCTCTTCCCCTCAAACACCAGCTTGCCGGTCAGCAGCCAGTACGCGACACAGCCTAGTGCATAGAGGTCGACTCGATGATCGGTCTCCGCGACGCCGAGCACCACTTCGGGCGCCATGAACGCGGGCGTGCCGGCGATCCGACCAGCCGCGTGCGACTGCCCCTTCGCTTCGCTCAGGGCACCCGCCCCGCTGCCCCCTCGCTTGCTTGCTCGGGGCAGGCTCCGCTGTGCGTCTGCCTCGAGCTTCACCAGACCGAAGTCGAGCACCTTGGCAAAATCGAAGGTGGTTCCCGCGCGACTGATCACGACGTTCGCCGGCTTGATGTCGCGATGCACCAGCCCGTTGGCGTGTGCGTCCTGGAGCGAGGCGCAGACCTGGCGCAGGATGTGGACGACCCGCTCCGCCGGCTGCGGCCCGTACTGCCTGACCAGGGTCTCGAGATCCAGGCCGTCGAGCAGCTCCATCACGTAGTACAGCCTGCCGTCCTCGGTAGCGCCGAAGTCGTAGAGCTGCACCGTGTGCGGCGACTTGAGTGCGGCCGTGGCGCGGGCCTCGCGCTCGAAGCGCCGGAGGAGCAGGTCGGGATCGCCGGACACCTCCGGACGGATGAGCTTGATCGCCGCCGGCCGGATCAGCAGGCGGTGGCGCGCCCGCCAGACCTCGCCCATCCCGCCGCCACCGATCTTCTCTTCGAGGACGTACTGGCCGAGCTCATTGGCTTCGGCGACCTGCCGGCGAAGTCCGTAGGTGACCCGGGAGGTGATGGTGGCCAGCGTGGTCCCCAGAATACTCCAGAGGATGGTGTTGAGGGTCATATACTGCTTCTGGTAGTCCGGCGTGAACCCCGGCAGGAACGCCGTGGGGTCATGGCGCGCGATGCAGACGATCACGGTCGGCAGGAAAGCCAGGAGCGAGAGCACCACGGTTCGGCGTGGACGAGACGGCACCAGGATCGCCCGGATCATGACCGTGACGATGAGGGCCAGCAGCACCTGGAGGATCTGCCCCTCGTCATTCCATGCCATGATGGAGAGGAAACCACAGGCCACGACAAAGCCGACGGCATCGAGCGCCCCGAGGCTCGTCCGAGTATGCCGGCCGCGGCTGGCGAGGAGCCAGAGCAAACCCATCGTCCAGCTGGCGGCGAGGTGGCCGAACGCGACCGGCTCCTTCACCACGGCAGCGAACGAGGCGCCGCCGGCCAGCACCATGCTTGCGAGGAGGAAGAGGTAGAACGCGAACGACACGAGGAAGAGCGTCTTGGCCACCAGCGCCAGCCGCTCCCGCACGAAATCCAGCCCATTCGAAGTGTCGAGTCCCCGCTCGAGGACAGCAGCAGTCCCCGACTCGGCTGAACGAGTCGGCAATGCGGGAATGGGGAGCGGGTTCGTCGTCATCGGTGCGGCTGGACGGGAAAGACGGGAAATACGGGAAGGACTGGGAAGGACGGGAAGGCAATATCACCCATTCTACTTCCTGATGATCCGACGATTGCAAACATTCTCGCCGTTCCCGTCTTTCCCGTCTTTCCCGTCCTTCCCGCCCTCATTCAGACTTCAGTGCGGCGCGCTCTCTGCCCTGGGCCAACAATCGTTCAGCAAAGTCGAGCCGTTCGTGAAGCTCTGCTATCTGAGATGACTGGTTGGCCAGGCTGTTCTGGACGTCTTCCAGCGCTGTGGCGTGGTCCTTCAGTTGCTCACTGAGCTGGGAGAGCTCGGATCTCGAGGATCCTCGCCCGCGTATAGCCCCGCCTATCGCCCCCGCAACTAACACCAGCGTGGTACCCACCATAGCGAGTGCAACAAGGAAAACCGGCTCGCTCATGTCTCATGCCTCCAGAGTGCGCTTACTCCGAAAGTCTGTGGCAGCGTCCGCAAGGCTGACCATCAGATCCGCTGCCTCTGCATCCCCGAGCCCATCCAGACGCGCTAGCGACCGCCAGGTTTCGAACCGGAGAGCGTGCCCGATCGCCGCCGCCAGGCGCGCTAGGACGGGTTCCTGGACCTCCCACCCCTCGAGCAGCTCCTCACGAACCCGGCCGACGAACTCATCCCACGGACTGAGGACGGCAGCCAGGGCCGGAAGCTCGGGCAGGTCGCGGTGCACGTGCACCAGCATCTCCTCCGCCCGCCGGTAATAATCGTAGAAGGCGAGCAGCGCCGCGCGCAGACGCTCCGCTGGCTCCGCCACGTTCTCCCACGCCGCCGGGTCCGGCCCCGGCACCTCCGACGCGAAGTGCGCGCTGCACGCCTGGAACATCGCGGTCTCGTCCGCGAAGTGGCGGTACACGGTCAGCCGCTCCACCCCCGCCCGCTCGGCGATGGCGCTGACCGTGGTCCGCGCCGGCCCCACCTCCTGGTGCAGCGCCACCATCGCCTCCACGATTCGCTGCCGGG
>Ga0307416_100001822_pt1 | contig 11855 bp, 10 predicted proteins | sample DK1Cmetagenome_2_FD_203821 | JGI IMG/M metagenome (GOLD analysis project Ga0307416, IMG submission 203821) | Maize rhizosphere microbial communities from greenhouse at UC Davis, California, United States - DK15-C-3 | ecosystem: Host-associated > Plants > Roots > Rhizosphere > Soil | place...
CGCACTTACGTCAATGATCAAGGCAAGTCCATACAATTCAGATTCATCAGACCCCTGGATTACGATTCGACACAACGCTATCCGCTCGTGGTGTGCCTTCACGGCGGAGCAGGTACTGGAACTGGCAACTTCGAGCAGATCGAAGGTTCCTGGGGAGCGCTAATGCTGATGGGGGATAACAACAGGAAAAAATTTCCCGCTTTCATCTTTGTACCACAATGTCCTCCTCATCAAGCCTGGGGCGGTATCCCTTCTCTTCCTGCGGTTGATTCCCTGACATTCGAAGCAATCGCCGAATTTGAAAAGGAGTTTCCTATTGACGTCACGCGGAGGTATATCATCGGCGAATCACTGGGCGGATATGGGACCTGGCATTTTATCTCGACGCGTCCGGAAATGTTTGCCGCGGCAATACCGATCTGCGGTGAAGGCGATCCTGCCCTCGCCGGCCGCGTTGCACAGGTGGAAGTCTGGGCCTTTCACGGAGAGAAAGACAGGAGTGTTCCAGTGTCCGGCTCGCGCAACATGATTGAAGCGATGAGAAAAGCCGGCGCAGATCCACGTTACAGCGAATTCGAGGGGGCTGGTCATATTATAAAGGATCAGATCACCCGTACGCCGGGAGTGTTTGAATGGCTCTTCGCGCAGAGGAAGGTGGAGTAGCAGGTTGGAATGCAGGTCTGAAAGGCAGGTCTAAAGGCAGGTGGAAATGCAGGTTTTAAAGGCAGGTTGAAATGCAAGTTAAATACAGGTTAGAAAGTATAAGATTCCTATGATAAAATATAGGCGTGATATACGTGGGTATCGGCATATCTTCTTAATAGAAGGGTTCCTGCTGTACGACCTGCTGTCTGAAAACTTCTTACCCACTCCAATACGACTTATCGGATGGATCATGTTCGTGGTTTTCGCGCTCCTTACCGTAAGATTTATTTCAACATCCTATCTTATCGTAAACGACACGAAGGTGATCATTAATAGGGATTTTTTCTTCACCACGACAATCATGATCGAGGAGATAGATAGAATCGTATTTGGAAAGAGTCTGTTCGTCTTCTTATCCGGCAAAATTAAAATGAAGGATCAAAGTAAGACATACTTTATCGCCGCATATGTGTCCAAGGATGCGAGGATTAAATTATCAACGATCGCGAAATACTCTCAGATACACTGAAAGTCTTCGCACAATCGCATTGTGTCATTTCAGATTTTATCTTAATCGACCGGATTCTTCTTTGACGGCGAATGGCCGCGGGCGCTCAGGAGAGGTAGCGGAGGCGATCGTTTTTACTCTGATCATCACACTTGACCCGGCCAGATCATGGATCGCTCGGTGCTTGCGATTAAAGTGAATGGTGACGAAGGACATCCAGCCCAGCATTACCTTGACGACAACGCGGATGTAAGCCTGAAGAATGTTGATGCGCTTTCGCGGATCTGTGGCGTCGCGGACACGGATGCCGATGATGTATTGGCCGAGTGTTGCTGCGTATGTAGTGAGAATCGGTTCATATACGAGTGCGAAGAAAACACCCATTGCTAACATTGCTGTCTGCATCATTGGTGATCCATCCAGAATGGCCATGGCGGTGATCATAACAAAACAAAAAAGAAGAAAGTCGATCAGCACGCTTTGATACCGCTTCAGAAGTAGTGGATATCGATACCTCTCCTGGCCGGCGTCAAAGCTCTCCGAGGGAAGTGTCGACGTTGGGCGCTGCGGAAACCAGTCTAGAACCGGGCTGTCATCACGAATTCTTCCTGCCACATTCGATCCAGCACCTGAGCTATTTCGGAATAAAATTACAATCAGAGCCGCATACAAAAACGCTACGATCAGGAATCGGTAGCCAAATCCTTCAAGCGTCGTGCCGGCTGCCATGAGCGCAAGCACGCCCAGCAGAAGCGATGCCACCCAACGCGCCCACCGGAGGCCGGCAACGTAGAGTGACAGGAAGAGGCCCACGACGAGTGTCTCAACCAGTATCTCACTATCCATAAGAATGCGCTCGGATTTGGACACAACCCAGAGAAGCATTTGGGTGCACAAAAAGAGACCGAAGATCAGGAACGGTTTCATATAGTTAGGATTTGATAATGATACTTAAATGACAGCAGAAGACTTGCGCGTCTACGATTCCAGCTTCATAATGTTTGGCCTACCCCCCGAATCCAAATGTCGAAGTCTTTTTCGTGTTCCGGATGAAGCTTCTACTCTCCAATGGTTTAGGAATTGTTTGCATTGCCAATATTTGAACTTGACGTTTCTTTCCGCCGGACGCATTGTTCCCGAAGGTAAGTCACGCCTTTCGCCGTCAGGATTATTTCCAATACTAGAAAAATCAAAATGCTTGTTAAATTGATCAGCCCGGCGGCATTAGTTACTTCAACCGTAGGAGAATAATTACTCCTTATCACTTCAGATAGTCGGACGGATGAAGTTGTTGATTCTTCTCCTTGGGTTACGCCTGTAAAGACAAATGCCATCGAACAGAGGATGGAAACGATAAGTAGCTTTTTATCCAGGTCATTTGGCTCCTTAAACACAAAAAAGCAATTGCCAGTTAAGAAAATTATGATAATCCAATCGCCCATGTTATTAAAGTCACTAAGGACCCAACTAGGTGTCAAATAATGAATGGCAATCACTATCAAGAGAACCGCTGTTACGAAGTGTTTGATGATAGACTTCAATATTATTTGCCCCAGGATTATAAAACTTTGTGCACCAAAAAATTGGGAGGTCCAGATTGTCGTTGAAGGTTGAGTTCTCAGGGAATACGTGCATGACAAGCATCATGAGGATAATCATCCCGCCACCAACAAAGGGTGCGTATTTATACGTGTAATAAGCGGATTTGTCACTCTGCATCAGGTACGGTAAAGGCGTTATTAAATATAACTGATTTTGCAGTTTACTTCAAGCTTTGCTGCCCGGCGATGAGCTTCGATCGTCGGGATCCTTCGCTTTGCTTGCACACTACCCACCCGCGCTCAGGACAGGTGGTAGGGAGGAATCGGATTAAAGCTAGCCCGTCGGGGAACTCTCATCGCGACATCGTCGAAGACCCGGCGAAATGCGTGACGAATCCTCCCATCTTCAACCAATATGCCTTAAAATTTCAGAAGTTTTTGCAGGTGAGAATCACCATTGCTGTAACTTCTAACAAAATACATCCCATCTGGAAGTGAGCTAATGTCAATTTCGTCACCGGGCTTCAAGAACGATGCATACACTTTCCCATCAAGACCTAAAATTTCTATTGATTCAACATTCGAGGTGTTGAACTCTAAAATTGAACGAGCAGGATTTGGGTAAAAGGAAAACGGCGTGAATTCTCCTTTATAGATGCTCGTAACAGTTTCATCCGGGGTCACCGTTATTGTTGTCGAGTTGTACCCGGCCCATCCATCGGTTGCCGTGACTTTGACATCAACGGGACCAGAGGAAAGCGGAGTGAACGTAAGCCTTCCTTTAGACTCTGTTATGGTAACGGAATCTTCGTCATATTCTAAGCTGAAAGTGAGAAGGTCTCCTTCCGGATCAGTAAAAAAGTCATTCAAATCAATATTCGTTTTAGTACGGCGTAACCTCCCATTGGTGCCAGAGTCAGTAACTTCGGGATCTTCGTTTGACCACTTCAATATGGTTCCTCCTGAATCGGGGCCTCCCTGCTGCGCAGCTATGAATACATGGCCATTTAAATAAGCAGGATTAGAAACAACATCATATCCGAAATCCGGATCACTTAGCAAGTCATCAAAAATCCGCACGTCACCGTTACGAGGATTAATTCCAAAGACATTAAATGAACTGATTCCATATATCAAGCTATCAGTTGACAGCAACTTGGTAAGTGCTCGGTTGTTCAATGCCCCAAGGGACTCGTATGATGTTCCGTCGAGATTACTTCTGAAAAACTGTCCACCTAATCCGGGGCGGTTCCCGGAATATGCGAATAATCCTATCAACTTATTTTTTTGTATGGTGAGGGATTGAGGTTGGGTCCCTACCTTAATACCGCCAGGTACAATCATTTCATAACCTGTTCCATCAGCATTGATCCGAATGAAAGTTCCGCTTGATACAGTGGAACCAGTCCCATCTGAATAGGGAACTCCGCCGCCATTATAACATGCGATGTATATCTTGCCTTTATGGAATACAAAATCCACAGGGTTTTGGCCTTTTTCAGCGTTTGTATCATTGTATATCTTTTTGAAGCCACGGCCATCGGGCTTGATAATGAATATACTGCCCAAATCAACAGATGACCATTGGGAAGTCAACCATAGAACACTATCAGTTACGTATTTGATTTGAACTTCCTGGGCTTCATTGAAATGAAAGTCTTTCACAATTTCAAATGAATAGTCGCGCAGAGAGTATTTAAAGAGAACGCCACCATAATTCGAGCTGAATCTGGTGGTGCCGTAAATGATTGTGTCATTAGCAATAATGCTGTTAGGTGCATAGTTGATCTCATCAAACTCCCAAATGACTTTATACCCTTTACCATTTTCGTCTATCCTAAAGAAAACGCCGCGCCCATTTGGAGTGTTACTGATTACGTATAAAGAGTCGTTCGTTCCAACCATTCCTCTGACTGAATGATCAAAATCCTCTCCTTTAAAGTCATAAATCAGTGATAAGTGATTCTTTTGGCCCAAGATGATTTGGGTGAACAATAGTAAGAGGCTTACAGTGAGTATGGATCTTTTCATCGACTTTACTTTTATTTAGCAAACATTTTTAGGGATACACGTGATGGTGTAACGAAATGCTGTAAAACAAATGCTTAAATACCGATTAGGGGGGCTAAATCGGACAACAACTATAGGACCTTAATTTAATGCTCGTGAACTCAAGATTCAATGTCTCGGTATTGTTTTATTCGTCTAAATTTTTCGGATCACCATCGACTCCTTCAGCATCGCTGGATTTCAAATTTTACACGTGCATAGGGCTAATCGCCGGCCCAAGGTAAGGTCGGGACCAGGTTATGGTTGAGAGGTTTAAGATAACCTTCCGCTCGCAGGCGGGGTTGCGCAAGTAAAGATCTGGGCCTTTTAGGGAAGAAAGAACATCTGCCATTCCGGCTTCATAATGTTTGGCCACCTATTATGCATCAAATGCCGAGCTCTTTTTTCTTTTTCTTGATGAAACTGCCCATATCGCTCCAGTCCCATATGAAGAAAGGAGCGTAGGCGCCAGATTGTCCCGTGTTAAAGAGGAGGTAACCATCATAGTTCTTTAGCTTGAGCTTATACAACGGCATTCCGCGTGAGCCAGGCGACTACACCGGTCATGCTGACGGGATCTTGCGGTACTATGATGATGATACGGTTCTCATAAACAATTATCCAGCCGATTATAAAAGGGACTTTCAAAGGAAACTTAACATTGCGCTGCACAACGCCCGACTCAACACCGTTGAAGTACCTTACAGTCCTTTCAACAACGCGAGTGATAACGAAGCCCATGGATTGTACATCAACTACCTTGAGATGAAGAGTCTCTTATTACTCCCGACGTTCGGCATGAAGGAAGATGATGAGAACCTGGATCTATTCAAACAACTCTTCCCGGGGCAGACCATTGGAACGATCGATTCTAAAGAGATTTCCAAGGATGGCGGCGTGTTGAATTGTATCACGTGGAGTATCCTTAAGTAGCATGGGCATTTTTTCGTTATAGCCAACTGTGTCAGGAAGTTGCACGCTTCCAACCCCTAGGGGTCCAGATATCACAGGGATTCCAAGTGGAACCGTAAACTCCCCAAATAAATATATTGGATTAGAAACCGTTGTTCTCTATTTTGGATTACATCTCAGCAAACCATGAGTACAATCCGCGCCAAGGCGATACTACGTCAGCTCATTAGGGATCTCATTGGCAAAGATTCATACAGAGGTGTGACACTTACATATTCTTGGCTCGCTAACCAGGTCGGCCACCTTGCTCTTGGGTTTATCCCGACGGTTATCCTTTACTTTTACATGCTGAGGTCTACAACAATCGAGAACCCGATCGTTATTGCCCCACTAGTTGTAAGCGGATTTTGGCTTTTGTTCGAGCTGTATAATGTATTGGGACCACTCTTGCTAAAAAGGAAATCAGCTTCCGCTTTCTTATACGCACCATCCAAAAAGTACGTTTTTCCCCCATCGTGGAGAAACCTAGCCTATGATACTTTTACTGACCTCTGCTTTTTTTGGCTTGGGGCTTGTTTGGCGACCTTACCTATAGAGTACAATCGGACGGCCATCCTTATTGCAGTCCTTATCATAGTAATATTGATACTCCCAGTTACCTATTGGTATGTCAGTAAGATGCACCAGCAGGCGGCGGGCTATCCATTTCAATTCAGGCTTGCTCAGTTCGACAAGGAGATTCCAACGCATAAACAAAATGTCTTTCTCTTCTTGAAGCCGAGTAATCCGCCTAAACATTTATTAATTTTCGGATCAAAGAAAAGCGGTAGCACCAGCCTTGCCGTTGGCATCGCCACCGAGAAATCCATAAGCCATCAGCGCTGCACTTACACTACGGCAATGAAGCTATTCAGTATGTTCTCAGAGTCGGAGGACAATTCTCATGCTAAAGATTCCAATCTCTGGACTTGGCGCAACTGCTCATTGCTAGTAGTCGACGACATTAACCCAGGATCTCCGGTTAATGACGTGATTAGCCCTGCAACATTTCTTCATATGCTGGATGCCCAACGTGAAGTTAACAGGAACGCCCTTCGTAATAAGAGCGTCATCTGGGTGATGGGGAACCAGGACTCATCATCGAAGGGATGGTGTGCTCTTTTGGAGATCCTTGGCATCCAACCTCGAGATGTTCTTGTAGTCCATATATCTTAAATAAACATGTAATGAACGATCAGCCAACATACGGCAAATATTCCCGGTCATTTATCACCGATGTGCCAGCGGATCTGACTAGCGAAGAAGCATTACATTTTAAAAGGACGATTCCAAAATTTCCTGAGGAAGCAGTTTACATTTACTCATTTCAACGGAACCGAATGATCTATGCCTGCGGATGGAAAGAAGTACTGGGATATGAAGACAGTGAAGTAAATATGTTGACGATCGTGAATTCCACGTCATCGGATTATGCGGCATTTTCAAATGAACTTAACGATAAAGCTTTACGCTTCATTCAAAGCAAAACTGAACAACTCGAAGAGTATAGCTTTACGATTGAGCTTAAGAAAGTCCATAGAAACGGAACACATGTGCCTCTCATATCCCGGGTAGGCGTCTTCAAGGCAGATCGGGGGAAAGTCACTGAGATTATCGGACGTTCACAGGTTAACCGAAGCCTCACATTTGGAAAAGTAATGCGATATGCCGCATACGGACCCGAAAAATCCGAATTTGAAGAGGAACTCAATAAATCACTTTTCCAGCATGTGGCCATTTCACGGAAAGAAAAAGAAGCATTAGCGCTGGTTGCAAAAGGATACGCATTTAAAGAGATCGCAGACTCGTTTAATGTTTCTCAGTCCGCAATCGAAAAACGCATTATACCCCTGTATAAAAGATTTGGCGTCCGAAGCCTGACCCATCTGGTGAGCTTCGCTTATCAAAATCACATCCTGCCATAAGACATCAACCTGCGTATTTACGCAGTTGATTGCAGATAAATACTCACCTAATTTCCTTCCGTTAAACAGCAAATTCTTTCAGGCTTGAAGCCCGTAAAAGTTGCCATAGCTGAATATTGCCGATTGGATATTGGTACAAGTGGAGCTTAATCTAGGTAGCAAGCTATTTGTAATCCGGAATGAGCCCCGAATCTCCTAAGCATGCAATGGAATATACTATTTGTTTAAATGTTATACGAAACTGTTATGAAAATGAAACTTAAATGCCCTGCACTTGCTATGAACAATGGCGGTCCGATCTCTGCGTCCGGACCGAACAGCATGACCAACATCAAGACAAGAGAATGTGCACAAATGTAATCGCTTGACCGAATCCAAACCTCTCACAAAATTTTATTTAACCCTCAACCAATAAGTGTCATGAAAAACATCATCACTGCAATCGTCCTCTCGTTACTATTTGCTTCGGTTAATGCACAGGAACTTGATAGCACGGAAATAGCAGACACTCAACCGACTGAAGATGACTTCTTGAGTAAGATAACAGTTAAGGAACTAAAAGATTTGATTAAACAAGCCCTGGACGAAAAATTAGGGGATGGCATCAATACAGGCACATTCACGTCCTATACCTTAGGTGAGGTAATACCAGTTGGACGGAGTACGAAAGATACCACCACATCGTGGCCATTTCGCCGAATGAAATATGACGACTCCACACAGTGGACGATCCTCGACTCGATTGAATTCAATATTATCGATGGCACTATCAGGGACTTTAAGGTCTATACTCACAACAAGGACTCAAAAAGGCCGTTAAAGTTTGTCAATACAGAAGCACCTTTGTCAATCCCGTACTTCGAGGAAAGGTACTGCGACAGAATTTTCTGTACGCAGGATGACAATATGTACATCTATGTGGGTGATGTTATTAGTTACGATCCGAGCACTGGAAGGAACTATGTTCCTGATGATACAATCGTAAAAATAAAACCCGGCAGCTCGTCCACGTCGTTGTACTTGAACCCGAATTTGAACGTTTTGGTTAACGCAAAGCTTTATACAGACCTTTTAGGAGTCCTTGCTGAAGAACCGAATGGTTTAACGCAGACGGAACTTTCACTGAGAATAATCACTAACACGAAAAATAAAAGTAACTCTGGTTGGATTTGGTTTAATTACTTAAGGTTAAGTGGTGCCTTTTCGAAATTTGATAGTGAATACAAAGTTGTTAAAGCCGGAAGTGACAGCGTTATAAACAGACAGGACCTCTTCCAGCGAAGCTGGGGCATTGTCGGCGCAGAATTAAGCCTCTTCAGAAGGTGGCTGACAAAGAAATCACCAAGTTATATGGGCCTAAGCTTTTTGGCTTCGGGACATTGGGCCAGAGTTTCAAGTGCGCCGATTACTACTTCAGACATTTACCAAGATACTTCCAACGTATTCTTACCTACCTATGCTTTAAAACTCTATACGGATATCCGGCCAATGGACAATCTGGGAATTGAGCTATCCATGTCCTACTTGGCTCAACATATTGAAACCAATAATTGGATAAAAAATCATGACTTCACGACATTCTTGAGATCAGAGGTGACGGTTTACCACAATACATTTGGTAATCCGAACTCGAAAATCTATCTCCGTTTCATTTTCAACAAGAATTTCGAACCAAACGAACTTTATGAGCTTAAGCGAAATGCGTTTCAACAACTGCAGCTAGGGTATAATATCACTTTAAATAGGGCATTTGGACGGAATGAATAGTCCGTGATGCGTATTTCGTTGAGGGACAATTTCACCTTCCGACACGACTTGACAATATTATCTTGGATATTTCATCCAAAAAAAATGCGCAACACTCCCTTTAAGACTGTCGTTATCTCACTTCTTACCATTAACCTTTATCTGATTCCGCTTATTGGCTTCACTCAGGAGAAAGAACAGGAAACTCTCGATCGCGCATGGGAGTTCTACGACAACCACGAGTACGAAGCATGTTTAAAAGAACTCGAAAACCTTCCATTTGACAAGGGACAGCCCGGCGCCGGGCCATATTACCTGCTGGGTCTCTGCAAGTATGAGCTCGGCGACTATCAAGGATCGATCGAATCGTTCGGAACGTCGTTGAAGAAGGATCCGAAAATGGTTGAGAACTACTTTGACAGAGGATACTCATACTGGGCCATCTCTCGATACAAGGAAGCTGCGGCCGACTTCAAGATGAGCCTGAAGGGAAACAGTGGGAAGAAGAAGGACCAATCGTTCATCAATCAGACGGCAGCTAACTACGCGTATTGCCTTGGCGAAAGTGGCGAACAGGAAGAAGCAATCCGATACCTTGAAAAATATCGGAACAAGAACGGCGACCTGCTGCATATCCTCGCATATTACACTTCGGAATACCTGAAGGACGCCGAGAAAGCAATAATGTATTGGGAGCAAGCCCTACAAATCGAGCGACGTCACTTACAATCACTGGAAGATCTGTCGATTACATATTCTGAAGTAGGGGACTACAACATGGCATTTTATCATATTGAAAAACTCATTGAATATTATCCAGACTACGCCCGCGGCTACTATTTGAAAGGAGTATATCTTGAAGAGACCGGAGAAGACGGGGACGCTGAGCGGTATTTTAAATTGGCAAGAGAGAAAGGGTATGATCCTGACACAAACGAATGATTATTGGTGAGTCGTGAATGCTTAGTGTCAGGGCCCGCAGCATCGGCGCGACTTTGACATTAATTGTTTAGATTAGATTAGTTGATAATCCCCACACTACCATGGACGACGGAAATCCAATCCTCGACACACCTCAAGACAGTAATGACAAATACAAAAAGCCCTTTCTTACCGGTGTCCTGTATGTGATTGCCTTCTACTCTGCGGGCTGTGGGCTAGCCGGTCTGTCGTATATCACCGTCGGGCATGAGTATATTCATGGCCCGGGTCTTTATCATATTATCCTGCTGTTCACCTTCGCAGGTGGCGCGTGCTGGACAATGCTTGCGGGATTAAAGATGCTTACGGCCCACAGTTCGGCGCAGCTGAAGGGAATACTACTCACAAACACAGTGGTTCTTCTCGGAGTAGCAGGATTTATGTACACGCTCCTTCATGAAGACCGCGAACGTGCTTACGACAATCGCGACGAATTGAAGATCGTACGCAAGGGTGACACAGCAACGGTGTATTACAACGACAACCTGATCTATATGCAGGTGAAAGATTCTGTGGTCATGAATTTCATGGACTCATCCGATCGTTCGCGGGAGGTCTTGGAAAAATTAGAAAAGGAAATACGCAGTGGCGAAGTAAACGAGACGCAAAGAAATTAATCATCCGTGCAATCTCTTAATCCGTCTAATCCGTGATTCAGACACGGTCAATGAGAGCTAAATTCAAAGATGGCTTCGCATGCTGTCGATCAACCACTCAGCGCATGCGCGTCGAGATCCTTCGCTTACGCGCATCCCCAAGCCAGACCTGTCGGCCTCCCGCTCAGGACAGGCATTTCAAGGAGAGTGGCCTCCCACTCACGCTTGCCCGACGAAGCCTCGCAGGAATGCGCGCAGAAGCGTAGGCGGGACAGGCAGTCTAAAAAGGAACGTGCAGCCTCACTCTCCGGGCATACCATCCGTGTAATCCTTTAATCCGTGTAATCCGTGACTCAGACACATGCACTCTTAACGAAAGAAGATATCTGATAAGCCGCGCCGCCCCTCTCACTTCAGGAGAGGGGCTTGCAGTCACTTAGAGAACCGATGAAAGCAGATGGGGTGAGGTGATCCGAGGCGTGAACCTTCTGCTATTTAACTCTTCAGCAGTCCTCATCGGGATCCTTCGCTCCCCGCATCCCACCGCACCACCCCCCGCTCAGGACAGGCGCAATCTGAAAGGGTAGTGCAGGCTGACTCTCACCATCCCATCCGTGTAATCCTTTAATCCGTGTAATCCGCGATTCAGACACTTGAAGTCTTAACGAAAGAAGCAATGTGACAAGCTAAGTGGCCCCTCTCACTTCAGGAGAGGGGCAGCACGCACTATGAAGCCAGATGCAAGCAGACGGGGTGAGGTGACCCGAGCCGTGAACGCTTCTGCTATTTAACTGTTCAGCAGTCCTCATCGGGATCCTTCGCTCCCCGCATCCCACCGCACCACCCCCCGCTCAGGACAGGCACATTCTGAAAGGGTAGTGCTGGCTCACCTCGCTATTCCATCCGTGTAATC
>Ga0307416_100001825_pt1 | contig 11850 bp, 12 predicted proteins | sample DK1Cmetagenome_2_FD_203821 | JGI IMG/M metagenome (GOLD analysis project Ga0307416, IMG submission 203821) | Maize rhizosphere microbial communities from greenhouse at UC Davis, California, United States - DK15-C-3 | ecosystem: Host-associated > Plants > Roots > Rhizosphere > Soil | place...
GTTAGGGATTGATCCTTCGGGATTAGTGGCGCTCACAACGAGTGGGTAGGCCGCTGGCTGCTGGCTTCTGGCGCGGGGTTACGGGTTGATTCTTTGGGCTTCGCCCTTTTTAATGGAGGTTGATTGTCGAGTCAGAATGAAGCACTAGAATTTCCTGCTTAAAAGCAGGAAGCTAATACCATGATCCATTAGTCTTACCAGAAATCGTCCACCGCGCCTCATTACAAAGGGCGAAGCCCAAAGATTGAACCCTATCTTTCCAGCCAGACGCCAGCGGCCAGCAGCCAGTGGCCGACTCACCTCTCATCTCAAATAATCCCTCTTTACAAAGGGCAAAGCCCCAAGATTCAACCCTATTTTTCCCGCCAACAGCCAGGGGCGAGCAGCCAGTGGCCGACCCAACACCGACTGAAGACAAGTTTCCACCCTATCGATCGTTAGGTTAATAACCCCAAAATCATTATCTTTCTGTTAACCAACCTTTCCAGCAATGGTAGATTCATTGAAAATTACCCTTCAGAAAACGAAGCGATCCCGGCTTGCCGAGACGGATTTCGAGCATCTGCCCTTTGGAAAAGTGTACACCGACCATATGTTTATGGCCGACTTTTCCGGCGGCAAATGGCGGAATTCCCGCATCATTCCGTATGGTAAGATCGAAGTAAGTCCCGCAACCCCCGCCATTCACTACGGGCAGTCCATCTTTGAAGGACTCAAAGCTTACCATGGTCCTTCCGGCGAAGCATTGGTGTTCAGGCCCGTGGATAATTTGAAAAGAATGAATCGCTCTGCCGACAGAATGTGTATGCCCTCCATACCGGAAGATCTTTTCATTGACAGCCTGCAGGAGCTGCTCGACCTGGATCGGGCCTGGATACCCAAGACAAAGGGAGCGTCACTTTATATCAGGCCATTCATGTTTTCATCCGAGGAATATATCGGGATTAAGCCATCGTCGAGCTTTACGTACATGGTGATCCTCAGTCCGGTCGGCTTTTATTATTCAACACCCGTAAAGGTTAAGGTAGAGAAGCATTACACCCGCGCCGCAGAAGGAGGGACCGGTTATGCAAAAGCCGGCGGAAACTATGGCGGATCAATTTATCCGGCAAAGCTGGCACAGGATCAAGGGTATCATCAGCTGATCTGGACGGATGCGAAAACGCATGAGTACATCGAAGAGTCTGGCACCATGAATGTAATGTTTGTTATTAATAACAAATTGATAACCCCTGCGCTAAGTGATTCTATCCTCGCTGGTATCACCCGCGACAGCGTGCTGCGACTAGCCCGCGAGTGGGAAATTCCGGTAGAGGAGCGGAAGGTTTCAGTTAAAGAGATTGTCGACGCCCTTGAAAAAGGAAGCTTGGAGGAAGCTTTTGGTGTAGGGACAGCAGCGACCATCGCTCATATTGATGCGATAGGGTTTGAAGGTGAAGATTACAAACTCCCTCCAGTTGGACCGACGGGTTTTTCAAACAGGGTGCACGATGAGCTTGATGGCATAAAACACGGCATGCGGCCCGACCCATTTGGATGGATCGTGAGAATGTGAGATTACCTATACAGCTAGATGTTTCATTGGCGGACAGACATTGTCCGCCAATTTTTTTAGTTTAGACCTTTCAGAAGGATCTTGAGAAAGCTCGCACCCATACTTACGCTGTTCCTTGTCATTTTGTCCCAGATAGCCTGGGCTCAGAAACAACTGGTGTTGCTGAAGAAAGAGAAAGTGTTGCTGCGGCTTTATCCGGGTGATGAATTCATTTATACGCTGAAGGGTGATAAGACGAAAAGAACCACATATGTGAACAACATTTCCGATACAGCGGTTGTCACACATCGGGATACTGTACCGTTTCACCGCATTGACAGAATCTACTTCGAACAAAAGAGATTCTACAATACGGTAGGCAAGGCGTTGGTCATCTTTGGTGCAGGACTCTTTCTCATCGACCAGTTTAATGTGGTGGTGGTGAATGGTAACTCGCCGAATCTTGATGCGCGGGTTTCAAGGATCAGCGTGGTTTCCCTTGCGGCCGGTCTGCCCTTGATGTTGATTAAAAATAGATCCCGAACGCTACGGCCGGGTATCCGCCTGATGATGGCAGAGAAATCTTCCGCTTTTTACAGGCCCGACACGCGTGAAATAATTTCAAACGAAAATTGACGCAATCCCCCGATCAGGGATGTGGTTTTTATGCTGCTGACATTTCGTTAGGCGCTTCTTCTTATATTTGGCCCCGGATTTAAACACTGAAACATGACATCAGACAAGTTGAAAGACTTGAAGGCCCGTGTGAGCGCCTTGAGGAGGTATCTTTGACTACGATCGCAAGGCAATTGAAGTTAAAGACGAGGAGCTGATCACGCAGCAGGCCGATTTTTGGAATAACCCCAAACAGGCCGAAGTCATCCTGAAGAACATACGCTCCAAGAAGATCTGGACTGACGCTTTCGAGAATGTAAACAAGCTGGTGGAGGACCTGGAGGTTCTTAATGAATTTCACGAAGCCGGTGAAGTCGGCGAGGAAGAGGTCGATCGTGAATATGAACGCACTGCCAAATCCATTGAGGAACTGGAGTTCAAAAAAATGCTCAGCGGCGAGGAGGATCAGCTGAGCGCAATGGTCGAAATCAATCCGGGAGCAGGCGGTACTGAAAGTCAGGACTGGGCAGATATGCTCAACCGCATGTACATCATGTGGGGAGAGAAGAACGATTATCGCGTTACTCAGGTTGATTACCAGTCAGGAGACGTAGCCGGTATCAAATCGGCGACACTAGAAATCGACGGCCCTTTTGCCTATGGGAAACTTAAGGCAGAGATAGGTGTCCACCGTCTGGTGAGAATATCGCCGTTCGATTCCAACGGTCGAAGGCACACATCCTTTGCTTCCATTTTTGTTTATCCGGTCATCGATGATACTATAAACATAGAGATCAATCCCGCGGATATCGAGATTCAAACGTCGCGATCAGGGGGTGCGGGTGGCCAGAACGTTAACAAGGTTGAAACAAAGGTGCAGCTCACCCACAAGCCCACAGGCATTGTCATCGTGTGTCAGGTGGAACGATCACAACACGCGAATCGCGAGAAAGCAATGCAGATGTTGAAATCCAGGCTCTATCAGCTTGAAATGGAAAAGCGAAATGCTGCCCGCGACAAGATCGAGGCGGGGAAGATGAAAATAGATTTCGGATCGCAGATCCGGAACTATGTGTTGCATCCATATAAGCTGGTCAAGGATGCGCGCACAGGTGTTGAGCGTACGGATGCAAACAATGTCCTCGACGGAGATCTCGACGATTTCATCAAAGCTTTTCTGCTCGGCGCACAGGAGGCCCAGACTCAACAGACTTGATCACAGCAACAGCCTCCACGAGGATATATACAAAGCAATTCTGGCTGGTGTGTCTAAGCTCACTCTTATTCTTCGCCAGCTTCAACATGATCATTCCGGAACTTCCCGCGTACCTGACAACGCTTGGCGGAGCTGATTATAAAGGATTGATCATTTCTCTCTTTGCAGTGACGGCAATGTTGTCGCGCCCCTTTAGCGGCAAGTTGTCGGATACAATTGGCCGGAAGCCTGTGATGATGTTCGGATCCATTGTCTGCCTCATCTGCAGCGTGATATATCCGGTCTTGTCATCCGTAGCAGGCTTTCTCTTGTTGCGTTTTGTTCACGGATTCTCTACAGGGTTTACTCCTACGGGGCAGACCGCTTACATCTCGGATATCATTCCCGCAGAACGAAGAGGCGAGGCTATGGGGTTGCTTGGCACAGCGGGCGCTGTCGGGATGGCGTCCGGCCCTGCCATTGGCGGAATGCTTGCAAACCGCGCAGGACTTGACATCATGTTTTACTGCTCGTCTGCCTTCGCCATCATCTCTGTGCTGATCATTTTTGGAATGAAGGAGACGCTGATCGAGAAACACCGGTTTTCAACGCGTCATCTATTGGTTGAAAAATCCGATCTCTTTGAACGACGCGTTTGGATTCCTTGTGTCATAATGGCCTTGTGCGCGTATTCATATGGAGCCCTCTTTACCGTGATACCTGATTTTGGAGAATATGTCGGCATTAGAAACAAAGGACTTCTTTTCAGCTGTCTGACCGTTGCATCACTGCTCGTTCGATTGATGGGAGGGAAGGCGTCCGACATGTATGGACGCAGAGAGGTTCTTCGCATTTCCACTGTGGTCATGGTGCTTGCCATGGCAATCATTGCATTTTCATCAACATCGCTTCAGTTGATCGTTGGCGTATCCCTTTACGGGTTCGCACAAGGCGTAACTTCACCAACGCTGTTAGCCTGGGCCACTGATCTCAGTCCCGATAACCGAAAAGGACGGGGTGTCTCATCGCTTTACATTTGTATGGAGTTCGGTATAGGGATGGGAGCCTTCTTGTCTGGTCTGGTATATGCGAATCAACACGAGCAATTCGATAATACCTTCCTGCTTTGTGGAGGACTCGCAGCGCTGGCCTTTGTGCTTCTTCTTATCCTCGGTAAGCGCACCAGGGGATTTTCATTCTGACAAAAATGAAAGGGCAGGCTGCTGGCCTGCCCTTTCGTTTGAAATGAGAATAGATCTATATTTTCCTGATCTTTCCGCTTCCCGCAGCATGACTATTGACCTTTTTCGGGTTTCCCCGATAAGAGACGCTACCGCTGCCGGATATGTTTGCATCAAGCTCTTCGGCGACGTTAATCTCAACGCTGCCCGATCCGGAGATACGCACCTCACACCGCTTTGTTTGAAGATCCGCTGCGAGCACTCTGCCGGACCCGCTGATATTTGTCTTCACCTTATCAGCCTCCCCACGCGCTTCGATCTTTCCAGAACCCGAGATGCCAAAGTCGGCGGTATTGTCAATCGCGGCGTCAAGGACAACCTTACCCGATCCGCTTACATCACTTTCAAGACTCTCAAAGTGGCCTTTCAGCATCATGTCGCCGGAACCGGAAACGTTCGCCTGTACATCGCCGCGCGCTTCTGCCTCCAGAGACATCGATCCGCTTCCACTGACACTCAGATCGAGATCGTTAGTTCTGATCTTCGACTCACCAATGAGGTCACCGGATCCACTTACACTCACGGCTTCAATGTTGGGTACTGTAACGTAAACTGTGATCTTATCGTCGTTCTTCCAGTTAGACCATTTCCCCTCTCTGCCGATCTTAAGACGCCCGTTGTCTACTTCGGTTTCAATTTCTTCGAGAACATCCCGATTACCTTCCAGTTCTACTTTTTGTGGACTGCCCTGCTTCAAATATAGTTTCCCGGGAAAACCAAAAGAGATCTTTGTAAAGTTGTCAACCTCGCGGGTTTCGCGCTGCTGGGCTGTGACGAATCCTGCGCTGAGCAGAAAAGCCAAAATGGTGAGGTACGAGTGTTTTTTCATATGACAGTTTGTTTGCGAGTGAGAGACAAGGGCGGACCGGGAAGGTTGCATGGGCCCGTCAGTATTCTTTTCTTTGAGACGCAAAAGCCGACCCAAACGTTGCATAAAGACAAGTTTTCTTACCGTACCATTGCAAGCCCAGCTCAAGGCTCATACCGGGAAAAGGGTAGTAGATTCCTTGCTTATGCATACCCTGTCAATAATGAGGTGGCGATCAGGGAGCATCTTGCGACGCTGGAGAAAAAATATTTTGATGCGCGTCACCAGTGCTATGCCTGGATGTTGGGAACAGACAAAACATCTTTTCGAGCCTTCGACGACGGAGAGCCAAATCATTCGGCCGGCGATCCAATTCTGGGCCAGATCAGATCAAGGGACCTGACGAACCTGCTGGTTGTCGTAGTCCGCTATTTCGGAGGCATTAAACTTGGTGTCGGTGGTTTGGCGTCAGCTTATAAGTCTGCTGCAGAAGATGCGTTGAACCACGCAATGATTATTGTAAAGGAGATCGGGCTGTCAATAAGTTTGATTTATGACTATGCTGCGACGCCGGAAGTTATGAGGCTGGTAAAGGAATTTGACCTCCATATCATTGCTCAGAAATTCGAGGCCGAATGTGAATTGGTCGGACACTACAGACTGCGGGACAAAGAAAAGCTATTCGAACGGATGGAGCTGCTCATTGCAAGGGGAGTAAAGGTGCGGTATGAATCCGCTCAAAAGTGAGGGCCAGTAAATCATGACACGGGGGAATCATCGAGCGCTGGCGCGACAGCCGTTGCAGTCTGCTTTAAGCTTCTCCGGGCCAGGACGGCACTTATAACAGTAAGCAAGGCGCCGAGCAGCATTGGTGCACCAGGAAGGTACAATGGTGTATCCGGACCCGTGAAATAGGCGAACAGCAAACTGTTCATTAAGAGAGGACCGATAATTGAAGAGATGCTCATCAGGCTCGTGAACCCACCCTGCAGTTCCCCCTGTTCGGTAGGAGGAATAACACTTGACATTATCCCTTGAAGTGCTGGACCTGCAATTCCGCCCAGGCAATAAATGATGGTGAATGCATACATCATCCACCCTTCAGTTGCGAGGGCATAAAGAAGGAATCCGAGCGCGTAGATTGCCAGGCCCACATAGACGCTGCGTTGCGTTCCCACTTTAGGTATAACGATCCTGATAAGCCAGCCTTGCACAACAGCATACGTCAATCCGACCACTCCCAATGAGAATCCGATGTGCTTTTCATCCCAGCCAAACTTTTCAATAGTATAATACGACCAGTTACTCTGAACTGCGTGCGCTGCAATGTACATGCATGCGAGTGAAAGAAACAGTCCGGCAATGACCGGATACCGAAGGAGACTTTTCAAGGTTCCGAATGGATTTGCACGTCGCCATTCAAATTTCCGCCTGTTTTTCAGCTTGAGAGATTCGGGCAGCACAAAATATCCATACAACCAGTTCAACAACGTTAGCCCTGCAGTAACAAGGAATGGGATGCGCAAGCCGAAGCCACCGAGCAATCCGCCTATAACCGGTCCGATAATAAAGCCAAGACCGAATGCCACGCCGATGATGCCGAAGTTTTGTGCGCGCTTTTCAGGCGGACTGATGTCAGCGATATAGGCGCCCGCGGTGGTAAAGCTCGCGCCCATGATTCCTGCTATGATCCTTCCGACAAAGAGCCATGCGAGCGATGGGGCAAAAGCTGTGAAAATATAATCAAGCCCGAATCCAAAAAGTGACGCCAACAGAACAGGCCTCCGTCCGTACTGGTCGCTCAAACCACCCATGATGGGCGCGCAGAAAAATTGCATGATGGCGTAAGCCGCGATCAACCATCCACCGTAGTTGGATGCATCGCTGACAGTTCCGCCCGAAACCTCCATGATAAGACCCGGCACAACCGGAATAATGATTCCCCAACCTGTGATATCGATCAGGAGAGTTACGAAGATAAAACCAAGGGCAGGTTCCTTTTTCGCTGGCATTTTGGAAAGTGGTCCCTAAGGTAAGTGAAGTGTTCGGAAATAGGAACGGTCAGTGCAAAATCAACCCCCTTACAGCCCGAGAACATTTTTAAGCTTGGTGTATCCCGTTTTGCTAAGGGGAATCCTGGCTCCCGTTTTCAGGCTGGCAACATGCGTGTCCTTCTCAAGGGGCTCTATCCTTGTAATCTGTGAAAGCTGCACGATGTAGGATCTGTGTACCCGAACAAACTGCGAGGGCTCGAGAATCCCTTCGTAGTAACTCATGGTCTTCTTTTTCAGGAACATTTCCTTCTGCGTAAATATTTTTACGTAATCGTCATACGCTTCAATGTAGTGGATCTCATTGACGGGAATGATACGGATGTTGTTCCCTTCCTTAACAACGACACGATTGCGTTCCTCTGGCTGTTTAACGTGTTCCTGCAAAGCCTGCGATGTCCGTTCGGGTTGCGATCCCTGTCGTTGACCTAACCATTTTTGCAGTGCTTTATCAAACCGCTCCTTACTAAACGGCTTCAGTAGATAGTCGACGGCATGCGCTTCAAATGCTTTGATGGCGTACTCATCGAAAGCGGTGGTAAAGATGACGGCAGGTGGTTCGTCAATAAGTTCCAGCATTTCGAAGCCATTGATTTTCGGCATTTGTATATCGAGGAAGATGAGCTCTGGCTTGTGCTGGGCAATCGATTTGACTCCTTCAAACCCGTCGTTGCATTCGTGAACTACAGTTATTTCCGGATACGACTTTAGATACTCAGAAACGATCATCCGTGCCAGTGGTTCGTCATCTATGACTACAGCTTTGATCATGCGCTTTGCGGAATTCGTATGGTGGTGGTAAAGATATTCTCTTTCTGGGCGGTTGTCAGCAAATCGTTACGCGCATACAGAAGAGACAATCGCCTCTGGATTGAGTCCAGCCCAAACCCGGTGCCCCGCCGCGGCGGAGCAGAAGCCGCGTCAAAAGGATTTGCGACCTCGATCTTCAGATAATTCTTTTCTGCAGAAACGGAAACACCGATAAGTGTTTCACCCAGCGTATCATACAAGCCGAATTTAATGGCATTCTCCACAACTGGCTGCAATAAAAGCGGTGGGATTTTCATTGCCGACGCGGCATCATCGCACTCGATAACGGTCTTAAGCCGATGCCCAAAACGGACTTTTTCTATCTCCAGGTACAGCGTGAGATGTTCAAGCTCCTCCGACAGCGATATGAGCTGCTGATCATCTTTTTTCAGAGTACCGCGGAAGAAATCAGAAAGCTGGTGAATCATCTTCCTGGCTTCTTCAGGCCGAGAGCCGGCGAGCGCACTGATAGAATTCAAGCTATTGAACAAGAAATGCGGTTGCAATTGCTGTCGCAGGCGCGACAACTCGGCCTCGCGGGCCAGTTTCTCCGCTGTGGCGGTGCGGCTATCAGCCTCCTGATGCTCCAGCACGGCGAACCACAGACCGGTCAGAGCGGTCACCAGTGCGATCATGAGCCACACATAAAGCCCCCGGATGAAAAGTGATTTGTCAAGGAAGCTTACATACTCTGGCGTTTCCGAAATGAGAAGTAATGTAATGTGATGGATAGCGAATACACAGATGAAAGTAAGTCCGACACTAATGGCCACGCGGATGATGGGCCGTGGGCGGTAGTACTTCATTACCAGAATCATGTCATATCCTGCTATGGCAATGATGAGATTTGTGACCGCTGAATCCGCAAAACTGACTCCCCATCCGAATGCGAATGTCGACCGTAATGCAATTGTTTGAAGCACAATCCAGCAACTACACCACAACAGGAAAAAATAACTCAGTCTCCGATATGAAAAGCCCTGGGCCAGCAGCAAGCGAAATTATTTAGATTGAATGTGTCCGCAAAAAGATGGCTTTTTGATGGATGCAATGAATATAGGAGCTGGCCTCTTCAGTTTCATGGATCTGGGAATAAATTTCCATCCCATCCTCAAGCCTGTTCAAAGGCATGATCTCGGCAACATTGATAAATTCCCATTTAACTGTCTTTTTGTTTTCGTTAAGAAACGAGTCCTCCTCACCTATGCCGATAGTCCGCGCTTTCAGAAAAGCTTCCTCTGCACAGTCGGCCGCGATCAACCGCAGTTGTTCGTCGAACTGTGGTTTTTGTTCGGTGTTTTCAGCCGAAATTCTGAATACAATTTTAGAGATGTACCATTCCATGAGCCCGTTTTTTAATTCTGCACTTCCCGTCGCATCTATATCGGGGCGACCAGTTGCCCCTTAAAAACTCCTGATGTCAATTCCTCCAAGCAGGCATGTGCCTTTCAGGATCAGCACCCGTTCACCCTCTTCGCCCTGAGGCTTACCAAGCATCGGCCGTTTGTCGTCAATGCCACCGAGGATGGCGACCATGTCCTTGGATTGGATTTTCCAGTGAGGAGGGACGATAAGCTTCGTTCCTCCAAAGACTTGTGTAAGTTCGAGTACAACTGGTCCGGTCAGATCCGCCTGCATCAGATTGATCTCGGTGCCGCCGAAGACGGTGACCGCTTCGCCGCCCTTAAAATCTTTGGAAATGATGTTCTTTTTGACACCTCCAAACACTACCGTTGAGTCAAGGAAATCATCCGCAAGATCACCGGATCGAGCGTGTTCTCTTTCCCACGCCCTCCAATCAGACTTTTTTTTTCCGCCGCGGAATATCATGAACAAGCCAATAGCGATGATGATGATCGGCCAGATGAAGTTTTCAATGTCAATTTCCGGATAGAAATCGTCGAAGAGGAAGAACACACCCACCAGGGTGGGGATTAGCCACGCAACGCCCCTGAAAGATTGGCGAATCCCAATGTAAAGACCAACACCGATGAGAATGCTTTCAAATGAGAACAACCACCGCGGAATTTCCGCGCCCGCCTGCCGGGCAAGAAGGATCAAGCCAACGACAACGATAAAAATACCGCCAAAAATACGTCCGTTGCGATTCGGGTCGGAAGTGATCTTTCCGGGCTGTGTACCGGAAGTGCTTGTGTTTGTGTTATAGGTTTCCATGTGATTTCTAATGGTAACCAAATGTACGGCTGCGCTTCACGAGTGGCCACTGCAGATAGGCTGTCGTCCGCGCGCGGTAGGTGAATGGCGGAAACTGGTAGGTAAATTCCTCCTTACTTATAATGCAAGCTTATGGAAGTGACTTAAACGAAACGTTCGACGTCAGAAACCCAGGTTTAGCTTTGCGTACTGAAGGAGCATGATCGTCTTTGCATCCCGGATCTCCCCGCTGGCTACCATCTTCCATGCTTTCTCAAATGGGAGCTCAAGCACTTCGATATTTTCCTGTTCGTGGTCGACACCCCCTCCTTCATTTACCTTTTGATCGCTGGAATATTCGCCGGTAAAAAAGTAAAGGATCTCGGTGACGGATCCAGGCGACATGTATGCCTCGTAAATTTTTTGCACGTGCTCAATGCGGTAACCGGTTTCCTCTTCGGTTTCGCGCCTGATACAGTCCTCCGGATCATCCTGGTCAAGCAAGCCTGCGCACGCCTCGATCATCATGCCGTCGGGGTTGCCATTTACGAAAGTGGGTAGCCGGAACTGTTTTGTGAGTATGACCGTCTGTCGCTTCCGGTTGTATAGAAGGATGACTGCACCATTGCCGCGATCATACGCTTCGCGGCTTTGCTGATGCGGTTTGCCGTCAGGCCCGGGCATTTCAAATGTGTACTTGTATAACTTGTACCAATTGTCTGATAAAAGTTTCTTCTCGATAATCTTAACCGATCTTGACATCAGGGACGTTCTAACGCAGGCTGGAAAATAGCTGACTGTTTTTTGGTTTGAGTTTTTTGAAAAGTTCGAGGCACACCCACGCGTCGGTGGCTGCGTATTCGATTTGCTTTTGTGTAAAGGTAGCAACCTCCCAATTTGAGGTCTGTGCGCTCTTGGAGATCCTGAAACCAAGAAGCAGCGCAGTAAGCTTCTTTACGCTCTCGACCTGAAGACCAGCCTGCTTGGCAAGCGATGACAGATCGTGGCAGTTGACCGGTTCGAATGGCCGCAATTTCTGCAATGCTTTAAGGTCATCCCGAATACCAACACCCGCCTTTATGATTCGCGGATTCGAGAACAGCCCGGCTAGTTCTGCTGTGACTCCGGTGTGATTAAGGCGAATGAGAAATACTTTGTTCGGAATCGCTAATTGAAGAAGGGACACCTGAAAGACCTGTCCTTTCTTGAAACTCGGGCGGGTTTCTGTGTCAAAACCGACGACATCGTGTGACTCGATCTCCTTTACGATCTTTCCAAGCTGGTCGGCGTTGCTTATTACGAATGTCTTGCCGTTGAAGGTTCTAAGCGGCAGATTGTTTATCTCCTCGACAGTGATGCTGACTCTGAGTTCTTCCACACCAGACAGCTCGTCTTTGTTATCATTAAGTTGAACCACATCCATGCAAAAAAGTATTATAAAT
>Ga0307416_100001826_pt1 | contig 11850 bp, 12 predicted proteins | sample DK1Cmetagenome_2_FD_203821 | JGI IMG/M metagenome (GOLD analysis project Ga0307416, IMG submission 203821) | Maize rhizosphere microbial communities from greenhouse at UC Davis, California, United States - DK15-C-3 | ecosystem: Host-associated > Plants > Roots > Rhizosphere > Soil | place...
CGGCCGCGGTCCCGATCGACGCCATGTTCGTCGGGAAATTGTTTGCCATGCTGTCGGCCTCGATCCTCGGGCTGGTGGTATGGATCAGCTCGGGCGCGCTGCTGATCCAGTTCATCAAGCATGGCGGAGTCGCCACCTTGCCGATGCCGGCGGTCGGCTGGCCGGCGTTCCTTGCCTTGGCGGTCACTTATTTCGGCCTGAATTATTTGCTGTTCGGGGCCGCGTTCCTGATGATCGGCGCGCAGGCCTCGACCGCGCGCGAGGTGCAGACTTTGTCGATGCCGGTGACCTTCGCCCAAGTGCTGATTTTCGGCCTGGCCTCGACCGCGATCGGCTCGGCCAATTCGGCCGAAGCGATTGGCGCCGCGATCTTTCCCCTGTCCTCGCCGCTGGTCATGCTCGCCCGCGCCGCCGAACGGCCCGAGGTCTGGCCGCACCTGCTTGCCATCCTGTGGCAGGCCGCCTGGGTCGCGTTGATCCTGCGCATGGGATCGCAGCTGTTCCGCAAGACCGTGCTGAAGTCGGGCCCACGCCGGCCGTGGTGGAAATTCGGACGCGCCTAGTCGATTGCAGCCTTTGCCATTTCGGTCAGCGTCGCCATCAGCGCGCGGTGCGGGAAGGGGCCGTGGCTGATCCGCGCGACGCCGGCATCCGCCCAGACCTTCTTGTCGGGTGCGCCGGGGAAAGCGATCACGTTCAGCGGCAGCGGCACCTCGCGCACCACGCGTTCGATCTGCTTCGGGTCCGCGAGGCGGGGCACGAAGAAGCCGCTCCCGCCCGCGTCCGCGAACGCCTTGCCCCGCTCGACCACCTGGCCGACCAGCGCATCGTCATAGGTCTGGGTCTTGAGGAACAGGTCGGTGCGGGCATTGATGTAGAAATCGTCGCCGACCGCGCGACGGATGGCGGTTATGCGCCGCACTTGCAGGTCGAGCGGGTGCAAGCCTTCGCCCCCGATTACTTGGTCCTCGAAATTGCAGCCGACTGCGCCGGTTTCCTTCAGTCGTGCGACGTTTGCGCCCCCTTCTTCCGGATCGGTTGAATAAGCGCTTTCGAAGTCGACGGTCAGCGGAACGTCCACGGCTTCGACGATGCGCCTTGCATTCGCCAGCGCGAAGTCGAGCGGCACTCTTTGCCCGTCGGGCCAGCCATTGGCGTCCGCCACGGGGTGGCTGCCCGTAGCAAGAGCCTCGGCGCCCGCGCCGACGACTGCAAGCGCGCTGCCAACGTCCCAGATATTGTAGAGGATCACGGGGTTGCCCGGCACGTGCAGCGCCGCGAAGGTTTCGAACTTGCTCGCCATGACGGTCCGCGTAGGCCCGCGGCTTCGTCAGCGCAATCAATGGCGGTCCGTGCGCCGCGGCTCTATTCGGCCAACCGTGGATCAAGTCATCGACGAGTCGCTGTCTCTTCTCGAAGCGCTGAGCGAAGCCGCGCTGCTGGCGAGCGGCGGTCGCGTGATTGCCTTCAATGCGGCCGCTCAAGCCCTGCTTGGCCCGTCGATCGAGGGCGCTTCGCTCGAACAGATCATTTCCCACCCGGCGGCGATCGAGGCGCTCGAGCGCTCCGGGCAGGATTCAGCCGAAGGGATCGAGCTCACCGGGCTTGGCGGCTCGCGCCGACATTGGCTGATGCAGTTCGCGAAGATCGGAAACCAGGCCGTGCTGGTCCGGTTTGTCGACCGCAGCGAAGCTCGGGCCGCAGAGCAGATGCGGGTGGATTTCGTCGCCAATGCAAGTCACGAGCTGCGCACGCCGCTGTCGACCCTGATCGGCTATACGGAAACGCTTCGCGAGCAGGCGGACGAGCTCGATGGCGAGACGCGCGAGCGCTTCCTGTCGGTCGTCCACGAAGAGGCCCGGCGAATGCAGCGGATCGTCGAGGACCTGATCTCGCTGTCGCGGATCGAGGCCGAAAAGTTCACTGCGCCGACCCAGGCCATCGAGCTCGCCGCGCTGGTCGACCAAGCAATTGCGGGAGCGGAGCGGATCGCGGCCGAGCGCGGGTCCACGCTCGTCAGCAAGGTCGCACCCGGGCTTCCGGGGATTGCGGCCGACCGTAGCCAGATCCTCCAGCTGCTCGACAACCTGCTGATGAACGCGCTCCGCTACGGCGATCCGGGAACTCCGGTCACCGTGGCTGCAGAGGTGGAAGGCGGCATGGTTCATCTTACTGTCGCCGACGAGGGGGAGGGCATTGCCCCGGAGCATATCGGCCGGGTCACCGAGCGCTTTTACCGTGTCGATACCAGCCGGAGCAGGTCACTTGGCGGCACCGGACTCGGCCTCTCGATCGTCAAGCACATTGTCGAGCGGCATCGCGGTCGACTGAGCATCGACAGCGAGCTTGGCCGCGGAACCACCATTCATGTGCTCTTGCCGCTATCGGTTTCATAAAAGTGTCACGGACGCCGAATAGCAGCGGGCCATGACCAAGCCCTCGTTGCTTCTGGTGGAGGACGACCGCGCGCTCGCCGACCTGCTGATGTGGCATTTCGATCGGGAGGGATATGACGTTGTCCGCACCGCCGACGGCGAAGAAGCATTGCTGCTGGCCGAGGAGCGGACGCCCGACCTGGTGATCCTCGACTGGATGATCGAGGGCGTGAGCGGCATCGAGGTTTGCCGCCGCCTCCGCCGCCGGCCGGGCACGGCAAGGGTTCCGATCATCATGCTGACCGCGCGCGGAGAGGAAAGCGACCGCGTTCGCGGCCTTGAGACAGGCGCCGACGATTATGTGACCAAGCCGTTCAGCCCGCGCGAGCTGCTCGCCCGCGTGGGAGCCGTGCTCCGTCGCATGCGGCCCGCGCTTGCCGGCGAGCATTTGGCCTACAGCGATCTTGAAATGGACGTGCAGGCGCATCGGGTGCAGCGTGCCGGCAGGTCCGTCCAGCTTGGGCCGACGGAGTTCCGACTCCTCCGCCATTTCATGGAGAATCCGGGCCGCGTCTACTCGCGGGAGCGGCTGTTGGACGCGGTTTGGCCGCGCGATCGTGACATCGATGCGCGAACCGTGGACGTGCACGTCCGGCGGCTGCGCAAGGCGTTGAATGAGGGCGGGCTTCCGGACGTGATCCGAACGGTCCGCTCGGCCGGCTATTCGCTCGATAGCCAGAACTGAAGAGTTGTCATGAATTCGTCATGTCGGCGTCACTGCGACGTAACGGATGCGCCACAAGGTGCGCCGGTATCGATGGACCGGAGCCGTTGCCGATGGAAGTCACCTACATTAAGGCGCGCCGCGACAGCGCAGGGGGCATTATGTTTGCATGGTTTCAGCGACTTTTGCCCCACAAGGGCGACTTTTTCGGAATGTTCGAGGCGCATGCGGCGACATTGGTCGGCGCGGCCGCGGCGCTGCAGCGCCTTGCGAGCGACGGTGCCACCCCGGCCGAAGTGCTGCAGGTCATTCGCGACCGCGAGCATGATGCCGACGACCTTATCCGGGAGGTGCTGACCGAAGTCCGCAGGACCTTTCTGACCCCGTTCGACCGCGGCTCCATCACCTCGCTGATCGGGGCGATGGATGATGCCATCGACGAGATGCTCGCCGCTGCGCGGGCCATCGACCTCTACGGGCTGCATGAGCTGCGACCGGAAATGAAGGAGATCGTCACCCTCATAAGCGAAGCTGCGAAGGTGACCGCCGAAGCGGTGCCGCTGCTTCGCGACGTCGCGGGAAACGGCACCAGGCTTCACGAGATGACTGGAAGGCTCGTCAGTCTCGAAGGGCAAGCCGACGAAGTCCACGCGATCGGCCTCAAGAAGGCGTTCCAGACGGCCCGGACCGACCCGCTGCAGTTCGCGGTCGCGCGTGAGGTCTTCAAGAACCTCGAGCGCGTGACCGACGCGTTCGAAGACGTCGCCAATGAGATCGACGGTCTCGTGATCGACCACGCCTGATGCACGAACTGGCGTTCCCGCTGCTTGTCGGGCTGATCCTCGTCGCGCTGGCTTTTGACTTCCTCAACGGCCTGCACGACGCGGCCAACTCGATTGCGACGGTGGTCGCCACCCGGCTACTGAGCCCCGCGGCGGCAGTCGCCTTCGCGGCCTTCTTCAACTTCGGCGCTTATTTCCTCGCACTTCAGTGGCCCGCGTTGCACAAGGTCGCCGACACGATCGGCAAGGGCCTGATCGACAAGGACCTGATCACTCCGGCGGTGGTCTTCGCGGCGCTGGTCGGCGCCATGTTCTGGAACGTGGTGACCTGGCTAAAGGGCATTCCTTCATCGTCGAGCCACGCGCTCGTCGGCGGGCTTGTCGGGGCCGGCGTCGCCCACGCCGGTCTTGCCGGAATCCAGTGGACGGGCCTCAACAAGACCCTGGTGGCGATCGTACTCTCGCCCACCCTCGGCCTCATCTTGACGATGCTGATCATGCTGGTCACGAGCTGGCTCGGCGTGCGCGCCACCGCCAGCGGAGCGGAACGGACCTTTCGCGGCCTGCACCTGGTTTCGGCAGGGGCTTATTCGCTCGGTCACGGCCTCAACGACGCCCAGAAGACGATGGGGATCATCACGGTGCTGCTTTACTCGACCGGCTATCTGCGCGGCGAGTTCCACGTGCCGCACTGGGTCGCGCTCAGCTGCTACGTCGCGATCGGCCTCGGCACGCTGACCGGGGGCTGGCGGATCATCGAAACGATGGGCACCAGGATCACCAAGCTGTCGCAGCATCAGGGATTCTCGGCGTCCGCGGGCGGATCGGTGATGCTGTTCGCAGCCTCCTATCTCGGGATCCCCGTTTCGACGACGCACACCATCACCGGCTGCGTCATTGGTGCCGGCGCTGCGCGCCGCGCCTCGGCCGTCCGCTGGGGCGTCGCCGGGAACGTGATGATCGCCTGGCTCATCACCATTCCGGCGTCCGCCACGGTCGGCGCGTTGTTCTATTGGCTGACGACCTTGTTTTGATCGCGGCCACCGCGAACACGACCGACGCATGGCACGACCGCCCGCTTAAGGACCGCCGATGAAGTTTGCATTTGTGACAGCTTTATTCTTGCTTGTGGCTTTTGCGGGGCCGTCGCCGACGTGGGCAAGCTCCGATCCTCAAATCTGGGGAACGGCTTCAGCAAGCGTCAGGCTGGGCGGCAAGTGGCGCTTGTCAGAGGAGATTGTGGGGCGCTTCAGCGACCGCCGCGATGGACTTTACGAGATCGAATCCAACACCTTGCTCGGCTACCGCCTAACCGAGGCTGTGACTGTTTGGGCCGGCTATACGCACGATCCGCAATATTCCGCGGGCGATTTCACGGTGATGGAACGGCGCGCTCGCGAGCAGGTGACGTTTGATGGCTTGGCAAAGATCGGCAAGGGAAAGCTGAACGGCCGGATTCGGCTCGAGCAGCGCTGGCGAACCGGCGTGGAGGGCACCGGCTGGCGCCTCCGGCCCTACCTCAAATATTCGCTTCCGCTGCACGGCAAGACCGCGCTGAACCTCAGCAGCGAGCCGTTTTTCAATCTCAACACGGTGGCTTTTCAGCGGAGCAGTGGACTCGATCGGGTGCGGAACCTCATCAGCGTTTCCACCCCGCTCAGCAAATCTCTTACCGGCGAAGCCGGATACATGAACCAGCATGGCTTCGTCCGCGGCGGTCCAGACACGAGCGACCACATTGCCTACTTCGCATTGAGCATCAGCCTCTGACTGCCAAATTCCTGGTCTGAAACATTCCCCCCGCCCGGCGCGTTAGCAATCCTCCAGACCAGGGGTTGCGTATGGGAAAGCTTGTCGCCTTGTCAGTCATCGCCGCGTCCGTCGCGGTTTCGGCCTGCAAGACTTCCGACGCCGCGAGCGGAGTCGCAAGTGCCGGCGAAAGCGCCGCGGGTGCCGTCTCGAGTGCCGCGACGTCGCTGGTCAACGTCAATTTGTCGAATGTTCTCAACGACCTCGCGGTCAAATTGAACGTCGACAAGGCCAATATCCCGGTCAACGCGCAAATCCCGATCACCATCGCCGCCAACATTTGCGGCGTGTCGATCAACGTCCTTTCGGTCTCCGGCGCCAGCGGGACGTCGCAGGGATGCACCGCCGTCACGACGTCGCCGCAGCTGACGCAGGTCGTTGGCCAGCAACTGCAGGCGGGCGCGGGCACACAGACTGGGACCACGCCGACCACCACGACGCCGACCACCACCCAGCCGCCCGACAGCACCACGCCGCCCCGGTGAGGCCTTAGCAAGGGAGCATCAAATGATTGCACGTTCGTTGAAGATCGCCGCTGGCGCGGGCCTGGTGTTGCTCATTGCCGGCTGTCAGCAGCAACCAGGATCGACCTCGGGAACCGGCGCGACCACCGCCGGCGGAACCGCGGCTCCGGTCGATGCCGGCACGGCTGGCGGCACCGGAACCACGGGCGGGACCGGCACGACCGTGCCCAATCTCGTCAACGTCAATCTCCAGAACGTGCTCAACAACCTGTCGGTGGCGCTGCACGTCGAGCAGGCCAACGTCCCGGTCAACGCGCAGGTGCCGATCGACGTCGCCGCCAATGTGTGCGGAGTCGCGGTGAACGTGCTTGCGGCCTCGATCGCCAGCGGGCAGGGCGGCTGCACCGCCACCACCACCAGCCCGACCCTCGTTCAATATGTTCAGCAGCAATTGTCGGCCGGGAGCGGCACGCAGACGACCACCGGCACGACGACCAACAACATGATGTGAGCGAAACCCCGCGCGGCGATGCGCGGGGTCAACGCTGAGTGTTGCGCGCTTTAATGCGGCCACCACACGAATTCGTCGGTATCGATCCTGCCGTTGTGGTTGCGATCGATCATCGACCAGGCCGCCGATGACCAATATTCGTCGGCGCTCAGATAGCCATCGCCATTGGCGTCGAACGCGCTCCAGTAATTGGTCCAGTAATCCGGATTGTAATATGCCGTCCGGTAGAAGCCTCCGCCGCGGTAGCAATTCTCGAACTCGCTCCGCGAAATCCGCCCGTCCTTGTCGACGTCCCAGAAGCCATAAGCGTTGGTACGGAAGGTGTTCCACTCGTCGCCGCTGATGAACCCGTCATTATTGACGTCGACATAGCCATAGGTGCCGCAGGCGTTGCTCGCGGCTGCGGCTTCTGCCGCCGGCGGCGGAACGGTCTCGCACGCTGAAAGCGCCGCCGCGGTCGTGAGGAGCGCAGTGATCATGAGGGGTTTCATTTGGACGCCTCCTGTTCCAGCGCCCGCCCGCTCACCCATTTTGGGTATGGCGGAATAACCCGCGCACAACCCTTACGGTTCCGGCCCCGAGCCGCGGCTAAGCTGCGGATTTCGCGACTGTTTCGGCTAGTGAACGAAGCGCGCGACGACGTCGCGGTAACTCCGCGACACCTTCACCTGCGCGCCCGAATCGAGCACTAGGAAGCATTCGCCGTTGGTGTGCGGCTTGACCTGGCGGACGAGGTCGAGATTGACGATCGTCGAGCGGTGGACTCGCTGGAAGCGGCGCGGGTCGAGCCGCTTTTCGAGGTCTTTCATCGTCTCGCGGAGGATGAGCGTGTTGTCGCCGGTCTGGATGCACATATAGTCGCCGGCAGCGTCGATCCGCTCGATCGTGTCGACGTCGACGCGGAAGATCTGGCCCTGGTCCTTAATGTTGATCATCTTCTCGTAGCGGTTCGCTGCCGGTGCGTCCGGTGACGCGTCGGCGAGCTCCTCGGCCGCTTCCGGCGCATGCTCGGCGAGTGCTTCCTTCAGGCGCTCGGCTTCTTCGGCACTGCGCCTTTCGCCGAGACGCTGGCGCACGCGGTCCATCGTGCCGGCGAGCCGGTCCTCGTCGACCGGCTTCATCAGATAGTCGACCGCCTGCGCGTCGAACGCGCGCAGCGCGTGCTCGTCATAGGCCGTCACGAAGACGAACAAAGGCGGCTCGACGTCCATCAGTCCCTGGATGACCGAAAAGCCGTCGAATCCCGGCATCTGGATGTCGAGGAAGACCAAGTCGGGCTTGTGCGTCTTGATCTGGCGGATGGCTTCGCGCCCGTTGGCGGCCGTGGCGACCACTTCGACGTCATCGAATGCCTGCAATCTCAGCTGCAGGCCCTGCGTCGCGAGGGGTTCGTCATCGACCAAAATGGTCCGGATGGTCATCAGGCCTTGTCTCCGGTTTCAAAGGGAATTTCCAGGATAACGCTAAAGCCCCCCCGGTCGTTCTGTCTGGTCTCGAAACGATGTGATCCGCCATAGGCCTGCGACAGCCGGTCGCGGATATTCGCCAGGCCGACTCCGGTCGAGGGACTGGCGGCCAATTCGGCCCCGCTGCCGTTGCCGTTGTCGGCCACTTCGATGCGCACTGCCTGGCCTTCGCGGCCGGCGGTGATCCAGATGTCGGCGCCGTTTTCCGCCGGGGTCACGGCATATTTGATCGCATTCTCGATCAGCGGCTGGAGCAGGAGCGAAGGCAGCCGCGCTCCGATCGTTTCCGGTTCGATCCGGAAGTGTGGCCTCAGCCGGTCCTCAAACCGCATCTTCTCGATCTCGAGGTACAGCTTCAGGGTTTCGACCTCCTGTGCCAGGGTGACCTTGGCGGTCGGCTCGTTGGCGAGCGTGTAGCGCAGGAAAGACGACAGCCGCGCAAGCATCGCGTTGGCGCGCTCGGTCTGCTTCAGAAGCACCAGCGTGGAGATTGAATTGAGCGTGTTGAACAGGAAATGCGGGTTGAGCTGGTAGCGAAGCATCGCCAGCTGCGCCGTCGACGCCTGGCCCTCCAGGAGCTCGCGCTGGCGGATCTGGTCTTCGAGCAGCAGGAAGTAATTGATTCCGTAGTAGAGCGCGGTCCACGCTGCGAGCAGCGAGAAATTGAGCAGGATGGCGCCGAAATATTCGATTCCGACCGGCTTGAAGGCCGGCTTCAGGAAGGTCGCGACGCTCCACGTTTCGATGACCGAAAAGGCGCCCGCCGCCAGTGCCACGGTCCCGAGCGACAGTACCAGGGTCCATACCGGCTTGACCTTGATCAACCGCCGGTAAAGCGAGGCCATCAACAACGTCAGCGAATAGCCGGTCGCGGTCAGCAGCAGGGTGTGCACGAGGAACATCCAGCCCATCGAATTGGCGAAGCCGGACAGCGAACGCAGGAAGAAATAGCCGCTCCAGCCGATCGACTGCAGGATCCAGAAGGCGCGGTTCTTGTCGTCGAAGAACGGACGGTCGAGTCCGATTCCGCGGGCGATCGGCTCGGCCGGCGACTGGATCTTGGGAACGTCGGGCGTGCGACGGGGCGTGGCCGCTCGTCGGTCGAGGGTCGCGCTGTCGGTCGCCATCAGCGCCGATATAGAGGCGCCCCGCCGGCATTGCGAGCCGGCTCGGCCATCGACTGACGAATGTGGTTAAAATGGACGATTTATTGGGACGTTTGCGGCCGAGGTCTTAACCCCCCTTCAACTCTCTTTGTCTAATCCGCTGGTCGCAGGCGGAACGGTGGGCGGATGTACGAAGCTCCAGATCGGTATAAGCGTTTGATTTCGGCCCGGCTTCCTGGCGGGGAATCCGCCGGCCTCGCCGCGCATGAGGCCGAATCCGATTCCGAGACCTCGCCACTCCGCGACGTCCAACTGATTTCCCGCGCCCAGCTTGCCCCTTTCTTTGCTGCAGCGAACATTGTCGCAGCGCTGATCATGATCGCCAATTTGTGGGGAGTGGCCGATCCCACCTGGCTGGTGCTCTGGGGCGCCGCGGTCGCCATCTTCAATCTCGGCGCGATGCACATCGCCCGGACCCAGTCGATCACCTGCATCGGCCGATCCGGGCATCGCGTTCCGACCTGGCAGCTGGCCGGCGACGTCGCGTTGCGCGCGCTGACCTTCCTCAGCCTTCCGCTCTATCTGTTCCCGACGCTCGATCCCGGCACCCAGGTGATCGCCGCCTCGGTGATGGCCGGCCTTGGCGTCGGCGGGCTTGGCCTCGTCGTCATCCCGCAATGCGCGATTACCTGGATGATCGGGTTCACGGTCGGTGTCGGCGGCGCGCTGGTGCTCGGCCGCAACACCGTTCCTTTCCACCACATGCTCTCGATCATCTTCACGCTCGGCGTGTCGATCTTCGGAGTCATGACGGTCGCCCGCTGGGCATTCCACCAGCTCAAGACGAATGCCGATGTCGGCAGCCAGAGCGAGAGCGCCGCGCTCCTGCTCCAGGAATATGAGCAGCGCGGCGTCGGCTGGCTGTGGGCCGTCGACGGCGAGAACCGCGTCACCTACATCAGCGCGCGCATGAGCATGATGCTCGGCCGGCCGCCCAGCCAGCTCCTCGGCCATTCCTTCCCGGCGCTTCTCGGGGGTCATGCCGAGCTCGGCCGGGTGCTGCTCGAGAAGCAACCGTTCAACGCGCTCGAGATGGAGCTCGCGACGCCCCGCGGCGTACGCTGGGTCTCGATGTCGGGCGACCCGATCATCGACACCGCCGGACGCTTCGAAGGCTTCCGGGGAGTCGGCTCCGACATCACCGAGATCCGCCAGACCCAGGAGCGTCTGACTCACCTCGCCAATGTCGACGTGCTGTCGGGACTTCCCAACCGCGGCCGGGTCCGGCAGCTGCTCGGCGAGGCCTTGCGCGGCGCCACCTCCGGCAATGTGCCCTGTGCGATCATGTTCCTCGACCTCGACGGCTTCAAGCCGGTCAACGACACCTTCGGCCACCCGAAGGGCGACGCAGTGCTTCGCGCGGTCGCCAAGCGGCTGGTCGACGAGGTTGCCGCCGATGGCACGGTCGGACGGATGGGCGGCGACGAGTTCGCGATTGTCGTCAATGACGCGCAAAGCCGCAAGAAGGTCGAGAAGCTCGCCGACCGGATTATCCAGTCGATCAAGGAACCTTATATGATCGACCAGACCGAGATCCGCATCGGAGTCTCGATCGGATGCGCCTTCGGCCCGATCGACGGGGCGACGGTCGACGATCTGATCCTCAAGGCCGACCTCGCGCTCTACCAGGCGAAGGATTCGGGCCGGGGCGTCGCCCGCTATTTCTCTTCGGAGCTGCAATCGGAGCAGGAAGACCGCGTCCGCCTCGAATCCGATCTCCGCAGCGCGATCGCCTCCAAGCAGTTCCACCTGGTCTTTCAGCCGCTGATCAACGCCAAGACCCAGAAGCTGGTGGGTTTCGAGGCGCTGATCCGCTGGAACCATCCGAAGCGCGGCTTGGTCCCGCCCAACGTGTTTATCCCCGTCGCCGAGGAAAGCGGCCTCATGCCGGCAATCGGCGAGTGGGTGATCGACGAGGCTTGCCGGGCCGCGGCAACCTGGCCGGACCCGGTCACCGTCGCGCTCAACATCAGCCCCAAGCAGATGGTGCAGGCGTCCCTGCCCAACCTCGTCAGCGAGGCGCTCGGCCGTCACAAGCTCGCCGGTAACAGGCTCGAGCTCGAGGTCACCGAAGGCGTGTTCCTGGGCGACAACGGCTCGACGCTCGATGTCCTCAAGCGCCTCCGCGCGCTCGGCGTCGGGATCGCGCTCGACGATTTCGGCACCGGCTATTCGTCGATCGGCTATTTGAACAAGGCGATCTTCCACAAATTGAAGATCGACGGCAGCTTCGTCCGCGAGGCCGGAACCCGTCCCGAAAACGTCGCGATCATCCAGTCCATTGTCCAGCTCGCCAAAAGCTTCCGCATGTCGGTCACCGCCGAGGGCGTCGAGACAGCCGAGGATTTCGAGCGCATGCGCGACCTCGGCTGCGACACCATCCAAGGCTATCTGTTCGGCAAGCCGCTCGCCTACGAGCGCGCCAACCAGATGGTGCTGGGCCTCGGCACCAAGCGGATGGCCGGCTAGCCCTTAGGCCGCGTCCTGCGTCAGCAGGCGCCAGTTCATCCGCGGGTAGCTGTTCAGTTGCTGACCCAGGCTGCTGGTGATGAA
>Ga0307416_100001827_pt1 | contig 11849 bp, 6 predicted proteins | sample DK1Cmetagenome_2_FD_203821 | JGI IMG/M metagenome (GOLD analysis project Ga0307416, IMG submission 203821) | Maize rhizosphere microbial communities from greenhouse at UC Davis, California, United States - DK15-C-3 | ecosystem: Host-associated > Plants > Roots > Rhizosphere > Soil | place: USA...
TGCAGCTCGTGCGCGACGGTGCCCGCCGTGAGAAGCTGGACCTGGGAGCGCGACTGCGGCTTGCTGAACTGCCCCGTCGGGTCGGGGACGAGGAGGTAGAAGACCTCCGACAGGTTGCTCTGCGCGCAGGCACCGGACCCGCTGCGCGGGAAGAAGTCGCCGGCGAAGAAGAAGCCGGCGAACAGGCCGCCCGTGCTGTTGGGCGGCGTGAGCTTGTTGATCTCGGGCGTGAAGAGAATGAAGACGCGCCCGCCGTTGTCGTCCACGTCCGTGGCGTTGCCGAAGTAGCTCGTCGCGGTCGGGAAGATGACCCCGTCGAACTCGTCGGCGATCGCCTTGAAGTCGGCGTCGGTGAAGCCGTTCGCGGGCGCCGCGAGGTCCTGCACGATCGCCGCCCGCGCGCCGACGTACTTCACGACCGCGTTGATGCTCGCGAAGTTCGTGCACGGATTGGTCGAGCCGGGAACCCGGAAGGCGATCTGCTGGCCGACGACGGGCACCGGGGCGGTCGCCACCGCGCCGCGCAGCCCGGCGTCCAGACGCGCGCGCCGGGTGGCCAAGCTCGCACGGGCGACGCGCGGGTCGAGGTGGTCGCGCTCCCAGGCGCGCAGCGCGAACTCGCGGGCGGAGCCGTGCGACAGCTCGGCGCGGGCGGCCTCGACGTCGAAGGCGCCGGGCGCGGTGACGAGCGCGGGCGAGGTCTCGACGGTCGTCGCCAAGGCCGCGACGCTCGTGTCGGGGCGCGCCGAGAGCGCGAACTGCCGCTCCACATCGAGCTCACTGTTCGCGTTCGAGACGACGAACAGGTACTCGGCGTCGGGCGCGCTGGGGAGGATCACGCAGCCGATGGACTGCGGCGTCGAGAAGACGCGCACGCCGCCGACCGGAAGGTTGAGCGCCGAGCCCGGCGTCGCGGTGGAGGAGCAGGGACCGAGTGTGGATGGGCCCGTGCCGTCCGAGCCGCAGGCGACCGCGCCGAGGAGTGCGCCGCCAATAAGCAGCGCAGACATTCTATTCAAGACCGACCTCCGAGGATGATCCGTGCACCGTCGCGCACCCGGGCCGGCGCGCCGGGGCTGACTACCCCGACCGGCGGACAAAAGTTACGCGAGCGCCGGCCAGCGAGGGGGCCGGGTCCTGAAAGTAGACGCGTCGGGTCACCGAACGGAACGGTCCCCGGGATGGGCGGCGCATTGTCCTCGCCGAGCGGCCGCGAACCGCCCTCCTCGAGACGGGCGAAGGCGCGTGGTGAGACCGACCGCTCGGCGAGGACGTTACCGCAGAACGAGTCGCGCGTCTACCAGTGTGGACCCCGAACCACCATGCCAGTATGACACAGACGAGTGGCGCCGCGGCGCGTTGGGAACAGTACGGCGAGGCCGGTCGGACGCTGCTCGCGAAGGGCGATCACGCCCGCGCGCTCGAAGCGTTCTCCGCCGCCGCGCGCGCCGCGGAGCGTGACTTCGGGCCCGACAGCCTTCAGGTGGCGTCGGCGCTCGGCACGCTCGGCCAGGTGGAATACCAGCTGCGGCAGCACGCCGCGGCGACCGAGCACTTCGCGCGCGCCCTCGACATCCGCTCGCGCGCCCTCGGCTGCGATCACGTCGGGGTGACGCAGAGCATCAACAACCTCGCCGCGGTCCACGTAGCGACGAACGATTTGGCGCGTGCCGAGCCCCTGCTCCGCCGCGCGCTCGCGATCACCGAGCGGCACCGCGGCCCGACGCACGCCGACCTCGCGCCGAACCTCAACAACCTCGCCAAGCTGTACTTCAAGCGCGGCGACCTCGCGCAAGCCGAGCCGCTGCTCCAGCGGCTGCTCATCATCAAGCGCGCGCAGGGAACCGACCACCCCGAGTGCGCCGCCGTGCTCGCCAGCATCGCCACGCTCAAGCAGTCGCTCGGCGACCACGCGGCGGCGGAGGGGATGTGGCGCGAGGCGCTCGCGATCCGCGAGCGCGGCTCGTCGGCCGGCGACGCCTCGCTGGCTCCGCTCCTCGAAAACCTCGCCGACTGCTGCCACGCGCAGGGGAAGCGCGCCGACGCGCTCGAGCTGCGCCAGCGCGCGCTCGGCATCCGGGAGCGCGCGCTCGGCGCGGACCACCCGAGCGTCGCCGCGGCGCGCGCCAAGGTGGCCGCGCTGCGCTCGGCGCCCGCCGGCGCACCGGCCGCCCCGCGCTCCACGCCGCGCGAGCAGCGCATGTCGCAGCTGCATCTCACGCCGATCGAGGCCGGGGCTCCGCCCCCGCCCGCGCCGGCCGCGGCGCCGGTTCGTCCCGTGACGCCCAGGCCGGAGCCGACGGTGCGCAACGTCGCCGCGACCGAGCGCGCGTCGGGGGCCAGCTCGGCGGAGCAGGGCATCTGGTGGGAGCCGCAGGCCGCCAAGTCGCCCTCCCCGCCGCCCGTCGCCGCCGTGACGCCGCCCCGCGCCGCGCCACCGCCTCCGTCCCTCGGCGCGACCGCGCCGCTATCGACGGTCGACAAGCTTGCGATCGACGGGTCGTGGACGCCCTCCCGCCCCGCGGCGGCGACCGCCTTCGGCCCGCCACCCGTGGCGCCGCCCTCCGTCACACCGCTTCCCACGCTTGCCCCGCGGCCGGCATCGCCGCCGGCGTCCCCCGTGCTCTTCCCCGGGCTCGCCGCAGAGGTGGCCCGGCCCGCGCCCATCGCGCCGATGCCGATCGCGCCGCCGCGGATGATCGTGCAGCCGCCGCTCGTGCGCGAGCCAGAAGCGGCGTGGGAGCCTCCGCCGCCCGCTCCCCGCCCCCGCCGGCCGTCGCCGTGGCCGCGCATCGCACGGCGCGCGCGCCGGCACGTCAAGAAGGTCGTCGTGGGCGTCGTGGTCGCGACGCTCGGGTTCGGTGCGTACGCGTTCGCGCGCCGCGCGGCCGATGCCGTCGAGCCCATCGTCGCGGCTGGCGCCGAGCGGCTGTCGAAGACGATCCTCACCGACCGGCACCCGACCGAGGCGCAGGCCGCGACGCCGGCGCCGGTGGCGCCGAGGCCGAGTGGGCCGCGGTCGAACGTGCCCAGTGGCCCGGCCGTGGCCCCGCTTCCGCGCACGCAGTCGGCGGCGCGGGCCGAACGGCCGGCCGCGCCCTCCGCGGAGACCGTGGCGCTCCGACCCGTGAACCTCGACCGGCTGACGCGCGACCTCAACGTGAAGCTGAAGCCGGGCATCGACGCGGCGGCCGCCGGCGCGAAGGTCAAGCCGGTGGACTTCAAGGCGAAGGCGCCCTAGCCGGCGTCGCGACGCGGGCGGGAACGACCGAGGGGCGACGGCATGCCGTCGCCCCTCGGTCGTTCCCGCCGTGCTCAGCGCGTCCGCTTGGCCGGCTCCTCGTCGCGGCCGTGCGCGTGCGCCGGGGGTGACGTCGCCTCCACGGCCGTGAAGCGGTCCAGAATCTTGTACGTGTGCTGGGCGCCGCGCGGAACGACCCACGAGTTCCCCGGCTCGAGGAGCACGGTCTGCCCCTCGACCCGCAGCTCGGCGCGCCCCTTGATCACGTAACCGACAGTCTCGTAGTCGCGCGCCACCGCCGACTTGGACTCGCCCGGCTCCTCGTCCTCCCAGAGCCGCATCGCGACGTGGACGCCGGATGCCAGATACTTCTGCCCCATCTGGCCCTTCGGCGAGTGGCGCGAATCGACCTTCATTACGGTGGTGTCCGCCATTCTTCCCCTCCTGTCCGTGTACGCGCTCGCCGCGGCGCTGCCCAATCTCGCGGCGCGGGGTGCGAGTGAGAAAATGGCGTGCCACCGGCCCCGCTCGGCGGCGGCGCCGCGCGCACGCCCCAGGCGCGATCGACTCAGCCGCGAGAACGCGAAGAGCGAGTGCGCAACGCGTCGTACTTCTTCACGACGATCATGGCCTGGTAGACCGCCTTCATGAGCGAAAAGACCAGTCCATCTCTCCCGTCGCGGAAGCCGCCGCGCACGACGTAGCTATAGAAAAAGTACAGGAGGGGCCGACCGGGTACGCGCCAGGAGAGCCGCTTCAGCGCGGCGCGCCTGACGAGTGGGTCGGCCGCGCCGACGTCGCGCCAGTGGAAGCGCGCCCGGAGCTCCTCGGCCAGCTCGTGATCGGCCTCCTTCCGGGCGTAGCGGCCCTGCCGGTCGAACCACTCGTCGATGCCCTTCAGGTTCTCGTCGATGAGATCGTGCTCCAGCTCCTCGATCTGGCCGCGCACCTCCTGCGTCTCGGCGTGCCCCCGATTGACGTACCGCACACGATCCCGGTGCACGAGCCGCACGACCCAATTCGGGTACAGACTGCTGTGTCGCAGCCAGCGGCCCCACATGTAGAAGCGGCGTCGCACGCGGAACGCGCCCGTCTCCTCGCTCACGGAAGCGAGGCGCGCCGCAATCTCGCCGGCGAGCTCCGTCGGTACGCGCTCGTCCGCGTCGAGGATGAGGACCCAGGCGTGCCGAGGCATCGCGTGCTCCAGCGCCCAATTGCGCTGCGAGCCGAATCCCTCGAAGTGGTGCTGGACGAAGCGTGCCCCACTGGCGCGGGCGACCGCTTCCGTGTCGTCCGTGCTGAAGGAGTCCACGACGATCACCTCGTCGCACCACTGCAGCGTCGCGATGCAGGACGGGAGGTGAACCGCCTCGTCGAGCGTGAAGATCATGGCCGAGACTGGAGCCGTCTGTTTACCGATGCTCGAGGGGCCGCAGGTCATGCCGTTCGTTGCTGGATTCGAATCGTTTCGACGGCCGGCCACCCGCCGGCCGGAAGAGCGGGCTGAGCCGCTTGGAGCAACCGAGACAATACCGCTCGCAGCGGTGCGCCCATCCGCCCGGTAGACGGTGAGGGCGCTTTAATGTATTGTCTGGCGGAGACATCAGAACACTTGTATACTAGCCCGATTCGTCCCCTCCCGGAGCACCCCGTGAGCGACCTCCTCACGCGCCTACAGACGTCCCTCGCCGAGAAGTACGCGATCGAGTGTGAGCTCGGGCGCGGCGGCATGGCGACCGTTTTCCTCGCGCGCGACCGCCGGCTCGATCGCAAGGTCGCGATCAAGGTGCTGCACCAGGACCTCTCGCAGGCCCTCGGCGCGGAGCGCTTTCGGCGCGAGATCGACATCGCGACGCGACTCAGCCACCCGCACATTCTCCCGCTCTATGACTCGGGAGAGGCGGACGGGCTGCTGTACTACGTGATGCCGTACGTCACCGGAGAGTCGCTGCGCGCGCGCCTCAAGCGCGAGCAGCAGCTGTCGGTCGAGGAGACGGTGCAGGTGTCGTGCGAGGTCGCCTCGGCGCTCGACTACGCGCACCGCCAGGGCGTCATCCACCGCGACATCAAGCCGGAGAACATCCTGCTCGCGGACGGCCACGCCGTCGTCGCCGACTTCGGGATCGCGCGCGCGATCTCGGCCTCGCAGGACTCGAAGCTGACGCAGACGGGCGTGACGCTCGGCACGCCGATGTACATGAGCCCCGAGCAGGCGTGCGCCGAGCCGGACATCGACGGCCGCAGCGACCAGTACAGCCTGGCCGCGGTGACCTACGAGATGCTCGCCGGCCAGCCGCCCTTCGTCGGGCCGACGGCGCAGGCGATCATCGCGCGGCAGATGCTCGACCAGGTGCCGTCGCTGACGATCGTGCGGAAGACGATCCCGCCCGAGCTCGAGGACGTCGTCCTGCGCGCCCTCAGCAAGGTGAAGGCGGACCGTTTCCCGACGGTCGGCCAGTTCGGCGAGGCGCTGCAGAATCCGGCGATGACGCAGACGTGGCGTACCGCGTCGCGCGCGACGATGGCGCAGCGGCGCCCGTGGTCGCCCGCGAAGCGGCGCGCCGTGTTCGCCGCCTGGACGCTGACGTTCGTCGGCGGGGGGACGGGCGTCGGCTACGCAACCTGGAAGCTGGTCGTGCAACCGGCGCGCGCCGTCGCCGCCCCCGCGGAAGCGACGGGCGGGCTCGACCCGCGCAACGTGGCGGTGCTCTACTTCGCCGACGAGAGCAGGGAGAAGCAGCTCGGCTTCCTCGCCGACGGTCTCACCGAGGGGCTCATCGACCAGCTCGGCCAGGCGCGCACGCTCGACGTCGTTTCGAAGAACGGCGTCGCGGCCGCACGAACGCTCGACGTCGGCGAGGACCGCGTGCGCGACAGCCTCGCGCGCGCGCTCAAGGTGGGCACCCTCGTCACGGGGAGCGTCGAGGAGGGCGGGCGCGGCTACCGCGTGAGCGTCCGCCTCGTGGACGCCTTCAGCGGCGCCGACGTCGCGCGCAAGAGCTTCGAGGCGCCGAAGCAGGACGAACTGCAGATTCGCGACACGTTGTCGGCAGTCGTGGCGGAATTCCTTCGCAGGCGCATCGGCGACGAAGTGGCGTTGCGAGAGATGCGGAACGGAACCACGAATACGCGGGCGTGGTCGCTCGCGCAGCGGGCCGAGCGGACGCGCAAGGAGGGCGAGAGCGCGCTCGTCGCGGACAGCGCCGACGTGGCCGCGCATCGCTTCGCGGTGGCCGATTCGCTGCTCGCCCGGGCGGAGGCGCTGGATCCGGCGTGGGTCGCGCCATCGGTCAGTCGTGCGGCGATCGCGCTGCGCCAGGCCAAGGTGGCGCCAGCCGCCGACGCAGCGTCGCTCGTAACCGCCGGTCTGTCGCACGCAGAGAAAGCGCTGGCGAGGGATCCGAGGAACGCGGACGCGCTCGAGATGCGGGGGTCGCTGAACTACGTGCGCTTCGTGCGCCACCTCGAGCCGGATCCGGCGAAGGCCAAAGCGAGTCTCGAGAGGGCGCGCGCCGACCTCAAGGCGGCGGTGCAGCTTGCCCCGTCGCAGGCGAACGCGTGGCAGGTGCTCAGCCACCTGTACATGCAGATTCCGGACTTCACCGAGGCGAAGCTGGCCGCCCAGCGCGCCTACGAGGAGGACGCCTACCTCGCCAACGCGGCCGACGTCATCTGGCGCCTGTACACGGCGTCGTACGAGCTGGAACAGTTCGCCGACGCCGAGCACTGGTGCGACGAGGGGTCGCGTCGCTACGCCGGCAACCCGCGCTTCATCGAGTGCCGACTCTGGCTCCTCACGGCTCCCGTAAAGCAGCCGGACGTAGCGTCCGCCTGGCGGCTGGTGGACTCCCTCCGAAAGGTGGCCCCCAACGCGCCGGGCAGCATCGGCGGGCGCCGCTACCAGATGGCCGCGGCCGCGGTCCTCGCGCGGGCGGGCCTCGCCGACAGCGCGCGTCGCGTGGCTGTACGCAACCGCGCCGAAGCGGAGATGGACCCGGGGCGCGACCTCGAGACCTTCGAGGCGTTCGTCCGCGTCCTGCTGACTGACCACGATGAGGCCTTCCGCCTCCTCAAGAGCACTCTCGCGGCCAACCCCGACCACTGGGTCGCACTGGACCAGAGCACCTCGTGGTGGTGGCGCCCGATCAAGAATGACCCGCGCTTCGCCGAGCTGCGAAGCGCGGCCCACTAACGCTCGCATCGTAGCAGATCTGGTCTTCCGTCCGCGGACACGGTAGAAGTCCGCCAAGCTCGGCCCCACGTCGAGGCGACGCAGCCTACCTGGGCTAGTGCAGAACCCCTCTTGCACACCTCCTGGAGGTGCACGTGCGTCGCACTCTCACTACCGTCATCCTGGCGCTCGGCGTGCTGGGATGCTCGGACACCGTCACGGCGCCGACGGCGCCGACTTCGGTCAGCGCCGACGTCGTCACGGCCGCTGCGGACATTCGCTCGCAGATCAACGCGTTACTCCCGCTCGGCGGGACGCGCACCGCGGCTCTCGCGCTCTTCGACAACGTCGAGACCGCCTGGACCGCGGCGCCACAGCGGACCCAGGTCGCCCGCCAACAGGCCGCGGCGCTCTGCTCCTTCGTCAAGAAGCTCGGCGAGCAGGGCAAGCTCGTCGTCGCCGCCCCGGCGACGACCCAGGTCAACGCCCTGTGCAGCGCGCTGAATTCCTTCGTCGCCGGCGTCGCCGGTGCGGACGCCGTCGCGCAGTTCGTTCCCGTCAACGCGGCCGGCGAGATCATCATCGTGACGCCGAGCTACCAGGCGGGGGTGAAGATTCCGAAGGGTGCCTTCGGACAGGACGTCACGGTCATCATCACGAAGATCGACATCCTGCCCGGAGGCGTCGAACCACTCGTCGCGCCGCAGGACAGGCAGTACCCGCACTTCTTCGAGTTCCAGACGATTCCGGTCGTTCCGCAGTTCGCGGCCAACGTCATCGTCGGCGTCTGTACCGAGGAGTCCGTGGAACACCCGGCGAGCCGCCTGAGACTTGCGCACAACATCAACAACAATACGCAGCTCGAGGTATTGCCGCCGGCGAATGCCGACTTCCTGAACGGCTGCGTACCCCCCGCACTGACGGGCGGCTCGGCGTTCGCGCCGCTGACGGATCCGGATGTCCTCTTCAGCCGCCAGGTGTTCGCCGCCGGCAAGCAGGCGGCGCGATATCTGGGCTCCCGCGTAGCCAGGGTCGTGCTCCCGACGACGCTCTATGCCTCGAACATCTCGCTCGGCGGCGCGACGGGGTCGTTCAGCCCGTTCGGCGGCTACGACCCGGGCCCGTCGGTGACACAGTCGTTCATCGACTTCGAGACGTACCCCGCCACCGCGGCGGCCGGTCCGACTCCGACGTGCGCGCGATGCATCGTCACGAACGAGTATCAGAGCCTGGGCGTCGTCTTCTCGTGGGAGTCCACCACTTTCCCGAGCCCGACCTACGGCGCGACTCTGACGTCCAACTCGCTGTACAACGACGCGGCGGCGAGCCCGCCCAACCACGTCGTCACGTGGGCGCTGAATGCGGAAAGCCAAGGGCTCGTCGGCACCGTCAGGATGACTTTCGCCGGACAGCCGGGCGTCGTCGAGTACGACCGGACCGTACCCCAGTCCGACGGCTCGGTGACGACGGTGACGGACGGCCTCGGCTCGACGAGCGCCTCGACGATGACGGTCACGCCGCTCGGCACCTTCACGAGCGTCGGAGGAGTCACGTTCGCGCGGCAGCACGTCAAGATCACGGCGGGCCAAGGCATCGCGAACATCGCCCTGAACATGGCCGCGATCGGCCAGACCATCGACAACCTGCGCCTGGGACCGGCGGCGGGCGCAACGATCAACAACCTCGCGGTGTCGCCGACATCGATCGTAATCGGCAGCTCGGGGACGTGGACGGCAAACCTGGTGAACCCCGGCGCCTCCCTGTCGGGGGTCACGTTGCAGGGGTACCTCGACCAGGGCACCGTGACACAGGCAGCGGGCGGATTGCTCGCTCTGTGTCCGTCCGGGGGCGTCGTGTCGTCGGGCACCTGCGCAACGAGCTTCGTCGTAGCGACGGCGAATCTCGCCACCGGCACCGGCGGGCTCACGGCCGGACCGGCGACTTTCCGGCTGGAGATGTCGCAGAACGGGGTCGTACTGGACACGAAGACCGTTGCCGTGACGCTGACGAACCCTCCGGGCCCGGTCATCACGAGCCTGGTGGTAAGTCCGCAGTCGCTCCAGATCGGCGGCACCCCCGGGAGCTGGACCGCCTGGGTGTACAATCCGGGCCCCTCACGCTCGAACGTCGTCTTCCAGGGGTACCTCGCGCAGGACGGTCCGAGGCATCCCGCCGGCGGCATCCAGGCGGCCTGCCCGAGCGGTGGCACCCTGCAGCCGGGCGCCTGTCAGATGACCTTCGGCATCTCGACGACCAATCTCTCCACGGGCGCGGGTCCGCTCGTCGATGGGTCGGCAGACTTCCAGCTCGAGTTGATCGAGGGTTCGACCGTACGGGATACCAAGAGCGCGCAGCTCACACTGACGAACCCTCCCGGCCCGATCATCACGAGCGTGGAGCTGAGCCTCGTGTCGAACCCGACGACTTTCGTCACCACGCTGGAGCTCGGCGGCGGCAACCCGAGAACGGGGACGGCGTGGACGTACAACCCGGGATCCAGCCGTTCGGACGTCCAGTTCGAGGCGTACATCGTCCAGGGCGGGGATCACCTCATTGCGACCGTTTCGCCCGTCTGCACTACCACGGGGACTTTCGGGGAGGGCAGCTGCAAGGTGACTTTCACTGCCTCCACGGCCGGCGCGACCGGGCTCACCGCGGGCGCCGCCCAGTTGCGAATCGACATGATCGCCGGGGGAGACCCGGGGACGATCCTCGATAGCCGGGTCCTGGACATCACGCTCCTCAACGCCCCGTAGACCAGACTCCCGAATCGCTGGAGAGCGAAGGCGAAGGAGGGCAGCCCATCGGGCTGCCCTCCTTCGCCTTCGTCAGCGTGTCTGCACCCCTCGCGGCAGCCGCTCCGGCATGTCCGCCACGACGTACGCCATCACCGCCATCGTCGCCACACATAGCGCCATCTCGCGCGGGTCGAGCTTGTCCATCGTGTCGGCGTCGGTGTGGTGGTACCAGAAGTAGCGGGTGCCGTCCACGCGTAGTCCCATGCCGGGCACGCCGAGGACGACGATAGGGCTGATGTCGGCCTCGCCGCCGCCGCGCTCGACGCGGCCGGAACCGATGCGGTCGAGCAGCGACGCGACGCGGCCGGCGACGGCGAGCGTCGAGTCGGTGCCGTCCACGCCGAAGCCGATCGGCGCGAAGACGCCGCCGTCGGACTCGATCGCCAGCACGTGGTTCGCGAGCTCCGCGGCGTGCGCGTCGCGGTAGGCGCGACCGCCGCGCAGGCCGTTCTCCTCGTTCGTCCAGAGCACGACGCGGATCGTGCGGCGCGGCTTGAGACCGAGGCGCTGGATAAGCCGCACCGCCTCCCACGCGGCGACGACGCCGCCGCCGTCGTCCATCGCCCCCTGCCCCACGTCCCACGAATCCATGTGGCCGCCGAGGACGACGATCTCCTCGGGTCGCTCGGAGCCCACCAGCTCGGCGACGACGTTGCGCGACGACACGTCGGGGAAGGTCCGCGCCGACATGCGCAGCGTGACGACCGGGCGCTGCCCATTGAGCTGCAGCCGATGCAGGAGCTGCGCGTCCTCGACCGTGATCGCGGCGTGGGGGATCCGCGCGGCGGTGCTGTCGTAGACCATGCTGCCGGTGTGCGGCGTGTACATCGAGTACGGCGTGACCGAGCGCAGCAGGCTCGCCACGGCGCCGGCCTGCGCGGCGGCGATTGCGCCGCGGCTCCGGTAGCGCACGGTCTCGCGGTACGTCGTGAACGGCACGTCGTAGACGACGATCTTTCCGCGCGCCTCGGCCGAGCGGGCGATGAGCTCCTCAAATGAGGAGACGACGAGGACCGGCGCGGTGATGCCTTCCCGCGGCGTGCCGACGCTGCCGCCCAGTCCCAGCATGCGCATCGCCTGGCGCCGCGGCGAGACGAGCTCGGCGGACTCCTCGCCGCGCACCCAGCGGGGGACCATTACCGGCTCGCCGCGGACGTTGGCGAGGCCGTCGCGGCGCATCTCGGCGAGCGCCCAGTCGATCGCCTGCTCGAGCGCCGGCGTGCCGCTGAAGCGGGCGCCGAAGCGGTCGGTCAGCTCGGCGAGGCGGCGGAAGGCCGAGCTGTCGGCGAGCGCGGCGTCGATGATCCGATTGGCGGGCTCACGATAGCTGTCGGCCAGCGCGCTCGATGACGGCATCGGCGGCGCGGCCGACGCGGCGGCCGCGGGACGAGCGGGCGCACCGGCGCAGGCGGCGAGGGCGAGGAGCATCGTGAGATGCGCCGCCGCGAGGCGCACGGGGCAACTGCGAGGGCGACGGGTCGCGCGCGGTGACGGCAACCGAGCGAATGGCGGTACGGTCACCGGACGTCGAGCAGCTCGACGTCGAAGAGCAACGTGGCGTGCGGCGGAATCACGCCGCCGGCGCCGCGCGCGCCGTAGCCGAGCGCGGACGGGATGACGAGCGACCGCGATCCGCCGA
>Ga0307416_100001828_pt1 | contig 11847 bp, 10 predicted proteins | sample DK1Cmetagenome_2_FD_203821 | JGI IMG/M metagenome (GOLD analysis project Ga0307416, IMG submission 203821) | Maize rhizosphere microbial communities from greenhouse at UC Davis, California, United States - DK15-C-3 | ecosystem: Host-associated > Plants > Roots > Rhizosphere > Soil | place...
GCAGGCACGGATCTCGCGCCCCTGCTCGGTGCGGATCGGGATGTTCTGGAGATTCGGGTTGGTGCTCGACAGGCGCCCGGTCGTGGCCGCGGTCTGGTTGAACGTCGTGTGCAGCCGGCCGTCGGCGCCGATCAGCTCGGGGAAGGCATCGAGGTAGGTCGACTTCAGCTTCGTCACCTCGCGCCACTCCTCGATCGCGGGCACGATCTCGTGCTCGTGGCGGATCGCCTGCAGCACGCGGGCGTCGGTGGAGAACCCGGTCTTGCCGCGGCGCTTGCGCGACAGGCCGAGCTTCTCGAACAGGATCGGCGCGAGTTGCTGGGGCGAGCCGATCGTGAACTCCTCCGCCGCCAGCTCCCACACGCGCCGCTCCAGCTCGATCGCGCGCTCGTTGAAGCGGGAGCTGATCTCGCGCAGGCGCTCCACGTCGAGCTTGATGCCCGCGCGCTCCATCTCCACCAGCACGTCGACGAGCGGCAGCTCGATCTCGTGGAAGAGGCTCGTGAGGCCGTCCTCCTCGAGCCGGTCGCGCTGGCGCTCGGCCAAGAGGCGGGTGAGCACGGCCCGCTGGGCGACGCCGTCCGAGCCGTCGATGCGGGCGCCGAGCCCGAGCTCGGTGGCCAGCTCGTCGAGCGGATAGCCGCGTCGGGCCGGGTCGATCAGGTAGGCCGCGACCAGCGTGTCATGCGCGAGCGGGGGCGCGGCGCAGGCGTCGTCGGCCATCGCGATCGTCTTCCAGTCGTGGGCCACGAACGGGTGCTCGCCGCGCGCCATCGCGAAGGCGGCGAGCGTCTCGGCCTCGGCCACGAGCACCTCGTCGCCCGCCCAGGCGGCGACGGTGAGCGGCCCGCGCGGGCCGGCGTCGAAGTCGAAGGAGCCCTGGCCCAGGGTGTCCGCAACGGCGGGGATCTCGTCTTCCACCGCCTCCAGCGCAGCGTCTTCTTCCAGCTCCAGCTCCTCCTCCGGATCGGTTGGCGGGGGCACGACCGCCTCGTCCGGGTCCTCCCCCGGCCGCAGCGCCGCGACCGCCACCAGCTCGCCGTCAAGCGAGCCGATCTCGGCCAGCGGCACCTCGCGCGCGTGAACCTCGATGACCTCGTCCACGCGCTCCGCCGGCGCCGCCTCGTCGCCTTCGCCGAGCGCCTCCTCCAGGCGCTCCAGCGGCGCGCGCAGCTCGAACTCGCGGAACGTCTCGCGCAGGCGCGAGCGGTCCGGTTCGCGGGCGATCACCTTGGCGAAGTCGACGTCCACGTCCACGTCGCGCACGGCCGTGGCGAGCTGCTTCGAGATGCGCGCGTTCTCCGCGTGCTCGGTGAGGTTCTCCTTGCGCTTTGCGCCCGAGATCGAGTCGATGTTGGAGAGCACGCCCTCGAGGTCGCCCCAGTCCTGGATCAGCTGCGACGCGGTCTTGTCGCCGATCCCCGGGACGCCGGGGATGTTGTCCGACGTGTCGCCCTTGAGCCCGACGAAGTCCGGGATCAGCTCCGGCGGGATCCCGTAGCGGTCGACCACCGCCTCGCGATCGTAGATCCTCGTGTCCGTGATGCCGCGGCCGGTGGCCATGATGCGCACGCCCGGTTCGATCAGCTGGAACAGGTCCCGGTCGCCGGTGACCACCATCACGTCGATGCCCTCGCGGCGCGCCTGACCGGCGAGCGTGGCGATCACGTCGTCGGCCTCGTAGCCCTGGACCTTCACGTTCTCGTAGCCGAAGCTCTCGACCAGCGGGTGCATGTACGGCCACTGCTCGGAGAGCAGGTCGGGCCGCTCGCGCCGTCCCGCCTTGTACTCGTCGTACACCTCGTCGCGGCCGGAGGTGCCGGCGTCCCACACCACCAACGTCGGCTTGACGCCGTACTCCGAGATGATCTTCACCAGCATCGACGCGAAGCCGAAGATCGCGTTCGTAGGCTGGCCCTTGGAGGTGGCGATCGACTCCGGCAGGGCGAAGAAGGCGCGGTAGACGAGGCTGTTCCCGTCGATCAGGAACAGCTCACGGGGAGTCTGATCGGCCACGGCTTAACCGTATCGACGCGACCCCCCGCTTCGGCCCCCGAACCGCTCAGTGCTTCCGCAACATGCGCTCGAACGTGCGGGCGGCGCCGGCCGCCTTCGCGGTCGAGAGCGGCGTGTCGGCCGGGAGCACGGCCCAATCCGGGTGGCCCGGCATCGGCGGCGTCTCCGTTCCGTACACCCAGTCGCGCAGGAACGGACCGAGGTCGCGCCCGGCCACCCGCGACGCGAGGGCGATGAAGTCGTCCGTGCCGACCGACGACCCGGCGTTCTGCTTCACCCAGCGCCGCTCCAGCTCCACGAAGGCGCGCTCGCCGATCACCTGGCGCAGCGCGTAGAGGACCACGGCGCCGCCGTCGTAGACGTTGGGGCTGAACAGGCTGAACAGGTCGTTCGACGACGGCAGAGCGACCGGACCGTACTGCTTGCGCCATTGGTCGCCGTGCGAGTACGCCTCCTGGATCCGCGGGACGAAGTCGTAGCCGGGCTCGACGTCGACGAAGAACTCGTCCCCGTAGAGCCACTCGTACCACGTGGCGTGGCCCTCGTTGAGCCACACGTCGCTCCACTGCTCGGGCGCGACGCTGTCCCCGAACCACTGGTGCGCCAGCTCATGCACCATGATCGGCTCGTTGGCCGACAGCGGCACGTCCGGTGCGAAGAAGAACGCGGGGTGCAGCGAGAGCGTCTGGGTCTCGAGGGCGTAGCCGAAGTTCTGGTCGGCGGCGAGCACCCCGTAGCTGTCGAACGGGTAGCGGCCGACCTGGTCGGTCATCCAGCGCAGGTGGTCGGGCGTGCGTGAGAGCGCGCCCTCGAGCTGGGGAGCGAGCGCGCTCGGAGCGACGTCGCGCACCCGGACGCCGTCCACGAACCCGCGCTGGATCACGTCGAGCTGGCCCACCGCCAGCTGGATCAGCTCGGACGCCATCGGCTCCTTCATCTCGTAAGCCGAGCGCGTCCGCCCGCCGCGTGTGGACGTCCAGCGCCGCTCGCCGTTGGCGACCGCATCCACGCCCTCCGGGACGTCGAATCGGATCGTGTAGCTCGCCTTGTCGGCCGGGTGGTCGTTGACCGGATAGATCGTGTGCGACTGGTCCGGCTGGCCGGCGGTCACGGAGCCGTCGACGGTCGTGAACCAGCCGAACGGCAGATCGTTGTCGGGCGCGGGCGTGAACGGCCCGGAGACGAAGCGCACCGACACGCTGAACCTGGCGCCGCGCTTGATCGGCCGTTGCGGCGTGATCACGAGCTCCTGGCCGAGGCGCTCGAAGCCGGCGCCGCGCCCGTTCACCCGCACGGAGCCGACCGAGTCGCCGGAGAAGTCGAGATCGAAGCTCGCGAGCGCCTGCGTCGACCGCGCCAGCATCGTCACCTTCCCGGAGACGTCCTGCTCGGGGGCGCTGGACGGGTAGCTGAGGGCGAGGTCGTAGTGCTTGGCGTCATAGCCGCCGTTGCCGAGCTGCGGGAAGAGCCGGTCGCCGATGCCGTCCGCACCTGGAGTCGGCGCGCCCCCTCGGGCCGCGGCCGCGGCGGGGGAGGCGAGCAGCAGGGCGGCGAGCAGGACGGGGACGAGGCGGCGAGCGGTCATGCGATCGCCTTACCCGGAGACGGGCGGCCCTATCATCGCTCACCCATGGCGACGCCCTCCGCACAGTTCTCGCTCACGCTGCGCGTCGAGCTGCCCCAGCGGCCGGGCGGCGTCCTCGGCCGCGTGACGGCCGCGATCACACGCGCGGGCGGGGCGATCGTGGCGGTCGACACCGTCGAGGCCGGCGGCGACCACACGCTGCGCGAGATCACGGTCGAGTGCTCGAGCGTCGAGCACCGCGGCGAGGTGATCACCGCAGTCCAGTCGGTGCGTCCGGCGCGCGTCGTGGAGATCACCGACCGCACCTTCGAGGTCCACCGGCGCGGCAAGATCCACACCGGCCTCAACATGCCGCTCAAGTCGCGCGACGACCTCTCGATGGCCTACACGCCCGGCGTCGCGCGCGTGTGCACCGCGATCGCGGAGAACCGCCAGAAGGCGTTCAAGTACACGATCAAGGCGAACACCGTCGCCGTCGTGTCGGACGGCACCGCGGTGCTCGGCCTGGGTGACATCGGCCCCGAGGCGGCGATGCCGGTGATGGAGGGCAAGGCGATGCTGTTCAAGGAGTTCGCCGACGTCGACGCCTTCCCGATCTGCCTCAACACGAAGGACACCGACGAGATCGTGGAGACCGTGATGCGGATCTCCCCCACGTTCGGCGGCATCAACCTGGAGGACATCTCCTCGCCGCGCTGCTTCGAGATCGAGCAGCGGCTGCAGGAGGCGCTCGACATCCCCGTCTTCCACGACGACCAGCACGGCACCGCGATCGTCACGCTCGCGGCGCTGATCAACGCCTGCCGGCTGACCGACCGCCGCATGGAGGATCTCCAGGTGCTGATGGTCGGCGCCGGGGCCGCCGGCGTGGCCGTGGCGAAGATCCTGATGGACGCGGGGGTCACGTCGATCGTCGCCTGCGACCGCTTCGGCGCGATCCACACCGGCCGCGACGACTACGAGGCGGGGTCGATGAACGCGCCCAAGAGCTGGCTGGCGAAGAACACGAACACCGGACGGCGCGACGGCATCCCGCGCGACGTGATCGAGGGCATGGACCTGTTCGTCGGCCTGTCCGGCCCGGGCATCATCACGGCGTCCGACCTGGAGAAGATGAACGCCGACCCGTTCGTGTTCGCGATGGCCAACCCGAATCCCGAGGTGAAGCCCGAGGAGGCCGCGCCGCACGTGCGCGTGATGGCCACCGGCCGCTCGGACTACCCCAACCAGATCAACAACGTGCTCGCCTTCCCAGGCGTCTTCCGCGGCGCGCTCGACGCCCGCGCGACCGCGATCACCGAGGAGATGAAGCTGGCGGCGGCGCGCGGGATCGCGAGCACGGTGCTCGACGACGAGCTGGACGAGGACTACATCATCCCCAGCGTGTTCAACCGCGACGTGGCGCGCGAGGTTGCCAACGCGGTGCGGGATGTTGCCGAGCGCTCGGCCGAGACGCTCGAGGAGCAGCCCACCGTGGATCGCGCCGCCGTCAGCTAGTGCGGGTCGCGGTCACCGGAGCCACCGGGACGATCGGGAGCGCGCTGGTGGGCGAGCTGCGCGCGCGCGGCGATCAGGTGACGGCGCTCTCTCGCGACGCCGAGCGCGCCTCCGCCAGCCTGGGCGTGCCCACCGAGGGGTGGGCCGAGCCCAAGCAGGAGCCGCCTCCGACCGCGGCGCTGAGCGGGCACGACGCCGTCGTCCACCTGATCGGCGAGACGATCGCCCAGCGCTGGAGCGACGACGCCAAGCGCGAGATCCGCGAGTCGCGCGTGCTGAGCACCCGCAACCTCGTGGCCGGCCTGCGCGCCCTGCCGGACGCGGAGCGCCCGCGCGTGCTGGTATCGCAGTCGGGCGCCGGCATCTACGGGGCGCGCGGCGACGAGCCGGTCGACGAGAGCGCCGCGCCGGGCGACGACTTCGTCGCGCTGATGGTGGTCGACTGGGAGGCGGAGGCGAGCGCCGCCGCCGAGCTCGGCCTGCGCGTGGCCCTGACGCGCACCGGCCCGGTGCTGTCGGAGGGCGGCGCGCTCGGCAAGATGCTGCCCTTCTTCAAGCTCGGCCTCGGCGGCCCGGTCGCGGGCGGGAGTCAGTACTTCCCCTGGGTGCACCTGGACGACGTGGTCGGCGCGCTCCTGTTCTCGATCGACACCGAGGCGGCGAGCGGGCCGCTGAACGTGACGGCGCCCGAGCCGGTGACCAACAGGGAGTTCTCGCGCACGCTCGGGCGTGTGCTGAACCGGCCGACGTTCGCGCCGGTGCCGGGCCTGGCGGTGAAGACGCTCTACGGCGAGATGGCGATGATCGTGACCACCGGGCAGCGGGCGATCCCGGCGCGGCTGACCGAGCTCGGGTACGCGTTCCGGCGTCCGGACCTCGAGGACGCCTTGCGCGACGCGACTGGCCGCGGCTAGCCGCCGCAGGCCTTCGGCAACGGGATCTCGACGCGCCGCGTGAGCGACCCCTCCCCCGGGCGCCCGCTGATCTTGCAGAGTCCGTAGCGGCCGCTGGCCGGCGCCACCGCTGCGCGGTACGGGTAGCCGATCATCACACCCCGGGTGGTCTCTGTCGCCCGCACGTCGCTCGTGACCGCGGTGCAGCTCAGCAGCACTCGCTCTGCGGCGTCGTGGCCGGCCGGACGGCAGTCGGTGCGCAGTGCCGGCGTCGGCAGCTCGCCGCTGGCCACCCGCGCCCGCGCGTCGCGGGTGATCGCCGCCTCCACGCCGGGGATCGCTCCGCCGGCCACGATCGTGCCCGTGCGCGGACGTTGCTCGGCCCGCAGGCGCGCCAGCTCGGCCACCTGCGCCTTGCGCTCGGCGCGCCGCTGCTCCGCGGCCCGCTCGCGGTTCGACTCGGCGATGCGCGGGCCGAACACGATCACCGCGACGACGCCCGCAGCCACCAGCAGCGCGAGGACCGCGAGCACGACCTTGCGCGCCGGCGGCGACAGCTTGCGCAGCAGGAACCCGGGCAGCCCGAGGAGCCCCGGGAGCGGCTCGTAACGGTCTGCCGGCTGCGCCGGCGGCGCCACTAGAGCTCGTCGGTGGTGACTCGCCTGCGGCGTGAGGCACCGCGGCCGAGCCGCCCCACCAACAGCGACAGGCCGAACAGCACCAGCAGGAGGATCACGAAGAACGCCACAATCACAAGGGTAATCAGCAGCAGATCGCCGATGTCGTCGGGTTGGTCGATCAGAGCGAGCAGGAGCAGCACGACCACCCACGCCCCGGCTGCCACTAGGAGCACGAAGCCGGCGTCGCGCAGGCGCTCGGCGCGGACCTCGTTGCCGCGCCCGGCCATCACCCCGGCGGACGCCGAGATGATCCCGTAAACGGCGGCGGCCAGGATCAGCGGGAAGTACAGGCCCCAGGACATCTCAGCCGCTCTCTCCCCCGCTCTCGCGCTCCGCCCGCGCCTCGGCCACCGTCTTGCCACCCCTGCCGAACGCGCCCTGCAGCTTCCAGCGCGAGTCGGGGCGCGCCGGAACGATCAGCCAGATCACGGCGCCGATCGCGCTCAGCAGCAGCCCGAAGGCCAAGCCCAGCTTGCTGCCGTAGCCCTTGCGCTCGGACAGGTACGACGCCACGATCGCGGACGCCAGCCACAGGTAGAGCAGCCACAGCGCCTTCGCTCCCATTGCCGCGAGCAGGCTCATGCGCCGAGGTACGCCTTCTGGACGTCGGGGTTGTCGCGCAGCTTGCCCGAGTCGTCCGCAATCGCCACCGTGCCGGTTTCGAGCACGTAGGCGCGCTTCGAGACCTCGAGCGCGTAGTTCGCGTTCTGCTCCACGAGCAGGATCGTCGTCCCCTGGCGGTTGATCTCGACGATCGTCTCGTAGATGCGCTCCACTAGCACCGGCGCGATGCCCATCGACGGCTCGTCGAGCAGCAGCAACTTCGGGTTGGCCATCAGCGCCCGGCCGATCGCGAGCATCTGCTGCTCGCCGCCCGACATCGTCCCTGCCTTCTGGCGCTCGCGCTCCTTCAGGCGCGGGAACAGCTCGTACACGCGCTCGAGATCCGACTCGACGTTGGCGTCGCGGCGCAGGTAGGCACCCAGGTCGAGGTTCTCCCGCACCGTCATCCGCGCGAAGCAGTGGCGGCCCTCGGGCGACTGCGAGATGCCGAGCCGGACGATGTCCTGGGCGGGCGTCTCGCCGATCTCCTTGCCCTCGAACTGGATGGAGCCCTCGCGCGGCGGGGTGAGACCGGAGATCGAGCGCAGCGTGGTCGACTTGCCAGCCCCGTTCGAGCCGATCAGGGTGACGACCTCGCCGTCGTCGACCTCCAGCGAGATGCCCTTCAGCGCCTCGATGTTGCCGTAATAGGTGTGGATGTCGTGGAGCTCGAGCAGGGCCATCAGCCCTGGCCCCCCTCGCGCTTGCCGAGATAGGCCTCGATGACCCGATCGTTGGCGCGGATCTCCTCGGGCTGGCCCTCGGCGATCTTGGTGCCGTGGTCGAGCACCGTAATCCGCTCCGACACCCCCATCACAACCTTCATGTCGTGCTCGATCAAGAGGATCGTCAGAGCGCGCTCCTCGCGCAGCTGCTCCATGAACTCGGTCAGCCGGGCCGACTCGTTGGGGTTCATGCCGGCCGTTGGCTCGTCGAGCAGCAGCAGGGCGGGGTCGGAGGCAAGCGCCCGGGCGATCTCGACGCGGCGCTGGTCGCCGTAGGAGAGGTTGCTCGCCAGCTGGCCGAAGTGGCTCTCCTCGAGCCCAACGTAGGCGAGCATCTCGCGCGCCTTGTCGCGCACCTCGACCTCTTCCCGGCGCACCGCGGGCGGCCGCAGGATCGAGCCGAACAGTCCCGCCTTCATGCGCGCGTGCTGGCCGACCATCACGTTCTCGGTCGCGGTCATCGAGCTGAACAGGCGGATGTTCTGGAACGTGCGGGCGACCCCGAGCGACGTGATGATGTCCGGCCGCGTCCCGGTCACGTCGGTGCCGCCGAACACGATGCGGCCGAGCGTGGGCTTGTAGAGCCCGGTGAGCATGTTGAAGAAGGTGGTCTTGCCCGCGCCGTTGGGCCCGATGATCGAAACGATCGAGCGCGGCTTTACGTAGAACGAGACGTCCTCCACGGCCACCAGGCCGCCGAACGCCTTGGTGACGTGCTCGGTGGCCAGCAGCGCATCGGCGGAGCCGTTGCCCGTGCTCATGTCCGCCGGACCTCGAGGATCTCCCCCGGCTCCTCGAGCCCGCCCTCGCCCGGGGTCGTCAGCTCTAGCTGGCGTCTGCGCTCGGGCAGCAGCCCCTCGGGCCGCAGCACCATCATCAGGACGAGCAGGAAGCCGAAGACGCCGAACGTGACCTCGGTGAACGAGAACTCGAGCCCGAGCGAGTCGAGCTTGTCGCGCACGAACTCGCCGTCGAGCACGTCGGGGATCAGCCAGTAGTTGACGAAGCTGAGCGCGACAGCGCCGAGCACCACTCCCCAGATGCTGCCCAACCCCCCGAGGATGACCATGGCGAGGACGAAGATGGAGAAGCCGAACTGGAACTGGTTCGCGTTGATGCTGGTGTAGAAAGGTCCGAGAAAGGCGCCCGAGATGCCGCCGAAGGCGCCACCGGCGGCGTACGAGAGCAGCTTGGTCTTCACGAGCGGCACGCCCATGCTGGCGGCCGCCACCTCGTCCTCGCGCAGTGCGATCCAGGCGCGCCCGAGCCGCGAGTCGCGCAGACGGAAGTTCACGAACAGCACCACCAAGACGAGCGCGAACACGGCCCAGTAGTACGGGCGCAGGTTCAAGGCGGAGTCGAACTCGCCGAACACCGGCAGGTTGATCTGGTCGATCGGCGAGATCGACTGGCGGCCGTTGGAGAGCTTGTTGTCCCCGAAGATCGTGACCTCGTCGCCGTTGGCGAACACGCGGCCGATGATCTCGCCGAAGGCCAGCGTCACGATCGCGATGTAGTCGCCGCGCAGTCGCAGCGTGGGCAATCCGATCACGATTCCGGCGATCGCACAGATGATGATCGCGCCGATGATCAGCAGCAGGAAGTTGAGGTGGATGCCGGGCAGGTTCGACACGAAGTCGCTGGTGCCGACGTGGATGCCCTTTTCGTCGTTGACCGACGAATAGAAGTCGGAGGCCCACCAGCCGGTGACCATCAGCCCGAACGCGTAGAAGGCGACGTAGCCGAGGTCGAGCAGCCCGGCGAACCCCACCACGAGGTTGAGCCCGAGCGCCATCACGACGAAGGCGAGCGCCAGGATCGCGTCGTTGGTGAGGCCGTCGAGCGGGGGCCTGAACAGCGGGAAGAGGGCCACGGCGATCGCCCCCAGCACCCCGATCACGAGCGGGGTGCGCGGGTGACGACGCCATTGGGCGACCCTGCTCATCCGGCCTCCCTGGTCTCCTCACCGATCAGCCCCTGCGGGCGGAACACCATGATGATCACGAGGTAGACGAACACGATCGCCGGGGTCCAGTCGTTGCCGATGCGGTTATCGGAGATGCCCTGGATGATCCCGATGATGAAGCCGCCCAGCACGGCCCCGCGGATGTTGCCGATGCCTCCCATCACGGCGGCGGTGAATGCGTAGAGCCCGGCCGAGAAGCCCTGGAAGTACCAAATCGAGGTCTGGTAGAGCGCGCTGATCAGGCCGGCGGCGCCGGCCATCAAGCCGCCGAGCAGGAAGGTCAGCGAGATCGTCGTGTCGACGTTGATGCCCATCAAGCGGGCCGCCTCAGGGTCCTGCGCGGTCGCGCGCATCGCCTTGCCCAGGCGGCTGCGGGCGACGAAGCTGGTCAGCAGGATCACCAGCGGGATCGTCACCGCGATCGCCAGTACGTGGCCGCGGGTGACCGTCACCCCCCAGATGTCGAACAGGTGCTTCTGCGAGCCCAGCAGGTCGGGTATCGCCACCTGGGACGCGCCGATCCACAGGATGCCGACGTTCTGCAGCACGAACGACATGCCTACGGCCGTGATCAGCGGCGCCAGCTTGGGCGCCGACCTGAGCGGCCGGTAGGCCACCCGCTCGATCATCACGTTGAGCGACGCGCTGGCGACCATCGCCAGGATCAGGATCGCGCCCAGGCCGAGGATCAGCCCGCCCGTGCCGGTATCCGGCGTCAGGCCGAACGGCGTGTACAGGGCCGCGGCCGAGAGCGAGCCGAGCATGAAGACCTCGCCGTGGGCGAAGTTGATCAGCTCGATGATTCCGTAGACCAGCGTGTACCCGAGCGCGATCAGCGCCAGGATCGCGCCGTTCGAGAGCCCTTCGACGAGGTTGTTGCCGAGCCGGTTGAGGTTGCCGTCGTTAGAGAGGTCCTGGATCCCGTAGACCACCGGCAGGACGAGCAGGATCGCGATCAGGCCGTATCGGGAGATGAATTCCCTCACGGCCTCCGAGCGCCGCCTAGGCGGCGCGCCTGTGACAGATGCGGCTTCCACAAGCTCCCTCGGTGGCGATCCTATACCGATAAGGGGCGGGTCTCGCGACCCGCCCCTTATCTTGCAGCTCGGCTTCTAGCGCCTAGCCTGCCTGCGCCTTGATGACCTTCTGGAAGGTCGGCAGACCGTCCTTGATCGTGTAGAGCCCGTAGTCGGTGAGCGTCGTGTCACCGTTCTCGTCGATCGAGTACACGCCGAGGGCCGACTCGCGGTCCTTGGTGTTCTCGAGCAACTGGGCCCGCACGGCCTCACGGTCGTTGGCCTTGTCGCCAACGGCCTCGAGCGTGGCCAGGGCCAGCGCCATCGTCTCGAAGCCGTAGATGGCGTACGGATCCGGCTGAGCGGTCCCGTATGCCTTCTGGTAGTCCGTGAAGAACTTCTCGGCCTCGGCGTTGTTGCGCTTCTTGAACTCCTCGAGCCCGAGCGTCGCGACCGTGATCTTGGTGCGGGCACCCACGTCGGCCGGGATACCGCCCTTGGACGGGTTGGTGAACGCCTCCTCGGCAACGCCGTCCGGTCCGTACAGCTTGACCGTCGGGTTGGCGGCCGCCACGTCCTTGAACACCTGGACGTAGTTCTCGCCCGTCACGCCTGAGCCGACGAAGCAGTCGGCCTTGACCTTCGCCGCGAGCGACCGGTAGTTCGGGGCGTTGCGGTCGGTGCCGTCGTTGCCCTCCACCTTGAGGCCCTGTGCCTCGGCGGCCAGCTCGATGTTGCGACCCAGGCCTGCGCCGTACGTGGTCTTGTCGTTGAAGATGTGGAGCGACTTGCAGCCGTCCTCCTTCATCGTCGTGACCAACGCGGCGCCCTGGATGTCGTCAGCCGGCACGACGCGCGCGTAGGTG
>Ga0307416_100001829_pt1 | contig 11847 bp, 7 predicted proteins | sample DK1Cmetagenome_2_FD_203821 | JGI IMG/M metagenome (GOLD analysis project Ga0307416, IMG submission 203821) | Maize rhizosphere microbial communities from greenhouse at UC Davis, California, United States - DK15-C-3 | ecosystem: Host-associated > Plants > Roots > Rhizosphere > Soil | place: USA...
CAACATCGGCAGGATCGGTTGGTGAAGAGAGAATTGATGAAAGTTCTCGGCGACTCCTATGATTGTATATTTTCGTGGCTCGTTGTATTGTGCAAATACAGCCGAACCGATGGCATCTTCCAGGCTGATATTGAGAACCTTCAGGCTTTCTTCGTTGACGATGATATTGTCTTCAGGAGATGCGAAGGAAAAGGTATCCTTTTCGGCGATGAAATCACGTCCGGCGATCAGGTCGATATCCAGCACCTTGAAATAATTTTCATCCACATTAACCACCCTGTGCAGGATGGCCTTATCCATAGACGAGCCTTGGGGAAACACGGCGAAATCTCTGAAGAGCGCTGTTGAGGGAAGGCTTGTAGTTGCCGAAATTTCCTTTATCCCTGGAACCGACTTCAGTTCATTTCGAAGATTCACAAATTGACTGGCAGCCTCGTCTGTACGCAATGGTAACATGACCACCTGATCGTGTTTGAATCCCAATGGTTTGTTTCGCATGTACTCTAGTTGTTGCTGAATAATGATTATCGACGACACGAGTGTGATGGCTATGACGAACTGGAATACTACAAGACCTTTGCGAAGCCATTGTGATCCGTCGCTGCTGAGATTTTTATTTTTCAATACCTGTGCGGGTTCAAAGGCAGACAGAAAGAAAGCCGGGTAACTTCCTGCGATCAGGCCCGTCACCACCCCGATCACAAGCATTGCTGCGATGATAAAAAACACGTTTGTTGAATTGATGCTCAGCTCCTTCTCAGACATTTCATTGACGAAAGGAAGAGCCAGAGCCACAAGTGCCAGCGAGATGATAAGCGATGCCAGCACAATGGTCATTGATTCACCGATAAACTGGCGCATCAGGCTCCTCCGGCTTGCTCCCATGGATTTTCGGATACCTACTTCGCCGGCGCGTTGGGAGGCTTTCGCTGTAGTCAGGTTCATGAAATTGATACAGGCGAGAAGCAGGATAAAGACGCCGATGGAGCCACAGATGTAAAGATATTTTATTCCACCTGAGCCAGTGTCGCCGAATGCGTCACTGAAATCGGAATACAATCTGACCTCGGTGAGCGGTTGCAGACCCAGCTCTTTTTTTAAACCTGCGTTTTTTAGATCAGTTCCGGCTCTGCGGTCTAATAATTCCGGAAGCTTAGCTTCAACGTCTTTCGCGGACGCTCCTGGTTTGAGCTTTAGATAGCCACCAACAAAATTATTCCAGGCCCACGTTTGCTCTTGCATTACATATCTGCCCATGCCATCGCTATTCATGCTGAGGTAAAAGTCGAAGTCAATATGTGAATGATAAGGTGTTTCTTTAATCACCCCGGTTATCCTAAAGGTATCCGCCGACCTTCCGCTGTTTACTATGAGGATCTCGTCGAGTGCACTTTTGTCCCCAAATATTTTTCTACTCAAGCGCTCGCTGAGCAACATGGTTGCAGGCTCGTCCAGGGCCGTTGCTGGATCACCTTCTTTTAAAGCGTAGGGAAAAACATCGAGAAACGTTGAGTCTACCAGCGCCCCACTTTTCTCATGGAAGATTCGGTCATCATGGCGCAACAGATGCACTTCAACTTCCGGTGGAATGACGACTCGTGTTGCATTCTCAACTTCAGGAAGCTCATCAATAAGGTCCATAGCAATCGGCGGCGAAATGCGGGGGAAGCTTTCCGGATTTCCATCTTTTGTAAAAGTCGTATACATTCTGAACACCTGATCGTGCCCCTGAAAGTGTTTTTCATAACTAAGCTCATCCTGGATGTAGAGCGCGAGCAGTAGGCAACAGGCTAGTCCGGTGGAAAGGCCGAGAACATTGATGAATGAAAATATTTTATTTTTCATCAATTGCCGGACGGCGATGGTGATGTAGTTATTAAGCATGGCTGATGGGTACTTGTTACTTTAATACAAATGGCAAAGAACATACCTTTTCCCGGTACGGCCTTATTGACACTCACAATCGAGAAATTAAACGGCATTGGTGTTCGCTATCGGGACGAATTGGTGCGAAAGCGGACTGCTGCTGGGTCAAGTCATGTACCCTCGTGCTCCGAGCTGCACTACTCACCAGATCGGCAGTAGCTGGAACGTTCCGCTCTCATACAGGATATAAATGCCTAGCAGGATGAGCACAAACGGCGTAACTTTATGCCCGTACTTCTCAACTTTCTTAGCAACGTAAGGATGCTTGGCCAGATATTTTGCTGCCAGGCACAACAACAGTGTCATCGTCAGAAACACGGTTACCATTGCGACTTTATTTGGCCAGTTGAGAGTGGCGAACAACGGAATATAGATGCCGATGTTATCGCCTCCGTTTGCAAACGTTACGCCCGCGACTGACAGGACGTTAGTTTTTCTTTGGCCGCCGCCCTCAATGGAGGTCTCCTGATTTTCTTGCTTGTTTTGTGTTAACTCCATGATCTCCTTTAGCCCCAGGTAAATAGGTAACAGGCCAAGGAGACCGATATATGCGGGCTCGATCAGCAAGCCGGCGAGCGCCCCGATTAAGCTAACTGCAATGAGTGCGATGATCCCTAAGTACTGCCCGGCTACGATCTCGCGATGCTTGTACTTTCTGTTCCCGTAAAAAAGTGTGAGGATAAAAATGTCGTCAATGTTCGTGGAGATGAACGCTAAGACACTCGTTAATAGAATTTCCATACAAACTAATCATCGGGACTTTAGTTTTCTTTTTCTTTCAGGGATCCCGACATGGTTATTGAATCCAGATCGACAAGGCTTGCGCACATTGGTCCCACGAATGCGCGTGAACAATTCTCATTTATTTATGTGAGTGTGATTGGACGTAAGATCTGGCTACCCCGAGCTGAGGCCTGCTGGTGCCAGAAGAATCGGCAAGGGCAAGGAGTTGTTTATAGTAATGCCTTGCTTTATCATCATCACCCGATTTTTCTGAAGCCTGAGCTGCGCCATACAACCCATTGAACCTGTTAGGATGCGTCTTCAGGGCAGCCTCGTACGCTTTGAGTGCATTGTCGAAGTCATGGATCTTGAAAAATAAATCACCAAGAAGCTCTCTCGCAGGGATAATTTCACCGGGAGTGACAGGATGCTTGGCGGTGGCATCTTCCATATCAGCTGCTTCTGTCATCAGGCGGATGGCTTGAGCTTGTTGACCTTGATTTAATCGAATCCACGCTTCGGAAGCTTTAAGTTGAATTAGTACAAGGTTGGCCTTATAGTTCTCTTTCTCCTTTGCGAGGGTTTCATGGATGATCTGCAATTCTTCAAATTCGTTCTTCGCATTCGCGGTTTGTCCGCTGTGGAGGGCGCCTAACAAGCGGGCGAAATTGATGTTTGCCTTTTCCCAAAGAAACTTATTCCATGGAAAGTCGGGTGGTTCCAGTTGCAATTTTGCAGCAGCCTGCCAGTCCTTGCGTTCTAATGCATACCGTGCAGGCATGGACGCAAATGAATACGCGTCTTTAAAATTGACCGGGAAAACTTCTTTGATAGTCTTCAGATAAGACATCTGTGCCAGGGCTTTGTCATCATTCGCCTTCTGCAAGTAGGCATAGATCAAATAGTCGAGCCCGTGAAGTTCTTCATCCCAGTGACCTTTCATTCCAGTATTCTCTGCATAACATTGAGCTGCAGCAACCGATTTCTGGTTTGACTGGATTGATTCCTCCCACAGTCCAAGTCTGGTGAAGATGTGTGACGGCATGTGCTGGGCATGCGCGGATGCCGCGGCGATGGACGCATATCTTCTTGCGGCGGGCAACGCCAGTTCTGCAAGTTCCGGATAATCATAGTTGTGAATCAGGTAATGTGCGATGCCAGGGTGATTTGGTTGATCCGCAAACAATTTATTCAGGATAGCTCCGGCTTTCTTTTGTTTGGTGTAAGTTTTATCTGCCGGATCCGCAGCTGCATTAAGTGCCAGGGCGTAAAAAATAGCAGTTTCTTTATCCTCCGGATATTTCTGGAACATTGCCGCGGAGGCCTCTTCAAACTTTAACAAACGCACGCGATGATCCAGGGTGTTCCACTGGTCATACATTGTGGCAATGGCCTCTACATAATCAGATTCTCTCGACGATCTGTCAGTGATAATGGATCGTGCTACTGTGATTATTTTGGATCCTTTTTCCAGATCCGAGGACGTAGGCGGAGCCCAAAGAGGATGGAAGTTGCACATCGCGACACCCCAATATGCCATGACACACCTTGGATCGCCGTCGATGACACGCGCAAACACTTTTTCCGATTCAGTGTATTCAAATGAATGTAACAGCGCCATGGCGAGGTTAAAATCGGAACTTACATTTGCATCGCATGATGCCTTGAACCCTACTGTGCCGAATTCATCAATGCCGGAACCACACAAAGCGATGTCCCCCCGGGTGATGTCCAATACTCTTATCTCCGTCGCAATTTCATCGCGGCTTTTCTTATCAGTGCAGGATGATATATGCAAGCCAATACAGGAAAGAAGAACCAGCACGCTTGCTTTGGGCGAAAGGTGACTTATCATGGATGGAGGGATGTAGGAGTAAGTTAGTAAAACTTAGGCGGACTTTTGAGCCCCCTTGCAATTGGTCAGCTGACAGTTGGCCAGGAGGGGGCTGTGACTAAGCGGTGTCTCTGATCTGGCAAATTACACCTCGCCCTTCGAAGGGCCTGTGTTGAGGCTGGATATTGCGCAGCAATGTCCAGCCGAAACATCCCCCAGTGCGCAAGAGCCAAGTCTCCGTACGAAAGCACGTTTACATCGATCAGTGAGCCTACCCTTTGGTCTGACTGCGTGAGTCGGCAGTGGCACAGATATCGGATAACAGTTTACAATTAGCCAGTTGACAGTTGACAAAGGGGTTGGCTGTAACTAAGTGCTGACTCTCATTTGGCGATTGGATCCATGTAAGGAGGACAGTCCAGTTTACAATTGGCCAGTTGACAGTTGACAAAGGGGTTGGCTGTAACTAAGTGCTGACTCTCATTTGGCAATTGGATCCATGTAAGGAGACAGTCCAGTTTACAATTAGCCAGTTAACAGTTGACAAAGGGATGGGGCTGTAACTAAGTGCTGCCTCTCATTAGGCAATTGGATCCTTGTAAAGGAGACAGTCCAGTTAACAATTGGACAATTAGCCACTTGACAGTTGACAAACGGGCGGGCCCCATACGAAGTACGGTGTCTAATTAGAATTCCCAGCCTTGTAAGGGCGAGATACACCAGCCCAGGGTGCAAGCGCAGCTGAAGCCCTGGGCTGTAGAACGAGTATTTTTTAAGGCCTGAAGGGCCGCGATACTATTCGAAGCACTCCTCCGCCGTGTGGCACGAATTGCAATCAATGCTAATATGACATGGAACGTGAAAGGCGCCTAGTGCTGTAATAGAGTTTGTAACAACATGACTACTGCAAAGCCACCAAATATAAAACCCCAGTATTGCAACTTGATCCAGAACAAGCTATGATGCGGTGTTAATTGAATTTCCTGGCCAGATGCTTTGTCAATAACGGTTTTAGTTTCCTCCTGATTCCATTTCTTTCCCATATACCAACTGAAAACTCCGGCAATCAAAAGAGAAATGACAAATGCATAATTTTCTTGTTCTCTTGGTAGAACATTTGCTAATAAAGCAAAGCAACCAACAAGCACCAATACTGCTAAGACTCCTTTACCTGTCCAGACAACCATATGTTTATTGTTTAAGTTTAAGCGAGGGCTTTCGATGTTAAACGGCTCGCCAATAACTTAAAGTTCGTATAAAATCCGAATTGCCGCTTCGGGTTGTAAGTTTCTCTTTCAAATTCAATTTTTCGCTTGATTCTCTGGTCGAAAGCTTTCTTCTGATTATTTGACGTCCGTGAAGATGTATCCACCCATGGTCCTTTCGGTGGGCTATGGAGGGTGTAGAAGGTCTCGACAAAATGCCAAGCATCACTCCCTTAAGCATGTATTAATCGTAACCCGTTACACTGGCTAAATCGTGGAGGTGAATTGTGTTTTGGTAGATGGTGTCTGGTAGACTTTTAGATTCTTTCTTCGTGATGTTAGCTATCCCCAACGCATCCTGTTTATCCGCGTAATCCTTTAATCCGCCTAATCCGTGATTCTGATTTCACAGGTAGTCCATGCGTCCGCGTCTCTTACGGCAGCCGCATCTACTTCAATCTGTCCGGTGCTGCCGAACACTAATAAATTTGCCTTGAGCGTGTCATTTGACTCTTTCCATGAATGATGGAAAGTAAAACCATTGCGTACTGTGATGAATGATACTTCTCCTACTTTCTCCTGTATTGCGTGGCTCTTCGAAACGGACGCCTTAATGAACGAGTATCCTTCGCTTCTGGTCACTATCAGTTTGGATGTTTCGATAGCCAGGACCAAGGAAACAAAGATGGCTACGAGTCCAAAAGCTATGTAATCAAGTAACCTTTGGCCATCGAGGCCATCATATACGAGTCGTTGGGTTGAGAAGGCCTTTCTAAGCCTGGTTCTATTTTGTTTAAGTGTCAGCCAATGGATAGAGCCAAACAGAGTGATAAGGGTGAAGATAAAATGAACGTTGTATTGATATATCCATAAGGAAGTGGTCAGACTCAGGAATATCCAACCCACAACTCCAGGAATAATTAATAACACCGGTTTCATCCGAGTACGGCTTTCGTTTTTACATGCCGGCTTATAGGGCAGGTGCGCGATGTTTGAGTACGACTTTCATTTTTCCTATGACTGCCCCGCATTGTCAATGACATTCTCTCTGCACATCCTGTGTATATAATTCGCGACTGTAATGAATGTTTAGTCTTTTCTTGTAACCCAAAGCTCAATCTTGTCGCCACTTCTTACAATGTTTCCAGGGCTTGGTAATTGTTTTTTGATAAATTTTCCATCCTTCGTTGCATCCTCTACGTAATGTATCGCTTGCAATGTCAGGTTCATTCCGAGAAGATATGCTTCTACCTCGTCAAGTGGCATTCTAGTGAAATCAGGTATAGGAAATGAGTCTTTAGAGATGCCGACCACGAAGTCAATTACGGTTCCTTTTGAAACTCGTTGCCCCGCCCTGATGCTTTGTCCATTTACGCTTGACTCCAGGACAGCATTGTGCGCGATGTCAGGTGTGTAATGGATTTCTCCGATTTTTAAGTCCAGACTTTCCAACTGCTTTTGTGCAAACTCGAAACTTGAACTGGTTAAATCCGGATACTCAACAGTAGGAGGGTTCTTTGCATTCAGGATTAAGTGGATACTCCTGTCAATCTTCACTCGGGATAATGCGCTGGGATATTGTTCCATAACGGTTAGTGGTGCAAGTGACGAATTATAAGATGAATCTGTGACTTGAAAACGCAAGTCAGTGCCTTTCAAAAATTCACTTGCTTCATCAACAGTCATTCCCTTAAGATCGGGCACGGTTACAACCTTACCCTTCCTTGTTGCAAAGGGCAAGACCACATAAAAAAAAGTAATGGCAAGAAGGAGGATTACACCTAACGCAATACTTACATGTTTTAGTAATGATGTTAGCGTGTTCGTATCTGTATTCGATTTCATAGAGTATTTCGGCGACTGCTTGCAGCCTTTGTTTATGGACACGTTTGAGTGTAAGCATGTATTTTATATGTCATCCGTTCCGGCAATGCCGCACTCAAGTCCAACTGCCCCATTAACCATTTCGCAAATTCCTCGGCACCCGTACGGCGCGTAGTTTCATGGACTTCTCGCTATTCTTTCACTAATCTAATTTGCCGCGACCGATGGTGACGCCCTGAAATAGTTAGCAGGTACATCCCGCTTGAAAGGTTACGAACATCGATGGAAGCGTCATGTTGAGAAATGACTTCGTGCAAGATGTCTCTCCCCAACGCGTCTTTGATAACCAGGACAAGCGGTTTGTCTGGCGATGCGTTTGACCTGACGTAAACTGTATGTCGTGCCGGGTTTGGGGTTACCGTCAAATTTCCCATTGGCAGATCCAGAGCGCTTGTGATGGTAAAAAGAACGACTCTGAACTCTCTTAACGCAGATGCTTTTCCATCCGTCGCGGACACTGAGATTGTCACTTCACCATGTCTGCGTTCTTCAGGGTCGATATGAATCTGCCTTTCTACCCCTTCTCCGGAGAATGTGATTTTCTCATTCTTAATCACAAGGGTGTTATCCGATTTAGCAGATAAAACAACTGATGCCAAGGGGTCATCAACATCCTCGACACTGATCGCAATGGGCAGCATCTCTCCCAAGAAGTCAACGGCTTGATCGGGAATCACCGAGAGCACTGGCGGATCATTCACAGGGAGGATGTTCACCTTTATGGTTGCCGAGAAAACGTTGTTATCTGCCTGACCGTCATTCGCAGTGATTATGAAGTCCTCAGCGCCGTGCTCATTCAAGACAGATGCGAAGCGCAATTCGCCGGTTGCTGCATTAAGTTCAATACTTACGAGCCTCGAAGTTGCCGGGAACAAGGTATACGTTATAGTTTGAGAGGACTCGTCTTGCGGTACTGGAAGCGGGGACGCTTTCACAATAATTGGCGCAGTGAAATCTTCGCTCTCATGGAGATTGGAACCAATCGTAAATGCAGGCGTATCGTTTACGGGCAAAATCATGATAGCGACGGAAGAGGTCGTTCCCGAGAGATCTTTGCCATCGCTCACGCGTATTTTAAAGCTGAAGGTGCCATTGGAATCGCGTTCCGGCAGGAAAGCAACGTCGGCAAGCGAGCCTTTTGAGATCTCCTGTCCAGCCACGATTGCAGTTGATCCGAACAGCAAACTTCCCTTTTCAGGCAGCGTCACAATAACGACTGACACAAGGACATCTTCCGGATCCTGATCTATAAAGTGATTTGAAAAATCCAGTGGAGTAAATATCAGCGGTGTATCCTCCGGCACCTCCTTGCTGAAGTCAGCACCGTGAGGCCTCCAGTTTGTTTGTGCAGTGCTTTCATTGCTATGTCCTGAATTGCCATATTCGTTGATTGCTCTGACCCGATAGTCATAGCTTGTACCTTCGACAAGAGAGTTATCTAAATAGGCTTCTGTATTGGACGGCAATGTCATGATGGGATGAAACGTCGCGTCTGCCGACAGCTTTCTTTCGATGACATAGCCAGTCTCAAAGTCCGACATGTCGGACCACTTAACATGGATGGTAGAGGCATTCATCGGTTCGGTGGAAACGCCTTGGGGTGCCGCCGGAATGACCACCCGCAAGGAATCGTAACCGGAGGCGCCGTTGGCATTCAGCGCGCGAATGCGATAATAGTAATAGCTTTCAGTCAGAAAGTTATGAAGATCGGTGAATGCTTCCGCCTCTGCCGGTGTTGTCGTAATCACCTGGAACCCCGATGACGATGTTTTTGACCTACTGATCTCGTACCCCGACTCAATCATTGAGTTGTCAAGCCACGTGAGCTCGATTTCGTCGAGATCTATTATCTGGGCCTTGACCGCCTGTGGCCCATAAACGAGGTAACCTGCTTTTTCGAAGGAAAAGGCGGAGGCCGATTTTGCTCCGTCGATGGATTGAACGCGCCAAAAGAATTCCCCTTCGGGAGCGCCATTGACCCTGACGTTTCTGCCATGACCATTCGCAGGATTGGTTGAAAGCATCACTCCCGAGGAAATACTCGAGTTCGGCATGACGATGTTAATGTCAGCGTTCCTTAGATAGAAGTTGTAAGTCAAGGCGTCATCCGGTGTTTGCGAGTCAGAGCCTTTGTCCCAGGATAATTCTATTTCTTTCCGGAAAAATTTTTCGGAGAACGATGACGACCCAGGTGGAAGGGGCTTGCTGTTCGCTGTGGCTGCGTTGCTCATAAGCAGGTTCTGATATAATCCCGCGACGATCGTACCGCCGGAACCACCGATAAAACACAAGTCAACATCTCCGTCATTGTCGAAGTCCGCCGCGTTGAACGAGGGGTCATACAACTCAGTTAACCCGGTGTTCGTATTTTCCTGGAAACCTCCGTTACCATCATTCTTATAAAGTTTTGTAACGGTCCCTGTTGTAAGAAGTGAACCGCTTCGGCCAGCGATCAGAATGTCAAGATATCCGTCATTGTCGTAGTCCATCCATAAAGCTCCACCATAATAGTTTTCGCTTGCGCCTTCGATGGCAATATCATGGCGCTTTTCAAGGAAATGACCGTTGTTCTCATAAACGAACCCGTAAATACCGGTATACTGCGCTCCACTCAAAAGCAGGTCCATGTCCCCATCATTATCAAAGTCGCCCCATGCTAGACTTCCATTGAAAAAATCTGTCAAAACGGATCTTTCATCCTTGTGGAATGTTTTATCACCGTTGTTGAGGTATAACGCGCTGCGAAACGAATTGCCACTAAACCCGGTCACCGCGAGATCGACTTTGCCATCTCCGTTCGCGTCTGCCCACGACATGGAGCACTGGGTACAAAACGGTAAGTTTGTGTCGTTAATGCGTGTAAATTCCGCACCTGTGTTTTCGTAAACCAGCGTCTGTTCAGCAAAGGAATCCTCGTCGACTCCGGCTATGAGAAAGTCAAGGTCCTCATCATTGTCGATGTCAAACCACGAAGCCGTCGTGTTGGTGATGCCCGGAAAAGTGTATTTCAGCACAAAATCAAATGCGCCGTTGTTTTGATAAAGCTCGGATATACCACCACTGGAACTCAGCCCTGAAATCAGCACATCCAGATCGCCATCGCGGTCATAATCACCAAGGGCAAAAGAGGCGAGGCGTACATCACGGAGGGACGTGCTTACTTCGTTGAAGGCGCCGGCATCATTTCTATAAACCAAAGTATGAAACTCATTAGCGGTCTGGTTCGCACCAAAGTAGATAAGGTCCAGATCATTGTCACTATCAAGATCGGCCCATTCGATCTTACCACTATAGAGCTCCCGCAAGCTGTGCTCGGTCCGCTCGAACGTCTGGGCGGGCAACAAATGACAATAGAAAAGGAAAAAGACGAAAAGCGTTTGCGAACGATAGTGACAGGACATCGGGCCTTACAGGTTTAGTAGGTAATGGAGAAATAAGTAGCTAACCAAAATACACTAATAAACGGAGATCAGGAAGTTTGGAGGGCAGGAAGTTTTTAACTTCTGCACCAGTAAGAATTATGGCAGCCAGCGAAAGGTGACTAGTAACTTTCTTAGAGATAGTCAGTTTCTAATGCGGCGGCCCGAACAAACAATGATGGATAATCAACGACGAAGCCGGATTCATCAACTTCAATTATTGCTTCGAAATCGTTGGGAACATTCTCATAATGGTACTGTGAAGGCGAAAGCCGCACATATTTCTGTCTCACTGGCTTGATCTCCTGCGCTAACAGGTCGAGATAGATCACCCGGACCTCCTGTGTCTGATCCTGGGTTAGATTAAGCCTGTTTATCGGTAGAGAATTCGTGAATGGAGTCAATGGAATATCAATGTCAATGCATCCCTTGAATTGACTTACTTCCTTGCCTTCACTCGTCCAATTACCTCTTCCATCACCTTCAAATGTTATGAATTGACGTCGATTGCTGTGCCGGCTTTTGATTTCAAAGAAGATTGTCTCCCAATTGTGATTGGTCTTAATGCAATAGTCTACTTTGTAGATTTTCTTCTCGTAGTACCCGATTATAGTTGACGTTATTATTAAACCGTCTCCGACGCTGCTCACTAAACAGTTCTCCAGCGAGTTGTATTCCCGGCCTGACCAAAGTATGTTAGTTTGCATGGTGTGTTTCGAATACGAATCACTTTCATCTACATCTTGTGGACGAGACAGGACAAGTTTGACCAGTCAACATGAATAACTATCATCCTCCGGCAATAGCTCCGAGTACGATCAGCGGCTCGTTGCCCGAGACCACCTTCTCCGGAAGC
>Ga0307416_100001830_pt1 | contig 11846 bp, 9 predicted proteins | sample DK1Cmetagenome_2_FD_203821 | JGI IMG/M metagenome (GOLD analysis project Ga0307416, IMG submission 203821) | Maize rhizosphere microbial communities from greenhouse at UC Davis, California, United States - DK15-C-3 | ecosystem: Host-associated > Plants > Roots > Rhizosphere > Soil | place: USA...
AGGTCGGTGTAGCCCGAGTACGGGATGCCGCGCCGCTCCGCCCAGTTGCCGACCGAGCCCACGTCGATGTTGACGAACGCGCACACCTTGTCGCGCCCGTTGCCGAACGCCACCGCTTCCTTGATGTGCGGGAAGAACTTGAGCTTGTTCTCGATGTAGTTGGGCGCGAACAGCGCGCCGTTCGCGAGCCGCCCCACGTCCTTCGCGCGGTCGATGATCTTGAGGTGCCCGTCGGCGTCGAAGAACCCGGCGTCGCCGGTGTGGATGTAGCCGGACGCGTCGATCGATTCGGCCGTGGCGTCGGGCCGCTTGTAGTATTCCTTCATCAGCATCGGCCCGCGCACGAGCACCTCGCCCGATTCGGCGATGCGAACCTCGACACCCGGCGCGGGCTTGCCGACGCTGTCGAACTTCACGCCACCGTCCGGCTGCAGGCACGCGTAGGCGCAGGTCTCGGTCATGCCGTAGAGCTGCTTCAGGTTGATGCCGATGCTGCGATAGAAGCGGAACAGCTCGGGTCCGATCGCGGCGCCGGCGGTATACGCCACGCGGATCCGGCTCATGCCGAGCACGTTGCGAAGTGGCGCGTAGACGAGGAGGTCGCCGATGGCATAGAGCACGCGGTCGGCGAAGCCAACGTCCCGCCCGTCGAGGATCTCCGCGCCGCAGTCGTGGGCGACGGCGGTGAACTTCTCGAACAGCCAGCGCTTGATGGCGCTCGCATCCTCCATGCGGATGCGCACCTGCGTCAGCAGGTTCTCGAAGACCCGGGGCGGCGCGAAATAGTAGGTGGGCCCGATCTCGCGCAGGTCGGTCATCACCGTGTCGCCCGATTCGGGGCAGTTGATCGTGAAGCCGGCATAGACCCACTGCGCGAGCGAGAACAGGTGGTCGCCGACCCAGGCCATCGGCAGGTACGACAGCACGCTGTCGTCCGGACCGAGATGGTCGAAGCGAACGCCGCCGGCGGCGGCCGCGATGAACGCCGCGTGCGTCTGCCGCACGCCCTTGGGGCGGCCGGTCGTGCCGGACGTGTACAGCATGACCGACACTTCGTCGCTGCGCCCGGCCTCGACTTCGCGCTCGAAGTAGCCCGGGTTCGCGCGATCGAACTCGCGCCCGGTCGCCTGCAGGTCCTCGAAGCTCATGACGCCCGCGTAATTGCGCAGGCCGCGGGGATCGTCGTAGTAGACGCGCTCGAGCGACGGCACGTCGGGCTTCGCCTCGAGGATCTTGTCGACCTGCTCCTGGTCTTCGGCGAGCGCGAACGCGATCTCGGCGTCGTTCAGCACGTAGACGAACTCGGCCGCCGGCGCGTCCTGGTACATCGGCACCGGCACGCCGCCGAGGCACTGCGCAGCGAGCATCGACCAGTACAGGCGCGGCCGGTTGTCGCCGATGATCGCGAGGTGCATGCCGCGCTTGAAGCCGTGAGCGGCGAGCCCGCACGCGAGCGCGCGCACCTCGCCGGCGACCTCGGACCAGCTCCACGTCTGCCAGATGCCGCGATCCTTCTCGCGCGTCGCCGGGTGCGCAGGGCGCACGCGGGCGTGCTCGAGCATCAGCCGTGGAAACGTGTCCAGCCCGCCTTGCATCGCGTCCTCCGACTCCGCCTGGCGCGATGCGAGCCGCATCGCACGCCAACGTCGTTCGCGGCGCCTCGAGCCGGGCGCCTTCTCGCCGATCGCGCACGCCTGCCGCGCTGGGCGGCGATCGCCCGGGCTATCTTACCCGCTCCGCCCAGGCCGCAACGCCGGCCTTCCACCCCATCCGGCGGCCCGTCCGCCCCGCGTAGAATCGGCGGCGAACGAATGTAGTGGGTCGCGCACGGCCCGGTTGTCATCTCCCCGACAATTCGCGGGTCCATGCCGACGTTTCCCGAGATGCTCCGCGCCGCCCGCTGGGCGCAGGCGCTGCCCCCAACGCTGTACGCGCGCATCGAGGCGGAATCGTTCGTGCGTCGTTGCCCCGCCGGAAGCCTCGTGTGCCGCAAGGGCGAGCCGGTCGAGTCGTGGATCGGCGTCGTCGACGGCCTCGTGAAAATGGCCAGCGTGTCACCCTCCGGCAAGCCGATGAGCTTCACCGGCATCGGCGCCGGCGGCTGGTTCGGCGAAGGATCGCTGCTCAAGGACGAGCCGCGGCGCTACGACATCGTGGCGCTGCGCGACTCGCAGATCGTGCACATGCCGCGCGCGCTGTTCATGACGCTGCTGGACGAGAGCGTGGCGTTCAACCGCTTCCTGCTGATCCAGCTGAACGAGCGCCTCGGCCAGTTCATCGGACTGGTCGAGCACGACCGCCTGCTCGGTCCGGACGCGCGCCTCGCGCGCGGTCTCGCGGCGCTGTTCAATCCGCACCTGTATCCGGGCAGCCGGTCGACGCTGCCGATCTCGCAGGAAGAGCTCGGTCAGCTGGTCGGGCTGTCGCGCCAGCGCGTCAACCAGTCGCTCAAGGTGCTGGAACAGCGCGGGCTGCTGCGTGCGGAATACGCGGGTGTGACGGTGCTCGACCTCGCCGGCCTGCGCGACTACGAAGAAGGGCGCTAGTGCGCGGGTCGCTTGTTCGGTGCAGAAGTCGCATCGCCACGCGGCCCGCGAAATCGAACGACCGACTCGCGACAGCATCCGCCGAGTTCGGTGACAATCGGCGCTGGCGCTTCGCTACGCGATCGCGGGCCTCGCTCGCATCGTCGTCCCCACCCGAGACCAGGAGCCGTATGAACGATCTCACCCAGGCGCTGATCGCGGCCCACGGCGGCCGACAGCTCAATGTCCCCGGAAGCGAGCCCGACTTCGCCACGGCGGCCGGCGTGCAGCGCGACGTTGCGCGGTCGCTCGGCGCCACCGTCGCGGGCTGGAAGGTCGGCTTCTCCGCGGACGGAGCGGCCGTCGCCGGACCGCTGTACGCGAGCGTCGTGCAACCGAGCCCGGCGCGGCGCGCGGTCCCGGCGCAGGGCTTCATCGTCGAGATCGAGCTCGCGTTCCGGCTCGCGCGCGACCTTCCGCCGCGCAGCTATTCGCGTGACGAGATCATCGACGCGGCGAGCGAGGCGCTCGTCGGCATCGAGCTCATCCGCGGCCGGCTCGGCGAGCCGCCGGGCGTTTCGTTCGGCGTGTGGCTCGCGGACAACCTTGGCAACGACGGCTACGTGACCGGGAGCGGCGTGCGCGCGTTCGCGTCGCTCGACCTGCGGACGCTGCCGTGCCGCTTCGAGGTCGACGGCAAGGTCGTGCAGGAGCACACCGGTGGCCACCCGCAGGGCGACCCGGTCGAGCCGCTCCGCGCGTATGCGAGCCGGCCGATCGATGCGCTCGGCGGCCTGCGCGCCGGCCAGGTGGTCACGACCGGGAGCCTGACGAAGCCGTTGCGAATCGACCGCCCCGGGTCGATCGCCGCGCGGCTCGACGGCATCGGCGAGGTGAGGCTCGAGCTGACGCGCTGATTCAGCGATCGCCCGCGGCGCGGGTGTTCTGCAGGCGGTAGACGTTCCAGTCTGGCGCCGCGGACGCGTCGGCGAAGGCCGCGTCCTGGGCGAAGCGCCGGGCGAATTCGCCGAAGGGCACCGCGTCGCCCCAGCTCTCGACGAGGACGATCCAGCGGGGAACCGCCGTTGCCGTTCCACGCGCGCGCCGCTCGGCCGTCTCCATCGCGCTCGCCGCCTCGTTGGCGACGAGCAGGTGGGCGCCCGCGATGCCTGCCTCGCGCGACACGAAGCGCATCGTCTCGTACATCCGCTGGCGGTGCGCGGCGGCTCGCGCATCGTCGACGTCGTAGCGGAACGTCGCCACGAGACCACCCTGTCCGTGGCCGAAGCTCGCGGCCACCTCGCAGAGCGATCGCGCCACGTCGCGGAAATGCTTGACCGCCGAGACGGTCCAGGGCGTGGGCGCGTTCAGCCGGGCCAGGTACTCGGCACCAGCGAGCACCGCCGGCGACTCGGTCTCGTAGAGATTGAAGAACTCCGGCCGGCCTTCGAGCGCCGCGTAGCGGCGGCCGCGCAGGAAGCCGGGGATGGCGGCACGCTCGGGCATGTGCTCGGCGCCATGCCATGCGTAGAAGTCCGCCCGCCCGGCGGCGACGATGTCGTGCCAGATCGCCACCGCGCCGCCGCCTGCCAGTGCCATGCACGCCTCCCCGGTCGAGGCTTGACTTTACCGTGATCGGGCGCAGAATGGAACGTCATTCCAGCGTGGAACACCGTTCAATGCAGGTCGCGAACGTCGAGCGATGCCTGGACCTCGTCGAGGCCCTCGCGGCCGAGCCGGACGGCGCGCCGCTCGGCGAGCTGGCCGACGCCCTCGCACTGCCGAAGAGCGCGGCGCACCGCCTGCTTCAGGCGCTGACGGCACGCGGCTACGTCACCCAGGATGCGGACACGCAGGACTATCGGCTCTCGCTCAAGTTCGTGGCGCTCGCGTTCCGTCACCTCGATACCGGCCGACTGCCGGACGCCGCGCAGGCGGTGCTCGATCGGCTCGCGCGCGATTCCGGCGAGTACTGCCGGCTGGCCCTCGTAGAGGGTGAGCGCTTGCTCTGGACGGCACGCGCACAGGGCGCGACCCAGGGACTGCGCTACGACCCGGCGATGGACGGCGAAGTGGTGCTGCACGCGACCGCGACCGGCAAGGCCTGGCTCGCTTCGCTCCCCGAAGAAGCGGCGCTCGCGCTCGTTTACCGGCGCGGCTTCTCGACGCCGCCCGGATTCGGTCCGCGCGTCGTTCGCACGGTCGACGAGCTCCGCGCCCAGCTTGCCGACACACGCGCGCGGGGCTATGCGCTGGCCATCGACGAGGGCGAGTCCGGCACGCTCGCCGTCGCCACGGTCTTCCGTGCGTTCGACGCTGCGGATGCGCCGGTGGCGGGGACCTTGTCGATCGCCGGTCCGCGCGCCCGCATCGACGACGAGCGCGCAACGGCGCTGGCGCAGCTCCTGCCCGCGGCCGCGTCGGAGCTCGCCGCGCTGTGGCCGCTGCGGCGGCGGCAGCGCGCCGCGACACCGTCCCGCGTCGCCGCGGAGGCTGCGTGAGCGAGACGCTTCGCACCGACGCGCCCGAGACGGCGGCCGTTGCCGCACCGCCGTCGGACCGCGGCGATCGTGTCGCGGCGGTAGCCTATCCGGTCGCGGCGTTCGCGACGCTCCTGCTGCTGTGGCAGTTCGGCGTGCGCGCCGCCGGCGTCCCCGAGTACATCCTGCCGCTGCCCACCGAGTTCCTCGCCAAGCTGTGGCTGGAACGCTCGCTGATCGCGGAGCACGCGTGGGTCACGGCGCGGGAGATCGTCCTCGGCTTCCTCATGTCGACGGCGATCTCGATCCCGCTCGGCTTCATGATCGTGTCGTGGCGGCCCCTCGAGCGCGCGCTCTATCCGCTGATCGTGTTCTTCCAGCTGATTCCCAAGATCGCGATCGCGCCGCTGTTCGTCGTGTGGTTCGGGTTCGGCCCGTTCCCCAAGGTGCTGCTGACGTTCCTGCTGTGCTTCTTCCCGACGCTGGTCGCCAGCATGACGGGCTTTCGCGCGCTGGACGAGCGCGTGCTCTACCTGACGAAGTCGATGGGCGCATCGGGGTGGCAGACGTTCCGCTTCGTGCGGCTGCCGGCCGCGCTCACCTACATCTTCGCGGGCCTCAAGGTCTCGATCGTGTTCGCGGCGACCGGGGCGATCGTCGGCGAGTTCGTCGGCGCGAACGCCGGGCTCGGCTACCTGTTGCTGCGCGGGACGAGCTATCTCGACATGCCGCTGATCTTCGCCGTGCTCGTCGCGCTCGCGCTGGTCGGCATCGTCGCCAGCTACCTGGTGCAGTTCGTCGAGACGCTGGTGATGCCGTGGCAACGATAGTCGCTCGAACGTAAACCCCTACTTTCGAGCGGATGATGCAACCCGGAACCGGTGGCGGAGCCACACGGTTTCCGGCGCAAACGACGCAAAGAGAGAACGAGAAGCTGGCCTTGAGACCGGCACACGGATCGACACGAGTACCTTCCGACGAGGAGCAAACGATGCAACGCCGACCCTTCATTTGCGCAACCATGGCCACGCTCGCCGCGCTCGCGGCGCCCGCCGCGTTCGCGCAAGCCAGCCTGCAGCCGCTCAAGCTGACGCTCAACTTCCTCGCCGGCGGTCCGCAGGCGGGTTTCATCTACGCGAAGTCGCTCGGCCTGTACGAAAAGGCCGGCATCAACCTCACGATCGAGGAAGGCCGCGGCTCGGCCACGACCGCGCAGATGGTCGCCACCGGCCAGACCGACGTCGGTTTCGCCGACGCGCCGGCGGCAATGCAGCTCCGTGCCAAGGGCGCGCCGGTGAAGATCGTCGCGCCGATCCTGCAGACCAACGGCTTCTCGATCATGTCGCTCGAGGAGGCGAACATCAGGAAGCCGGCCGACCTCGTCGGCAAGCGCGTCGCGGTCCAGCAGGGGACGGCGCAGACGACGCTGCTCGACGCGATCTTCAAGACGAACAACATCGACCAGTCGAAGGTGCAGGTCATCAGCATCGACCCGTCGGCGTTCGTCGGCACGCTGATCGAGAAGAAGGTCGACGCGATCCTCGGCGGCGCCGACTTCCAGGCGGTGCAGCTGCGCGACCGCGGCGTGAAGATCAACGAGATGCTCTATCGCGACATCGGCGTGCCCACGGTGGGCTTGTCGGTCATCGCCCGCGACGATCGCGTGGCGAAGGACGCGGATCTCCTGCGCCGTTTCCTCGACGTGAGCCTGCAGGGCTGGGACATGGCGCGCAAGAACCCCGCCGCAGCGTCCGAAGCGGTCAACAAGATGTTTCCGGCCGCAACGAAGGAGCAGATCGCCAAGCAGCTCGACGTCGACCTGAAGCTCATGTGCGCGCCGGGCGCGGCGAGCTTCGCCCGCGTGCCCGACAAGAACTGGCAGACGACGTTCGACCTGTTGACGCAATACCTGCAGCTGCCGAAGGACAAGCCGGTCGGCGATTACTACACGAACGACCTGCTGCCCGCGAAGGCGCCGGCCTGCTGATGCAGGCGACGCTCGAGCGGCCGGCCGCCGCTGCGACGGGCGCGTCGATCGAAGGACGGCGCGTCACGCAGCGGTTCGTCGCGCGCGGCAAGGCACCGTTCACGGCGATCGAGGACGTGTCGTTCTCGATTGCCGGCGGCGAGTTCGTGTCGCTGATCGGACCGTCGGGCTGCGGCAAGAGCACGCTGATGCTGCTCGTCGCGGGGCTGACGCGTCCGAGCGAAGGCGAGATCCGCGTCGGGGGCAGGCCGCTGTTCGCCCCGCTCACCGACGTCGGCGTCGTGTTCCAGGACCACCTGCTGCTCGACTTCCGCACGGCGCTCGGCAACATCCTGCTGCAGCACGACGTGCGCGGCCTGCCGCGCGACCAGGGCAAGCGCGACGCGCTCGAGCTGATGCGCAAGCTCGGCATCGACCACGCGTGCGACCGCTATCCGCGCCAGCTGTCGGGCGGCATGCGCCAGCGCGTGTCGATCGCACGCGCGCTGATCCACGGGCCGTCGGTGCTGCTGATGGACGAGCCGTTCGGCGCGCTCGATGCCATCACCCGCACGCAGATCCGCCACGATCTCGAGATGCTGTGGCTGGAGACGCGCAAGACCGTGCTGTTCATCACGCACAGCGTCGAGGAGGCGGTCGGGTTGTCCGATCGCGTGCTGGTGATGAGTCCGTCGCCGGGGCGCATCGTCGAGGAGATCGCGATCGACCTGCCGCGGCCGCGTCCCGCGCACCTCGGCGAGTACCCGACGTTCAACGCCTATGCCGAGCGCATCCACGACTCGTTCCGGCGCCTCGGCGTGATCAAGTACTGACGATGGCCCGCGTCCTGATCACCGGCGGCGAGGGTTTTCTCGGCGCACCGCTCGTCCGGCTCGCCCGTGCGGCCGGTCACGAGGTGGTGAGCGCCGACCTGCTGCCGGGCGCCGACCGCCCGCTCGACGCACGCGATACCGACGCGATCGCCGCGCTCGTCGCCGATGTCCGCCCGCAAGCGATCGTGCACCTGGCCGCCGGGCTCACCGACGCCGGGGAGAGCGACCCGGTCGGCACGACGCGCCTCAATGCGCTGGGAACGGCGGCCGTGTTCGCCGCGGCCGAGGCGGGCGACGTCGAGCGCGTGATCTATGCCACGTCGATCTCCGCCGTGGGGCCCACGTCGCGGCCGACCGGCGACGACACGCGCCTCGCGCCCGGCAACGTATACGGCGCGACGAAGGCGTTCTGCGAGCACCTGGCGGCCGCCATGAGCGCGCGGGGACGATCGCCGCGCTATCTGGGGCTTCGCTTCGGCTACGTCTACGGCCCCGGTCGCGTTCGCGGCTGGCGCGATGTGCAGCGCATCGTCGAGCGGGTCGCGGCCGGCGAACGCAACATCGACTATCCCGACTACCCCGAGGCGATCGACTGGACCTGGATCGACGACGCAGCGGACATCCTGCTCCGCGCCGTCGAGCGCCCGCTGCCGCGCAACGCCGTGGTGAACGTCGTCGGCGACAAGCGCCGGATGCGCGACGCGATCGCCCACCTGCAACGCCGCGTTCCCGACCTCGTCGCGCAGCCGACCCCGGCGCGAACGCCGCCGGCCGCGTGGGGTCTCATCAACGACGGTCTCGAGCCGTTGCTCGGCGCGGTGCCGGCGACGACGCTCGAGACCGGCATCGACCGCATGCTCGCCGCGGCCATCGCTTCGCTGAACCCATGAACGCCATCGTCTTCCGCAACGCCTCGGTGCTCGACGGGACCGGCGCGCCTCCGTTTCGCGCCGACGTCAGGGTCGAGGGAAACCGTATCGTCTCGGTGAGCTCCGCCGATGCCAGCGCCCAGCCGCTCGACGCAACCGTCGTCGACTGCGACGGCCGCACGCTGATGCCCGGGCTGGTCGAGCCGCACGCGCACCTGTCGTTCCTCGACCAGGCGAACCCGAACCAGTTCTCGTCGATCCCGGTCGAGGAGCACCTGCTTGCGACGCTGCGCCACGCGAAGCTCTACCTCGACAGCGGCTTCACCTCCTGTTTCTCCGCGGCGGCGACGAAGCCGCGGCTCGACGTCGTCGTGCGAAACGCGATCAACCGCGGCGAGCACCCGGGCCCGCGGCTCCTCGCCGCGAGCGTGCAGCTGACGGTCACCGGCGGCGTCGGCGACCTGCGCCAGATGCACCTCGATCCCGGGGAGGCGATGTACACGCTGCCCTGCGACGGGCCGGTCGAGTTCCGGCGCGCGGCGCGCGAAGCCTGCCGCGAAGGCGTCGACGTGCTGAAGATCGTCCCGTCGGGTGACACGTCGACGCCGCCGATCCCGTCGGCGCAGACGCTGATGGCCGACGACGAGGTGGCCGCCGTGTGCGAAGTCGCACGCGAGCGCGGCAAGCGCGTCGCGGCGCACGCGCGCAGCGCCGAGTCGGTGAAGATGTGCGTGCGCCACGGCGTCGACGTCATCTATCACGCGACCTGCGCCGACGAGGAAGCGCTCGACATGCTCGAGGAGGCGAAGGACCGCGTGTTCGTCGCCCCGGCGATGTCGGTGACGTGGACGCGGCTGCACGAGTCGGGCAAGTACGGCCTGCCATCGACGCCGGCGATGAAGGCGCGGATCCAGCGCGACCTCGACATGACCTGCGAGCGCATGATCGCGCTCAAGCGCCGCGGCGTTCGCGTGCTGCCCGGCGGCGACTACGGATTCGCGTGGAACCCGCACGGCAACAACGCGCGCGACCTCGCGTTCTTCGTCGAGCTGATGGACTACACGCCGATGGAGGCGATCGTCGCCGCGACCCAATGGGGCGGGGAGATCATGGGCCGCCCGGGCGAGCTCGGCGTCGTCACCGAAGGTGCGCTCGCCGACCTGCTGCTCGTCGATGGCGATCCGCTGGCCGACATCGCGCTGCTGCAGGATCGTTCCAGGCTCGTTGCGATCATGAAGGACGGCGCGTTCCACAAGGCGCCGGCAGCGACGCGTTGACGCGTCAGGCTGCGCCGAGCAACAGCGCGATCCGGTAGGTCGCGAACGACGCCACGTAGGCCAGCGCGAACAGGTAGCCGGCCATCACGAGCGGCATGCGCCAGCCGCCCGTCTCCCGCTTGACCGTGGCCAGCGTCGACAGGCACTGCGGCGCGAAGACGTACCAGGCGAGCAGCGACAGCGCGGTGGCGAGCGACCAGTCGTGCGCGATCAGCGGCGTGAGCGCCTGCGCCGTGTCGTCGCCGGTCGCCGCGAGCGCATAGACGGTGCCGAGCGCGCTCACCGCGACTTCGCGGGCCGCGAGGCCGGGCACCAGCGCGATGCTGATCTGCCAGTTGAACCCGATCGGTGCGAATACGACTGCGAGCGCGTGGCCGAGCATGCCCGCGAAGCTGTGCTGGATCGCGGCGCCGGTCGCACCGGGCGGCGGCGCCGGGAAGCTCGACAGGAACCACAGCAGCACCGTCAGCGCGAGGATGATCGTGCCGACCCGACGCATGAAGACGACCGCGCGCTGCCACAGGCCGATCGCGACGTTGCGCGCCGTCGGCCAGTGGTACGACGGGAGCTCCATCAGCAGCGTGCGAACGCGACCCTGCGCGGTCAGGTGCTTCAGCGTCCACGCGACGACGAATGCGCCCCCGATGCCGGCGACGTAGAGCGCGAACAGGACGATTCCCTGCAGCCCGACGCCGAGCGCGAGCGTGCGCTCGGGCACGAACGCGCCGATCAGGAGCGCATAGACGGGCAGCCGCGCGGAGCACGTCATCAGCGGCGCAATCATCATCGTGACGAGCCGATCGCGCGGATCGGCGATCGTGCGCGCGGCCATGATGCCGGGAATGGCGCACGCGAAGCTCGACAGCAGCGGAATGAACGATCGGCCCGACAGCCCCACGCCGCCCATCAGCCGGTCGAGGAGGAACGCAGCGCGCGGCAGATAGCCCGATTCCTCGAGCACGAGGATGAAGAAGAACAGGATCAGGATCTGCGGCAGGAACACGATCACGCCGCCGACACCGGCGATCAGGCCGTCGACGACGAGGCTGCGAAGGCGCCCGTCGGGCAGCGCATCGCCGATCACGTGCCCGAGCCACGCGGTCGCCGCCTCGATCGCGCCCTTCGGCACCTCGGCCCACGCGAACACCGCCTGGAACATGAGGAACATCACGACCGCGAGGATCAGCGGGCCGGCGACCGGGTGCAGCACGACGTCGTCGATGCGGTCGCTCGCGACGTGCGGAACGGCGTCGTCGATGCCGAGGCGCGCAAGGATGTCGCGAACCGCGGCATGATCGCCGCGCGTGTCCGGCGGCGCATCGGCCGCTGCGCTGGTCGCGATCGACGGCCTGCGCCAGATCGACGGGTCGTCGAGCAGCGCGCGAAGGGCGTCGGCGCCGTCGCTGCGCACCGCGACCGTCGGCACGACCGGCAGGTGCAGCTCGGCTTCGAGGCGCTCGGCGTCGATCGCAATGCCGCGGCGCTGCGCGAGGTCGTTCATGTTGAGCGCGACCACGCACGGCAATCCGAGCCGGCGGACCGCCAGCACGATGCGAAGGTTGCGTCGCAGGTTCGTCGCGTCGACGACGCACACGACGAGATCGGGACGCCTCTCCGCGGCCGCGCGGCCAAACAGCACGTCGCTCGTGATGCGCTCGTCGGGCGAGCGCGGATGCAGGCTGTAGGCTCCCGGAAGGTCGAGCATGCGAAGCGCTCGGCCTCCGCGCGTGACGAAGCGGCCTTCCTTGCGCTCGACGGTGACGCCGGCGTAGTTGGCGACCTTCTGCCGGCTGCCCGTCAGCTGGTTGAACAGCGCCGTCTTGCCGCTGTTCGGATTGCCGACCAGCGCCACGAGCGGGCCCGCGCGATGCAGATGGACGACGGCCTGGTTCACGT
>Ga0307416_100001833_pt1 | contig 11843 bp, 13 predicted proteins | sample DK1Cmetagenome_2_FD_203821 | JGI IMG/M metagenome (GOLD analysis project Ga0307416, IMG submission 203821) | Maize rhizosphere microbial communities from greenhouse at UC Davis, California, United States - DK15-C-3 | ecosystem: Host-associated > Plants > Roots > Rhizosphere > Soil | place...
GGGCAGGGCGGTCATCGGCCGGGCCTGCAGCAGCCACAACCCGCCCTTGACCCCGTCGGCGCCGTCGCTGCCGCTGGGGTCGGTGATGATGGCCCATTCCAGGTCCTGGGGGCTGCCCAGGTGGGCATGGACGCGGCGGGCCAGGGTGGCGATCTGGCGGGCCTGGTCGGCGTTGATGGCCTGCTCGGTGGCTCGTATGCGCCTGGCCTGGCCGTGGCGGACGATCCATTGGTCGCCGCTGGCCTGACCGGCGACCAGCCGCTCGCCCAGGCCGCGCACGGCGGTGATGACGACCTCGTCGCGGTCGCCGGTCAGCGGGTTGGCGCTGAACGCGACCCCGGCCGCGTCGGCTGGGACCATGACCTGGACCAGGACGGCCATCCCGCCCCCGGACCCCGACGGGTCGGCTGGGGCTGGCTGGGGGTGGGCCTGGCGGTAGGCGGCCACGCGCGCCGAGGCGGCCGAGTCCAGCACCTGCCGCATCGCCTCGGGCAGCTCGTCCAGGCCGACATCCAGGACGGTCTCGTACTGGCCGGCAAACGACGCGCCGGCAAGGTCCTCGTCGCTGGCGGAGGAGCGGACCGCGAACCGCTTGTCCGGCCCGCCGAGCTCGGCGGCGGCGCTGCGCAGGCGTGCGTATGCCTGGTCCCAGTCGGCGGCGGCCGCGGTCACCACCACTCCAGGGGGCACTGGGAAGCCGGCCGCGGTCAGGCGCGCCAGGCTGGCTGCCTTGGTGCCCAGCAGGGCCCGCGCCTGGGCCGGGTCAAGGTGGGCGGCCTCGGTGAGGCTGAGGACCGGGGGGAGTGTCGCCGGCTCGACCTGGCGGGGCGGTGTCTGGGGCGGTAGCTGGTCGGCCATCATGCTTGCTCCCGTGGGTTCGACGTGGGCTGCTGGTGGTGGCCGTCGTCGGGGGTCATGGCCCGCAGCCACATCCCGACCAGCTCGTCGACGACCCTCTCCAGGGGCAGGGCCACCTGATGGCCAGCGCCGGACTGGGATTGGGCCGAGGCCTGCATGAGCAGGTGCATCACGATCGGGCCGGCCAGGGCCTGCATGGCCAGAACCGGGTCCATCCGGCGCAGGTGGCCGGCGGCCATCTGCTGGTCTAGGTAGCCGGCCACCAGCGGCAGGGTCCGCATCGCCTGGGCCGCATCCTGGTTGGCGTCGGCGCCGCTGTGGTGATCGGGACCGCTGCGGGAGACCTCGAACAGCAGCTGCAGCAGCAGGCCGATGTGGCCGTCCATGGCGGCGGCCATTGCTTGGGTGATGGCCGGGATGACCTCGGCCGGGGGCCGGTCACCCATGGTCTCCAGCACGGCCGCGATCGGCTCGAAGGGCGAGAAGCGTCGGACCAGCTCGGCAAACAGCGCTTCCTTGCCGGGAATCAGCCGGTACAGGGTGGCGCGGGAGACGCCGGCGGTGGCGGCGAGTTCGTCCATGGACAGCTCGGCCAGGCCGTGGCGGCCGACCAGTTCCAGGGCGGTGTCGAGGATGCGGTTGCGGACCGTCGGCGGCGGCTGGAGGCCGAGCTCGTGGAGCAGGTGTTGTTGGTTGCCGAACAGTCGGTACAGGGTGGCGCGGGAGACGCCAGCGGCGGCGGCCAGCTGATCCATGGACAGACCGGCCAGCCTGTCCTGGTCCTGGCCGTCTCCGGATCCCGGTCCTTTGTGGGTGGGCGTGGCTGTGGTGAGGGCCGCCAGGACTTGCTGCGTGGAGATGGCCGACGTCGACATGAGATAAGACTAGACGAGATGTATCGCCTCGTCCAGTATCGAATAATGCTCGAGGCCACCAGCAAGCCGAGTACCCGCTCGAGGACAGGGCCGCAGCTTCACCGTCATCTGACCCACCGGACCTTTGATTGACAGATGTCGATGCATGCTGGCATCCTCGCATCGACGTTCATCGATACGAGAGGATCTGTTGGATGGCGACCGCCACCGCAGCCGACCCGACCACCACGGCAAGTGTCTGCTGCACCCCCCTGGGGGCGCCGTCGCTGTCGGACGCCGAGGCCGAGGCGACCGCGCGGCTGTTCAAGGCCCTGGCCGACCCCCACCGGGTGCGGATCGTCAACCTGCTGGCCACCAGTCCCGACCCGGTGTGCGTGTGCGAGTTCACCGGGCCGCTCGGGCTCAGCCAGCCGACGGTCAGCCACCACCTCAAGAAGCTGGTCGCCGCCGGGCTGCTGGAGCGTGAGCAGCGCGGCACCTGGGCCTACTACTCGCTGCGTCCTGACGCCCTGGGCGGCCTGGCCGCCGCCCTCGACCTCCAAGGAGCCAGCCGATGACCACCTCCCAGACCGACCAGGACGCCCTGCGCGAGCAGGTCCGGGCCCGCTATGCCGCTGCCGCCACCAAGGTCACCGCCGGTGCGGGCGACTGCGGCTGTGGGCAGCCGGCCGACTGTGGCTGCGACGGCGGCTGCTGCGGCGGCGCCGCGACCGCCGAGGAGCCCGGGTTCGGCGCCGAGCTCTATGCCACCCTGGACCGCGACCAGCTGCCCGATGCCGCCGTGCTGGCCAGCCTGGGCTGCGGCAACCCGACCGCCGTGGCCGAGCTCCACCAGGGCGAGACCGTCCTGGACCTCGGCTCGGGCGGCGGCATCGACGTGCTCCTCTCGGCCAAGCGGGTCGGGCCCTCGGGCAAGGCCTATGGGCTGGACATGACCGAGGAGATGCTGGCCCTGGCCCGCGCCAACGCCGCCGAGGCCGGCGCCACCAACGTCGACTTTCTCAAGGGCCAGATCGAGGCCATCCCGCTGCCGGCCGAGACCATCGATGTGGTGATCTCCAACTGCGTGGTGAACCTGTCGACCGACAAGCCGGCAGTGTTCGCCGAGACCTACCGCGTGCTCAAGCCCGGCGGCCGGATCGGGATCACCGACGTGGTCGCCGAAGACCACCTCAGCGCCGAGGCTCGGGCCGAGCGGGGCGCCTGGGTCGGCTGCATCGCCGGCGCCCTCACCAAGACCGAGTACGAGCACGGGCTGGCGGCGGCGGGCTTCACCGGCGTGTCGGTGGCCTTCACCCACCCGGTCGGCGACGGACTGCACTCGGCTATCATCAAGGCCACCCGACCAGCCAATCCCGGCTCCGCCGCGGCCGTGGCCACCACCAGCCGTCGCGAGCTCCCGCTGGTGCAGCAGTCCGGCTGCTGCTGACCTAACCCGGCCAGCGCCCGGACGAGGCCTTCCCTCATCCGGGCGCCAAGCCGTTCCACCTCCGACCCGACCCTTGGACCACTACGACCGACTACATCGATAGTTGTCTATCTACCTGCTTGAGGAGCATCCGATGACGCGCAGTAACGGCATCTACCCCTTCGCGATCGAGGATCCCGACGCGGCCCCCGGCGCCCGCTCCGGCCTGCGGGTGGTGGTCATTGGGGCCGGCCCGGTCGGGCTGGCCGCCGCTGCCCACCTGCTCGACCGGGGCTTGGAGCCGCTCGTCCTGGAGGCTGGTTCCCAGGTCGGCGCAAACATTGCTCAATGGCGGCACGTCCGATTGTTCTCCCCTTGGTGCCTGGCCCTGGACCCGGTCAGCGTGCGCCTGCTCGAGCAGGCCGGCTGGGCCGGCTCCGACCCTGACGCCCTGCCCACCGGGGCCGACCTGCTCGAGCGCTACCTGGCACCGTTGGCCGCCCTGCCTGCCCTGGCCAGCCGTATCCGGCTGCACACCAGGGTGGTGGCGGTGGCCCGCCAGGATCTGGACAAGGTCCGCAGCCCCGGCCGTGACCAGGTCCCGTTCCTGGTCCGGGTTCGTGACCGGGATGGGCGGTTGGCTGACCTGCAGGCGCGGGCGGTGATCGACGCCTCCGGGACCTGGACCCAGCCCAACCCGCTGGGCGCCTCCGGCCTCCCTGCCCTGGGCGAGCCCGACGCTGCCGCCTGGATCGCCTACGGGCTGCCTGATGTCGACGGCCGCGACCGTGACCGCTACGCGGGACGGCGGACGGTGGTGGTCGGGGCTGGGCATTCGGCCGCGACCAGCCTCCTCGCCCTGGCTGAGCTCCAGCAGCAGGTGCCGGGGACCGAGGTGGTGTGGGGGGTCCGCTCGGCCACCCCGCGGCCGCTGGTCGGCAAGGGCAGCGCCGAGGCCGACGAGCTCCCGGCCCGGGGCCGGCTGGCGACCGACCTGGCCGCTCTGGTCGAGGCCGGCCGCATCGAGCTCGTCAGCGGCTTCCGGATCCACACGGTCGAGCCGTCCGGTGACCGGGTCCGGCTGGTCGGCGATCACTTCCATGGTGACGTCAGCCAGGCCCAGAACCTCGTTGTGGAGGCCGATGCGGTGATCGCGGCCACCGGGTTCCGTCCCGACCAGGGCATCGCCGCCGAGTTGCGGCTGGCGCTGGAGCCAGCCCTGGAGAGCCCCACGGCGCTGGGCCCGATCATCGATCCCAATGTGCACACTTGCGGCACCGTGCCTGCCCACGGGATCGCCGAGCTGGCCCATCCAGAGGTCGGCTATGTGGTCGTGGGGATGAAGAGCTACGGCCGCGCCCCCACCTTCTTGCTGGCCACCGGCTACCAGCAGGTGCGGTCGGTGGTGGCCGCCCTGGCCGGCGACCAGGCCGGCGCCGCCCGGCGTGATCAGGGGCCGCCGGCCGCGGCCCTGTGCGCCCGCAACCGGGACCTGCTGGCCAGCGCCCGGCGCCACCGCCAACTCGTCCCGTCCGTCCCCACAGCGTCCAGCGGGACGACGGCCGCGCTGGTCGGGACGGCGGTGGACTGGAGTGCCGCCACTTGCTGTCCCTAGCCTGTCTGGGATGAGCAGCGGCCGACAGCACCTTGAATCGGGGATCGGCCAAGGGTCGGGAGGAGCATGGTGATCGAGGCCAACAAGACGGTCGTGCGACGGCTGGTCGCCGAGGTCCTTAACGGTGGCCACCTGGAGGTCATCGACGAGCTGTACGCGCCCGAGCTGGTGGCGGCCGCCCGGCGCTGGATCGCGCCGTTCCGGGCCAGCTTCCCCGACGTCTACATGGAGATCGTGGAGTTGATCGCTGAAGGCGACCAGGTCGTCGGCCGCTTCACCTGCTCGGCCACCCACCTCGGGGAATGGCTCGGACAGGCTCCGACTGGGCGCCGCTTTGAGCGGGTCGATGAGGTCGCCATCTTCCGCCTCCGCGACGGCAAGATCGCCGATGCCTGGTCGCTGGAAGACACCCTCGGGCGCCTCCAGCAGCTCGGCCTGGCCTGAGCGCCATACCGATCCTCGAGCAAGGCGGCGGCTGCGGACACGCGCTGGCACTTGCCTCGGGTGTTGTGATCAATCTATGTTGATCCAGATGGCTACCTCGACGGTCCTACCTGCTGCCTCGCCGACCGGTGCCGAGGCTCTGCCGATGGAGCTGGCCCGGGCCCTGGGCGATCCGCTGCGCTGGCGGATCGTGGAGCTGCTCGCGTCCGAGCAGCTGTGTGTGGCCCATCTGGCCGAGGAGCTGGCCACCGCGCAGCCGCTGGTCAGCCACCACCTCAAGGTGCTCCGGGCGGCCGGGCTGGTGGACACCGACCGCTACCGCTACTGGACCTACTACCGGCTCCGGCCCGGCGCCCTGGTCCGCCTGGCTGCCACCCTCGGGGTGGTCGCCCGCTCGGCCCCGAGCGGGACCGCCTGCCGCCGCCAGATCCCCGGCGCCGACCCCACCCAGCCTGCCGCTGTTCGTCCTGCTGTGCCCCAAGGAGGCAGGCCCATGCCCTTCCGCGACCAGCCCATGGATCCGGTCAGCCGCCAGACCTTCGCCCGCTCGATCGAGTCGCTGGCCGAGGAGTTCCGCGGGGTCTTCTCCCTGGAGACGGTCGAACGCTACGTCAACGAGTCGATCGACCGCCTGCGCGGCGCACGGGTGGTCGACTTCATCCCCCTGTTCGTCCACCGCTTCGCCCGCGAGCAGCTGCGCGCGCTGGCCCAAGCCGAAGGAGCCATCATCAAGGACGTCCCCGAGGTCCTCTTCGTCTGCGTCCACAACGCCGGCCGCAGCCAGATGGCCGCCGCCCTCCTCGACCACCACGCCAAGGGTCGCGTGCATGTCCGCTCAGCAGGGAGCGCCCCCGGTGACACGATCAACCCGGCGGTCATGGCGGCGATGGACGAGTGGGGCATCGACCTGTCCCAGGAGTTCCCCAAGCCCCTCACCGACGAGTTCGTCAAGGCCGCCGACGCCGTCATCACCATGGGCTGCGGGGACGCCTGCCCGATCTATCCGGGCAAGCGCTACGAGGACTGGGAGCTGGACGACCCGGCCGGCCAGCCGGTCGAGGTCGTGCGGCGCATCCGCGACGACATCGATCTCCGCGTCCAGCAGCTCCTGGCCGAGCTGGTCCCAGCCGGCACCTAACCACCCGGGGACTCGTCGACCCAAGGGGACCACGGGATGCGGCTGTTGGTGATTGGGGCAGTGACGCCGGGATCAGCGCCGGGCTCTGCGCCCGCGAACTGGACCCCAGGGTCGAGGTCAGCTTGCTGGTCGCCGACGCCTATCCCAACTTCTCCATCTGCGGGCTGCCCTACTACCTGTCCGGTGACGTGCCCGACTGGCGGGATCTGGCCCACCGCACCAGCGCCGACTTGGAGGCGGCCGGGCTGGAGCTGCTGCTTGACCACACCGCCCGGGCGATCGACCCCGTGGCCAAGCAGGTCACCGTCACCGACCCGGCCGGCGCCGAGCGCCAGCTGAGCTATGACCGGCTGGTGATCGGGACCGGCGCGGTGCCGGTCCGACCGCCGATCGACGGCCTGGACCTGCCCGGGGTCCACCTTCTGCACACCATGGGCGACACCTTCGCCCTCCAGCAGGACCTCACCGGCGACGCCCGTTCGGCCATCATCGTCGGCGGTGGGTACATCGGCCTGGAGATGGCCGAGGCCTTCACCGCCCGCGGCCTCTCAGTCACCGTGGTCGAGCAGGCCCCAGCGGTCATGCCCACCGTCGACGAAGAGCTCGGCGACCTCCTCGGCGAGGAGTTGGGCCGCCACAGCGTCCAGGTTGTCAATAACGTCACCATCAAGGCCATCCACCAAGAGAATGGCGGCCTGACCGTGGCCGGCGAACCCGACTTCACCGCCACCGCCGACCTGGTCCTGGTCGTCGTCGGCGTCCGGCCCGATACCAACCTCGCCGTCGCCGCTGGCGTGGAAACCGGGGTACGGGGGGCGCTGCGGGTCGACCGGCATATGCGCACCAACCTGCCCGACGTGCTCGCTGCCGGGGACTGTGTCGAGACCTGGCATCGGCTACTGGAGGCGCCCACCTACATGCCCCTTGGCACCACCGCCCACAAGCAAGGCCGCATCGCCGGCGAAACCGCCGTTGGCGGCACCGCGGAGTTCGCCGGGTCGCTGGGCACCCAGGTGGTCAAGGTCTTCGAGCTGGCCGTGGCCCGCACCGGCCTGCGCGACCACGAAGCCCACGAGGCCGGCCTCGACCCGGTCACCATCGGCTCGGTCGAGTTCGACCACAAGGCCTACTACCCCGGCGCCCACCAGCTGCACCTACGCATCACCGGCGACCGCACCAGCGGACGGCTGCTCGGCGCCCAACTGCTAGGGGACCAGCGCGCCCAGGTCGCCAAACGCATCGACATCCCGGCCACCGCCCTGTTCCACCACATGACCGTCGACGGCCTCAGCGACCTGGATCTCAGCTATACCCCGCCGTTCGGGAGCCCTTGGGATGCGGTCCAGATGGCCGCCCAGACCTGGACCCGCCAGACACGCGAGAGTCAGCCGACCAAGGCGGCCAGCCACGAGATCCCCCCATGAGCGGGCCGACACCGGAGCGGCGGGTGCTGTTTGTGTGCGCCCACAACGCCGGGCGCAGCATCGTCGCCGCCGCCCTGCTCAACGCCCACCAGCTACCTGGTGTGTGGGCCGACTCAGCCGGGACTGATCCGGCCGACGCCCTGAACCCCACCGTGGTGACTGCGTTGGCCGAACGTGGCATCAGCCTGGCCGCCATATCTCCCAAGCCGATCACCCTCGAGCTTCTGGCCGGCGCCGACCTGGTCATCACCATGAGCTGCCATGCCGTCGGCCCCACCCTGCCTGGAGGCGCCGTCCGCCGACAGCATTGGCAGCTTGGGTTCCTAGGCGATGACCTGGAGGGGATGCGGGCCTTCTGCAGCCAGGTCGACCGGCGCGTGCAGGCGGTTCTTGGTGACCTGACGCGGCCGACAGGATGACGCCAGACGGCTAGATGGCGCGGCCACAGGCTAGTTTTCGTCAGTTCGGCACGCTCAGCGCCGTCGTCGCTGATCAGTCTGCGTCACGGTGCCGCGAACGGCCTGCCGTAGCTGCAGCGGGGTGCCGGCATTGATGCGCGCGAAGTAGCGGTCATAGGCTGGACTGCCTTCCGGCCATTGCGCCGCAAAGTGCGCCTTCCACGATGCGACGTCGAACTCCAACGCCAACGCGTCGCAGCGCAGGCCATCGATGCTGATGCCATAGAGGCTGTCGGCGGGCGGTTGTGAGCTGGTGGACAGGCGGGTGATGACACCGAAGGTGGTGCCGGTGAAGTTGGCCAGGCCGGCGGAACCGTTGTTGATCACCAGCCGGCGGCGGCCCTGCTGGTCGGCCAGGTCCAGGGCGTACGGCAGGCCGGTGTGCGTGCAGGCGAACACGCTGACCTCGGCCCGATGGAACCAGTCCAGCAGGTCGTCGTTGGTGGTTGGCTGTCCATGCCAGCCGACCTGGCGGCGTACCAGCGGGTCGCCGGGTTCCATCGCCTCCAGGGCCAGTCGCCAGCCGGCCAGGGATTCGGGGTCGCCGTGGAGGATCCCGATCTGCTGCCCACCCACGCTGGCCGTGAGGTAGCGGGGCAGCCCGCCGAGGCGGCCGACCAACTCTGGGAACCTGCCGGCAGTCCCGCGGAGCCGGGTCATGATCTGGTTGGAGCGCTCCACGACGTCGTCGCTGATGTAGTCGGGGTAGGCACAGCCGCAACCGGCGTCCTCGTCCGAGGCGAGCTCGGCCTCGACGTTGCCCTTGATGGCATGGTGGGCCAGCACCGTCTCGCTGATCGCCTGGAAGTCGTCGGGGTCGACGTCCAGCCAGTGGAAGTCGCCGTTGAACACGATTGCTGGCGGCCCGTCGGGCTCGCGGTCGGCCCGCTCGAGCACGGCCTCGAGGGCGGCCGGGTTGCCGTACAGGCCGCCGACGACATAGAGGGTGTCGGCCTCCAGCCGTGGCGGCTGGGCGAGCGCCTCCGGCTGGTACCGGTAAGCCAGCGGGCAGGATCGTCCCCGAACCTCCACCTTCGACCTTCCACCTCCAGAGCTCTGGTCGCCAGTCCCGACGGCAACTACGGTCCAGCCTGTCGAATGTAGGCCTGCTGCAATGGCCAGATCGATCAGGCCCAGCAGCGAACTCGATGCCGCGGGTTCGTCGCCGGGGTGGTGCCTGCCGGTCCCTCCAGCCTAGCGCCACCCCAGCCCCCTCAAGCCCGGCCTGGCGGCCCCGGCCACCACCCCAGGCCGGTTACGGGCGGGGCGGTGCTGGCCGGGCTTGACCGGGCTGGGGCCCCGTCGCTGCGCCTTCGGTGACCGGCAGGCACCCCGCCTGCCCAGGGCCCCAGGAGGCGCCCATGCCCGCCGTGCTGCTGTTCACTGCCCAGAAACTCGCCCTGCGCAAGCGGGCCCGGGCCGAGGCCCGCCACACCCTGCCCAACCCGGCCGCCACCGTCCATGCCCTGGCCTTGGCCATCTGCGAGGTCGAGGCGGGGCTACGCTCAGCCAGTCAGTTGGAGCGGATCTGTCATCCCAGCCTATGGGACGCGGTCGCCAACCGGATCCAGCGGGCCGGTGGGCCACCCGTCAGCGCCGCCAGCGTCCTGCGGATCCAGGTTCAGGAGCTCACGCCGGGCTTGGTGGATGCCGTGGCGGTGCTCCGCCGGGGCCAGCAAGCGGTGTTCATCGCGTTGCGGCTGGAGGCCGTGCCCGGCCGCTGGGAGCTGATCGAGCTCCTCTACTAGCCGTCAGGCTCTGGACCGGCGGGGCGAGCCTGGCCCAGGAATCGCCTCGCCGGTTATCCACAACCAGCAGATCAGCCCTCGCGCCCGCCGGCGCCGGCCGCTAGCGTCCCTGGCATGTCGTCACCTCTTGGCCCTCCGTCGGCCGCCCCCAGCTTGCGGGTCCAGCGGCTGGTCGAGCGGGCCATGACCTTCGCGGTCGAGGAGTATGACGATGACCTGGCCGTCACTCGCCTGGCCTGGCTGGCCCGCCACGACCAGGCCGCCCTGGACCAGGCCTGCGACGTCTGTCTGAGCTACACCCGCATCGACTTGGGGATTCGTGGCCGGGCGATTGGGCTGCTGGCCCGGGTGCTATACCCCGACCTGCCTCCTGACCCCGCCGCCAACGACAACTGAACCACCGTCAGCGGCCAGTGCTCGCCATCCTGGAGTCCGGCTGTCGAGGGCGCTTGGCGCACGAACCTGTGCCGGCTGCAGCGCACATCAGTCGCGGTGACCCTCTGCTTGCCGTTCGGCAAGCAGGTCCTCGGCCGCCTCAGCCTGGCGCTCCAACCAGGCCAGCCCCGGCGCCTGATACATGCGCGCCACCTCCTCCTCGCCAGCCGCCAGCCGCTGGCGCATAACCGCGATGACCTGGCGGTTGGCTGCTGCCTTCTGGGCCAGCACCCAGCTCGGCAGCAACGCCAGGCTCTCCCGCATCTCAGATCGGGTCATGGGCGGATAGGGGCCAGGATCGTAACAGCCGAGGCGGGTGTCTGGTTGGGCCTGGCGGACCTCCAGGCAGGGGATGCAGATCAGCACCGTGAACAGCCCCTCCACGTTGGCGAAGGGCCCACGGCTGGCGCCGCAGAACGAGCAATGTCTCCCCTCACCAGTCACGGGGCAGCGGCCCGGTGGCCCGTGGCCGCCGTCGGGCGCTGTAGCCGCCGCGGACCCGGCCACAGGCATCGGGGGCGCGTGCCAGCCCAGCAAAGCCCGGGCCATTGCTTGTCGCAACATGCAGATGCGTACTATACTACGCATAATCCTGATCCCTTGAGAGGAACATACGTGCCGACTGAAACTCCCACCGACACCGACCCGCAGCGCTACCTGCTGAGCACCGTCCGCCAGAGCCAGGCCGCCGTGATCGACACCATCCGCACCTGGACGACCATCACCGAGCAGCTGACTCGCACCCTCAGGGTGCCGGTCCCCGAGGTCGACTTCGCCGGCGCCGTGGACCGCGTGTTCGACGTCGCCGAGCAGACCCTCGCCGTCCAGCGCCAGCTCGCGCTGACCGTCGCCGGTGTCGCCACCCGTCAGGTCGACACGGCCGTAGAGACCGTCGACACCGCTGTGGCAGCGGTCGAGACCACCGTCGGCGAGCGCGTCCGCCGAGTCGAGGACCTCGTTGAAGCCGTCCAGGCTGAGCAGGAGCAGCCGGATCCGGAGCAGCCGCAGGCCCCGAAGGCTGAGTCCCCCCAGCAGATCCGCAAGTTCGACGGGCGTACCTATGAGGAGCGCAGCATCGAGGAGCTCCGCGAGCGGGCCGCTGAGCTGCAGCTCCAAGGCCGCTCGGCGATGAACAAGGATGAGCTGATCGCCGCCCTCCGCGACCACAGCAAGCAACGATCGGCCAAGAACGACGCGTCCACGCAGGAGTCCACGCCGGACCGGCGCGCCTATGAGGAGCGGACCCTCGAGGAGCTCCGCGAGCGGGCCGCTGAGCTGCAGCTCCAAGGCCGCTCGGCGATGAACAAAGAGGAACTGATCACCGCCCTCCGCCAGCACTCCAAGTAACTGCGGCGCGACCGCCAGCGGCGGTGGCCCGGCTCTGCGTGTCGCACGCGGGTCGGGCCGCCTCCATGTCCGGGGATGACCAAGCCCTGAGCG
>Ga0307416_100001834_pt1 | contig 11843 bp, 8 predicted proteins | sample DK1Cmetagenome_2_FD_203821 | JGI IMG/M metagenome (GOLD analysis project Ga0307416, IMG submission 203821) | Maize rhizosphere microbial communities from greenhouse at UC Davis, California, United States - DK15-C-3 | ecosystem: Host-associated > Plants > Roots > Rhizosphere > Soil | place: USA...
GGCGATTCTTCAAGGCACTCGAGCCAACCCGCGCCGAAGGCGTTTACGTCAACTTCCTCGATGCCGACGACGGCGCCGCCCGGGTCCGGGAGGCTTACGGCGACATCAACTACCGACGACTCGCCGCGGTCAAGGCGAAGTACGACCCCGACAATGCGTTTCACCACAACAAGAACGTGCATCCCGGATGAGCAGATAAAAACCCCCCGACGTTTCCGTCGGGGGTTCATGTGAGATCCTGCCAAGGAATTCCCGCGATAACGGTCATAACGGCGGTCTCAGGCTCTTGAATTGACTCGGGATTGACCAACGATCTCGCGGCGCGCTGCATCTCGTATAGAGTGGCGCGGGGGGAGCGCGGGCCACGCCGCCCGTTGCACAGCATGGTGAACAAACACTCGCCCGGCTCCGAGTCCGGGGGGCACTCCGGTGGGAATCTCCTCGATCAGTTGTTTTCGGGCCGGGCAGATATCGCCTGGGCGGAGTTTCTTAAGCTTCATTCCCCGCTGATCATGCAGGCGGCACGCCAGTTCGCGGGCGGCAGCGAGAGCGCGAACGACTGCTACCTGTTCGTCTGCGAGTCCTTGAGTGACGACGGTTTTCGCCGCCTGCGGAGCTTCCGGCAGGACGGGCCGGCGCGGTTCCGGACCTGGCTGCGAGCCGTCGTCGTCAACCTCTGCATCGACTGGCGGCGGAAGCAGCATGGCCGCGTTCGTCCCTGTGTCGCGGTATCCGGCCTGGCGCCGCTCGACCAGGAAGTCTATCGGCATGTTTACCTGCGCGGCCTGACGCGAACCGAGTGCCAACGGGCGCTCGCGAGCCAGTTTCCTGAGGTGACGCTCGAGCAGATTTCCGAGGCCAATGCGCGACTCTTCAAGCGTCTCTCCTCCCGGCAACGATGGCAGCTGGTGCATCACTCCCGCGGATCTGTCTCGCTCGACGACGCGATGGCTTCCGACGACGAAAGCGCAGGCTTTCAACTCCACGATCCTTGTCCCGGTCCCGAGCAACTTGCCGGCGAATCGATGTCCCGCGAGGTCATACAAGAAGCCCTTCGATGGCTCACGCCACGCGAGCGCCTGCTGCTGCGCTTGCGTTACGAGCAGGACCTGACACTCGAGGAAGTCGCGAGGCTCGTGGGGCTCCCTGACCCCTACCGGGCCAACCGCGAAATCCAGGCCGCGGTGGCGAAACTGGCCCGGCACTTGCCGGCGGACGAGCCATGATTCGTGCGCAAATCCGGGCGTCCTGTCCGTGAAACCGAATAGGCAAGGACGAGGCCCCGGCCGGCCGTGATGCAGACATATGGACGATAGAAAGCTGCAGGACCTGTTTCATCGCGCCTCTACCCGGACCTGGGAGTGGGCCGCGGGGTGTCCGGACGAGCACGAGATCGCCGCCTACGCCGATGGGACGATACCCGAGTCCACTCGAGACGAGGTGGAAATGCACCTCGCGGACTGCGAGCGCTGCACGTTGCTGGTCGGCACGCTGTCGCGGCTGGAAACAGAGTCTTCGGACGCCCCGACTACAGAAGTACTGGAACGCGCGCAGCGCCTCGTCCGCGCCGGGCGCGGCCGCTGGATCGGGTACCTGCCGCACCTGGCGGCTGCAGCCGTGCTGGTCCTCGCCGTCAGCGTCATGTTCAACCTGCGGCAGGATGCGCCCGTTCAGTCGGAATCCGATTACCGCACGACGCGCGGCGTCATCACCTCGCAGACAATCGAGGTCCTCTCCCCCGCAGCCAGCGCGGGCGTCAATGCGGAGGAGCTCGAGGTCCGGTGGACGAGGCTGCCCGGCACGCGCTACTACGTAGTCCGAATCGTCACGGCTGCCGGCGCGCTCGTAACGGAGCAGCGCGTCACCGATACCCATTGGCGCCCGGAGAACACCATACCGCTGCAAGCCGGCCAGGATTACTACGTCCGGGTGGAAGCCTATCCAGCGGTCGGCCCGTCAACCGGTTCGATTCACGTGCCATTCACGGTCCGCGGCAGCCGCTGACATGCAGGCTTGCCGCTGCGCCCTGCTCCTCCTCGGCACCCTGACAGGTCTCGCAGGATGCGGTGGCGAGACGGCGGCGCCGGCGCTCGATGCCGCGCTCGAAGCGGCCATCGCGATCTACCGCGAGGAAGGCGCCGAGACGGCCCTCCCCGAGTTCGAGCGGCTTGCGAAGTCCTATGCGGCGAGCGGGAAGCGGCGCGAGGAGGCGGCCGCGATCCACTACATCGGCGAATCCCACTGGCGCCTGGGCGATTTTGAGAAGGCACGCGCGTCGCTCGACCGCGCGCTCACGATGGAAACCGACCTGCGCTACCGGCACGGCATGGGCAAGACGCTCAATTCCCTCGGCCTCCTCGAGTGGGACGTCGGTAACTATGACGCCGCGAAGGCGCGATTTCGTCGCGCCGGGATGATCGCGCGGCAGGTGGGCGATCCCAAGCTCGAGGGCGCAAGCCTCAATAACCTCGGGCTCGTCCTCGATGAGCTCGGCGACTACAGGACGTCGCTCGCGCAGTACGACCAAGCGCTCGAGATCTACGCCGAAGTCGATTTCCCGCGCGGCGTCGGCGACACGCTCGGCAACATTGGTGGAGTGCACCTGTTGCTCGGGCGTTACCAGGAGGGGCTCGGCCGATATCGCGAAGCGCTCGCGATCAGCGAGTCGCTGAATTCGGCACCTTCGATGAGCCAGGACCACGGAAACATCGCGCTATGCCTGCTCGGTCTCGGCCACATCGACGAGGCGATCACGAACTTCGACAAGGCCATCCGCCTTGCGAAAGACGCCGGCATGCGCCAGGACGAGGCCTACTGGACCCGTGGCAAGGCCAATGCGCTCATCGAGAAAGGCGCATACGACCAGGGCCTCGCGCTGCACAAGGCGGCGCTCGCCGTGTACGAGGAGGTGGAGGCCCAGGCCGAGGCGGTCGAGGCCCTGCACGACATGGGCCAGCTCTATTTTCTGCTCGGGGACCTCGCCTCCGCAGAACAGAATTTCGAGCGGGCGCTCGCGGTCGCCGAGTCCATCGGGCTCGCCCGCGGCGTGACCAGTAACCTCGTTGCGCTCGGCGACCTGCAGTTCCGCCAAGGACACCTCGCCGCCGCACGGCAAAGCTATGGCAAGGCGAACGCTCGGGCCTCGGAGTCCGGGGAGAAGTTCCTGCTGGGCGCGTCCACGTTGCGGCTCGCGGTCGTCCAGCGCGAGGAAAAGCAATTCGACCAGGCGGCAGCGACCGCGAAGCGAGCCCTCGTTGTGGCCCGAGATATAGGCTCGACGAGCCTTCAGGCGGAGACTCTCCTCGCCATTGGAGAGACCGAGCGACGCCAGCAGGGCCATAAAGCCGCGCTCGAATCCTTTGCGGCGGCCGAGGAAGCCATCGATACGATCGGCGACCCGGACATCCTCTGGCAGATTCACTACGGCAGGGCTCTCGCCCAGAAAGCGCTCGGCGAGCGAGAGGCGGCGGAGAAATCGCTGGTTGCGGCGATCGACGTGATCGAAGGCGTGCGCAGCCGCCTCAAGGAACAGCGCTTCCGGGCCGGATACCTGCAGGACAAGTACGATGTATACGTCGAGCTCGTGCGGCTGCAGCTCGAGCTGGGCCGCGCGGGAGACGCGTTCATCACGGCCGAGAGATTACGCGCGCGCAATTACGCCGAGCAGCTCGGGGGCCGCAGCCCCGCCCCGCTGACGGCCGAGGAGCGCCAACGCGAGGACCGGATGCGCGGCCGCATTCGCCAGCTGCAGAGCGCCCTGACTGACGAATTGGCGGTTGACGCGCCCGCGAGTCGCCAGCTGGCAGTGACGACGATGTCGCAGGAACTGGTGCTGGCGGAGCAGGAATACCAGTCGTTTCTGGACGACCGCATGGCCGCGGCGAGCGTCAATCGCCTCGCCGACGCACTGCCCGACGTCAAAGGTGTCCAGTCAAGGCTGCGGGACGGCGACGCCCTGGTGGAATACGTCGTGGGCCCGGACGGAGTCGTCGCGTTCGTCATCACGTCCGACCGGGCGTCCGCAAAGTACCTCGGAATTCCACGCGCCGACCTCGATGCCGGTATCGAGCTGCTGCGCGACCTCTTGAGCCGTCCCGCCGGCCGGCGATGGCTGGAGCCGGCGCGACACCTGTCGGCTTCGCTGATCGACCCGCTGAAAGCCGAAGGGTGGCTCGCCGGCGTGAGGCAGCTCTACGTCGTGCCCCACGGCGTGTTGAACTATCTGCCCTTCGCCCTGCTGCCCGACCGCGGCGGCGGCGAAGAAAAGCTCCTGGTGGATGCTTACAGCATCGCTTTCCTGCCCACGGCGGCCATGCTGATGCGGGATGCCGGGCCCGTCATCAGTCCCAAGACCCTGCTCGCGATGGCGCCGAGCCGCAGCCGGCTTCGTCACGCTCCCGAGGAAGTGCGGACCATCGACGGGATGTTCCGGCCGCATTCGCAACTCCTGATCGGTTCGCAAGCCACCGAGTCGAAGTTCAAGTCGCTCGCAGGAAACTACTCCATCGTCCATCTTGCGACGCACGGCCAGTTCAATCGGCTGAATCCGCTGATGTCAGGCGTCGAGCTCGAGGCGGATGGCGCAGAGGACGGATTGTTGCAGGTGCATGAAGTGCTTGGGCTTCGCCTCACGGCCGATCTCGTGACCCTGAGCGCCTGCGACACCGCCCTAGGCAGCGGCTACTTCGCGGAAGTGCCCGCCGGCGACGAGATCGTCGGGATGACGCGCGCATTCCTGTCCGCCGGCAGCGCATCCGTGATGGCGACGCTGTGGGAGGTCGATGACCTCTCGTCCGTGAGGCTGATGCAGCGTTTCTACGCGCATCTCAACGGGCCAGGTGAAGGCATCGGCAAGGCGCTCGCGCTCGCGCGGGCGCAGAGGGAGTTCAGGGCGAGCGATCAGCTGGCGCATCCGTATTACTGGGCGCCTTTTGTAGTGGTGGGCAGTGTGGCGGGGCCGCGGCACGTGGAGACAGCGACATGAATGCACCTGCACGGATCCTTTTCTCGGCCCTGCTTGTCTGCGTCGTGGGTGCCCTGATGCCCCGGATCGCACATAGCCAGGTGGCCGTGACTTCTGCGAATCCGCCCTCGGCACCACAAGGCACGCTCAGCCTGGACGTGACCGTTTCCGGCAGTGGCTTTGACAGTTCCGCCCAGGTCGAATTCCTCTTGACCGGGACGACTAACCCCGGCGGCGTCACTGTCAGGAAGGTGAAGGTCACGGGGCCGAAGAAGCTCGTCGCGACAATCGACGTCGCCGACACGGCGGTAATCGACAAGTTCGACATTCAGGTAACCCTGTCGGGAGGGCGCAAGGGCAAGGGGACAAGCCTGTTCGCGGTCGTCGCGAAGGTGAGCAACGATCCCTGCGCCGCTCCGCAGATCGATTTTCCGGCGTTTACGTTCAGGGGTACAACCGAGGCCACAGAAGAGATCATCTACGTCGCCGATTCCACCGGGACGTGCGTACGCGAGATTGGCAAGTTCACCGTCGCAGCTACCGACGCTTCTACGACGGTTTTCAGTTACCCGGTCTCTGGAACTTCAAATGTCGGGCGGGTGGCTTGGAGTGAAGGAGGCCAATATATCTACGCGGTCACCTTTACGGTGACCGGAACATCGATTGCTGTGGGTGCCGAGGAGCTGATTTACGACGATCGATTGCTGGCCTCCATAGACCTGAGCCCGGATGGGTCTACTGTCTACGCTACTCTGGATGCCGTCGGCTCGACGGATTCATCGATGATCAAAGCGATCAACTTCAGCGATCGCAATCAGAGGGTTGTCCTTGTCGGCCCACCAAACTCCGCGGACTTTGACCAAATCACGGTCGATGAGGACGGGACATTGTTTTTACTGCAAAGATCCCCGGGTCCGGAATTTCCGGAGCTGCTCCTGCGCATCGATCCGGAGTGCGCTGACATGTCATGCGCAACTGTGCTCGTCGATTCAAGCCTTTTCGGCATCGGTCGCATGGGTTCCGTCGTTGCGAGCCTCGTGGATGACCGACTTGCTTACTCCTACGAAACTGGCGGTAACAACTGCGAACTCCTGCAGGTCATCGCAGACACGGGTGGTCCGATCCTGAATTCCGCTCAGCCACGCTACGGAGAACGTTCGACCTGGTACAACGGCATGATCCTGACCAATGGTCGAGGGGCACCGACCAACGGTGGTCTCTGCAAGTTGATTGGGCGGATCACGCAGATCGATCCGGACACAAGCGCTGAGACTCGATTGATGCGCGGAAACGACCCGGACGGCCGCTAGGCAGTCATGCCACTGGCTGGAGACTGAATCATGAGGTCACTCGCGGCGATCCTGTCTGTAACAGTGCTCATTGGACTAGCGGGCCTACTGAAGCCTAGCGTTGCACAGAGCCAGGTGCTCGTAACTTCGGCAGATCCTCCCGCTGCACCGCAGGGCACGCTCAGCCTGGATGTGACAGTCTCTGGCAGCGGGTTCGACAACTCGGCGCAAGTCGAATTTCTGATCACCGGCACCGCAACTCCTGGCGGCATTATCGTCAGGAAGGTCAAGGTCACCGGCCCCAAGAAGCTGGTCGCGACGATTGACGTTGCAGACACCGCAGTGATCGACAAGTTCGACATTCAGGTCAGCCTGTCGGGAGGGCGCAAGGGCAAAGGTACAAGTCTGTTCTCGGTGCTTGCCAAGGCCAATGATCCTTGCTTTGCGGCGGTGGACTTCCCGTCATTCATCTACTTCCAGACCACTGCCCAACAAGGAACGCACGTCTCTGACAGCAGTGGTCAATGTACTCGCTTCCTGAAGAGTGGACTTTCGAGCATTCACACACGTTTCAGTTACCCCGTTCGGGATGACCTCGGAAACGCAACGAGCCGCGGGCGCGTGGTGTGGTTCGGCCGCGATCCGGCGGACACATTCGCTGGGCCAAGGCTGCAATACCACGCCATGGACTTTGAAGTGATGGGGACGACAATTACCCCCGGACCGGTTCATCTAGTCGTCGATTACGGACAGCTGGACTCGCCGGAAGGTGGGGGCAATAACGGTGTCTGTTGCGGTCTCGACTTGTCAGTGGATGGCAGGGACTTGTATGTGGTTACCAAGGCCGAACTGCGACCCGAAGGATACGTCAACAAGGTGGTCCGCATGAGGTTGCCGAACGACCTGACCGAGCTTGACCCGGAAGGTTCAGCTGCACAGACGGTTGTTTTCGAGCATGATCCTGGGCCGAGAAATGACACGCAATACACGACCGACCTCGACGTAAACGCCGCTAATGATTTGCTCTACGTCGAGCAAGTTTACGACGGGCCTTATAAGCGGGTATTGCGAATCGATCTGGACCCGGACCTGGTTGACACGGGTAGCGATGTGGAAGTCACCTCGCTGCCCCATCCAATGACCACTAACCCTCATGTCGGCGCGGATGTCTCCAGCCCGGCGTCGGACCTGATCGCACTCGCAATCCATTCGATCGAGTCTGACTGCACGCATCTGACGATCATGAATGGTAGAACTGGAACAGTCCTGAACGAGGGAAGTCAGATACCCGCTTATTGGCTGTCTTGGGCAAACGGCAAGGTGCTTACCCGCGGACATAGAAAAGGCTGCCGATCTACCGACACCATCGTCGAGGTCGATCCGCTCACCGGAGCCACGAAGCCGCTATTGAGCGGGTCACTCCCAGACGGGCGCTAGCCGACTTCGGCGCAAACTGAGGTCGCACAGCCGGCATTGCTCGAGCTTGTCGGACGTTTTCTCTCGCCCGCGCTGCCAAGCGCGCCTACTTCAAGCTCAAGAATCCTTAGGCCTCAGCCGATTGCATCGGCCAACTACGCGTACGAAAAAACGTCCCGCGAGTCCGTGCAATGCAGTCAGGCACATGGCGACTCAATGCGAGGCGCTACCGTATGCAGTTCAACCGTCGGGGGGACCAGATGAGCCAGTCAGCAGCTGCCTTCTTTCGAGTTGGCACACGACCGACAAGCATTCATTGTTTCATAGTTCTGTCCGCTGCAATCATCGCCGTTGGGCTGCCCCGATCCGATGCCTATGGCGACGTGATCCTGGATCCGCCGAACCTGACGGGTCAGGTCGGCCTGGAAGGCGAAGCGTTTGCGGCTGGGAGCGTGACGGTCTTTCCCAGCGGCTTGAGCGCCCTTTCGACGCCACTCGTCAACGGAGACTCGGACTTCGCATTCTTCGTGGAACCCGGCCGTACGTTCAGTCTCAGCGTCTCGCTTTCCTCGTTTCAGAGTACGAACAATGCCTCCTACTCAATGAGCCGATCCAGCCTGGCGGCGCTAGCGAGCGGTGAGGTGCGCAACTTGGACCTCGTGCTCCCATCTGGCCGGCTGAGGGGTTCCGTCAATGTTACTGGTGGCACCTTGCTCAGTTTCAATCTGCGCGCACAGCGGTCGATCGGTAACGAATTTCGCAGCGGAAGCGTTACGACCTCCAATCAGGGAGCGGTTGATCTGCCGTTTCCTGCGGGCACTGGGATATCAGCGTTTGGTACCGTCACGGCGCGGGTCGATGACACATGCAACGTCTCTCGCGCCGTGTCGACCCAGACGGTCGATTTGCAGTCCGGCGGGGTGCGTGAAGTTTTCTGGACGGTCGATTTTTCCGATGTGGATTGCGCAACTTCCGTCGGTTCAATCGGCGGCGCCATCGGACTCGTCGGATTGGGAACCCTTTCTCCGGCTCCACAGCTGCTGAGCTTCAATCCGTTTGTCAGCGGTCCAACGTCCCGTTCTCTGAACCTCAGTAGCGGCGGTCCGTACCAGTTCAACGACCTGTTGGCCGGAACTTACCAAGTCTTTCACGATGTGCAGTTTGCGGCGCCTTACGGCGGATTCTCCAGAGTTGCGCGACACTTCAACATTCCTGTAACTGCGGGCGGGATTACTCAGCTCGACATGCTTCCGAGCGTCGGCGCGGCGCACGGCTCAATTCAAACTGACGGCACGTGGAGCCTTTTGACTGCCAATTCCGTTTCCGTGAATTGGCTAGATGCAACAGGAAACCTGACGGGCAATGACAGTGTAGACCGCGCAACAGGCCGATATGACTTCGTGCTACCGGCAGGTGCATCACGCCTTTCGAATCTTAGCGCAAACTTCTTCAGCAACGCGGCAGGCGTTCACTCGACCTCGTCGTTCTTAAGTCGCAGTTTCACTGCGACCTCTCCGCCGGCCAGCTTTTCGATCACTGCCGGTAGCAACCTCGACGTGGTCGCCCATGAGATGCGCACTTCGGAGGCGGAACTGACCGTGCAGGTCCAGGATCCCTTGGTTCGCATTAACCGCCTGACACTCAACGGCTCGACACAGATTCGACATCCGACAACGAATGCAGTACTGGAAACCGTATCACTCAACCTGAGCAGTCAACGACTCAATCCCACGAATGCGGTCACCGTGCTAATACGCGGTCTGCCCGGCACGTATGCCATGACGGCCGTTGCGGATGCCGATAACGGCAGTACGCTCGGAAAGGGATTCGAGCTCGTGCTCGGGGAACCCTTCAATACGCCTCCCGGTGCAAATGTGACTGAGCCGATCGAGAGTGAGAACGGCGAGGCGCTCGGTTCCATCACGTTCGGCCAGGTTACCGCGGGCGGAGACACCGTTGTCAGCCTGTCGTCATCCGGTGCTGAGGCGCCGCCAAACTTCCGCGTATTTGTGCCGGCCGGCGAGAGCGGCCAAGGGGATCTCGCGTACTACGACATCCGGACGACCGCGCAGTTCGACACGGCGACCGTATGCCTGACCTATGACGACAGCGCATTTCCGCCGAATTCCAACAAGGAATCCAAGTTGCAGCTTGCCCACTACGTCTGCTCAGGGAATAGCTGCACTTGGGTCGACATAACGGCTAACGGCTACCCGGATACGGCTGTGAACGAGATTTGCGGAGTAACGGACAGTTTCTCGATATTCGCGATCCTCGAGCCACTCGACGACGACAATGATGGTATCGAGAACGTCTTGGACAATTGCCCTGAGACGGCGAATCCCGGCCAGGAGGATTTGGATCATGACGGCATAGGTAACGCCTGCGAATCAGACACCGACGGCGACACGCTCGTAGATGACGAAGATCGCTGCCCGTTCGTGCCGAGCTCCAACAATGCCGACACAGACAATGATGGCCTGGGAGATGTGTGCGATCCCGACATCGACGGCGACGAGACGAGCAACGGAGTTGATAACTGCCCGCTGGTCGCCAATCCGGCCCAGGCTGACTTCGACGGTGACGGAGATGGCGACGCCTGCGACCTCGATGACGACGCCGACGGATTCCCGGATAGCACCGACAATTGTGCCGGAACTTCCCCTGACGCGGCGGCTGACAGTGCGGGCTGCTCCAGCTACCAGCGCTTCGACCGTGCCTGCCCCGCTGCCGGCGCCTACCAAAACCACGGGGTGTACGTGTCTTGTGTCGCCGGCGAAGCCAACGCTCAGCTGAATGAAGGCCTCATTACCGAGGAAGAAAAGGACATGGCGATCGCGGCTGCCGCACAAAGCAACATCGGAAAGAAGAAGTAGCTGGCCAGTCAGCAACACAGGTAAAGCATTACGGAAGGCCACACAATGAATCTCATGAAGCCCCAGGTGACCATTTGGATGTCGACCCTTGCGATGGCCGCCGGATTCATTGGTTCGCACAGTGCGCGTGCGGATGCCTTGCAGATAAGCGAAGTTGAGCCTGCGCACGTGTGGCGAGAAACCGAAACGCTCGAGATCGCGATCATCGGTCGCGGCTTTGATGCACGTGCCGCAATTCGATTTCTGCTGGCCGGTACTGACAGTCTGGGTGGGATCGCCGTCGAACGAGTGAAGATCCTCAGCTCTAAAGAGCTGGTAGCCACCGTCGTGATGGAACCTGGAGTAACGCCAGGCTATTTCGACGTTGAGATCAGCGGCAATAAAGGCGAAACCGTAAGAGGAAATAGTCTACTGCTTGTTGAGCCGTACTCGTGGGCTGCTCGATTCGGCTGCACGGGAGCCGAATCCTCGCGCCGGCGGATACCCTGCCGGCGCGGCGCGATTGGCTAAATACGTATCAGGGGGTTTCTCATGCGAAGCGGAATGATTGCCCGGCTAGCAATGTGCTGCAGCCTCATGCTGGGACCACCAGCGCTTGGTCAGCAGTGGTCTCCGGCCCAGACGGCGGTGTGGAAGAACGTTGAAGCCTACTGGGCTCGGGATGCGGCAGGAGATTTAGACGGTTTCATGTCGTACATTCACGACGATTACGTGGGCTGGGATCGCAATGGACCGATGGCTCACGACAAGTCGCAGCTGCGAAAGTACCTCGAGCATGCCTGGACGACCGAAAAGACCATCTTGCAAGATGTGCAACCCGTTGCGATCAACGTCATCGACGATGTTGCGGTGGTCCATTACTACTTCTGGGTCATAACGAAAGACTCGGATGCTAAGGAACATGAACGCTCAGGTCGTTTTACGGATGTCATGATGAGGCAGGGAGACAAATGGGTCCTGATTGGCGATCACGGAGGGAGTAACCCCGAGGAGTGACGAATTCTGCTTTCGCGGACTGCCTTAAAGAAAAACCCCCGACGTTTCCGTCGGGGGTTCTGATTGGATCCTGGCAGTGACCTACTCTCACCTGGCCTACGGCCAAACTACCATCGGCGCAGAGCGTTTTCACTTCCGAGTTCGGAATGGGATTGGGTGGTTCCCGCCCGCTATGACCGCCAGGAAAACTGTCGCCTGCGCCGCCGATCGCGTCGGCGGGCCTGTCCGGAATGTGGAGAAACGAAATGATGTGTCGCATCCACGGAGCCTCAGGCTCCTTGGGTGTTATATGGTCAAGCCTCA
>Ga0307416_100001835_pt1 | contig 11841 bp, 10 predicted proteins | sample DK1Cmetagenome_2_FD_203821 | JGI IMG/M metagenome (GOLD analysis project Ga0307416, IMG submission 203821) | Maize rhizosphere microbial communities from greenhouse at UC Davis, California, United States - DK15-C-3 | ecosystem: Host-associated > Plants > Roots > Rhizosphere > Soil | place...
GCTGGGCGGCCGAATGCGTGGAGCGGCGCCGGGCTGACGACCACCTGAGCCTCGTGGCCGGCATCTCGAGCCGCCAGCGGCGGGCCCTTGGCGAGCGCGGCATCGCCTCGCTCGAGGCGTTGGGCGACCTGGAGCTACCCATGGACCCGCGCCTCGAAGGCACCTCCGAGGGGGCGCTGACGAGGGTCCGCGAGCAGGCCCGGATCCAGCTCCAGGGCCGTCGCGAGCGACGGCTCAAGTACGAGTTGCTGCTGCCACCGCCTGGTGAGGCGTACGAGTCCGAGCGGGGCCTCGCGAGCCTGCCACCGCCGTCGGCCGGCGACCTGTTCTTCGACATCGAGGGCGATCCATACGCCTTCGAGGACGGGCTCGACTACCTCTTCGGCATCCTGGACACCGATGGGGGCTTTCAGGCGATCTGGTCACAGGACGTGACGGGCGAGTTCTCGCTCCTCGGCGAGCGCGACGCCTTCGAGCGCTTCATCGATCTGGTGATGGAACGGCTCGCCGCCGACCCGAAGATGCATGTCTACCACTACGCGCCCTACGAGCCCACGGCGCTCAAACGGCTGATGGGCCGGTATGGGACCCGCGAGGCCGAGGTCGACCGGTTGCTGCGCGAGGGCGTGATGGTCGACCTGCTGCGCGCCGTCCGCCAGTCGCTGCGAGCATCGGTCGAGAGCTACTCGATCAAGCGCATGGAGGCGTTCTACGGGTTCACCCGCGAGATCGACCTGCGCGATGCAGGCTCCAGCATCGTCGCCTTCGAGACGTGGCTGCAACTCGGGGAGGGCGAGCGGCCGCACACGGACATCCTCGAACGGATCGAGCGCTACAACCGCGACGACGTCGTGTCCAACCAGCGCTTACGCGACTGGCTCGAGGACCGCCGGACCGAGCTCCAGACGACGGGCATCGAGATCCCGCGGCCGGCACCGCGCGAGACGCCGCTCCCCGAGGAGCTGAGTGCCACGATGGCCCGGGTCGAGGCCGTGGCCGCGCGTCTCGCGGACGCCGACTACGTGTCGGGCGATGCCGTGGACCGCGATCCCGAGACCCACGCCCGATGGCTGCTGGCGCAGCTCCTCAGCTGGCATCGCCGCGAGGACAAGGCGATGTGGTGGGAGTTCCATCGGCTGATGGACCTGACGCCTGAGCAGCTCGCCGAGGAGTCGGATCCGATCGGCCTGCTGGAGCCGGTCCAGGCACTCGACGAGATCACGAAGGACAAGCAGACCTGGCGGTACGCGTTCCCGCCCCAGGATTTCGAGCTGACCCGCGAGGTGTATGACCCGGCCCAGAAACAGGGCCGACCGGACGATTCACCGTTCTCGTGGAAGGCCGGTGACATCGTGGCGGAGGATCCGGCGGCCGGCACGGTCGACCTCCGGCGGGACGTCTCCCTGCCGCATCCGCGTGCGATCGTCCCGCTGCCGTGGGTGCGTACGCAGGCTCACCAGGAGCGACTCATCGAGATCGGCGAGTGGGTGGCCGACAACGGCATCGACGGCCAGGGCCCGTTCCGAGCTGTCCGCGACCTGTTGCTCGGCCGGCCGCCGCGAGCCGGGCAACTGCCCGGGGCGCCACTGGCGCGTGACGACGAGTCCGACCTCGGAGCGGCACGACGCCTCGTGCTCGCTTTGGACGCGACGACGCTCGCGATCCAGGGGCCGCCGGGTGCCGGGAAGACGTACACGGGCGCGCGGATGATCTGCACGCTCCTGGCGGCCGGCAAACGGGTCGGCATCACGGGCACCAGCCACAAGGTGATCGGCAACCTGCTCGAGGCCGTCCTCCGGGCCGCCGTCGACGAGGGCGTCGACGTGCGGCCCATCCAGCACGGACAGCCGCACCAGGTCCTCGACGACGAGCGAGTCGTCCGGGCGAAGGACGCCGACGACGTCCGCCATCGGCTCGACGACGGGCGGTCGAACCTCGCCGCCGGCACCTCGTGGCTGTGGGCGTCGGCCAAGGTCGCCGAGGCGGTCGACGTGCTGTTCGTCGACGAGGCCGGCCAGATCTCGCTCGCGAACGTGCTCGCGATGTCGGGGGCGACGAACAGCTTCGTTCTCCTCGGCGATCCGCAGCAGCTGGATCAGCCATTGCGCGGGTCGCATCCGCAGGGGGCCGAACGATCGGCCCTTGCCCACGTCCTCGACGGGGATGCCACGATCCAGCCCGACCGGGGCCTCTTCCTCGAGACGACGTGGCGGCTCCACCCCGACCTGTGCTCGTTCACCTCGGAGGTGTTCTACGACGATCGACTCGAGCCCGAGGCGCACCTCGCGGTCCAGCGGCTGCACGCGTCCCTGCCATCCGCCGATGGGGTCGGACCGCGGCTGTTCGCCGTTCCCACGATCGGGGCCGACAGCGACTCCCCGGTCGAAGCGGCCGCGGTCGCCGACCTGGCGCGGGCGATCGTCGGCGGGTCGTGGACGGACGGCGACGGCAAGACGCGTCGGCTGGCCTGGGCCGACATCCTGATCGTGGCCCCATACAACGCACAGGTCGGTGCGATCCAGCGGCTGTTGCCGGCAGAGGCCCGGGTCGGGACCGTCGACAAGTTCCAGGGACAGGAGGCCCCGATCAGCATCTATTCGCTGACGACCTCGTCCCCGGAGCTGGCCCCCCGTGGCATGGATTTCCTGTACAGCCGGAACCGACTGAACGTGGCGACATCGCGTGCCCGTTGCGTCGCGGTCGTGGTCGGTTCGCCCGACCTGTGGCGCGTCCGCGCGAGGACGCCGGCCCAGATGCGGCTGGCGAACGCATTCTTCCGGTTCGCCGAGCTTGCGGCGGCCGGCGAGACCGGCACCGTGGCCGCGCCGGAGGCCATCGAATCCTCGACCGGCTACGAGATCCTGACACTCGACCTCGTCTAGACCGTGGACCCCGTACCATCGGCCGTCATGGCCGACGCTCGATCCCTCCAACCTGCTGAGATGGAGCGGCTGCGCCGCCGGACGGTGGCTGCCCTCGTCGCGGGTGTCGCCCTCGGCAGCACCGGCCACATCGCCGCGGTGACCGTGGCGACGATCGTCGCGACCCATATCTCGGGCGGGACGACGGCCCTGAGCGGCGCGCCGACCGCGACGGTAGTCCTTGGCGCCGCAGCCGGGGCGTCGGCGCTGTCCTGGCTCATGGTCCGCCGCGGCCGACGGTTCGGCCTCGCGGCCGGCTACGTCGTCAGCGTCATCGGCGCGATGGTGGCGACCCTGGCGGTCGTGGCGATGTCGCTGCCGATGCTGCTGTTCGGGACCGTCCTGATCGGGTTCGGCAACGCCTCGAACCAGCTGTCGCGGTACGTGGCGGCAGACCTCGCGACGCCGGACCGTCGGGCGTCGGCGATCGGCGTCGTCGTCTGGGGAGCGACGATCGGCGCCGTGGCCGGGCCGAACCTCGCCGCCCCAGCCGGCCGGGTCGCGCTCGCGCTGGGCCTGCCGGAGCTGGCCGGTCCGTACCTGGTCCCGATCGTCTTCGTCGGCGCGGCAGCGATCCTGTCTTTCGCGCTGCTCCGGCCCGACCCGTACGAGCTCGCCGACTCGTCGTCTCGCCACGACGAGCAAGGCGATCGCTCGGTGGCGGTGTCACTCGCCAGCGTCCTCGCCCGGCCGAGCGTGCCGGTGGCCATCGTCGCGCTCGTCGCCGGCCAGTTCGTGATGGTGCTGATCATGACCATGACCCCGCTGCACATGGCCGAGCATGGGCACGACCTGACTGCGGTCGGCGTCGTCATCAGCGGGCACACCTTCGGGATGTTCGGACTGTCACCGATCTCCGGCCGGCTGACCGATCGATACGGGAGCGTCCCGGTGATCCTCGGCGGCTTGGCCGTGGTGGCCGTGGCGTCGGTGCTTGCGGCGGTCGCGCCGCCCGATGGCGGTGCCGTGCTGTTCCTCGCGCTATTCCTGCTCGGGTACGGCTGGAACCTGGGCTACGTCGCGGGGTCGGCGCTGCTTACCCACGGCCTGTCGCTGGCCGAGCGGACGCGGATCCAGGGCCTGACCGACACGCTGATCTGGAGCTCCGCGGCGGTCGCCAGCCTCGGGTCCGGCTTCGTCCTCGCGTACGCCGGCTACGCCATCCTGGGGCTGATGGGCGCCGCGCTGGTCGTCGTGCCGATGCTCCTGGTCGCGGCACGTCGGTCCGTCGTCGCTGGATGATGGCCCTCAGTGGTCCTCACCGAAGCGATGGTCGGCCACGAAGCGGTGTCGACTGACCCCCTACTCGCGGTTTCTGGCTGATCCTCCGATCTCGGTCCGGACCCACTCGGCCAGGACCCGCGCGCACGTTTCGACTTCGTCGAGCGGCACGTACTCGTCGGCGCTATGCGCGACCCGGACGTCGCCCGGTCCGAAGATCACGCACGGCGTCCCGCCATGGTTGACGAACATCTGCATGTCGGCGCCGTACGGCTCGCCGAGCAACTCCGGCCGCCGACCGGTCACGCGCTCGGCGACGGCGGCCAGGCCCATGGGCAGGGGATGGTCCGAGGCCACGCGCGCCGACCCGAACCGCCCACCGGTGATCTCGACCGTCGCCGGGTGGTCGCGCAGGAACTCGTCGGCCGCGCAGGCCTCGGCGATGGCGGCCCGCAATCCGGCCTCGGCGTCGGCGGGCGACTCCCCCAACCGCACGCCGTAGCGGCCGTAGGCGACGACCCGGTCCAGGACGGTCGATGCCCACTCGCCGCCCTCGACGATGCCGATGATCGTCGGGTACGGCAGCCCGAGCGCCGTCATCAGCGGATCCGTCTCGGCCTCGTTCCGACGGCGCTCGTCGTCCTCCAGGGCTCGGGTCAGCACGAACAGCTTGTCGAGCGCGGAGATGCCCTCGCGACGCTGCGAGGCGTGGGCCGCCCGGCCCGGCACGGTCAACCGGAACGTGATCGCGCCGGCGTGCGCCACGACGATGTCGAGTCGCGACGGCTCCGGGATGATCGCCATGTCGCCCGTTGCGCCGGAGCGGATCGCGCCGAGCGTGCCCTGCCCGCCGTCCTCCTCGGAGGGCACGAGCACGACCATCAGCTCGCCGTCGAGTTGGCGCAGCTCACCGGACGCCGCCAGCGCGCGCACAGCGGCGAGGATCGCCGCGACGCCGCCCTTCATGTCACACGCACCGCGCCCGTACAACCGATCGTCCCGGATCTCGCCTGCCCACGGGTCCACGGTCCATGTCGCCGGATCGCCTGGCGGCACCACGTCGAGGTGGCCCGACAGGATCAGCCGGCGACCGCCCTCGCGGCCCGCCCGCCCGACGACGATCGGCAGCGTCTGACGGGCCATCTCCTCGCCCGGCCAAGCCGGGTCGCGCCGGAGGGTCGCAAGGTCCGGCCGGACGACCTCGACCCGCAGACCGACGTCCAGCAATGCCCCCGCCGCCCAGTCCGCGACGTTCTCCTCGGAACCGGTGATGCTACGGATCTCGACCAGCGTCTCGAGGTCGTCGATCAGCCGGTGGCGATCGACCTCAACCACGCAGGATCGGGCGTGTCATACACGTCGGCCCACCAGATCCGTTGACGCCGATCTCCTTCGCCGGATACGTGTGGACCTCGCAGCCGGCCGCCGCCAGCGCCGCCGCGGTGACCGGATTGCCCTCGGCGAGGATCACGACACCGGGTCGCACCGCGAGAACGTTGCAACCAAGCGTCGGGAACTCCGCGTCGGGAACCTCGATGAGCCGGATGTCCAGGTCGAGCAGCAGCTCCCACAGGCCGACGGGCAGGAGCGGCAGGTAGACGACGGCCAGATCGTCTGCGACCGGCGAGATGACGCTCAGCAGATGGACGAGCTCATCGGGCCCCTTCCAATACGGCAGGTCGTAGGCGCGCACGTCCCCACCGACGAGCTCGCCAAGCTGGGCGACGCCGGTCGCGTTGGTGCGCAAGGTCCTCCCGATGCAGAACAGGTCCGGCCGTAGCCAGAAGGTGTCCCCGCCCTCGACGGTGCCGGGCGGCTCGATCCGCCCGAGGGTCGGGATGCCGGCCGCGGTCGTCCAGCGCTCGAGGACCGCCGGCTCCTCGGCGCGGTTCGGCTTGCCCGGACGAAGCGGGATCGCCCCGCGGTCGGTGACGAGCAGCGGGTCGAACGTGTACACGAGGTCGGGGTCGTCGATCTCCTCGTCGAGGACATGGACAGTCGGTCCGAGGCTCGCGAGTACCTCGACGAACGCCGCGTGTTCCCGCCGCGCCACATCGAGGTCGCAGGCGTGCAGGAAGCCGTGCGCCGGATCGTCGAAGGCGCGCCCGAACGCTGCCCCGGGTGGCTTGACGAGCACGTCGTGCAGCGGCGCGGTCATGCTCTGCGCGCCGAAGCGGCGCTCGGTCATCGTCACCCGCCGAAGGATAGCCGCGCTCGCCCGTCGGGGAGTACGCTTGGCGGGCCATGGCCGCCTATGCCGTGATGGCCCGCATCGGGCGGGTCGATCCGCACCTGACGGTGTACGACGTCGAGCGCGACGTGAATCGCGACGGCGGCGATCGGACCGGGCTGCCCGCCGATCTCGTCGAGGACGTCGCGGCGGTCGAGAGCGACGTGGCATCCGATCCGGGGCCGATCGCGGAGCGTGTCATCCGCGCCCGCGAGCTGTGGCGGCAGACGACCTTCTACCTGTTCGACGCGAACAGCTGGCGGACGTAGCCGACTAGACCAGCGGCGGGCCGAAGCGCGCCGGGTCCAGGGCCGCAGGCGGTGCGCCGATCCGACCATCGACCAGGTCGGCGACGAGGCGGCCCGACGCAGGTCCGGTCGAGATGCCCCACGGACCATGTCCCGCGGCGACCCACAACCCGTCGACCCCCGGGATCCGGCCGACGAGCGGCCGTCCATCGAGGCTCAGCGGCCGGGCGCACGATCGCGGAGGTCCGAACTGCGCGTCGGCCACAGCCGGCACGAACCGGGTGCCGCGTCGCACGAGCGACGGCACGGTCCCGACCGGATCGGGCTCGGTGGCGAGGAACGTCGAGCCGAGTGAGCTCGCCCCGTCGGCCGTCACGAGACTGAAGGCGTGCCCCGCCTCGTCGTCCTCCTGCGCACCCGGCTCGATCGAGATCTCGGCCTCCTCGAGCACGTGGCGGGGCGGCGCCTCGAGGGCGACCGGCACGACGACGCCCCACCGACGCACGATCGGCTGCCAGCGACCGGACGGGTCGACGATCGCCGGGCTCCACGGACCGGCGGCCACGACGACGTCAGCTGCCGGGATCCGTTCGCCATCGATGTTGATGCCGGCGACGCGCCCACCCGAGCGCCACAGCTCCGCCCCAGCGCCGACCCGGATCTCGACGCCGGCGCGCTCCGCAGCAGCGGCATAGGCACGAGTGGCAGCGGCCGGCCCGACCGGATAGCCGATGTCGAGCCGACACGCCGCGACGCCCACGGCGAGTGACGGCTCGAGCGAGCGCATCTCGTCGGGGTCGATGAACCGCGGTCGCAGGGCAGGGTGCGACGCCGCGATGGCGGAGGTCAGCCGCCGAACCCCGTCGACGTCGCGCGTCACGCTCAGGAGCCCGGCGGGCTCCGGCGGCATCGCGAAGCCTTCGAGCGCGCGATACAGGTCGATCGTCTCGAGGTGCAGCTCGACCAGCACCGGGTCGAACGGATGCTGGACGACGCCGGAATTGCGGCCCGAGGCGCCGGCCGCGATCTCGGCACGCTCCACGAGCGTGACCCGCCGGCCGGTCCTGGCGAGGTGCGCCGCCGCGGACACCCCGACGATGCCGCCGCCGATCACGATCACGTCCGGCGTACGGCCTCCGTCCATCCGTCGATGATGGCAGCCGCCACGGTTCGGAACCGGCGGACCTGGAGTATCGTTGCACTTGCAACGACTCGCACCCGTGTACCATCCGAGGGCGATGACCGTCACCGAACGCGCCGAAGCGCGCCCGATCTCCGCGCGCGACCACCGCCTGGATCCCTGGCGGGCGTTCCTCGTCGCACACGCGCGGATCACGCGACGGCTCGACGAGGAGCTCCGTGCGGAGCACGACCTCTCCCTCGCCGAGTACGACGCGCTGCTCACGATCGCGGACGCACCCGATCGGCGGATCCGCATGCGTCAGCTCGCCGACCGGGTGATCCTCAGCAAGAGCGGCGTGACGCGATTGATCGACCGCCTCGTCCTCGACGGGCTCGTCGAGCGGAAGGCCTGCGCCAGCGACGCCCGTGGAGCCGAGGCCGTCCTGACGACCGACGGGCTCGACCGACTCCGGCGCGCCTCCCGCACGCACCTGCGCGGCATCGAGGAGCACTTCCTGGCGGCCGTCGACGACCAAGACCTCCCGACGATCGAGCGATCGATGCGGGCCGTCGCCGACAATGCCGGCCCAGGCCGCGGTGACGCCACCGACTGACGCCGGCTCGGCCGGCCGCGGCCGGCTGTACGTCGGCACGAGCGGGTTCGCCTATCCAGATTGGAGCCCGCGCTTCTACCCGCCGGGCCTGAAGGGCGACGCCCTGCTTCGCCACTACGCCTCGCGGGTCCCGGCTGTCGAGCTCAACAACACGTTCTACCAGTCGCCGTCGGAGTCGAAGGTCGCGACCTGGGTGGCCGCCACTCCCGAGGAGTTCCGCTTCAGCGTCAAGGCCCAGCGTGGCGGCTCGTGGCGGGCATTCGGTGGGTCACCCGATCCCGGCCTGCCCTGGCTCACCGACCCGTATCGACGGTTCGGCACGCGCCTGGGAACCGTGCTCTTCCGGGCGCCCGACACGGCGAAGCGCGATGACGATCGCCTCGCCGCGCTCCTGGCAGCCTGGCCCCGCGACCTGCCGCTGACGCTCGAATTCCGCGATCCGAGCTGGGCCGCCGACGAGGTCGTGGCGCTTCTGCGACATGCCGGGGCCGTCTTGTGCGCAACGGAGGGCGAGGGCGACGATGCTCCGCCGACCCTGCGCCGGACGGGTCCGTTCCTGTATCTCCGGCTCCGCCGCCACGACTACAGCCCGGCCGAGCTCGACGCGTGGCGCGACCGGCTCGAGCCGTTCCTCGACGTAGGCGACGACGCCTTCGTCTTCTTCCGGCACGACGAGACGGGGCGCGGCGCCGAGCTGGCACTCGAGCTCGACTCGAGGTTCCGCTAGCGCCGACCTCGCGAGTACTCGGCGGGCCCGAACATCACCAGGAGGACGAGGCGCTCCTCGATGTCGTGGAAGCGATGCTCGACACCGGCGCCGACGAAGATCACCGAACCGGCGCGGATCGCATGGACCTCCCCGTCCACCGACACCTTCGCCCGGCCCGACATCACGACGTAGAGCTCGTCCTCCGTATGGGGTGATTGCGGGTCGATCGCGCCCGCCTCGAGCACGTACAGCCCGCCCGACAGGTCCGGGACGGAGATGAACTCGTGGTAGAGGCGGCCGCTGGCCACCCGTGCGGTCTCGAGCTCGTCGAGCTCCCATGCGTCCATGCCGGACGAGGCTAGCGCCCCGACGTCGCGGTCGATGCGCGCGGTCCGCCTGACGGCCCATCCGGCCGATCCCGGCTAGCATCCGCCGATGCATCGAGCCACTCTTGGCCTCGTCACGGTCGCGCTGGCGGTCGCCGCCTGCGGGCCGACGCCGTCGGCCTCCCCATCGAGCGTGAGTCCGTCCGCGAGCGGGTCGGTTTCGCCGTCGAGCCCGCCACCAACGGCGAGCGGATCCGCGAGCAGCGGCCCGTCGGCTGACGCGCCGCCGCGCCTGTCGATCGAACCGGTCGTCGAGTCGCTCGACCAGCCGGTGGACGTCACTTGGCGACCGGATGACCCCTCGACGCTGTTCGTGGTGGAGCAGACCGGGCGGATCCGCATCGTCCGCGACGGGCAGCTCGTCGAGCGGCCGTTCCTCGATATCAGCGGGATGGTGCGTGCCGGCGGCGAGCAGGGGCTGCTCGGACTGGCGTTCCTGCCGAGCGGCGAGGACGGCCGCTTCTTCGTGTACTACACCGACGACGGCGGCCAGCAGGTCGTCGCCTCCTACGACACGAACCCCGACGACCGCGATGTCGCGGCACCCGGCACGGCGACGATCTGGCTCCGGATGGACGACCGCTTCGGCAACCACAACGGCGGCTCGCTCGTGTTCGGTGCCGACGGCTACCTGTACATCGGGACCGGCGACGGCGGAGGCGCCGGCGACCCCCTCGACTCTGGCCGCCATCTCGACACGCTGCTCGCCAAGGTCCTCCGTATCGACGTCTCCGGACAGCCCGCGGATGGCGATCCGGCCTACCGGATCCCGCCCGACAACCCGTTCGTCTCGACCAACGGCGCCCGGCCGGAGATCTGGCATACCGGGTTGCGCAACCCGTGGCGCATCCGGTTCGACCGCGCGACCGGCGACCTCTGGATCGCCGACGTCGGCCAGGGCGATCGCGAGGAGATCGACGTGTCGCGGGCCGGCGTCGGCGGGCTCGACTTCGGCTGGAACGTCATGGAGGGTTCGACCTGCTTCCGCTCGTCGGGGGACTGCGCGACCTCGGAGCTCACGCTCCCCGTCGCCGAGTACGACCATGACCTGGGCTGTTCGGTGAGCGGTGGCGCCGTCTACCGGGGCCCGTCGCACCCCGCGTTGCAAGGCTGGTACGTCTTCTCGGACTACTGCTCGGGCGAGTTCTGGGCGATCGACGCGTCGAGGGAGCGGACCGAGGAGCCGGCCATCGTTGCCGAGACGGATCTGAATATCAGCGCCATCGCCGAGGACGCGGCCGGCGAGCTATACGCGACCGACCTGTCCGCGGGTCAGCTGCTGCGGATCGGCGTCGAGGGCGGCTGACGCCTCGTCTCAGCTCGCGCGGTAGGTGACCGTCACGGTCACCGACACCACCAGCTCGCCCGCCTCGACCGGCGTCGACACGTCGGCCGCCATGGCCATCCGCTCGGCCTTCGGGAACGGGATCGGCGGCCGCGGCGGGCTGCCCTCGACGACCTCGGCGACGCCCTCGATGGTCAGGCCGGCCGACTCCGCGAGGACGTCCGCGCGCGATCGCGCCTCGGCCATCGCCCGCACCCGGGCCTCGCGCTCGGCGGGTGCCGGATCGGCCACCCGGAACGTCAAGCCATCGAGGCTCGTGACACCCGCGCCCAGCGTCCCGTCGACGACCGAACCGAGCAACCCGACGTCGCGGACCGTGACCTCGACGATGTTCGCGATCTCGTAGCCCGTCAGCGCCGGGGTGCGGCCATCGCTGTGGTCGTAGCGCGGCTCCACGGACAGCATCGCCGTCCGGACATCGGAGCGCGGGACACCGGCCGCATCGACCGCGGCCAGGATCGCATCCATCGTGCGGCCCGCCTCGGTACGTGCCGCCTCGACGGTCGGCCGGGCCACGCTCACGCCCAGGCGGAGGTCGGCGGTATCGGGCTGGACGCTGACGCGGCCGGTGCCGCTGACGACGATCGTGCCGCCGTCGCGCATGGGTGACTCGGTCATGGGCAGGCCTCTAAACGGCACGGGCCTACGATGGTAGCCGCCGAGTGAGGCGGGAGGGGGGACCCAGGGGGATGGTGCGCCCGAGCGCCATCTGTGAGGCCGTGTCATGGCCGTGCAACCCACACCCGCCATTGCCCGAGCGCGACCGAGATTGCGCCTCCCTGACGATGCGCGTATGGCCGCCGCCGCCGTGCGGTCGTGCCCCGAACGGCGCGACCCATGACCGTCACGACCCGCGTCATCCATCGTCGCGCGACCCTGCATCGGCGAGCCCGCGCACGGACGGTCCGGCGCGGGACCGGCTGGCAGTTGCCGGTCGCGGCTGCGGCAGGGCTGGCGGTCGTCGGCTCGGTGGCCTTCGCCGGCGTCATGGCCGTATCGACGCTCGGCGTCATGTCCACTGGTCTCCCGGATCCGACGGCGCTCG
>Ga0307416_100001838_pt1 | contig 11835 bp, 15 predicted proteins | sample DK1Cmetagenome_2_FD_203821 | JGI IMG/M metagenome (GOLD analysis project Ga0307416, IMG submission 203821) | Maize rhizosphere microbial communities from greenhouse at UC Davis, California, United States - DK15-C-3 | ecosystem: Host-associated > Plants > Roots > Rhizosphere > Soil | place...
GTTCCGGTCGCTGATGTACGCCGGCGATTGGGAATGCCGGAAGGAGGCGTCGCCCCGGAGCTTTACCGGGACATGCCCATCTCAGCTTCTATGGCTGACTCACTGCGAAAGGAGTGGAGCGCCTTCGATGTGAGCAGGTAGGAGCGGAATGTATAGTCCTCGCCCCGAGTTACCTCCCATTGAAACAAGAAGAGCTGGCGCTGAGCACCCGGGCGTGCGCATCTGATCCCAGGAACTGGAAGCGGATCGGAGCCTCACTGCATGCTTCACCCGACGGGTAGAGGAACACCTCGGTAGTGTCGCCACTCCGAGGGCCAGTCCTGGCGTGAGTGCGGCCGGTCCATAGTGCGAGGGATTCTCGATGGTGCCGCGCGGCGTCCAGAGCCCAGGTGACAGGAGCGACGTTCGCGGACAGGCTGGCGAGCTTCACGGAGTCCTGTCGAAGCGCCGCCCGAATGTACCGCTTGGCCGGTTTGGCATACACGCCGCCAGCTGACTCCGCCGAATACGGCTGGACAATCAGCAGAACGGCAATGAACGCTGCGGCGCCGCCGAGCGTCAGCACCAAAGGCATCCTACCGTTCACCAATCCGACCTCCCAGACCTTACCCGGATACAATCATATAGATGCCGAGTACGATCAATAGCATGGCGACCAGGCGCCGAAATATGTGCCGCGGTACTCGGCCCAGGAGACGGGTACCGAACGCCGTGCCGATGACCACCCCTCCCGTTGCCGTGAGCACGAGCGGCCATATCGCGGCGATCTCCTGCCATTGAGTTGCCAGGTAGACCGGCAAGCGGGCGCCATCCACGAAGAGAGCAATGGCTGTGGCGGTGGCGACAAATGATTCCTTCGGGACGTCGAACCCGAGCATGGCGGCGGTTCGGATGCCGCCCTGATTTCCCACCAGGCCGCCAAGCACTCCGGAAACTGCTCCGGCTATCCAGGCGGCGCGTCGCCCCCAGTGAACGCGCTCCATCCAGCAGGTGAACTCAGTGATGCCCGCCAGCACGAGCAGCGTCCCGAACACGATCGAGAGGGCGTGACTTGAGAATCGCGCACCGAGGAGTGCGCCTGAGAGACCTCCTACCGCGCTCGCGATTCCGAAGCCCGCGAGAATGCGCCGGTCCACATGGCGCCGAAGCATCCAGTAGCGTTGGGCTGTGCCCACGAAGTGCGGGATCGCGACAGCAGCGACCGCGAGCTTGGTACCGGTCGCCACTGCGAGGGCAGGAGTGAGCAGGCTGCCCGCTCCAAACCCGGTCACCGCGGCAACGGCTCCCGCGATGACTGCCGCGAAAGCGAGGAGCAAGGCAAAAGGCATCAACAAACCTGGAGTCAGAATGTCAAAGCCAAATCGGGGTGGGTGACACACTTGTCCTCTCGCAGCTCCGCCTCACATTTAAGCACCGCCAGCACAAGAGCAAGAGAGAGGCCTCGGTCTGTGCAGGCGGAAAAGCATGCGCGAGAGCTAAAGGTCCGGCGATTCGGTTCACAGCAAGCTTCTGCAAACGTTGCCCTTGGGTAAAGGAAATGTCAGTGCAACTCCTTCTAATCGGTCTCGGCGGTTTTGTCGGAACCATCCTGCGCCATATTCTGGGCGGAATGGTGCAGAGTGGGGCGGGGCATTCCGCGTTTCCATGGGGCACGCTAACCGTCAACCTGCTCGGCTGCTTCGGCATTGGTCTCATAGCTGAACTGAGTGAAGCTCGGGGCTTTCTCAGGCCGGAGATGAGAGGCTTCCTCATGGTGGGTATCCTGGGCGGGTTTACGACCTTCTCCGCCTTTGCCAGCGAGACCGTCAGTGCCGTTCGTGACGCAGCCATGGGCCTTGCATTGCTCAACATAGTTGCGAGCGTTGGACTTGGACTCGTCGCTGTGTTGGGAGGCCGCATGGTCGCTCACGCCATCTGGGGCTAGAAAGATGACGCTACCGGAAGCCGGCTACCTTCTACGCATCTTCCTGGGTGAGGCGGACAAGCATGAGGGCCGGCCACTTTACGAATGGCTGGTACTACGCGCGCGCGAACGCGGCCTGGCTGGTGCCACTGTGGTTCGGGGACTGATGGGGTACGGAGCAAACAGCCGTATTCATACCTTCAAGATTGAGCGGCTCTCACTCGACCTGCCGATAGTAGTGGAGATCGTGGACACCCGCGAAAAACTGGAAGCCTTCCTCGCCGAAATTGATCCGATTGTTCATGACGGGCTGGCAACGCTGGAAAAGGCCGAGGTGCGCTTCTATCGTAGCCACCAGCCTGGTCCGGAAGCATAACAAACAACGCCCACCAAAGCGTGGGCGACCAGGAACATCCTTATTCTATAGTCAGCGGCGTGGGTGAGATTCGAACTCACGGAACGGTTTCCCGTTCGGCGGTTTTCAAGACCGCTGCATTCAACCACTCTGCCACCACGCCCTTGAGCTGAAAGTTCTTCCCTTGCTGTACGTTAGACAATCCCGTCGTCGGGTCAACTCGCTCTGCGTGGTTCACGGGTGGGGAGAATTGTGGGGAGCTGGCTCGGCGACCGGATGAGCGCGGCCGCTCCTCAGTGCCCGTTTGAGCCTTTTATCGTCGGGAAGGCTCCACCCCGTAGAAACCCAGATCTCGTCTTGGCCACTAGCGCTCTGGGCAGAACGAATGGCCTTGAAGCACCCCTTGACCCACCGATTGAGGGTAGCGATGTGCTTCCACAGTTCGAACTCTAACGACTCACGGTCGCCCGCAACTTTCCGGACGCCATAGTAATCGGGATCAGCGATGATAGTCGAGATCGAGTCGTAGACGTGTCCGGCGGCATAGATCTGACCATCCCGCTCTTTGAGAAGATGCTCGTTCGTTTTATACACCATCCCGACCTTATTTGTGGCCAGACTTATCGGCAGTTGCGCGTGCACCGTAGCCGACAATGTCCCCATCACCCTGGTCCCTTCCCATGGCGGGACCGTGACGACGGCATCGATGTTGACCTTGTGTCTGCTCGTGACCACAGCAGGCTTCTCATCTTTCATTTCGATGAACCTCCTCAGGCCCGACGCATTAGCTCCCAGGCGAGTTGCGCCTGCGCCCCGGCCTCGCGATTCCGCTCACCGCTGAGACTCGTGGCGACTCGTGCTGCATCCTCTGCAAAATAGTTCTCTGGCGCGTGCTTCATGTAGCGGAGCGTCATATGCGGCGAGGCATGGCCCAGCAACTTCTGCGCATTTCGGCGAGGATTTCTCACTGCACTGGTCGGAGCCGGCGGCCAAGCGACAATCCGCTTCCAAGGTGACGTGCGCAAGGTCACACTTCGACGTAATGGACAGGTCGTCGAGCCATTACGAGGTGGACATTCTCCCATTCGGATCGGCGAACAGAACGAACTAGTTGACTTCACCGACGTGGCCAATTTCGGCTATTACTTGTACTCACCAGAGGTGTTCAGACCGGATGCGCCGCAACGTGCACCGGAAATCACGATCGAGATTGACGACCTAAAGAAGCCCAGTGTTAAGCAGGTGGAGAGATTGGCGCCAGCAGTGATCGCCAGGCTCTGGAATGATTTTGAGGCGTTCTTTGGACGGCCGGGCGCGGCGAAGCAGTTCATGGGGTACGCCATGACTAAGTCCTGCACAGTATGGATGGAACTACCGGTCCCGCAAATCCTGCGACCTGCACCTATGTTCTGGCAACCCCAGCAAAGTAAGTCCAGATGGACCTCAGCCTCCTTAGGGAGGTGTGAAACGCTTTCGAAGCTGATTCAGACCTCGCCTATCTGGGGGAAGTTTAGCTAAGACACGAGGGGCAGCGATCCATCGATCAAATTCTGGTCCAGTGCTAGTCTACGAGGATGGTTAGCAAGTGGTCGGAGCACCCTCCGGGCCTGCCGCTTGCCTCATGCTTGTTGTCGCACTATCGGTCTCGCTCGGCCTACGATAAGGGTGATGCTCTCGGTTGCTCCAGCGGCAAGAGCATCATTCACCAAATCATGACATGCCTTTTCCGAGGAAGCAGCGACGCTCAGCCGTTTTCGGATTTGCTCTTCCACAACGTACTTCGTGAGTTCTTCAGTGCAGAGTAACACACTTGTTCCCCAGAAACTTTCCAGCCTGTAAACGACCGGTGTAATGCTCCGCTGATGGTCATTCCTGACGTAGATGCATCAGCGGTGGGAATCCCATATCGATACACATGCACACCCACATCATCTTTCGTAACCTGGGCAAGCTTGCCCTCGTGGAGTCGATAACAACGCGTATTACCTACCTGCAACAGGTAAGCTCGAGGCCAGCAGCCGAAATACATCGATATTGCAGCCGCCATGCCGCGTCCACCAGGATTCTCTCTCGCCTTTTGAGCGATGTTTGTGTGACACTCGTTCGCTGCCTCCCGAATAGCTTCCACCAGGACTTTGTCATGTGATTCATCACCAGTGCTATAGCAACGCATACTATGCACGATGTATTGCGCCAACACCTCGAGTGCAGTCCGGCTTGCCTCCTGTTTCCATGACCCCCTCCCCACGCCGGCTGCGATCATTGCAAGAAACACCTGGCGCTCTCCGATGCGAGGAAGCACAGTTTCGTTAGGTAGACTGGTCTGGTGGACGCTCATGTATCTCCCGACTGAGGAGATGAGAAAGTGATCATAATTCTTGTTTCCCACCTTTGCCGGATGCGTGACTCCGAACACGTCCAGTTCATCGAGAAGCGGCTTGAGCAGCAGCGGCATCGTCGTGTCACGATCCTCCTCACCCCGCGGCACTGGTACCCGCGTGTCGGAAGCAGCTCCACGCGACACTGGCGTGGGTGTAGTAAGCTCATCAATAAACTCTTGCATAGTCCGGAAGCGGTCCGCCGGTATCTTTGCGAGTGATCGGGCAACAGCCTCGTCCAATTCTATCGGGATTGTGTTTCGGACACTTCGGATGGGGGGGACCTTATCGAACGTCTTTCTCGCGAAAATGACCTCCCTTGATCCCGTAAATGGTGGATCGCCAGCCAGCATTTCATAGAGCACACACCCAAGACTATACATGTCGCTGCGTCCATCGAGTCGGGTGCTTCCCGCCGCCTGCTCAGGACTCATATACTGCGCCGTGCCTAATGCGAGCCCGGTTGCGGTAAGATGCTCGCTGCCAGCCTCACTAACTGCCTTTGCAATCCCAAAGTCTGAGACAACGGCGTGTCCGGCTTCGAGGAGGACATTCTCCGGCTTGATATCCCGGTGTACGACCTTGCGTGTATGTGCATACTCAAGCGCATCCGCAATCTCATTAGTGATTCGCAATGCCTGCATAATCGAGAGTTGCCCTTCTCGATCTAATAGGTTACGAAGAGACTCTCCCTCCACATACGGCATGGTGTAGTACAAGAAACCATCCGCCTCGCCTGAATCAAACAAGGGAAGGATGTGAGGGTGGTTAAGATTCGCGGTCACCTTGATCTCCCGCAGGAACCTGTCCACTCCGAGCGTGACGGCCAAATGCGGGTGAAGCACTTTAAGCGCAACGTGACGAGCGTGTCGCGGCTCTTCTGCCAGATATACAGACGCCATCCCACCGGTACCGAGCTCCCGCTGAATTCGGTAACCGGGGCCTAAGGCCAACTTGAGATGCGCTAGCTGTTCGGGGTTCAGGGTCATCTGTAGCCCTCGGTGACAACTTTACTTCGAAATCGACCGAACGCTACTTGTGCCAGCCGATCTGGCCCAATCAAAGGCTTTCAGATTGGTGAACATGAGGACGTGGTGTAGGACTGCTCAAAGGGCCAGCAGCAGTATCCATCTTGCCTCGCGGACTGGGTGCATCAGTAATCCACTCGGAAGTCTATTGACGATGGTTGTACCAGACCGTAGGCTGAAGCACACCCGCCGATAACCTACTAACCAGGCCAGTCTCCGCGACTGCCTGCCATGGGTCTTCCTCTCCTCCGCGACGCCTCTCTCCGACGCCACGCTGGACTGCTTCAGGACTCTGCTCTCCCGGTCTTGAGTTCCACTTGATCGCCGGCTGCGAGGTTGCTTGTCCCCGTTGTGGAGGCTATATGAGGTTCCCGCGTCGCCGTTCAGCTCGTCCTCTTGTCCCAACGTTGCTGCCAATCATTTGCATGTTGACGGTAGTCAGTTCCTGCCATGATGAGCCTAGCGGACCTCAAGCCGATATCCCGCAGCCCTCCTTCAACATCAGTACAGGCAGTCCCGGCAGTTGGGCCTCCCGAATTTCGATGCCTCTGGCCCGGGCCGGGATGGGTAGCGGGGTGATCCGGAATGCTTCAGGACAGGACATCATGTACGTCGTTGGCGGGCAGACCCTTAGCAGCGACGCTCTCTCACGTATGGATTCCTATAATGCGAGCACTAAAGCCTGGACGCGTCGAGCGAACCTTCCTGCCGCACGGATGCTGCCCGGGGTAGCCGCTCTGAATGGCAAACTGTATGTAGTGAATGGCTTGACCCCCCCATCACAGACCGGCGTAAAATCGCCTACCAAGACTCTCTATGCCTACACCCCATCCACTAACAGTTGGATCAGGAAAGCGGACATGCCCGTAGCCACGTATGCTGGGGAGGCAGCGGCGATCGGCGGCTACTTGTACGTGCTGACCGGGTTCTTGTCCGGCTTTACCCCAGGGCCCGCTCGGTTCTACCGATACAATCCTGCGACCAATAGCTGGACCGAGCGTGCAAGGCCGCCTGGAGGTTGTGGGGTTTGCGCCGGAGGGGTGATCAATGGCAAGCTCTATTTACTGGGCTTTCAATCGGTAAACATGTACGATCCCGCAGCTAATCAGTGGAAGACCGTACATAATATGGTGGAAGCAGACTGGACTCCTTATGCGGACAGTCCCTTTCGCAACAGTAGCAACGACGGTGTTTCGCTGAACCAACAGCTCTACGTGATCGGCGGGTGGTATGGCGGGGGGTCGGGGCACCTCTACAGCAGGAGCGTGTTTGCGTATAACCCAGTCACGAATAGTTGGAGCAAGAAGGCCGATATGATCCGTTCACGGATGTGGCATACTGTCGGGAAGGTCAAGAATGGAGCCGGCGTGCTCCAGATCATTGCCACAGGCGGATGGTCCGATGGGTCTCCTAATGCGTCCATCATCCAACAGACCGAAGCGTTCACGCCTTGAACTCTTCCGATCGACAGGTCGAGGTTCCGGTCGTCCTGATCGTGGAGGCTTTATGAGGTATTCCACCCTGCGTCGTGCGCACCGCACTCAAACGCTTTCGGTCTCGTTGACCGCGGTGGTCGTCGCATTTCGCTGGCTGCGGCGAAGAGCCAACCTCATCCTCTCCATTTACGTCCAGCCCCTCACCCGCGCCAATGCTGGCCAGCGCCGGCCTTGGGAGCTGGACCACCAAGGCGTCCATGCCCACTCCGCGTGCAGGCTTGGTCGGCGCAGTCCTACAGAATGCCTCGGGCCAATACTTGTTCTATGCCATCGGAGGAAGCAATGAGAACAACTCGGCCATGCGACGGGTGGAGGCCTATAACGCCGCCACAAATAGCTGGAGCCGCCGAGCCAACCTACCCTTTGACCGGACCAGCGCTTCTGCGGCCGCGATCGGCGGGAAGATTTACCTTGTTGGCGGATTCAATTTGACCGGCGTTCTTACAAGGACCTTGTATGTCTATACGCAAGCCACGAACACCTGGACCAAAAAAGCCAGCCTTCCTGTAGGCGGTAATAGAGCCATCTCCGGTGTGATCGGAGGCAAGCTGTACGTGGTTACGGGTGACGCAAACGGATCGCGCCTCTATCGCTACGATCCGGCCACGGATGCCTGGACTCGACGGGCAGATCCCCAAAAGACCCACCTCGGCGGCATAGGTGGGGTGATCGACGGCAAACTGTACGTAGCTTGGGGCCGGACACTTCAAACCACTGATCCCTACCACGCGTCCTTCACTGTGGACGTCTATAATCCAGCGACCAATCAGTGGACCACCAAGTTGACTTACGCCTACGCCGGAGGTCTAGATGGCCAAGGTTTATGTGATCTCGATATCGACATAGACTGCGGCGTAAGCTCACCGGCTGGTGTGGTGTTCCAGAAGAAGTTTGTATGTCATTGGCGGGGGAAACGACGATGAGACAATGCCGCTGACATCTGCTTATGACCCGATCACGAACACTTGGACAGACAAGGCCGATCTGCATTTCCCTCGGGAGTCGCGTCCGATAGCGGGAACCGTAAGGAACGCAGCAGGCTCGGCGCGAATCGTTGTGACTGGTGGCTTTGCAGAGGGGGAACCCGTCGGCGAAACTGAGATGTACACGCCATAAAGCGCTGGATGGCTTCTACCAAAAGCGACGATTCTGCACCGGCGGGCGGGTCTTAGATGGCTCGCCCGTTTATCCTATCGGATTGGGGCTGCACTTCCTCGAGCGGTTTCTGGAGTTCCGCCAGTTCATGGCGTAGTCTGGCGGCGAACCCCGGATCTTGATCAAGGAACGCGCGCACCGCTGGGTCCGCCAATGCCTGCGCCAACTCGTTTCGAATCTCGGGGCTGTTGATGTTGAAGTTCGCCTGCTGGATCTTTTCCACCGGCCTTCCACGTTCACCTCGACGATTCAACAGGCAATCGGCAGCAGCGCGGCGGGTTGGCCAATCGGGGACCATGACCACCTTCTTCCCGCTCTTGGCAGTCGTCATGGCGCTTAGCGCCGCTGTCAGGGTCTCTACTGCCTCGTGCTCTCCGGCCAACAAGAGATCCTCGATCCGAGAGAGGCGGCGCGTCGTCGCCGTTTCCAGCGCCTCAGTGAACTGAGGGAGCTTGAGCCAGCGCCTTACTGCAGCGATCGGTACCCCGCACTCCGTGGCCGTTTCGCGCTCGGGGAGACCGCTTGCAAGGTGAATCGCAGCTCGGAGTTGCTTCGGCGCCAGATTAAAAGAGGAAAGAACTGGCCCGATGCTCCCTGGTGCTCCGCCACCAAGGTTCCCACGGGTGCCGCCGGGGTTCAAGGAGCCTCCATGGGGTTGGGAAATGCTACCGATGAGCGGCTGGACCGTTGTTTGGGGCGCTTGGAGGGGATCCGCATGACTGCCCGGCGTCAACGCGGTCACCGAACCCCCACGAAAACTGAGGTGCGTGGAAATTTTCCAGGAAAAATTTCAGGATAGCCGCGTGGCCCCATAGTGCCTACCTCCCCTTGGGTGGTCCCAAACGAGTTTCCCGGAATAAGCTGTGGGGAATGTTGTGGGGAGACAGAGCGGCTCCTGCCGGCTCAGACCTGATGGACAAGGACAGCAGTGTGAGCGATCGGCAGACGTAGCGGGGTAGGAAAGGACTCAGGCGGACGCTGTGGGAAAGCGACAGTTCGCCTTTCAAGACCGCTGCATTCAACCACTCTGCCACCACGCCTGAAGCCTGAAAAGTCCTACCACATAGCGGGTTAGGCAAGTCCGCTCGTGCGGCCTGTGAGCCATGGGTCTCCTCTCCTCCGCGACGCCTTTCGACGCTGTTTCTCTCAGGACCCTGCTCTCCCTGCTCTTGAGTTTCACTTGATCGCCGGCGGCGATGTTCTGCCCGTCTCGTCTGGAGGGCTTCCCGAGGCATACCGCTTTTTTGGGTGATCAGACTCACAGGGGTAACGATTCAGCAAATGCACAGTTCCCTGAACCTTCGACAGACGCCGAGGCTGGCAGTGTCAAGGTTGACTCTTCGCTACGGAGGATCCATGCAGTGCTCAATGTCTAGGGCACTCGGTGTGTTGTGGGCACTTGCCCCTCTCGCTGGCGCACTGAGTCTGACTGCCTGTGTCGATGACACGACAGCTCCAAAGTCGGAAACTGCTAGACCTTCACCTTCGGTTCCACCCGAGCTAGCAACCGCGAGCCTCGGCAGCTGGACCACCAAGGCATCGATGCCCAGTCCGCGTGCAGGCTTGGCGGGCGCAGTCGTCCAGAATTCCTCGGGCCAATACTTGCTCTATGCTATTGGAGGATGGAACGACAACAACTTTGCTATGCGACGGGTGGAGGCTTACAACGCCGCCACCAATAGCTGGATCCGCCGAGCCAACCTGCCCGTAGACCGGGCCTACGCGTCTGCAGCCGCTATCGGCGGGAAGATCTACGTTGTTGGCGGCAGGAATTTGAGTGGGGTTGTTACAAAGACTTTGTATGTCTATACGCACGCCACGAATACCTGGACCAAAAAAGCCAGCCTTCCTGTTAGCACTCGTGGGGAGATCTCGGTTGTGATCGGAGGCAAGCTGTATGTGTTTACCGGGTCACAGCTCTATCGCTACGATCCGGCCACCGATGCCTGGACTCGACGGGCAGATCCCCAAAACACTCACTTCGGCGGGGTGGGTGGGGTGATCGACGGCAAATTGCACGTAGCCTGGGGTGGGTCAAATTCACTCACTACGGATGTCTATAACCCAGCGACAAATCAGTGGACCACCAAGATCGAAGATGAACAGGGCGATTTTTGTGCCGAGTATGACTGCAGCCGAAGTGACGCCGCTGGTGTGGTGTTCCAGAAGAAGTTGTATATGATTGGCGGGCAGAATGACGATGAGTCACTGCGGGCAGTATCCGCTTACGACCCGATCACGAACACTTGGACAGGTAAGGCGCCTCTGCGTTTCGATCGGATGTCCCGGCCGATAGCGGGAAGCGTGAGGAACGCAGCAGGCTCGGCCCGAATCGTCGTGGCTGGTGGCGGGCGTGCAGATGATGAACTCGTCAGCGAAACAGAGATGTACACCCCATAATCAATGGATGGTGAAAGACCATTCTGCACCGGCGGGCGGGCCCTAGATGGCTCGCCCGTTTTCGCTATCGGATTGGGGCTGCACTTCCTCGAGCGATTTCTGGAGTCCCGCCAGTCCACCTCCCCTGGGGGTGGTCCGAAACGGATTTCCCGGAAATGGGTGGGGAATTTTGTGGGTAGACAGAGCGGCTCCTGCCGGCCAGACCCGCCAGAGAACGACAGCAGTGCGAGCGATCGGCGTACGATTCTTGACACCCCCAAAGTTTTTTCACTGCAGCCTCAATTCCCCCAAGCCGATACCAGAAGTGACCCCGGGGCCACGCTCCCGCCGGGGCAACTCGGTTCGGGGGAAGCATGGTACGCAAAACGGCTTCCGTACGGCTGTTCTGGGCCGTCGGACTACTCGCCATCGTCAGCGGATGCGGCTTCGACCCCGAAGGGGACGTGCCGATGGAGCCGCCGCCGGTCTATCGCGAGTGGTGGGCCAAGACGGAAGCCTGCTCCGGCCGGACCGGGAATTTCGACCGGCTTAGCTGGTCTGTGATCGAAGGGCACAGCTTTCCCTGCAGCAGCGGCGAGTGCGCCGGGCACTGGCGCTCCGACCATCACATCTATCTGGCTGGCGACTGGGTCATGGATGAGATGGTGGTGCGGCACGAGATGCTGCACGACCTGCTGGGCCGGCCGGGCCATCCGGATCCACCGTTCGGCGTGGGGTGCCCGCTGACCTGGGAGAGCTGGAACGGCGGCGCCGCCGGACTGAACGTTGCCAGCCTTGTGCCAAGGAAGATCGATTAGAACGGCGAACCGGGACTCAGATTCTTGGTGACACCCCGGGCCACGGAGTCGGCCCGCACCGCGAGATCCTTGCGGCCCGCGTTCTCGAATGCCTTGGCGGCCCCGCCGTACACCACCGCATACAACTGCAGAATCGAGCCCGATGGACGGTCTACCCAGCCTCGAGGACGATCGCGAGCAGCGGCAGGCCAACGGTAGACATCCCACAGGAGCTTCTCCGTCCGCGGCACGTCGAGGTATCCGAGGCTCGGGCTCAGCACGATCGAGTCGGTTGCGGTGACCGGCTTCGGCATGAGCTTCCGGACCAATCCCTGAGACACCAG
>Ga0307416_100001841_pt1 | contig 11826 bp, 7 predicted proteins | sample DK1Cmetagenome_2_FD_203821 | JGI IMG/M metagenome (GOLD analysis project Ga0307416, IMG submission 203821) | Maize rhizosphere microbial communities from greenhouse at UC Davis, California, United States - DK15-C-3 | ecosystem: Host-associated > Plants > Roots > Rhizosphere > Soil | place: USA...
AGTGGTCGACCCGCGCCGGGCCGCCGTTCCAGATCCAGAGCGGCACCGCCTGTTCGGCCTCGATCACGCTGTCCGAGCAGCGGCCGCTGGCGCTGGTGCTGCCGATCCTGAAGCAGGCCGCGGGGCTCGACTGATGGGCTTCCTGGAGCGACTGGGCGCAGCCTGGCGCCGTCCGCGCCCGCGCCGCGTGCGCACGCCCACCATCCTGCAGATGGAGGCGGTCGAGTGCGGCGCCGCTTCGCTGGCCATGGTGCTGGCGTATTTCGGCAAATGGGTGCCGCTGGAACAGCTGCGCATCGCCTGCGGCGTGTCGCGCGACGGCAGCAAGGCCAGCAACATCCTGAAGGCGGCGCGCGACTACGGCCTGGCGGGGCGCGGCCTGCGCGCCGAGCCGCCGGCGTTGCGCAAGGTGGCGCTGCCGGCCATCCTGTTCTGGAACTTCAACCACTTCGTGGTGCTGGAAGGCTTCGATGGCGAGCATGCGCTGATCAACGACCCCGGCATGGGGCGGCGCCGCATCGATGCCGAGGAATTCGACCGTTCCTTCACGGGCGTGGTGCTGACGTTCGAGCCGGGAGCGGACTGGATGCCGTCGGGCCAGCCGCCCAGCCTGCTGGCCGCGCTGCGGCGCCGCCTGGGCGGGGCCGCCAGCGCCAGCGCCTACCTGGTGCTGGTGGGGCTGGCGCTGGTGGCGCCCGGCCTGGTGATCCCGGTGTTTACCTCGGTCTTCATCGACCAGGTGCTGGTGGGCGGGCTGGGCGCGTGGACGGCGCCGCTGGTGGCCGGCATGGCCGCCACCGCCATCGTGCTGGCCGCGCTGACCTGGCTGCAGCGCCACTACCTGCTCAAGCTGGAGACGCGCATCGCGCTGGCCTCTTCCGCCACCTTCTTCTGGCATGTGCTGCGCCTGCCCGTGACTTTCTACCACCAGCGCTCGGCCGGCGATATCGGGGCGCGCGTCGGCATCAACGACCGCGTCGCCAACATCCTGTCGGAAGACCTGGCGGCCGGCCTGCTGAGCGTGCTGACCGCGCTGTTCTTCGCCGCCATCATGCTGTTCTACGACGTGGCCATGACGCTGGCCTGCCTGGGCGTGGTGGCGGCCAATGTGCTGGCGCTGCGCCTGGTGTCGCAGCGCCACAAGGAACTGAACCAGAAGCTGTCGATCGACTACGGCAAGGTGGTCGGCACTTCGATGAACGGCCTGCTGCTGATCGAGTCGCTGAAAGCCAGCGGCGCCGAATCGGACTTCTTCGCGCGCTGGGCCGGCTACCAGGCGCGCCTGATGAATTCCATGCAGGCCATGAGCCGCAGCGCCATCGCGCTGGACCTGCTGCCGCGCTTCCTGACCGCCGCCAACGCGGCCCTGATGCTGGGCCTGGGCGGGCTGCGCGTGATGGACGGCGCCATGAGCATCGGCACCCTGGTGGCGTTCCAGGCGCTGGTGGCCAGCTTCATCCAGCCGGTCAATGCGCTGGTGGCGCTGGGCGGCCGCCTGCAAGCCTTCCAGGGCGACATGGACCGGCTGGACGACGTGATGCGCTACCCGGCCGAGGAAATTGCCGCCTTGGCGCCGCTGGCGGCGCCGCTGCAGGCGGCCAAGCTGTGCGGACGGCTGGAGCTGCGCGGCGTGACCTTCGGCTACAGCCGGCTGGAGCCGCCCCTGCTGGAAGACTTCAGCCTGGTGCTGGAACCGGGCCAGCGGGTGGCCCTGGTGGGTTCCTCCGGCTGCGGCAAATCGACCATTTCCAAGCTGGTGCTGGGCCTGTACCAGCCGTGGAGCGGCAGCATCCTGTTCGACGGCCGGCCGCGCGCGCAGTGGCCGCGCCAGCAGCTGCTCAATTCGCTGGCCGCGGTAGACCAGGACATCGCCCTGTTTTCCGGCACCATCCGCGACAACCTCACCATGTGGGACAGCACCGTGCCGCAGGCGGTGGTGCTGGCCGCCGCGCGCGACGCCTGCATCCACGACATCATTGCCGGCCGCCCCGGCGGCTACGACGGGCGGGTGGGCGAGGGCGGCAACAACTTCAGCGGCGGCCAGCGCCAGCGCCTGGAAATCGCGCGCGCGCTGACCTCCAACCCGCGCCTGCTGCTGCTGGACGAGGCCACCAGCGCGCTCGACCCGCTCACCGAGCAGGCGGTCGACGCCAACCTGCGCCGGCGCGGCTGCAGCTGCCTGGTGGTGGCGCACCGCCTGAGCGCAATCCGCGACTGCGACGAGATCATCGTGCTTGACAAGGGCAAGGTGGTCGAACGTGGCAGCCACCAACAACTGCTGGCCCTGCAGGGCCATTACGCGAGGCTGATCGCCGATGAATGACGGTTACGACAGGACCCTGCTACAGCGCCTGGGCGCGGCCGGCCAGGCCGGCAGCGGGGCCGGGCTGCACTGGGCCAGCCAGGAGCAGCCGGCCTGGTGGATCGAGCGCGGCAGCGTGGACGTGTTCCTGGTGGCGGCCGGCGGCAGCGGGCCGCGCCACCACCTGCTGCAGGTGCCGGCCGGGCGCTTGCTGCTGCTGCCGCCGGCCCTGGCCCCCAGCGGCGAGGCGCTGGCCGTGCTGCCGGCGCCGGACGCGGCCTGGCGCCGCATCGAACGCGCCGCGCTGCAGGCGCTGCTGGACGAGCTGGAACCGGCCGCCGCCGCCATGCTGCTGGCGCCGCTGGAAGAAGCGCTGGCCCAGGCCGGCGGCGCGCCGTGCGCGGCGGGACCCGGCGCGCACGGCGCACTGGCCGCCATCGAGACCCAGCTGGCGGCCGCGCTCGCGGCGGCGGCCCGGCTGCGCCAGCAGCAGGAGGCGGCGGAGCTGGCGCGCCTGCAGCGCCAGCGCGAACTGGGCGGGCAGGCGATGGCCGACGCGCTGGGCGGCTTCGTGTCGCTGTTCCATGGCGAGGAGGCGCGCGCCACGCCGGCCAGCGAGGCCGATACCCTGCTGGCCGCCTGCCGCCTGGTGGGCGCCGCCGGCGGCATCAGCTTCCGGGCGGCGCCGCCGCCGCTGCCCGGCGCCAGCAGCCGCGACCCGGTGCAGGACATCGCCCAGGCCTCCGGCGTGCGCACGCGCGTGGTGGTGCTGAAAGGCGACTGGACGCGGCACGACAACGGCCCCCTGCTGGCGCGCCAGGCCGCGGACGGCGCGCCGCTGGCGCTGCTGCCGCAGCGCAGCGGCGGCTACCTGGCGGTCGATCCCCGCACCGGCCAGCGCAGCGCCGTCACGCCGCAGTCGGCGCGCGCCCTGCAGCCGCAAGCCTATTCCTTCTATGCCAGCCTGCCGGCGCGCCCGCTGGCGCTGGGCGACCTGCTGCGCTTCATGGCGCGCGGCATGCGGCCGGACCTGCTGACCGTGGCCGCCGTAGGCCTGGGCAGCGCCCTGCTGGGCATGGGCATTCCGCTGGCCAGCGGCTACCTGTTCGACAGCGTGTTCCCGGCCTCCGACCGCAGCCAGATGGTGCAGGTGGTGGCCATCCTGTTCGTGGCCAGCCTGGTCACCCTGCTGCTGGAAGCAACGCGCGCGCTGGCCATGCTGCGCATCGAGGGCAAGGCCGGCAGCGACTTGCAGGCCGCCGTGTGGGACCGCGTGCTGGCGCTGCCGGTGCCGTTCTTCCGCGCATTCACGGCGGGCGACCTGGCCAACCGCATCACCGGCATCAATGAAATCCGACAGGCCCTGTCGGGCACGGTGCTCACCAGCCTGGTCAGCAGCATTTTCTCGGTGCTGAACGTGGGCCTGCTGTTCTACTACAGCGTGCCGCTGGCGCTGCTGGCGGTGGCGCTGGTGGCGCTGGCGCTGGCAGTCAACGGAGCGCTGGGCTATGCCAGCGCGCGGCTGCGCCGCGCCACGGCCGAAGTCACCGGGCAGGTGGCCGGCATGGTGCTGGAATACCTGGGCGGCATCGCCAAGCTGCGCATCACGGGCGCCGAAGCGCGCGCCTTTGCCAACTGGGCCGCCAGCTTCGGCCGCCAGAAGCGGCTGGCCATGCGCGCCGGCCGCCTGGCCAACGGCAGCACCACCTTTAACGCCGCCTTCCCGCTGCTGGCCAACGCCCTGATCTACGCCTGCATCTGGCAGGTGCTGGCCGGCAGCGCGCCGGCCACGCTGTCGACCGGCGACTTCATCGCCTTCAGCGCGGCCTGGAGCATGTTCCTGGCCTCGGCGCTGACCCTGGTGCGGCTGTGGATCGACCTGCTGCCGCTGGTGTCCACCTACGAGCGCACCGTGCCGATCCTGCAGGCGGCGCCGGAAGTGGACCAGCAGCGCGCCGACTGCGGCGTACTGAGCGGGGCCATCGAACTGAGCCACGTGCGCTTTGCCTATGCGCCGGACGGACCGGCCATCCTGGACGATGTCTCGCTGTCGATCGCGCCCGGCGAATTCGTGGCCCTGGTGGGCGCCTCCGGCTCCGGCAAGTCGACGCTGCTGCGCCTCTTGCTCGGGTTCGAGCGGCCTGGCCAGGGCGGCGTCTACTACGACGGCCACAACCTGGAGGAAATCGACGTGGGCGCCGTGCGCCGCCAGCTGGGCGTGGTGCTGCAAAGCGGAAAACTGATGAGCGGGGACATCTTCCGCAACATTATCGGTTCGCACCACCTGACCATTGACGACGCCTGGGCCGCGGCCCGTGCCTGCGGGCTGGAGCAGGACATTGCCGGCATGCCGATGGGCATGCACACCCAGCTCAGCGATGGCGCCGGCACCCTGTCGGGCGGCCAGCGGCAGCGCCTGCTGATCGCGCGCGCCATCGTCAACCGGCCCTGCATCGTGCTGTTCGACGAAGCCACCAGCGCGCTGGACAACCGCAGCCAGGCCATCGTCAGCGCCAGCCTGGAGCAGTTGCGCGCGACCCGGGTGGTGATCGCGCACCGCCTGAGCACCATCATCAACGCCGACCGCATCTATGTGCTCGACCAGGGCAAGATCGTGCAGAGCGGCACTTACCAACAACTGTTGGCCGAGCCGGGCCTGTTCGCAGAGCTGGCGCGGCGCCAACTGGCATGAAGGAGAACCGCATGAAGCCCGCACTGGTCCTGCTCCTGGGCGCCGCCCTGATCCTGGGCGGCTGCGCCCGCAAGCCGCTGGCGCAAGAGCGCGCCGAGCACCACGCCGGCGCGCGCGGCGACGTGGTGGTGGCCGTGGCGTGGCCGCTGCGCGCCAGCAAGGGCACCCTGGTCAAGGGCGTCGAACTGGCAGCGGCCGAGATCAATGGCGCCGGCGGCCTGCTGGGCGGGCGCAAGCTGCGCCTGCTGCTCAAGGACGATGCCGGTTCACTGAGCACGGGGCGCCAGGTGGCGCAGGAGATTGCCAACGACGTCGAGGTGGCGGCCGTGATCGGCCACCTGAATTCCTACATCACGGCGCCGGCCGCGCAAATCTACGAGCGCGCCGGCCTGCTGATGGTGACGCCCGGCGCCAGCGGGCAGAAGATCACGGAGCAGGGCGGCCGGCTGGTGTTCCGTACGCTGCCGGGCAACCGCGACCAGGGGCGCCAGATCGGCGACTATGCGGCAGCCCAGGGCTACAAGCATGTCGCCATCTACTACGTGAAAAACGACTACGGGGTCGACCTGGCCAACTATTTTGAAAAGCGCGCGCACGAACTGGGCATCGTGGTGGCGGACCGGCGTTCCTACGACATGGGCGGCGACGACTACCGCGCCGTGCTCAGCAACTGGGCCGCGCTGCTCAAGCTGGACGCCATTTTCCTGGTCGGTTCGCTGCCCGAGAGCGGGCAGATCCTGCGCGAGGCGCGCGCCGCCGGCCTCACCGTGCCGGTGTTCGGCGGCGCCGGGCTGGATTCGCCGGACCTGATACGGCTGGGCGGCCAGAGCGTGGAAGGCACGGTGGTGTTTTCGCTGTTCAATGCCGGCGCGCCCCATGCGCCGGCGCATGCGTTTGCCGCGCGCTACCAGGCGCGCTACGGCGTGGCGCCGGACGCCACGGCGGCGCAGGGCTACGACACGCTCAAGCTGCTGGCGCACGCGATGCAACGGGCGCAGGGCACGCTGCCGGCCAGGGTGGCCGATGCGCTGCGCGCCACCCGCCAGTGGCACGGCGCCACCGGCGTGCACACTTTCAATCCGCAGGGCGACCTGGTGGCCAAGCCGCTGGCCAAGGTGGTGGTGCGCGATGGACGATTCGTGTATTTCGACCGCGACCCGCCGCTGCAAGGGGAGCGCCTGGGCGCGCGCTAGAGCGGGTGGCCCCGTGCGGCCAGCAGCTGGCACTGGGCGGCGAACAGGGCGGCGCCGGCAGCGCTCAAGTCCGGGTTGCCGTGCAGGTGGGCCGCCAGGCTGCGGCTGTGGCGCAGGGTGTCCTGCAGCATGCCGGCGCAGCCTGCCGCAGCGCCCTGCCGCAGCAGGTCGCACCACAGCAGGCTCATATTGGCGGTGGCGTGGAACGCCAGCAGCACCAGGAACAGCGGCCGGTACTGGCGCTTGAGCGAGGAGTAGTAGCGCGGCGCGTCGGCGCCCGGCCGCACCAGCGGCAGCACGCTGTGCAGCAGGTTGAAATACTGGTGGCTGGTTTCATGCACCAGCGCTTCGGCCAGCAGCGGCGCGCTGACGGGAAAGCCGCAGCTGACCACGCCCGGATGGAAGATATTGCTGCCGCTGTTGTGCTGGTCCGCTTCCACCATCGGCGTCACGCAGATACCGCGCAGCATGGCCGCGATCCATGCCGGGTAGCCGGTCCCGGCGTCGTGCAGCAAGGCCAGGGCCTGCGACAGCGCCGCCGCTTGCGGCTCCAGGGTGCCGGCGGCCGGGCGCGCCTGCCGGCGCGGCCAGTCGATGCGGATGTCGGCATTGCAGCGCGCCTCCGGCCCGTGCCAGGGCTGCAGGTAGATGCCGGCCAGCGCGCCCTGCTCCAGGAAGTGCGGCGGGCAGTATTCCCACGCCGGGTGCGGCGCGCCGCCGGCGCAATGCCAGCGGCCATGCGCGCGCTGCAGGCGCAGCGCTGCGGCGCCGTGCGCGCCGATGGTGAGCGTGGCGCCGTCGGTTTCCAGATCCACCGCGCCGGCCAGCTGGAACACGTGGCCGGCCATGCTGCAGCGCTGCGGCTGCGCCAGCTGCACCTGCCAGCGCCCCGGCTCGCCCTGCGCATGGCGCGCCAGCAGCAGCTGCACTGTGCCGGCCAGCGGCGCGCCCTGGGTCGCATGCCATAGCGCGCAGCCCAGCTCCGGCTGCCACCAGGCGGTGCTGGCGCCGGGCGCCCGCTCCAGCAGCGCCGGGCAGGCCTGCCACAGCGCCAGCGCGGCCGGGTCCTGCGCGGCGGCCGTGCGCAGGCGCTTGGCCACGGCGCCATGGAAGGCGGCTGCCAGCACGTCCATGCCGCCGCCGGCGGCCTGGGTGTGCGGCGAGGCCGCCTGCGACACCAGGCGCTGGATGTCGAGCGCCGCCATGCTCAGGACAGGGACAGGCCGCGTGCGCGCAGCAGCTCGCACTGGGCGCGGTACATGCCGGTGCCGGCCTCGGTCAGGTCAGTGGTGGTGTCGAGGATCTTCACCAGGCCGCGCGTGTGGAACAGCATCAGTTCCATCTGTTCGCGGTTGCGCGGCTCGCGGTCGCCGCTGCGGGTGAGAAAGTCGTGCCAGAACAGCACCATGTTGGCGCAGGCATGGAACGTCAGCAGGATCTTTTCCAGGTTGCGGTGCTTGCCCTTGAAGGTGGAGAAATAGATCTCCTCATTGCGGCCCTTCTGGATCAGCGGCACCACGGCGTCGGCCAGCATGAAGTGCTGGTGGCTCATTTCGTGCACGATCACTTCGGCCAGGTAGGGGGTGGAAAGCGGGAAGCCGCAGCTGAACAGGCCGGGGTGCCAGGAGAAGCTGCCGCTCTGGCGCGTATTGCCGTCCACCAGGGGGCCGGGGCCCATGCCGCGGAACAGCGGCTGCACCCATTGCAGGTAGCAGGGGTCGGTGTCGTCCAGGATGCGCATCGCATCGGCCACCTGCGGCGCGGCGCGCTCGGCCCAGCGCGCATCGGCGCCGTGCAGCAGCGGCACCGGCCAGTCGATGATCATTTCCGGCACGTCGGCGGCACTGGGTTCGACATAGGACTGCAGGTAGACGCCGCTAAAGCCGGGATGCTGCAGGAACAGCGGCGCGCTGTACTGCCAGCCCGGCTGCGGCGCCTGGCTGCCGGCCAGGCGCCAGGCGCCGTCGCGCCAGTCCAGCACCAGCGGCTGCAGGCCGCTGTCGTGGCGCTGCACGCGAATCTGTGCGCTGTCCGCGTGCAGCGAGAAGGCGCCGTCGAGGTCGAACAGGTGGCCGGCGATGGCCACGCGCAGCGGCTGGCGCAGCAGGTGGCCCCAGTGCGCGCCGGCGCCCAGCGCGTGCATGGCCAGCAGGGCGTGGATCACGGCCGCTTCCAGCTGGCGGTTGCTGAGGCAGGCGGTCACCGCCCCCAGCTCCGGCTGCCAGCAGCGCGCCGAGGTGGGCAGGGCGTTCGCGTTCAGCTGCTGGAACAGCCCGTGCAGTTCGGCCAGCTGGGGCGCGTCGGCCACCATCTTGGCCATGCGCTTGGCGATGCCCTTGTGGTAGGCGGTGGCCAGCAGGTCCAGGTTCTGGTTGGCTTGGTACAGTTGCGGGGCATAACTGCCGACAACGAGTTGTTGCATGCTTGCTCCTTGCGAGTGTTGAGGGATGCTGGTCAGACGGCGTCCGCCAGCCGGTACTGCTGCTCCAGGCGTGCTTCCATGGCTTCCACCGCCAGGCCGCCCAGCGCCAGGTTGCGCGCCACGTAGGCGTGGATGCGCTTGAGCGCCGGGCAGTAGACCGAGGGGTTGTCGAAGCCGCGGGCGGCCGAATAGCGGTTCTGCGGCGCGCCGCCGCGGCAGGCGTTGCGCCAGGTGCAGGAGCGGCACTCGGACGGCAGCGTGGTTTGGGCCGCTTCCAGCTCGCCCCAGGCGGCGTGCCCGCGCACGTGGGCGAAGCTTTCGCGGCCCACCTGCAGGCCGGTGTCGCGGAAACGCGGCGCCAGCGGCCGGATCACGTCGTCGGGCGCGATGTCGCCGTTGCTCGATACCGTCAGCAGGGCGAAAGGGTTGTGCTTTTGCGTGGCGTTGAAGCGGCACACGGCGTCGTCCAGCAGCGGCCCCATGACTTCCTTGATGAAGCGGATCTCGACGCCGTGGCGGGCGCCGTCGGCAAACCAGGCGTGGCAGATGTCGAGCATGTAGTCGCCCACCGCGGCCACGAATTCCGGCGTCGCCTCGGCCGAATCGTGGTTGAAGTCGGGCAGCAGGAAGTTGATATTGCGGCAGTCCAGCTCGTGCACGAAGTGTTCATAGGTGGCGCGCGCATCATGCTGCGGCGAGACCACGGCCAGGATGCCGGGCGCCGGCATGCGGCCGGCGCGTGCGGCCGCCTGCATCAGCTCCCAGCCCTGCCGGGTTTCCGCATAGGTGCCGCGTCCCTTCTTGGTGATGCGGGTCAGGTTGTGCACCGCTTCCGGGCCGTCGAAGCTGACGCCCACCTGCAGGCGGTGGCGCGCGAACAGGTCCACCCATTCCTGGTCCACCAGCACGGCATTGGTCTGCACCAGCAGCGACAGCTGGCAGCGCTGTTCCAGCGCCTGGCGGAAGCGGCGGCACATGCCGTCAAAGGCAGCCTTCTTCAGCAGCAGCGGCTCGCCGCCGTGCAGGCCCAGGCTGACGTGGGTAATGCCGTCGCGCTCGATGGCCTCCAGCAGGAAGCGGATCAGCCCATCGACCGTGTCGCCCAGGATGGTGGCGGGATGGATCTTGAAGCTGTCGTCGCCGGCGAAGAAGAAGTAGCAGTAGGGGCAGGCCAGGTTGCAGCGCTCCGTGACTTTGAGCACGACGTACAGCGAGCGCTGGGGCTGGGCGGGCAGTGCGGACATATCCAAGTGAGGCCTCGTCAGGAACAGGTGGCCGGCTGCGCCTGCAGGAAGGCGCGGCAAGCCTGGTTGATGGGGGCGCGCAACGCTGCCGCCTGGGCCGGGTCGCGGCCGAAGCGCTGCAGCTCGTCGACGAAGTGGCCGTACTGGCCGTCGCCGTGGGCATGCAGCTGCAGGAATTGCACGATTTCGTCGAGCAGTGCTGCTTCCTGCGGCGTGCCGGGCTGGAAGCCCAGCAGCGGGCGCAGGCCGCTGGTGAAGTGGTAGCGCTGCAGGGCCAGCAGCGACTGGCCCAGGGCCCGGGCGGCGGCGCCGGCATGCGCGGCCGGCTGCGCCGGCGCCGCGCTGGCGAACGCATGCTCGGCCAGCAGCAGGGCCAGCGCGGCCACCAGCATCAGGTGGAAGCGCGGCGCCCAGCCGGCTTCCGCGGGCTGTTCGGCCAGGAAGGCCGCCACGTCCATGCTGTGCTGGCGGTTGCCGACATCCGCGCCCGCCAGCAGCGGCGCCAGCACCGCTTCCAGCAGCAGCAGGCCTTCCGCTTCCAGCGGCAAGCCTTGCAGCAGCTGGGTCATCAGCAGTTCCAGCCCGAGGTCGAGGTCGTGCGCGGCCAGCGCGCGGCACAGGCCGCCCTTTACCGCGACCGCCAGGCGCGCCGGCGCCAGCACCGGCTGCTGCAGCAGGAAGGCGTAGAAGGCGGCGTGGGTCACGGCATAGAAGGCGTCGCGCGTGCCGTACAGCGGCGAGGGCGGCGCCGCCAGCGCCGAGACGCGGAACAGGTCGGCCGCCGCCAGCGGCGGCGTGGCGCCGGCGAAGTGGCAGGCCAGCACCAGGTCGAGCTGGCGGAACACCGTGTTATCCAGGCTCCAGGCGAAGGGTCCGGCCAGCACTTCGCGCACGCGCGCCGCCTGGCGCGTGTCGAACACGCCGCGGTGCACGGCGTAGCCCAGCGCGCAGTTGTACATCAACAGGCGTTCCGGGCGCCGCAGCGCCATGCCGAGGTAGTCGCCGCCCACCTGGCTGCAAATGTAGGCACGGATGGCGCGCACGCCCGCCAGCTCGTATTGCGGGAAACGCTCATGCCACATCAGGAACAGGGCCAGTTCGTTGAAGCACTTGCGGCGGAACAGCAGTTCGCCGCCGCCATGCCACTGGCGCGGATTGCTGCGTTCGGCGTGCGCGGCCAGCCAGTCGCAGGCCACGCCGCGTGCCTGGCGGATGCGTGCCAGCAGGGACTCCGGGGCAGGCGCCATGTCAGGCCGCCCTGCCGTGCAGGCCGCGTTCGTCCAGCAGGCTGCGCTGGGTGTCGAACAGCAGGCTGCCCGCTTCCGTCAGGCCGCCGCTGGCGGCGATGGTGGCGCCCAGGCTGGCGGTGTGGCTGCGCAGGTTGTCGAGCTCCTGGCGGCACAGCTGCGCCATGCCGGCGCCGCCGGCCAGCAGGTCGTGCCAGTACAGGGCCATGTTGGCGGTGGCGTGGTAGGCCAGCAGCAGCTTGCCCAGCGGGCGCTGCTTCATCTTGAACGACGAGTAGTACAGCGTGGGCTGCTCTTCCTTTTTCACCAGCGGCATCACCGCTTCCAGCAGCAGGTAGTACTGGTGGCTGAATTCATGCACCAGGATTTCCGCCAGGTAGGGCGCCTGCAGCGGGAAGCCGGCGCTGATCACGCCCAGGTGGTTGTGGAAGCTGGCGCTGACGCGGATGCCCGGTTCGTAGACGGGGCAGGCGGCCACGCCGCGCATGACCGGCTGCAGCCAGGGCAGGTAATGCGCGCCGCCCTGCTGCAGCAGGTCCAGCGCGGCGGGCAGCGCGCCGGCGGCCAGCTGGGCCAGGTGGGCATCGGCCGTTGCCGCCGGCTGCGGCGGCCAGTCCACCATCAGGTCGTCGCCGGCGTGGTGGCCGGGCGGCAGGCTCCAGGCCTGTACATGGCATTGCTCGAAGCCTGGGTAGGCGATGGCGGCCGGCGCCGCGTAGCGCCAGG
>Ga0307416_100001842_pt1 | contig 11823 bp, 9 predicted proteins | sample DK1Cmetagenome_2_FD_203821 | JGI IMG/M metagenome (GOLD analysis project Ga0307416, IMG submission 203821) | Maize rhizosphere microbial communities from greenhouse at UC Davis, California, United States - DK15-C-3 | ecosystem: Host-associated > Plants > Roots > Rhizosphere > Soil | place: USA...
CGGGTCCGGCCCCTGCGGGCGGCCCCGCTGGCCGGCCCCACCGAGGTCGTCGGCCCCATCTGCGAGTCCACCGACGTGCTCGCCACCGGCGCCGACCTGCCCGACCTGGCCCCGGGCGACCTGCTCGCCTTCCTCGACGCCGGGGCCTACGGCATGACCATGGCCAGCAACTACAACGGCCAGCCGCGCCCGCCCGAGATCGTGGTCGCCGGCGGGGTTGCCAGGGTCGCCCGGCGCCGGGAGACCTGGGAGGACCTGCTGGCCCCCGAGACCGGGAGCGGCGACCCGGTGGCCGCCACCCAACGGCCGGCGCGCCCCCTGGGGTGGTAGCCGTGCTCTACCATGGGCAAGGCAAAGGTCTGGTGGTGGTTGCAGCGGTATGGCCGACGTCCTGCTCGATGATGTCTCCCGGGTGTTTCCCGACGGCAGCTTGGCCGTCTCGCACCTGACCCTGCACGTCCGCAACGGCGAGCTGCTGGTGATCGTGGGCCCCAGTGGCTGCGGCAAGAGCACGGTCCTGCGCCTGATCGCCGGCCTGGACCCGCTCGGCGGGGGCACGGTCAGCATCGGCGGCCGGGTGGTCAACCACCTCACCCCCGGCGAGCGCAACCTGGCCATGGTGTTCGAGGCCGCCGCCCTGTACCCGCACCTCACCGCCGCCCAGAACCTGCGCTTCGGGCTGGCCCTGCGCAAGCTCCCCGACGACGAGATCAGCCAGCGGGTCGAGGCCGAGTCGCGGGTGCTGCGGCTGGGCCGGTTCCTGGACCGCAAGCCCAAGACCCTCTCGGCCGGGCAGCGCCAGCGGGTTGCCGTGGGCCGGGCCACCGTCCGGGTGCCGGACGTGTTCCTGCTGGACGAGCCGCTCACCCACATGGACGCCGGCGAGCGGATCCGGCTCCGCACCGAGCTGGCCCAGCTCCAGCACGGCCTCGGCGTGACCGCCATCTACGTCACCCACGACCAGGCCCAGGCCATGGCCATCGGCGACCGGGTGGCGGTGATGCGGGGCGGCCGCATCGAGCAGATCGACGAGCCGCGCACCCTCTACCTGCGCCCGGCCAACACCTTCGTGGCCAGCTTCATGGGCGAGCCGGCCATGAACCTGATCTCGGGGTTCATCGAGGAGGACGCCGGCCGCACCTACGTGGTCATCGGCGGCCAGCGCCTGCCCTTCCCCGGCACCCCCTCGGGACTGGTGCGGGGCCGCAGCGGCCCGGTCACGGTCGGCATCCGGCCCGAGTACGTGACCGACGCCGGCTCCGAGCCCGGCCTGCCGGTGCTGTTCTCGACCGCGGGCCGGATCGAGCGCCTCGGCTACGAGCTGCACGTCAGCTGCCCGCTGGCCACCACCGCGGTCACCGTGTCCGACCACCCGGGGGTCGAGAAGCAGCCCGGCGGCCAGGCCCACCTGATCGCCCGGTTCCCCCGCAACCACCCGGTCCGCCGCGACGACCGGGTCGAGCTGGCCGTCGACGTGAGCCAGCTGTCGCTGTTCGACCCCCACACCGGCCAGGCCATCTGGAACCCGGTGGCGTAGGGCCCGCTCAGGCGGCCCGCTCCACCCGCATCAGCATCGGCGCCCGCGGGCGCAGGGTCACGGCCGCCTCGACCTCGGCCGGGCGGGAGGGGAGCAGGCTGAGCCGGTAGCGCTGGGCCACCATGGCCACCACCAGGGGCAGCTGGAGCTGGGCGAACCCCTCGCCGATGCAGCGCCGGGGGCCGCCCGAGAACGGGAAGAAGGCCATGCGGTGGCGGCGGCGGGCCGCCTCGGGGGCGAACCGCTCGGGCTCGAAGCCCTCGGGGTTGTCCCAGAAGCCGGGGTGGCGGTGGGTCACGTACGGGCAGAAGGCGATGTTGGCCCCGGCCGGGATGCGGTAGCCGCCGACCTCGTCGCCGGCCGTGGCCCGGCGCAGGATCAGGTAGATGGGCGGGTACAGGCGCATGGTCTCCTGCACCACCATGGTGGTCCAGGTCAGGCGGGGCAGGTCGGCCACGGCCGGGGGGCGGCCGCCCAGGACCTCGTCGACCTCGGCCCGCAGCCGCCGCCAGGCCTCGGGGTGGGTCGAGAGCAGGTACCAGACCCAGGTCAGGGCCGAGGCGATGGTGGCGTGGCCGGCGATGAAGAAGCTGATCGTCTCGTCCCGGACCTGCTTGTCGGTCAGGCCGGTCCCGGTCTCGGAGTCGACCACCGAGACCAGCATGCTGACGAGGTCGTCGCCGCCGGGGTTGCGCCGGCGCTCGGCGATCAGCGGGTACAGGAAGCCGTCGAGCAGGTCCAGGTTGCGCCGGAAGCGGCGGGTCGCCGGCAGCGGCAGCCGGGCCGTGTCCAGCACCGACGTCACGGCCGAGTTGGCGAAGGCCAGGATCTCGCCCACGGCCGGTCCGACCCGGGCGATCTCGCGCCGCCAGTCGGCCTGGAACAGGGAGGCGGCCAGGTTGGCCAGGCTGACCCGGACCATCTCGGACTCGACGTCCAGGGGCCGGCCGGTGTCGGCGCCGGCCCCCCAGGAGTCGAGCACCTCGCCGGTCGCCTCCGCGAACTGGCGGCCGTAGCCCTCCAGCGAGTGGCGCCGGAACGCCGGCTGGGCCAGCTTGCGGGAGCGGACCCAGCCCGCACCCTCGGCCCCGACCAGCCCGCCGCCCACGATCGCCTGGAGCCGGTCGCGCACGAACGGCGGCCGCGGGTAGTTGGCCGCCTGGTCCTGGAGCACGTGCTTGACCGCGTCCGGGTGGGCGAGCAGGTACAGGGTCACCGGGCCCCGGAAGCGGACGGTGTCGCCGTAGCGGCGCCAGGCGTCCAGGAACGCGAGCACGTTGTCCCGGCGGATCTCGGCCAGGCTGCCCAGCAGCAGGTTCCCCCGCGGCCCCGGAGGCGTCCGGCCGTCCAGCGTCGCGACCACCTCGACCTCCGTCCGCTCGGTCCGGGATCGGCGCTCCCGGGAGGTGTGACCTGTTTACCACTTCCCTTCGGTTCCGGGAACCGGCCGTGGCCGGTCACATCGGAACGGTACGATGCCGTCCATGCGCCTGGTGATCGCCCACTGCAGCGTCGACTATGCCGGCCGGCTCTCGACCCACCTGCCACCGGCGGTGCGGTTGCTGATCGTCAAGGCCGACGGCTCGGTGCTGGTGCACACCGACGGCGGTGGTTACAAGCCGCTGAACTGGATGTCCGCACCCTGCACCATGGTCGAGGAGCCCGCTCCGGCGGCCCTGGACGGCCACGAGGGCGAGCAGGCCGGATCCCAGGTCTGGCGCATCACCAACCGCGGCGGCGAGACCATGACCATCACCGTCGACGAGGTCCTTCACGACTCCGCCCATCATCTCGACCCGGATCCCGGCCTGGTCAAGGACGGTGTGGAGAAGCAGCTCCAGGAGCTCCTCTCGGAACGCTGCCACGTCGTCCGGCCCGGCCTGCGGCTGGTCCGGCGCGAGTACCCCACCGACATCGGTCCGGTCGACCTGCTCTGCCGCGACAGCGCCGGCGGGTACGTGGCGGTGGAGATCAAGCGGCGGGCCGAGATCGACGGCGTCGAGCAGCTCTCCCGCTACCTGGCCCGGCTCCGGCCAGCCCTCGGCACCGTCGAGGGGATCCTGGTCGCCCTGGACTTCAAGCCGCAGGCCAAGGTGCTGGCCGCCGAACGGAGCATCGCCTGCGTCCAGGTGGACTACGACGAGCTCAGGGGCGTCGAGTCGGCGTTCCTGCGGCTGTTCTGAGCTCCGGTCGCCTGCCGGCGGTGAGTCGGCGTCAGCGAGCGTGCAGGGTCTGGAGCGCCCTGTCGATCTGGTCGTGGTCGTTGAACAGGTGTACGGACAGCCGGATGTTCCCCTCGCGGTAGGCGGCGTCGACGCCGGCCGCCGTCAGCCGCCGGTACCGGTCCTGGTTGCTCCCGTCCCGCCTGGACAGCACCACCAGGGTCGAACGGCCCGGCCCGTTCGCCGGGCTGACCAGGTCGTACTGGTCGCGCCGGAGGCCGTCAACGATCAGGTCGACCAGTCGCTGGTCGTGCCGCTCGATGGCCTCGACCCCGGCCCCCAGGAACAGCTCCAGCGAGGCGATCCAGGGCAGGGTGGTCGCGAAGGCGGCCGGGCAGAAGACGTCATGGGCGCGCGCTCCCAGGTCGTCCCGCAGGGTCGTGTCGCGCATGTCCTCCAGCCCGCGCCCGGCCTGCATGGCAAGCCAGTAGGCCTGCTGTGGCTGCAGGCGAGCGAGCAGCTCCGGGTGCAGCCAGGCGAACCCGGTGCCATAGGGGCCGCACAGCCACTTGTAGCCACAGGCCACGACCGCATCGACCGGCGTGGTGGTGACGTCGAGCGGCCGGGCGCCGAGTGCCTGGGAGGCGTTGACCACCAGCAGCACCTCATGGTCCCGGCAGACGGCCCCCAAGGCGTCGAGGTCGAGGGCGCGGCCGGTGAAGGAGTCGACCCAGGTGACCGCCAGCACCCGGGTCCCCGGACCGATCGCCCCGGCCACGTCGTCTGCCGACAGCCGGCGGTGGCGGGGCCGCACCACCCGGACGCGCACGCCGGCCCCGGCCAGCCGCCGCCAGGGCAGCACGGTGGCCGGGTAGTCGCCCTCGACGACCAGCACGTCGTCCCCGCCGCCGAGCGAGAGGCCGTTCGCGACCAGGTGCAGCCCATAGGAGGTGCTGTTGCCCAGGACGACCTGCTCAGCGTCGCCTCCGACCAGGCGGGCCAGCAGCCCGCGCAGCCGTTCCGGGACCTCGCTGAAGTCATCGTCCCGGATCCGGTGGGGCGCCGCCTTGAGCCCGGCCGCATGCCGCGCCGCCTCGAGCGCAGGGCGGGGCATCGGCCCCTGGTGTGCCGTGTTGAACCATGCCCGGCCGTCGAAGGGCCCGAACTGCTCGGCCGCGGCCAGGACCGCATCCATGCCGGCAGCCTGCCCGCCCTCGCAACCGGGAAACGTCGGGCTGCGGCCGCCTAGGAGGTCGTGCCCGCCCGGCGGGCGCGGTAGCGGCGGACCTTGGCGATGCTGCCGCAGGCCCGGCCGTCCGCGCCGGCGTACATGCCGCACCAGACCTTGCTGGCGTTGCGGGTGCGGTCCCAGAACACCAGCTTACAGTCCGGGCATCGGCGAAGCCGCGACCAGGTGCCGTCCGCCAGGGCCGCGGCCACCGCTTCGGCCACCGCCCCGGCCAGGCCGGACCGGGCCGGGGCGGCATGGCCGAGGCCGAGCGCGCCCTCGGTGACTCCGACCCGGACGCCGAGCCCGGCCCGCTCGAACCACCCGCCCAGCCAGTCGGCGTCCCGCTCGGTCGGGGGCGCGGCCAGCAGCCGCAGCAGGCCCTCGCGCAGCTCGACGAGCTCGGCCGCCTGCGTCCGGGCGTCGCCCTGGCCGGGAACGCCCTGGCCTGGGGGGCGGCGCTCCTGCCCCTGCTGGTCGCCACCGGGATCGCCCCGGCGATGCTGGCGCTCGCCCTCGGCGGGCTCATCTGGGCGCCGTACGTGACCCTGGAGGCGTCCCTGCTCCAGCGGCTGGTCCCGGCCCACCTGCTCGGCCGGGTGTTCGGGGTCCGCCGGGCCGTGTCGGCCGCGGCCGTGCCCCTGGGCGCTGCCGGCGGCGGGCTGCTGCTGGACCACCTTCCCCCGACCACGGTGATCGGCGCCTCCGCGGTGCTGTGCATGCTCGGCGGCGCCGCCGCCCTCTGCGTCCCCGCCCTCCACCGCCTCCCGGCCCGGCCGCGACGGCCGGCGGCCCAGCGCGGTTGACAGCCGCCGCCGGGCCGGACGATCCTGGCCTCGCGTTGGTTCGCCCGGCGGTTGTTTCACGGGAACATCGGCCGGGCGTCGCCAAAGAGGGAATCCGGTGCGAATCCGGAGCTGCCCCGCAGCGGTAAGTGGGAACGAACGCCGTCACCGAGGCGCCGCCAGCGACTCGGTCCAGCACTGAGCCAGACAGTTCGGGAAGCGACGGCCGGTAGGAACCTCGGCGCGGCATGCCGCGCCGGCCGCCCACGAGCCCGAAGACCTGCCAGCGCCCGCGCGGGAGCGCGGCCCGTCCAGGCCTCGTGGGAGGGCTATGACATGCATTCGACCATTTCCGGGTTCCCGCGGATCGGTGACCGCCGGGAGCTGAAGACCGCCACCGAGGGCTACTGGGCCAGGCGGGTCCCGGCCGAGGAGCTGGAGGCGACGGCCAGGGAGCTGCGCCGCCAGACCTGGACATTCCTGCGCGACGCCGGGCTCGGCCAGGTCCCCTCGAACCACTTCTCGCTGTACGACCAGGTGCTCGACACCTGCGTCCTGGTCGGCGCCGTCCCCGAGCGCCACCGGCAGGCCGGAGCCGTTGACCTCGACGCCTACTTCGCCATGGCCAGGGGGCGCGAGGACGCCACCGCCATGGAGATGACCAAGTGGTTCGACACCAACTACCACTACCTGGTCCCCGAGCTCGGGCCCGGGGTCGAGTTCCGCCTGGCCGCCAACCCCAAGCCCCTGGCCGAGCTGGCCGAGGCCCGGGAGCTGGGCATCGCCACCCGGCCGGTCCTGCTCGGCCCGGTCACCTTCCTGCTGCTGGCCAAGGGGGCCGGGGCGGAGGCCGGGGCGGGGTTCGACCGCCTCAGCCTGCTCGACCCGCTGCTGGAGGTCTACGCCGAGCTGCTCGACGAGCTGGAGTCGGCCGGGGCCGAGTGGGTGCAGCTCGACGAGCCCGCCTTCGTCCAGGACCGCTCCCCCGCCGAGCTCGACGCCCTCGGCCGCGCCTACGACCGCCTGGGCGGCGCCTCGGCCCGGCCCAGACTGCTCGTCTCCAGCTACTTCGACCACCTGGGCGACGCCCTCGGGGTGCTGACCGGCACGCCGATCGACGGCATCGGCCTCGACCTGACCCGGGGCGGCGCCCGCAACCTGGACCTGCTGGCCGCGGCCGGCGGCATCGGCGACCGGACCCTGGTCGCCGGGGTGGTCGACGGCCGCAACGTCTGGGTCAACGACCTCGAGCGCTCCCTGTCGACCCTGGCCACCCTGCTCGGCCTGGCCGGCGAGGTGGTCGTCTCCGCCTCCTGCTCGCTCCAGCACGTCCCCGTCGACCTCGACGCCGAGGAGGGTCTCGACCCCGAGGTCCGGCCCTGGCTGGCCTTCGCCCGCCAGAAGGTCGCCGAGGTGGTCACCCTGGCCCGCGGGCTGGCCGAGGGCACCGGCGCCATCGCCGGGGAGCTGGAGGCCAACCGCCGCACCCTGGCCGGGCGCCGGGCCTCGGCCCGGACCACCGACCCGGCCGTGCGCCGGCGGCTGGAGGCGGTCGGCGAGCCCGACCTGCACCGGGCCAGCCCGTACGAGGTCCGCCGCAAGGCCCAGCAGGCCCGCCTGGGGCTGCCGCCCCTGCCCACCACCACCATCGGCTCGTTCCCCCAGACCGGCGAGGTCCGCAAGGCCAGGGCGGCCCGCCGCCGCGGCGAGCTCGACGAGGCCGGCTACACCGAGCGCATGCGCCGCGAGATCGCCGAGGTCATCCGCATCCAGGACGAGCTCGAGCTGGACGTGCTCGTCCACGGCGAGCCCGAACGCAACGACATGGTCCAGTACTTCGGCGAGCAGCTCGCCGGGGTGGCGGTGACCGAGCTCGGCTGGGTCCAGTCCTACGGCACCCGCTACGTGCGCCCGCCGATCATCTTCGGCGACGTGTCCCGCCCGGCGCCGATGACCGTGGACTGGCTCACCTACGCCCAGTCGCGCACCCGGCGGCCGGTCAAGGGCATGCTCACCGGCCCGGTGACCATGCTGAAGTGGTCGTTCGTGCGCGACGACCAGCCCCGGGAGGCGACCGCCCGCCAGCTCGCCCTGGCCATCCGCGACGAGCTGGCCGACCTGGAGGCGGCCGGGATCGGGGTGATCCAGGTCGACGAGCCGGCCCTCCGCGAGGCCCTGCCCCTGCGCCGGGAGCGCCGCGAGGCCTACCTCAAGTGGGCGGTGGAGGCGTTCCGGCTGGCCACCGCCGGGGTCGCCGACGAGACCCAGGTCCACACCCACATGTGCTACTCGGAGTTCGGCGAGATCCTGCCGGCCATCGACGGGCTGGACGCCGACGTGACCTCGATCGAGGCCGCCCGCTCGCGCATGGAGCTGGTCCGCGACCTCGAGCACGCCGGCTACGGCCGCGAGATCGGCCTCGGGGTCTACGACATCCACTCCCCCCGGGTGCCGCCGCCCGACGAGATGGCCACCCTCCTCACCGAGGCCCTGGACGCGGTGGGCCCGACCCGGCTCTGGGTCAACCCCGACTGCGGCCTCAAGACCCGCGACTACCCCGAGGTCCTGGCCTCCCTGCGCAACATGGTGACCGCGGCCAGGACGGTCCGCGAGGGACTGGGCGGCGGCTAGTCGGCGTAGTCCTTCTGCTTCATGACCACGTCGATGACCAGGCAGGTGGCCACGGCCAGGCTGCGCAGGGGGTCGACGGCCGAGGGGCTGACCTCGACGACGTAGGTGTCGGCGTCGGTGAACAGCTCGCGCAGGCCGGCCCATCGCTTGGTGACGCGGGCGATCGGCTGGCCGCCGCCGTCGAGCACGCTGAAGTCCTTGGCCCGCCAGTTGTGGGCCCGGACCTCGCCGAGCTGGACGCCGCGCGGGTCGAGCAGGGTGAAGCGCGCCTTGCCGAGCCGGACCTGCTTGATGATCTCACCCAGCGGCTGGCCGTCGGGCCGGGTGACCTGGCAGCGCCAGGTGAACCACGGCTTGTGCACGGCCAGCTCGGGCACGGTGCCCGGCCCGAGGATGTGCAGGGTGATCGGCAGGGCCACGTCCCAGCTGGTGAACACCCGGGCCATGAAGGCCAGTGGCGACTGGGTGGCCTGCAGCACCGCGCCGATCTGGCGCCCGTACTGGTCGAGCACCGCGTACTCGTTGCGCAGCTCGATCAGCTTGAGCTTCTGCTTGACGATCAGCACCTGCTGGGCGAGCAGCGAACCCGGCGGCGCCGCGCCGTGGTAGGTCAAGACGGGTCCTCCTCGGACGACTCCCTGCTCCCACCCTAGGCCCTGGTCGCCTTGAGCGAGAACAGCACGGGCAGCCGCTCGTTGTCGGGCTCGGGCAGCCGCCACGTGCTCCAGGAGGTCTCGACCATGAACGGGAACATCCGCCAGCCGACCCAGTCGTGCTCGTGGAGATACTCGATGCGCAGCCCGGCCGTGGCCAGGGAGGTGACGATCTCGCCCATGCTGTGCTGCCAGGCGTACTCGGGCCTCCCGTCGACGGGGGCGTCGGGATCGGCGTAGTCCTCCCCGCCCAGGAACTCCAGCGGCTCCGGGCGCGGCCTGGCCCCCGCCTGGCCCAGGCGAGGGTGTCCAGCCCGAAGTGGCACTGGAGGTGGAGCAGGTCCTTGCCGGCGACGTCGCCGACCTCCTCGACCAGCAGCGGGTACGGGTACAGGTCCTGGCGTTCCCCCGACTTCCAGCCCTCGACGTCGTAGAAGGCCGAGCGGACGTGGATCGGGGTCCACTCGTCCCAGAGGGCACGGTTGGCGGCGACGTGCGGGTCCATGGGAGAAGCCTGGCATGCGGCCGGGGCCGGCGCACGGGATTTGGTGGAAGGGCGGTCCGGTGGGGCGAGGCCAGGAGTCGGGAGTCCGAATCCCGGAGACAGCCCTTGAGGGCTCCCCGGCTCTTGGGCAAATCCCCCGCTCGCCCCGCCCCACCGGACGGCCACGCTCAGCGTACCGCGCCCACCCCTCTTTGACGGAAGACTTACGCCCGTTCGGGGATCGTGGCAGCCTAGGGGAGAACACCGCGAGCCTGGAGTAGTCGATGACCTTTGCCACCCCCTGGGCACTCCTGGCGTTGCTGCTGGTCCCCCTCGTGGTCTTCGCGCTGGTTCTGGCCAGGCGGCGTCGGATCCGCTACGCGATCCGCTACCCCGCCCTGGACGTGCTCGCCGGGGTGGTCGAGCGGGAGCGGCGAGGCCGGTGGATCCCGGCCGCCCTCCTGGTGCTGGCTCTGACCGCCCTGCTGCTGGGCGCGGCCCGGCCGATGGCCCGGGTCCCCGTCCCGCGCGACGAGGCCACCGTGATCCTGATCATCGACGTGTCCGGGTCCATGAACGCCGACGACGTCGAGCCTACCCGGATGGAGGCCGCCCAGCGGGCGGCCAGCCGCTTCCTCGACCGCCTGCCCGCCCGCTTCCAGGTCGGGCTGGTCACCTTCTCCAACGAGGCCGAGACCCTGGTGCCGCCGACCACCGACCGGGATGCGGTGCGCAGCGCCCTGGCCGGCCTCAACGCCAACGGCGGGACGGCCATGGGCGACGGGCTGGGCCGGGCCCTGGACGTGATCGAGGCGGCCCGCCAGCAGGCCGCCGGCGGCGCCGGCGGTCCCCCGACCACGACCGACCCGTCCGCCCCGTCGACGACCGCGCCGCCGGGCACGCCCGACCCCGGGACCCAGGCGCCGGTGACCCCGGCGGTGACCCTGCTCCTGTCGGACGGCGCCAACTCGGCCGGCGGCGACCCCTTCATCCAGGCCGAGCGGGCCCGCCAGCTGCGGGTGCCCGTCTACACGATCGCCCTGGGGACGGCCAACGGGGTGCTGCGGCAGCCCAACGCCTTCGGCGGCACCCGCATCCAGCCGGTGCCGCCCGACCCCGACAGCCTGGCCCGGATCGCCGAGACCAGCAGCGGCCGCTTCTTCCGGGCGCCGACCAGCGAGAACCTCACCGCGGTGTACGACAGCCTCGGTTCCCGCATCGGCTTCCGGATGGAGGAGCGGGAGGTGACGGTGGCGTTCACCGCCGCCGGCCTGCTCCTGCTGGCCGCCGCCGGCGCCCTCCGGCTGCGCCGCGGCGCCCGGCTCCCCTGACCCGCCCCCCATGCCGACCACGTGCCGCAAGGAGCCCACATGACCGAGCACGACCCGCGCCGCCTCGGCGTCGCCGACCCCGGGAACCCGTCGGCCGCCCTGGAGGCGGCGTTGTTTGAGATCAAGCGGGTCATTGTCGGCCAGGAAGGCATGCTGGAACGGGTCCTGGTCGCCCTGCTGTCAGGCGGCCACCTGCTGCTGGAGGGCGTGCCGGGGCTGGCCAAGACCCGCACCATCGCCACCCTGGCCCAGGTCCTGGGCGGCTCCTTCCAACGCATCCAGTTCACCCCCGACCTGGTCCCCTCGGACCTGGTCGGGACCCGGATCTGGCGGCCCGACACCGCCAGCTTCGACACCGAACTAGGCCCGGTGTTCTGCAACTTCCTGCTCGCCGATGAGATCAACCGCGCCCCCGCCAAAGTCCAATCCGCCCTCCTGGAGGTCATGCAGGAACACCAGGTCACCATCGGCAAACAAAGCCACCAGGTCCCCCAGCCGTTCCTGGTCCTGGCCACCCAGAACCCGATCGAATCCGACGGCACCTACCCGCTGCCCGAAGCCCAGGTCGACCGGTTCCTGATGAAGGTGGTCGTCGACTACCCCAACTTCTCCGAAGAGATGACCATCGTCGCCCGCAGCCTGACCGACCCCCCAGCGATCACCACCATCTTGTCGCTGGCCCAGCTGGCCGCCCTGCAGGCCCACACCAGCCAGGTCTATGTCGACCGCCTGGTCGCCGAATACGCCGTCGCGCTGTGTGACGCCACCCGCCACCCGGCCACCTACAACCTCCCCGACCTGGGCGGCTACATCGCCTATGGGGCCTCCCCACGAGGCTCCATCAACCTGGTCGCCGCCGCCCGAGCGCTGGCCGTGCTCCGCGGGCGCAGCTACTGCCTGCCCCAGGACGTCCAGGAACTGGCCCGCGACGTCCTACGCCACCGGCTGGTGCTCACCTACCAGGCCCTGGCCGAACAAGTCACCCCCGACACCCTGCTGACCGCGGTGCTGG
>Ga0307416_100001843_pt1 | contig 11820 bp, 8 predicted proteins | sample DK1Cmetagenome_2_FD_203821 | JGI IMG/M metagenome (GOLD analysis project Ga0307416, IMG submission 203821) | Maize rhizosphere microbial communities from greenhouse at UC Davis, California, United States - DK15-C-3 | ecosystem: Host-associated > Plants > Roots > Rhizosphere > Soil | place: USA...
GACCATCTACCTGGGAGACGAGCTGCTCCCCGGCGCGAAGCGTTTGATCCTCAAGCTGCGCGAGCTCGGCAAACGTGTGATCTTCCTCTCCAACAACCCCACGAAAGACCCAAAGATGTACGCGGAGAAACTCGGCGAGCTTGGCCTGAAGACACCAGCCTCCGAGATAGTAAATACCGTCGTCACCATGACAGAGTGGCTACTTCGGAATCAACCTGACGCAACGGTCTTCCCCATAAGCGAGGAGCCACTCAAGAACTCGCTCGGGGAGGCCGGGATCAGGATCTCGGAGGACCCCGAAGAGATCGACATCGTCATCGCGAGCTACGACCGCGGTTTCGACTACCGCAAGCTCCAGATCGCCTTCGACGCCATCTGGTTCTACAAGCGGGCGATGCTCGTCACCACCAACCCCGATCGTTACTGCCCGCTCCCCGGTGGCAGGGGCGAGCCTGACGCGGCCGCGATCGTCGCGGCCATAGAGGCGTGTACGGGAACCAAGTGCCACGTCAACGTCGGCAAGCCTGACCCCATAATGTTGGAGACGATTATCGACTTGATCGGGCCCGATGCGAAAGAATGTTTGATGAGCGGCGATCGCCTCTACACGGAGATCCGGATGGCGAAACGCGCGGGGATGCCTTCTGCCGTCGTCCTGACTGGTGAGACTACCAAAAGGGACCTGGCCGGGGAGCCGGTAGAGAACCTGCCTGACTACACCCTGGAGAGGATAGATCAACTCGTCCCTCGCGATCTGTGGGATGAGTTCGGCTGGGAGGATGAGTGAGAGGCCCGCCGCGATACGCCAGGCTCGAGAGAGGAGCATAGTAATGACCGACGGTCCGTACCTCCTTGGCATCGACTTCGGAACGGGGGGAGCGAGGGTCGGCATCTTCGACCCCGAAGGGACGCCGCTCGTCTTTAGCGAACGGGAATATACCCTCTTGCACCCGCGCCCTGGCTGGGCCGAGCAAGATCCCGATGAGTGGTGGTCATCCCTGGTTGCGGCGGTGAGAAGCGCGATGGAAGAGAGCAGTATCTCCCCCGAGGACATCGCTGGCATCTCGGTTGACGCCATGAGCAGCACCGTACTCGCCATGGACGAGAACGACAGGCACCTGCGTCCGGCCATAATGTGGATGGACGTTCGCTCCTCCGAGCAGGCTGACAGGATCGCGGGCACCAACAACAACGCCCTCAAGTACAACGGTTACGGGGCCGTCTCAGCCGAGTGGGGGCTTCCGAAGGCGATGTGGATCAAGGAGAACGAGCCAGGAGTCTACAAGCAGGCCAGGCACATCTGCGACTGCGGCGACTGGCTGATCCAGCGCCTAACCGGCGAATGGACGTCTTCGATCAACATGGCCAGCTCGAAGTACTACTATGACCGCGACGAAGGTGGCTACCCCGAGAGCCTCTACGATGCGGTGGACGCCGGAGACTTGCTCGACAAATTTCCCAACGAGGTGCTGGATCTCGGCACGGTTGTCGGAGGGTTGCGCAAGGAGGCGGCCGAGGAACTAGGCCTGAAAGCTGGCACTCCCGTTGCCGAGGGAGGAGTAGACGCCTACGTCGGGGCGATCGGCCTCGGGGTGGTCGAGCCGGGGAAGATGGCCCTGATCACAGGCTCTTCGCACGTCATGATCGGGCAGAGTGCGAGTCCCATCCACGATCCAGGCTTCTGGGGCGCCTACACGGACGCCATGATCCCTGGCCAGTACACCGTGGAGGCCGGGCAGGCCTCAACGGGCTCCATGGTGGCCTGGTTCAAGAACCAGTTCGCGGGCGACGCGGCAGCCGAGGCCAGAGAGCGTGGTGTAGACACCTACGACGTCCTGACCGAACTGGCGCGCCACGTACCCATCGGTTCGGACGGGTTGATCGTGCTCGACTACTTTCAGGGCAACCGCTCGCCCTATACCGATCCCCTGGCGCGCGGCATGATGTGGGGACTGACCCTGAGCCATACCCCTGGACATGTCTTCCGCGCCATCATCGAGGGCATCTGCTACGGTACGGAGAATATCCTGCGCACCATGCGCGGGCAAGACTTCGAGCCCAAGCTCAACGTCGTCTCCGGTGGACCGGCCAAGAGCGAGCTGTGGATGCAGATGCATGCCGACGTGTCGAACGTGCCGATCTCGTTCACCAGAGTGAGCGAGGGCCCCGTCCTCGGCTCGGCGATGCTGGCCGCCATCGGGGCCGGTATCTACCCCGACATCCCGGCCGCGGCCGAGAACATGGTCCACACTGCCGACACCATCGAGCCAGACCCTGGGCGCCACGAGGAGTACAGGTTCTACGTGGACCGCTATATGGAAGCATATCCGCAGATGAAGGAGCTTATGCACAAGACGGAGCGCTACGTCGCAGGCAGAACACCCGCGGCGGGGGAGTAAGCTATATGGGCGAACAGCGCATCGAAGCGGCCCTGCGGGAGGCTACAGACACACAGAACGTGAATATAGGAGCCGGAGCGCTAACCTCCGTCCCTGACGTTTTCAGGGAGAGTTTCGGTGACAGTTCTGCGGTCGTCGTCGCCGACGGGAACACTTTCGAGGTCGCAGGCAAAGAGGTCCGGCGTCGGCTGGAGAGAGCCGGACACACCATGATAGAACCTTACGTATTCCCGGCGGAGCCGCCGCTTTACGCGGAGTACGGGAACGTCGAGAAGTTGAGGGAATCCTTGCGGGAGCACGACGCGATCCCTGTGGCCGTAGGGTCTGGGACCATAAACGATATCGTCAAGCGATCCGCCCACGAGTGCGAGAGGCCGTACATGTGCGTCGCAACAGCCGCCTCGATGGACGGCTACACGGCTTTCGGCGCTTCGATCGAGAAGGACGGGTTGAAGCAGACGCTCTCCTGTCCCGCTCCCAGGGCTGTGGTTGCTGACCTGGAAGTCCTGGAGCAAGCCCCAAAGGACATGACGGCCTCTGGTTATGCGGATCTCCTCGGCAAGGTGACATCAGGAGCCGACTGGTTGGTCGCCGACGCCCTGGAGGTCGAGAAGATCGAGCCTACAGGCTGGTCGCTGGTGCAAGACCACCTGCGCGGGTGGACGGACAGCCCGGCCGAGTTGCGCGCCGGAGATCAAGAGTCCACCGAGCGTCTTATGGAGGGTCTGATCTTGTCAGGCCTCGGGATGCAGTCCTACCAGTCCTCCAGGACGGCCTCGGGCGCCGAGCACCAGTTCAGCCACCTGTGGGAGATGGAAGGCCTGGGACACGGAGAGGGTCACGAAGGAACTTCCCTCTCTCACGGCTTCAAGGTCGGGGTGGGCACGGTCGCCATCGCTGCCCTCTACGAACTGGTGCTGGAACGCGACCTTGGTGACCTCGACATCGAGACACTTCGTGACTCCTGGCCCACCAGGGAAGCGATGGAACGATCCGTGCGGGCGCAGCATACGAGCCCGGACCTGGAGAGAGGCGCCGTCGAGCAGACCCTCGCCAAATACATCAGCGCCGGTGAACTCGCCCAGAGGCTGGAATTGCTTCGGGACGTATGGCCCGGACTGCGGGAGAAGGTTAGATTGCAGCTGATGCCCGTCGAACAGATAAGAGAGATGCTCTATACCGCCGGTTGTCCTACCGGCCCCGTCGAGATCGGGCTCCGCTGGAATGACTTCGAGGCAACGTACTTGAGGGCGCGAACGATCCGCAAGCGCTATACCGTCCTGGACCTGGCCTTCGAGACCGGTATTATCGAGGAGTGTGTGGACGAACTGTTCGCGCCAGGTGGCTTCTGGGGCCGTGCCGCGGCCTCGCAGGCAGGGGTGGACGGAGCGCGGCTTGTTGGCTCGTTCCGCTCCGATGTGCGAGAGAAGCATGACGACCGTTAGCGTTCTTGGCTCCGGCATAATGGCGACAGCCCTCGCCTTTCCGCTCTCGGACAATGGCCATGAGGTGCGCCTGATCGGCACCCACCTCGACCGTGAGATCATCGACAGCATCAAGGAGACGGGCGTGCATCCTGGCCTCGACCTCGAGGTCCCCCAGACAACCATAGCCTTCCAGCTCGAGGAGGCCGAGGAGGCGTTCGATGGGGCCGATGTCGTCATGAGCGGTGTCAACTCGTTCGGGGTGCGGTGGGCCGGCGGGCATCTTGCCAAGCTGCTAGAGCCGGACACGCACGTCCTCTCCATCGCCAAGGGGATGGAGGCCACAGAAAGCGGCGACCTGCGCATCCTCCCCGAGGTGCTCGCCGGTGAGGTGTCCAGGGACTTGCGGGAACAGGTGTCCTGGTCGGCTATCGCAGGGCCCTCCATCGCCGGCGAGGTCGCCGTGCGGCGGGATACGTGCGTGGTCTTCAGTGGCCACGACGCCAGCGTGTTGGAGGAGATGGCGAGCCTCTTCCGTACCCCCTACTATCATGTGTGGACCTCGACCGACTTCGTCGGCGTCGAGGTGTGCGCTGCGGCCAAGAACTGCTACGCTCTCGGGGCCGGATGTATGGAGGGCATACTCGACCGAGAGGGCGAGTCGGAGGCGCGGTACCGCAACTACAATTATGGGGCCGCGCTCTTCGGCCAGGCGACGCGGGAGTTGGGGCGGTTCATGGAACTTCTGGGCGGCGAGCGTGAGACACCATACGGGTTGGCCGGGGTTGGGGACATGTTCGTCACCAGCATGGGAGGACGTAACGTGAAAGTAGGGCGGCTCGTCGGCTCGGGGCTACGGTTCTCCGAGGCGCGCGAGCGGATGCCGGGGGTGACGCTCGAAGGGGCAGCTGCCATCGAGGTGATCGGTGACGCGCTCCCGAAACTTACCGAGCGCGGTATCATCGAACCCGAAGACTTTCCGCTCATGCGCCACCTGCACTCGGTGGTCGGGTTGGACGAGCCTTTGGACATGCCCTGGCACACCTTCTTCGGGGGCGAACCAGAGTACAAGAGAGGGAAAGGATAGAGATGTCATCACGCATACCCCAGGACATCGAGAGACAGGCCTTCGATCTCATCGTAGTCGGAGCCGGCATAAACGGCGCCGGCGTAGCCCGTGACGCTGCGATGCGGGGCTTGCGGGTTTTGCTCCTGGACAAGGGCGATATCTCCAGCGGGACGACGCAGTGGGCGACGCGTCTGATCCACGGCGGCTTGCGCTACCTGGAGTACTACGAGTTCGCGCTCGTAAGAGAGTCTTTGAGGGATAGAGAGGCCATACTGCACATCGCGCAGCATCTGGTAAAGCCGCTCGGCTTCCTGGTTCCTATCTACGACAGGAGCTCCCGCGGACCCCTCATGATAAGGCTCGGCATGAACCTCTACGATGTGCTCTCCTACGACAGGAGCATGGACAGGCACAAGATGCTCAGCCGCAAGAAGGTCCAGGATCGCGAGCCAGGCCTCAACCCGGAAGGCCTGAAAGCAGCCGCCTTCTACTACGACGCGCAGGTGGAGTACGCAGAAAGGGTCGCCGTAGAGAACGCCATCTCAGCCCGCAACAACGGCGCGACCATCATTACCTACGCGAAAGTAGACCGCCTGATCTTGGAGAACGGCGACGTAAAGGGTGTTGAATTCACCGACGTCTTCGGGGGCGAGAGATACGCGGTTCGCGCCCCCGTTACGGCGAACGTCGCGGGTCCCTGGGTGGATGAGATCCTCGCTGACCTAGAAGGACACGGCACAGAGGAGAACGACGAACGCTTTATTGGCGGCACCAAGGGCAGCCATCTCATAGTGGATCCTTTCCCAGGCGCCCCCGAGGGCGAGGCCCTCTACGTCGAGGCGCGCAAGGACGGCAGGCCGTACTTTATAGTGCCGTGGAACGGGCGCTACCTGATCGGCACGACCGACATACGCTACGAGGGTGAGCTCGACTACATCTCGGCGAGCGAGGAGGAGATCCAGTACCTGCTCGACGAGACAAACTACGTTATCCCCGAGGCGCGACTCTCCCGCGACGACGTGCTGTTTACCTACGCCGGAGTGCGGCCGCTACCACATAACCCTGAAGGTGCAACGAGCAGCGTCACCCGTAGCCATGTCGTCTTCGACCACGCGAAGGGAGGTACCGAAGCAGGCGGCAAGATGAAGAGATCCGACGCCGAGTTGCCGCAGGTAGGGGGGCTCCTCTCCATCATCGGTGGCAAGTTGACCACCTATCTGAACCTGAGCCGCCAGACGGTAGACGCCGTCTACAAGAAGCTGGATCGGAAGGCACCCAAGAGCACCTCTCGCAAGGTCCCTCTGCCGGGGAGCGAGACCTCGGATTTCGAGGCTTTCGCGGCCGGGTTCAAATCCGCGAGCACATTACCCGAGGTGCTCTCAGGCAGGCTCCTCAAGCTCTACGGCGTCAGGGCCGCCGAGGTCCTCAAAATAGGCGAAGATGATCCCGAGCTCCTTACGCCCCTCTCCCCTACCGTAAGCGTCGAGACGGCGTTGATCGGGGCCGAGGTGATCTGGGCTTTCCGCGAGGAGATGGCGCAGACGCTCTCCGACGTACTCTTGAGGCGCACGATGGCTGGTTACGGTCCGAGGGTCGCCCTCGACGTGGTCGACGCCGCTGCCGAGGTCGCAGTCAAACACCTCGGGTGGGAACAGGAGCGCGCCGAACGCGAAGCGCGAGAGTACCGCGAGTGGATCGAACGCTACACCCCGAAAGAGTTCAGGGTTCGCACAACCTGACCGCCAACTCCTGCGCGTCTTCGGCACTCCGAAAGGAAGGAACCCCCCGAATCTTCTTCGAGAGGCTCTCTACGATGCCTGCTTTGTGCTCTCCTCGACCTCAGACCGCAAATTCCAGAGCTCCTGCGGACCGACGCCCAGAGCCTTCGCCAGCTTTCTGCGAACCTGCATAGACGGATAGATGTGGCCCTGCTCTATCTTGGATAACGTTGCCCGGCTTATGCCGCTCTCTTCGGCAAACTCTTGCTGGCTACACGCGAACGCTTCCCTGTGCCCCCTGATCCAACTCGCCAATGCCTCCGCCCGCGCTACCATCTCAGGGTCGAGGGTACCAGATCTACCACCCCCGCCATCTCTTCCCCAGGAACTCCTCGATGAGACGGAGAGGCTGATCTCCGAGCTCGAGGGGTATGTACGGCGCATCAACAGGACGAACCTCTCCGCGACGCTCGCCGACGGCGAGACGACGCTCACGGACGCCCTGGCTCGCCGCGACGCCCTGACGCTGCGTTACGGGACCCTCAAGACCCTCGTGAGCACGGCATCTGACCGGTTGCCGCGCTACGGGCGGGCGGAGATCCGTATCCTGCCCGCCGTCGAGGTAGGACCCCTGAGGCGCAGGATGGACGAGCTGGCCCGCCAGAGGCGCGAGCTCGACACTGCCATCCAGGAGGCTAACTGGGCGATAGATCTCATGGAAGATTGAGGGGCTCCCTCGCGGGTCCCCTGTTCTCCAGCAGGTAACACACGTCTACGCGGGTGGTGGCGAACGCCGAGAGCGGCGTCGGCTCTCTAAACAAAGACGCATCACGGATTGGCTTCAGAAGCCAGGTTCCAGGGCGGTGCGGGGCGGTACCGCGGGGGTTCGAGTCCCCATATTCACCGACGAGCCCAGCATTCCTAACACGGGCACCGGGCAACGCGCAGCGTAACCACCGGGCGTAGGACCATCCGAACGAGGACCGGGCGAGGGTGGGCAAGGGGCTAGCGGAGAACAGCCGTAGGGCCCGGGGCACACAAACGCCTCGGGCCCTCTCACGACCACCACCTCCCGAGGAGCGAGCCGGCGAAGACCACGGCCAGGAGACGTAGCATCTGAACTGCAAGTACCAGCGGCGCCTCGGCTCCGGTACCCAGGGCTACTATTGCCACCGACTCTATCCCACCAGGCGTGGTCGCCAGGTAGGCTGTCATCCCGTCGATGTTGGTGAGCGCGGCGAACGCCCATCCCAGGGCGGCGCACGCGAGTACGAGTCCTACGGCGGAGGCAAGGACGAACGGAAACAGCCGTCCAGCCCTCTTTACAGAGGCCCCGTCGAAGAGCAGGCCCACCCACAGGCCGAGAACGAGGTAGGCCGCCTGCGGCACGCCAGGGGGCCAGGCGAGGTGCACCATACCGAGCTCCGCCAGTGCGACTCCGAGGATTAGCGGCCCAAGGAGCGCCCCTGCCGGTAGCCTGAGGCGCGTCCCCGCCCATGCACCGAGTACCGCGACCAGGACGGTTGCGGCGTAGGTCGGCACGGTACCCTGGACCAGAAGATCCACCCCTTCTGGGGCGGCCTGCAAGTCCTGAGTAGGTGGCGCCGCCCCGGTCACGAGTCGGCCGACCAGCGTAGCCGTCACGACGACCACGACCACGCGCGTATACTGCATCAAGGCGACCAGGCGCGCATCGGCGCCCAAAGGATCGCTCATCGCAAGCATCCCCGAGGCGGCACCAGGCAGAGAGCCCAGAGCCGCCGTCTTCCTGTCAATGCGGACCAGGCCGGAGAGCAGCAGTCCTGCCCCAAGGCTCAAGAACAGGGTGCTGCAAACCACGAGGCTCACGGGCAGCCAGTGGCCGGCGACCAGGGGAAGGACGGACGGCCTGAAGGTGGCGGCGAGCATGCCGCCTACGACCGCTAGCGACGCCACCCGCCCCCAGTGCGGCACCGTCGGGTGCTCTTTCCACACGAGCGCCAGGGCGAGAGCGACGAGCATCGGCCCGACAAGCCACCCTGCGGGCAGACCCGCACTCTGGGCGAAGAGTCCCGCCAGCAAAGAACCCACGAGGAGGACCATCCACCCTACGGCGGTACGCATCGCCCCTGGTCCCTGCTCGTCACTCTCTAGCTGTGATCCACGTGTTCAAAACCCGAAAGCCGTGCGGGCGGCGGCAAGGTCCCACAGGGCGTGGCCGACACTCTTGAAGACGATCGTGCCTCCTGGCTTGTCGGACCAGAGGAGGGCATCCTCCAACTGAGTGGCGTCCTCCCAACCGAATGCTCCTGCGTGCTCGGCCTGGATCAGGTCCCCAGCCTCCTCCCTGACGCCCTCTATCGTATCTACCACCACGCTGGAGCTTCCCACCAGTCCCGGTGGTAGCTCGGCCATCTCCGGGTCGAAAGCGCCCACCGCGGCGACGAAGATGTTGTCCGGGATCTCTTCGGGCAAGATCGGCTCCTGGCTGGTCGTGGCGGTGACTACCAGGCTCACCTCATCGAGCACCTCTTCGGGACCGTCTACGACCTGAGCCCCCATCCCCAGGCTGCGCGCGTGCTCCGCTAAGGAGACGGCCCGTTCGACAGTGCGGGAGGTCAGCAGGACCTCCGAGACGCCCAGGCCTTCGCGGAACGCCTCGAGATGGGAGCGGGCCTGGGTCCCGGCGCCCACGATCAGGAGCGGGCCGTCGGGATGTGGGGCCAGGGTCCTGGCGGCGAGCAAGGAGAGCGCGGCGGTGCGCTTGGCGGTGACGGCGGCGCCGTCGAGGATGCCGAGTCGTGTCCCCGTCCTCGCCTCCATCACAACCACCTCTCCCTGAATGGTGGGTAGTTCGTGCTCGGCGTTTCCGGGATGGACCGTCACCAGCTTGGTAATCGCCAATTCATCGTCGGCCGCCGGCATCACCAGGAGATTTCCTCTTTCAGGCAGGGACAGGACGAGCCGGGAGGGAGCATCCAGCTTTCCTTCCCGCCTTCCTTGCATAACTTCCCTGATGGAATCTGCCAGCTCCGGGTAGGGCAGGCGGGCTTCGGTCTCTATCGCATCGAGGATCTCCATCTCTACTCCCTAGCCGCGGGCCGGTCGCTCCTCAATCTTGCTTCTCGACTGTTTCTTGCCTATGGGGACAAGCAAGTGGGGCCGAGGCATACAGCGTCGGCCCCATAGTGGCGTAACCTTGGCTCCTTATGGACCTACTTCACCCCTAGCACAAGCGTCCCGGCTTGCTCGTCTTGCAGTTATTGGGTTTGAGGTGGTTGCCAGAGCCGCTCTTGTCCCAGAAGATGTCGGGGTTGTTTCGGAGGATCGTGTTGTGGGTGAGGGTGTTGTTGGTGGGCGGCGTCCCTCCGAAGCCGCTGACTACCACTACCCCGCCGGAGAATTCGGTGGGTCCTGATGGAACGTTATGGATGATGTGGTTGTGTTTGATCTCCATGCCCCTGGCCCCGAGCAGAGCAATGCCGACTCCGGAGATCGGCGGGCCCTCTTCAGTGGCCGGGCATGCACGTGTGTTGTTCTCTACGTTGTTTCCCATCACGTCAAACACACCTGCAGGACCCGGTGCATCGGCGAGGAACAACATCCCCAGGCAATTGTTGTGTACGTGGTTACCGGCGATCTTGCCGTGGCGGGCATTGCGCACGAAGATGCCAAACAAATTACCGTAGGTTTCGTTACCGGCCACGGTCGCGCCCGCGTGGGGAGAGTCACCCACGTAGATACCGGCCTCATCGGATCCGCCTGTAAGGTTGGCGATTATATGCGTTCCGGTGGAGGAGAAGGCGGCGATCCCGTATTCTCCGTTGTTGAACGCACGATTGTTCACGAACTTGGCGTTGCGTGCATCGATCGCTATGATCCCGGTGGCCGGGAAGTTCCGCACGGTGAAGCCGCTTATGGACACGTTGTCTGCCTGAACGCAAAAGCCTGATGGCCCGCAGGGGGAGGTCGGCTTTGCCGGCGGCTTGAGCACGGCGTCGACCCCGCGCAGCGAGATCCCGTCTTTCTTGATCACCACGGTCCCATGGTGGACGCCCCCCAGAACCACGATGGTGGCGCCCGGATCGGCGGCTTTGATCGCCTTCTGGATCGATTCGCCCGGACGGACGACGTGTCCTTTGGGCTTCGCAGAGGCGAAGCCTGTAGACACAAGCAGCGACAAGGCCACCAATACCGCCATCGTGGCCATCAAGACGATGCGCCTCATAAGCGCAACCTCCTTATATATAGTGCGGCAGCCGGTTGCACTACTGGCTCCCCACGCCTCCTAAGTGCCCACCTTCACGAAACGTGGTTCCAAGCCTCTGCACGCATATACAAGCAAACACAGTACCAAAAAATTGTATGTACTAGTACATACAATTTTTGCCTATTCTTGCGGTTCTTGATGTTGCGAGTACTGGTGTCGAGGTACACCCGCCTCTCTCACTGACGCGGACAAGTGTCTTGGTTCGCGAAACCATCGGCCGCGGAAGCGCGTACTCTCGATTGTAGGGACTGTGATTCGCCCGAGCACCGGCGAAGGCCACGCCTCGGACACGGGCGGTCCGGCGAAGAACGACGAGGTGACGCGCATGGAGCTCTGGGGTAACGAAGATCGAAGTGGCGTAGGGAAGGAAGATCCTGGCCGCCGCGCGTCCGGATCCGATGATCCCTGGGCCATGGGAAGCGACGAACGCACGAGACTGGGGTCGAGCCAACCTCCCACAGTGCGATCCTCGGGCCGTAGACGCGACTTGGCGTCGTGGATCGATTGGCAGTCGGCCCTGTACGTCTTCGTCCTTGCATTCGCTTGCGTTCTCCTGGTCCCCCTAACGGCCTTCTGGTGGATAGTCCCGGTCCTCGGCGCCGCGGTGCCGATCTCACTGGCCTTCCTCGCCAGGCCCCACATCGGATTCCTGCCTGCAGACAACAAGGGGGCGAAAGAAAGGGAGCTTCTCAACGCGCTCGTGGACCGGGGAGAACTCACCCCTGCCACTGCTGCGATGCGGACCTCGCTCACAGTCAACGAAGCCTCGAGGATGCTCGAGGAGCTGACCCGCGAGGGCCGCCTGAGACCGCGAGCGGGCGACGGTCTCGTATCCTACGCTCTGCGCGAAAGGGACCCATCCGAGACATCGCCGATTGGCCTCCCCGGAGCCCCGGAGGCGGTGACGGGCGGCACGCCCCGGCGGCTCGGCGAGCCGTTGAGCGAGCGAGAGCTGGAGGTT